>Ga0210406_10001355_pt1 | contig 30069 bp, 30 predicted proteins | sample IncBWC30MmetaG_FD_155454 | JGI IMG/M metagenome (GOLD analysis project Ga0210406, IMG submission 155454) | Forest soil microbial communities from Barre Woods Harvard Forest LTER site, Petersham, Massachusetts, United States - Inc-BW-C-30-M | ecosystem: Environmental > Terrestrial > Soil >... | reverse complement strand
TGCCAGTTCTGCGCCACCGCGTACTGTTGAAGCCAGAAGCAGAGCTGGAAGGAATGAATTCCGACCGAGTCATCGCGGAACTGCTTGCCACCGTCGAGGTTCCCAAGTGATTCATTCCGAGCCTCTCGGCCCGAATTCCGTCGCGGCGCGCGCAAAGAAGCGCGGAAGATTATCGTTTGCATTCGGTCCCAGATTTTTCGTGGCTTTGCTGCTCGGATTCGTTGCGCTGGGCCCTGCCTGGTGGTTTCGAGAGGCTATCGCCGTCATGTTCTTGTGGGACGGTCTGGCGGTGGCCGCGTGGCTTTGGGATTTGTTGCGGCTGCCGAGACCGGAGCAATTGGAAGTTCAGCGGGTTTGGGAGAAAAGGCCATGTCTTGGAGTGCCCGGCAACGTCACGGTAGAAATTCGAAATGGCGGGAATATATCCATCCGCGCGAGGGTCATTGACGAAACGCCTGCGCAATTGCGAAGCGCGCCGCCCGATCTGGAATTGCTTGTAAAGGCGCGCTCTTCCACCGAGGCGCGCTATAGAGTAATGCCCGCCGAACGAGGAGATACCAAGCTGGGCAGGGTTTTTCTTCGCTATCAATCACTGCTGGGATTGGCGGAGCGGTGGGCGGTAGCCGAAACGCAGCAGACCATTCGGGTGCTTCCAAACCTCGAACAGGCCCGGCGCCAAACGCTGTATCTAATTCGCAGCCGTCAGGTGGAGCTGGAAAAGCGGCGGCGGCGACAGCGCGGGATGGGCCGTGAGTTTGACAGCTTGCGCGAATATCGCCAGGGCGATGAGCTTCGCGACATTTCCTGGACAGCGACGGCTCGCCGCCGGCACCTCATTACTCGCGTCTTCCAAATGGAGCGCAGCCAAAACGTCTGGCTGGTGCTGGATGCCGGCCGCCTCCTGCGCGCACAGGTGCGGGAAGAGGGAGACGCTCCGCGATTCTCGAAACTGGACTATGCGGTGAACGCCGCGCTCTCCCTGGCGCAGGTCGCTCTTTATTGCGGCGATCGCGTGGGCTTACTGGCGTACGGGCGCAAGGTTCAACAGAATTTATACGCTGGCCGCGGCGCCCATCACGTGCGAGCCATTGTCGAATCTCTCGCGCAAGTTCGTGCCGAAGCCTTCGAATCGGATCATGGGCGAGCCGTGCGAGCCTTGCTGAATGCGCAGAAGCGGCGAAGCCTGGTGGTGTGGATCACAGATTTTGCGGAAACCGCGACCATTCCAGAAGTGATTGAATATGCCATGCAATTGACGCCGCGCCACCTGGTTGTCTTTGCGGCCATGGGCCAGCCAGACCTAAAGGCCTTAGCCGAAACTATTCCCGCCGCTATCGCGGACTTGTTTCGCCACGGAGCGGCTTTAGAGATTTCCCAGAGACGCGACATTCTGATGCGCGGCTTGCGGCAGCGCGGTGTTCTGGCGCTCGAACTGATGCCCGGAATGCTGGCGAGTGCGCTGGTGACGCAATATTTGGATATCAAGGAACGCAGCCTGATTTAGCTTGCTTCAGATTGGTTGCGGCTGCGACGGACCTGCTCGCAGCAAATACGTCGCGAGCGCGGCAAACAAAACGGTGGCAAGCAGAAATTTGAGAGGCGTGGCAATTCCGGAGGGAGAGACAAATCCTACAAGGATTCCCGCGACGACCAGCATGGGCACAATTCCAATCATCAGGCGCGCCGCGCGGCCCCCTGCCTGCGCCAGAGATTCGCGCCGCGGCAGCAAACCGGGAAAGAGCATCCCTCGTGCGATCTCCAGGCCGGCACCGCCCGAGATGAAAATCGCCGGCAGTTCGAGCACGCCATGCGCCGCGACGAAACTCCAGAGCTGGAGCGCCATCCCCGCTTGCCAGGTGGCGGCGCCAATCACGCCGATGAGCATCCCGTTGGTCACCATCATATTGATGGTCCCAATCCCCGCCGTGATGCCCAGCGCAAACGTCGCGAAGCATACGGCAAGGTTGTTGGTCATAATGCCTGAAGCGGCGAGCGGCTTGACCGTCACGATGGATTGCGTCCACATCTCCCGTTTCTCAATCGTGTCCATCATCTGAGGGCCAAGCATGCGATGCGCGAAGGCCGGATCATGAATGGTCACGGCCCAGGCCGCGACTCCCGTTACAGCGAAAATGAGAAATGCCAGCAGGGTTTGCCGGAACGTTTCGCGGAAAACCTGGGGGAAGGTTTGCGTGTAGAAACGAACCAGCCCGCTCATTTTTTGCTTGTGGCCCATATAGATGAGGTTGTGGGCTCGTCCTAAAAGTTGATTGAGGTAAAAAGAGAGCTGATTGCTGGTCACATCCTCGCGCACAGTTGCGAGGTCAGAGGCCGTCTGGCGGTACAATAAGCCTAGTTCCTGCAATTCGCGATGATCGAGGGCGGAAATACCGCCCTTGATTGACCGCTCGACCAGCTGCTCAAGCCTGGCCCAGTACGTTTTTCGCTTGTCCAGCCAGCGCGTGGAGATCATGACAGAGCCATCACAGATTCATGTTCCCGGTGATTTCCGGGACAAGCTTACCATCGAAACGCCGGAACAAACCCTTATCGAGTTTGAGGTCGCCGGAATTGGCAGCCGGTTTCTGGCACTGGCCTTTGATACCTTGCTGCAAATCCTGGTAGGGATCGGCCTGCTGGTGGTTCTCACGGTCGCAGGCGTGGCTATGCCCGGCGCGGCCAGAAGCGGAATCTGGTTCCTGGCCTTCATAATGCTCGCTTATTTTGTACTTTATTTTGGATATTTCGCCATTTTTGAAATCCTATGGAATGGCCAAACGCCCGGGAAAAGGAAAGAGGGTCTTCGCGTCATCAAGGATTCCGGCCGGCCGATTACGCCGGCGGAAGCGGTTGGCCGCAACTTGATGCGCATCGTGGATCAGTTGCCCGTGCTCTATGGTGTCGGGATTTGCAGCGTGCTGCTAAGCCGGCAAAACAAACGCCTCGGCGATTTTGTTGCGGGCACGATTGTCGTTCATGAAAAATCGCTGTCGGACGCCAAGCCGGTTTGGGAATCAACTCCCGCCGCACAACCGAGGTTCGCAACCACGTTTGGCTCAGAGAAGCTTAGCCCAGAGGAGCTTGCCCTGGTAGAGGCGTTCTTGAACCGGAGGAGTTCCCTGCCCTCCGACGTGCGTTTCAGTATGGCGGAGCAAATCGCCAGACAGATTCGGCCGAAAATTTCCCTCCCCGCCGGAGAATTGCCGAGCGCCGAGAAACTCCTTGAGATGCTGGTGCAGGAGCGGCGGTCCAGCGCCGGCTACTCCTGAGCTGCTTCTTCCGCGCGCGGGAAATTCGAGCGGTTGTGCAACGATCGGCGCGACACCTCAGCAAAGAATGAAGCTGAGCGTTGACTAGGCTGTGACTCGCCATTCCGAATCCACTTTCTCGACAACGGCACGGGTTTTGACGAAACTAAGCTCAGCCAGCCTACGGAAGGTCAACTGTGGGTTCTCTTCTCAAATTCTTTTTCCCCACTTACGCCGTGACTTGGGCCTGCTTCATCACCGTAGTGATGATCTCCCAGGGGCCAGCGCCGACCGCCCCGGCGCTTGCGCCAGTTGGCGGGTTCTTACTGCTTCTCGGCACCTTCGCTCCGGCATTGGTGGCTCTCGGGATCACTGCGCGCGCCGAGGGCCGCCAAGGGGTACGCGCCTTGCTTCGTCGCATGCTCAAGTGGCAGGTCGGTACGCGATGGTATCTGTTCGCCATCGGCTATCTGCCAGCGATCAAGCTCTCCGTTGCGCTCGTGCATCGCGTCATGACCGTTTCATGGCCGCGCTTCGGCACTGAGCCTTGGTACATCATTCTGGTGGCGATCGCCATTTCGACACCATTTCAGGCCGGGGAAGAGATTGGATGGCGCGGTTATGCTCTTCCCCGCCTGGCGGCTCGCTTCGGATTCGGGCGCGCGAGCATACTGCTCGGGTTGATCTGGTCCTGCTGGCATCTGCCCATCTTTTTTCTTAGGGGAGCTGACAAGTACGGCCAGTCTTTCCCGGTGTGGACCATCCAAGTGGTCGCGCTTTCCGTCGCCATCACGTGGCTCTACGCCCACACGAATGGAAGTTTGTTACTCACCATGTTGATGCACTCGGCCGTGAACCAGACCGTAGGCATTGTCCCTTCGGCCAATGTGAACCCGGGGAATCCCTTTGCGCTCAGCGTTTCTCGGGTGATGTGGCTCACGGCCGCGTTCTTGTGGGTCACTGCTCTTTACTTCCTTGTTCGGATGCCCGAGGTGGAACGGTCGCACGCCGACGAGGCAACCAGCAATCTGCGCAGCGACCCGACCGTAACCTAAGTTTGGTCTCGCCGAATCGTCTGCCCTTCCTGGTTGAGGGTAATTGCCCCCTGCACTGGTTTCCGGTTGCCGTTTGAGGAAAAAAACCGCATCTGCGCCACTTTGCACTCACTCGATGACGGAAGCCTTTGGAGTTTCGCCCTCGTACGCAAGCAGCATGCTGCGCGCCATTTCAACTCTACAGTTTGCGGTTCTCGGCCGTGTAGTGGGCTTGCAGGTACAGGATGATTTTCTTAGTGTTGTCCTCAGGAATCCCTGCGCCGAAGGTTTTGTTCATCTTGTTCACCTCGGCTTCCCATGCCGCTGCTGGCAGTGGCGGCTGCATGGTGATGTAGCGCGGGCTGTGGCAGGTGTTGCAGTAAATCTGCACGTCCTGGAGGCCATCCCCGGGGGCCAGATCCACAGCAGGAACCGGGTATGGCGAAACCTGGTAGTTCGAATCCGGCAAAAACTCGATAGGCGCCACCTGCCGGATGATTCCGAGTTCCGCAGGAGCGTAGTAGCCTTTTTTCAAGTCGGCGTAAACGACGCCCGCCGCAATCCCCAAGCTGCACACCAGAAGAAGAATAGCTGGGACTCTGTTTTTCATAGTGGTTCTCCCTTTAGCTCGCATTTCCAACGACGATTTCCTGCCGCTCGATCCGATTCCAGAGGTACCCTCCTGGATTCCAGACTGGCTCGTCGGGCTGTGTGTTGTTTTTTTCATCCGACGCGCGCACTGCTAGCGAATAACGCCCTGGTGACTTCGCGGCCCACGACGCCTCCCAAGTGCGAAAGGAATATGCGCCATAGTCCTCTCCGAGTTTTGCCGCTATCCAGTTCTTTCCCTCGTTATCGGAAACTTCCACGCGGTTCACCCGGCCGAACCCACTGAAAGCTATACCCCGCAGCGTGACGTTCATTCCCGCGGGAATCTTCGAAGATCCATCGGGCGAGATGAGGAAAGATCGAACAGGGAACCGTTCGATCGGCACCGTTTTGACCTTTCCTGCCTTCACATCCTCAGGGGTGGTGTTCCCACGCGGCGTATCCGGGACGCGATATCCGGTCTTCATCCAGAAATTTTCGTCCGGCTCGTTGAGAACTCGAATCCACGTCAGGCATTTGGTCCAGTAAGTCGCAAAGTATCCGGGAACGACCAGTCGCACGGGAAATCCATTGAGCACGGGAAGCGGCTCGCCGTTCATCAGATACGCGACAACGCATTCATCCAGGGCAGGATTCCCAAGATCGAGCGATTTGAGAAAAAGATTCGAGCCGAGACCCTCTGGGCCCTGTCCGGTCTCAAGGCCCTGAAACTGGACCTGCAACGAGCCGCTCTTTACACCGGCCATATCGAGAATGTCGCGCAGCCGCACTCCGGTCCACATCGCGTTCCCCATCGCGCCATTGCCCCATTGACCGCCAGGCACGCGCGGTTGCAACCGGCTGCGGCTGTTGCCTGAGCACTGATTTACTGCGGCGAGTGAAATTGGCTTGAACTTTTGCATCAGCTCGGGAAAGCTCAGCGCAAGCGGTTTGTTGACGTTCCCCTGGACCTGAAGCTGCCAGGTTTTCAGATCAACAGAGTTCGGGATACCATCGAGATGCCAGCGCACATAAAACGCTTCGTTGGGTGTGAATGCCGTGCGGAAATAATGGCGTGGCGTTTCGAGCTGAACAGGCCGGTCCGTCAGCAGAATCAAAGGAACTTTTTGAGGCTCGGCCACATAGGGGCCGACGGAATTCCAGTGCGGATTTGGCCCAGGCCCGGTGAACGTATCAACCGCTTTTCCTCGAGCCGGTTCCTGGGCCATCGTCACGTCCGGTACCAGCCATCGATTGACGGCCATTCCCGTACTCGCCACACCTAAAACCTTCAGCAGACCTCGCCGGGAAAGACCTCGCACTGTCGTATTCATAGGGCACCCTCCGACTTGCAGACTATTGGCTAGAGCGGCGAGAGGTGTCAACCACCTTTTGATCAACCTTCCTGGGTCGCTCCCTTCTATAACAAAGGAAAAAAGCCGCTAGACGCTGGATCTTTCCTTTTTCGGGCAAGAACCGCTAATGCTGCGGCTCTTGGTGGCGGGCGTGAACAAGCAACGACGGAGTAGTAGGCCAGCGCAGCGGTCCAGTGACGAACCTCCGGGTATGCTGTCAGTCGGCTGCAACATCCAGCGGCGCCGCAGTCTTTTCCATGCTGGCTCCTCCGTTGATAAATCCGGGCGACCGTCGTACCATCCCCGTTATGTACTTGCCATCTTCGGGAATGCCTTCGCAACATTTTGAGCAGTTTCAGTTCGTCGCTGATGAGTCGGGGCTGATCATCATTGTGCGCAACACGAATCCAAAGTCCAAGTTTTGGATTGAACGCGGTTATCCACCCAAGCCCAAGGAAATCAAATGCCACACCAGCAAGAAGACGGGCAAGGTGACGGCAGTCAGCCCCGAGGAGGTGAGCGCTTGCCGGGCAGCCAGTTTCTACGTGGTCGATGACGACGGCGTTGCGCGCCGAGGGCCGAACGATGCACTACCTTCGCGGTTTCCGTTTGGGACAGCCGAACAGAACGCGCAAGGTCAGGTCATTGACCCAAAGAAGAATAAGGCTCTGGTAGGAGACTACGACCTGATGGGCGTGGTTAATCCCGAAGCGAAAGGCCGCAATCTTACCCTGGTATGGACGAATGGCGTTCGGATGTCCGACTTCACTAGCCCCGAGGTCGATCGCGTGCGCATGATGGTGAATGCGAGATTAGATCAGCCTAGGGTAATGCATGGCGCACAGGATCAGTTCGCTGATTTTCCCGAGGGCGGCGCGACTGCGTTCTTTCCTAACGGCTTGACTTGGGAACTGAAAAACGGAGAATCCATTCGCGGATTCTACGAATTACTCGGCCGCCAGACGATCAAGGGCTCCTATATGAGGTGAATGAACTGATTTCCAGGGGTCGAGGATCACTGCCCTTGTGCTGCACCGGGGTGTTGCAGCATCTCTAGTTCGATCCGATGGCCGAGACTTCGGAGTTTGCCGGATCGTTTTGGCAGTGCGCCTTTGCTTGGATGGTTGGTGACGCCTGGCCTTCGTTCTTCGCGGCGGACTCCGTGGTGGGGAACTTGCGCGGCCTGGCAGAAACGGCTATTGAAGCAATGAAAGTCTGCCGACGGGACGAATCGGAAGCGACTGCGTATATTCCTGCCCCAAATACTTGAAAACGGTTACGTAGCCTTGGGGATTCGTGAATTGATTTTGTGTCAGTTTCCCTTTGGCGTTGCGGAGATGCACGTACTGGAATTCGCGTCCGTCCTTCAAAGTCTGACTGGTTATCCATCCCTCCGGCGAGTACGTAATGGTCATCACAGCATTGCCACTGCCGTCCAGGATCGCCCGCATCTGGTTTTTTTCATCGTAGAGATAGCCTTCCGAGTTTCCCTCCGAGTCCCTGACTCGGCTGAGTCTTCCGTCCGCATCATAGTCATAGTTCACCTCGCGCCCGTCCGAAGCTTCGATGCGGCGGTTGCGATGTTCTTTGTCATACTGGAAATGTAGCCATTGTCCCGCTGGAGTTGTGATACTTAGCAAGTCTCCCGAATCGTCCCGCTTCATGTCGAAACGGCGCCCTTGCGGGTCGGAATACCCTGTAAGGACGGTCGTTTTATTCCCCACCGCCTTCTGATGATAGGGGAAACTGTATTTCCAGCCATTCGCCGTTTCAACGCGTAACCCGTAACCCTCGAATTCGATTCTGGCGCGAGAATAGGGGCTGCCACGCAAAACGCCGGCACGGTATGTCTCTCTGCCTCCGCTTTCTGGGGATTTGTCGAGGTCGAATTGAACATAGCCGCCATACTCGAACGTGAGCTGCAGGAAAGAACCCCACTTCCCAACAATATAGGTGTCCAACGAATTGGTGGCACCCAGTCCGAAAGAGTGGGACAGAACATCCTGGTTGCGGTACACGCGAGCGAACTCCAGCGGGAATTCTCCTCCGAAACGGAAGTCCGTTTTCCGCTGAATCAAGAGGCCAAACCTTAGGTCGGCCGTAAAAGACTCAAAACTGACTCCTTCCGGCGGCTTCCTTCCCTCCATCGTCCACTCCACCGGTTTTCCTGGTGCAACGATTACCGACACACTCGGATCGCCTCCATTCAGGAAGGAATCCCATCTCCCCTCTGCCCCGATCACTTGATCCGACATGACATCGACTTCATCGGGACTCATCACCCCGCCACTCACCGCGCTCGTGTCGTCGCTGCTCAGGGGAATATCAAAACACAGAAGGTATACGTTCTTGTTGATCATCTTTTGCAGGCGCGATCCTGCCAGCGCGGTGTTCCACCGCTGGTAGAAGGCAAACGGTCGCAATCGGGCCGTGGACACCACAGCTAAGTGCCCTTCCTCCCGCCAGTTGATTGCGTATCTCCAATCGTAGTTCTGGATGTACATATCCTCCGGCGTCACACCGATCAAAATCGCCGAAGCCTCGTTGGCTTCCTCTGGCAGGGCGCTCTTCATGTGTGCAATCAACTTTTCCGCGATCAGTTGATGCCGATTGGCATTCCAGACGGACCCGTCAAGGGGAATAGGTGGGAGTACCACTGCTTCCAGCCCGAACTTCGCCTTGTAATAGGCTGGCGCCCAAGCGAGAGATTCGGCTTGCCGAGAGCCGAGGGGAACGAGAAACACTTTCTGGTTTCCTTCGGCAAAAACGAATGAGTCTCGCTTTGGTGTTGGTGTGATGTCCAATTCGGTTTTGCCATCTTCTGAAGCATAGAGCAAGCGGGAAAGCTGCCAGGAAGCACCAACCCGGTTCGCCACGCCGTGGAGCCGTCCGCGTCCCTTTGATCCCTTCAGTGAAGTCGTCCATTCCGCAAATTCTGACCCATAAGCGCGGCGGATTTCTCCAAACGCCCTCCAGCCGTCTTGAATGGGCTGCCCTACTAGCTCTTGCAATTTTGCGGAAGACCGCGCAATCCCGAGCGCTTCCTTGTACGCGGGATTTCCAACAAGATTTGCTCGAAGGATGAAAAAGGCGACAAGCAGCAGTGCCGCAAAGAGCGCCGAGACGCTAGCGAATACAAAGAGAAGAACTCGGATGACTGACGGCCCGGCCCTGGCGCCGTAGAGTGGCAAAGAGAGCCCGCAGCGCGGACATGCCTGCGCGCCGGCGGGGAAGTTACTACCGCAAGATAGGCATGTCATCCGATATAGCGGCATGAGAAAAAATCTAACATGGAATCGACGTGAATCCTGTCAGCGCGTGTTCCACCTCCCGGTTAGCCGGCAACCGGTCAAGTCAAGTTCCAGGACTTCAAATGGACGTTCACCAGGCTTCGGGTCCATTTCCTGTTGGGGTGGGGAACCGGGACAAGAGCTTCCCTCACGCCGCCTACTCTGTTCTTGTCTTGAAAGAGGGACAGAATTTTGAACGCGGTCCAACGCAGATAGGAGAACCCGTCGTTCCACTCGCTATTTGTTTCGAGGGGGTGGATTTTGGTTTGCCTTAACCACGATGGGTTGAAAGTACTCCGGTACGATGACCCGAGTATTTGGCGAAGCCGCCTTTACCTCCGCCAGGAAAGACTGCAATCTTTCGATGGCTGGCTGCTGCGAAGTGCTGTAAGGAACGTTGAATCGGTCCCAATGGGTAGGCAGCACCAGAGGCGGATTACCTAGAGCGCACAACAAACGGACCGTATACTGGAAGATTTCCCGCCTCTCCGGCATCGCGCCTATCAGAGCGGCATCGGGCCGCAGTCCTTCCACTTCGCGCTCGATGTAGTTCATGGACCCGAAGGCGAGCACCTTCACGCCGTTGAGACGGATGAGATAGGCCAGCGTTCCGCCTTGGACATAATCGCGCAGCTGGAACGGCGGTTTCGCATCGGGTGGAAAAGGCTCAGGTGGGGGAGGGCCTGGAATTGGTGGCATATTGGGCGCACGCCGCAGAATCCCATGCAGGCTGGGAATAACCCGAACGGAGAAGACTCCGAATTCCAAGTCGTCGCCGCCCTTCACACCCAGAAGCTGGTTACTCGGCACTCCGCTCGCCCGCGCCAAATTGATAGTGCTCTCCGTTCCAATGACCATTGCGCCGGTCTTTCGGGCGATGTAAGGCACGTCCAGCACGTGGTCCAAATGCGTGTGCGTGATCAGGATGAAGTCGGCTCTTTTGATATGGGCGTCGATGACGGCCTCGTCTGGGGCCGCGATGCTCTCCCATCCGAAGAGAGGACGTGGATCGTCGGACAGCACTGCGTCATTGGGTGTCGGCAATTTCAGGCGCGAGAGATACGGATCCACCAGGATAACGGTCTTGCGGTCAGTGATCTCCCAGCCAGCCGTACCCAGATAAGAAAGGCGGACCTCGCCCTGGGCGCTTGCGATCCCGGGAAGCAATCCGCCGAACAGCAAAAGGAAGATCACGTGGGGAAAATAACCTACTTCTCGGGCGAACCTCATCGAGAGAGGGTACGCCACGGATCGGCTGCGGCAGTTGGTATGCTGGGGCATGCGTTGAACCTACTCCAGACAGTTCACGCTTTCAATCTCCAGATTTGCCTTCTTTGCGCCACTCAAGTATTGAACTCAATGCAGTGCCTGGGCAGAAGCGTGCCAGCGCCCGGTAAACTGGACATTTGACGTAACGGGACAGAGTACTATTTGCTGACGCGCTCCGTTCCCGATTCGGACTACCCGGCCGCGGGATGTGCCGTCGGATTACCGCACACGGCGTCGCGCTGTTTTTCCACGGTGACGCCATCTGTCAGGGGGCTCTGAGATCCCCGATTGTGTTCCATGCGACGAGGGCTATCGCGGTGGAGAGCTCTTCGCACCGCGTGGCCATGGACCCCGAAAGGGGATGTAGAGTTGCCTGACTCCAATCAATTCCTTGTAACGAACTGGGTGCCTCTACTAGAGTCGTGACCACAAAAAGGGTAGAAAATCGCATCGAGGGTCAGAGGAAAGAAGACATCTGTGAAACACAGCGCGATCCACGAGGGCATAATCTACGACGTACTTCCAAAGACGTGCATCGCCGCCCTTAGTCTTCTATGTGCTCACAAGTTCGGTTGTCCAGCTAACGGTCGCCCCAGAGGCCACAGCTTGGAGTCCCATCGTCCCTTCCATTGTTTCAAAAAAGCGTAACCATGATGCAAAGTTTACGCAGCGCACTCATCTATGCCGCCAGCCTCGCAGCAAGCATCGGCGCTTTTTTCTTAATTCGGACCTTCGGACCCTCGCTCGTAACCAGCGGACCCCAAGGACCTGCCAGACTCGCGACTTCCGAGACCCCTGGCATCTTGCTTCATGTATTGCTCACGCTAGTTGTCGTTCTTGTCGTAGCCCGCATTCTTGGCGCGATGTTTCGCAGGCTGAATCAACCACAGGTAATGGGAGAAGTGATCGCCGGGATCCTTCTGGGACCATCCTGTCTTGGTTGGCTGGCCCCGGGGGTTGCCTCTCAAGTCCTTCCCGTGAATACCGCACCGTATCTCGCGCTGATCTCTCAGGTCGGCGTGGTGCTCTACATGTTCCTGGTCGGTCTCGACCTGGATACTGATCTCTTGCAAAAGCGCAGCCAAGCTGCGATTGCCATCTCTCATGCCAGCATCGTGGCCCCCTTTTTGCTAGGAGCTGCATTCGCACTCTGGTTATATCCTCGGTATTCGACCGGTGTATTCTCCTTCACCACGTTCGCTCTTTTCATCGGAGTAGCTATGTCCATAACCGCGTTCCCGGTGTTAGCACGCATTCTCACGGATCGCGGTATGCAGAAGACTCACCTGGGAGTGCTGGCCCTAGCGTGCGCTGCGATCGACGACGTCACCGCATGGTGCCTGCTGGCCTTCGCTATGAGCGTCGCACATGCCCAGACCGGAAGCCTCTTGTTCACTTTGAGCACGACCATTGGGTTCATCTTCTTCGTGTTGCTGATCGCGAAACGAGGCGCTTTGTGGCTCGTTCGGCGACAGACTCAGAAGGGCCGAACAACACAGGACATGTTCGCCATGGTCTGCGCTGCCTTACTTCTGTCAGCTTTGGTGACCGAGCGAATCGGCATTCATGCGCTTTTCGGTGCTTTCCTTCTGGGAACCGTGATTCCGCACAATTCTGTGTTGGCGCGCGATATCCGGGCGAGGTGTGAAGATCTTGTCGTGGTACTCCTGTTGCCGGTATTTTTCGCATTTACCGGCATGCGAACTCAGCTCGGTCTGGTACATGGCACTCGCGATTGGACGGCCTGTGTTTTGATTGTCGGAGTGGCATCGCTCGGCAAATTCGGGGGCAGTTTTCTCGCGGCTCGATGGACAGGGTCGGATTGGCGCGAAGCAGCATCGCTAGGCGTCTTAATGAACACTCGCGGCTTAATGGAGCTTATCGTGCTCAATATTGGGTTGGACCTGGGCGTCCTCTCTCCGGTGCTATTTACGATGTTCGTCTTCATGGCCGTCATCACAACTCTGGTGACCACGCCGATACTGCATGAGTTGACAAAATCACACGGTCAAAGCTCAGATCCGCTCTTGACATCCGTCTTCCCCTAAAGGGCTGAACGTTTTCCGCTTGTCCATAATCCGGGTATGCCAGATCGGTCGAGTTCGGATCGAGAACACCGGCGCGTCCAACCAACTGTGCACTTCGGTCCTCCGATGATACCCTAGCGGTCCCGGTTTCCGTTCCACGTGATGCCAAGGACGGCGCTTTGGATCTCGCAAATTCCACTCTTGAATTGATGGTTTCCGTATGCGCGTTTGCGTAACTGGGGGCACCGGGTTTATTGGTGGCCCTCTTGCGCAACGCCTGCTCGCTGAGGGGGACACGGTACGCGTCCTCGCCCGGCCTTCTCCTCGCGCAGATGCGCTTGAATCCATCGGTGCTCAGGTCGTGCGAGGTCACTTGGGCGATTCGGAGGCGACCGCAAAGGCCGTGGAAGGTGCGGACGTCGTCTTTCATATCGCCGCAAAGGTCAATCCCCCTGGCACCAGGAACGATTTTTTTGAGACGAATGCGACTGGCACCGAGTGCGTTTTGAAAGCATCGCAACAAGCTGGTGTGGGAAAGACAATCTATCTCAGCTCCGTGTCCGTTTACGGCCTCGTCCACACTGGCGAGCAAATTGACGAGAGTACGGCTTATGATCCGGCACCGGAATACCGGGATTACTATGCACAATCGAAGATCGCTGCCGACGCGCTCGCAGTTTCCTTTTCTCAGAAAACCGGATTGCCGGTCGTCATCTTGCGGCCGGGCTTGATCTACGGCCCCGGCAGGACTCTTCCCTTTGGTCTCTTGGGTTTCAGCGCGGGACGCACGAGTGTCGTGTTTGGAAAGCCCAGCTTCCGAGTGCCCCTGAACTATACGGAGAATCTTATCGATGCACTGCAAATCGTCGCCAAACTGCCTGGCAAAGGACTACGACAATACAACATCGTCGATGACGAGGAGCTGACATTGGGTCAGTACCACGCCGTACTCTCTGAGTTTCAGAAGAGACGCACGGTATACTTCCCTTCCTGGCCTCTACGTGCCGGCGTACCAGTTGCCGAAGCCCTGCTGCGGATACTTGCACTGGAGCGCAGCGCCGGCGCTCCGCTGTCTCAGGTGAGGCGCGCCACACAAGAACGCTGGTATGTCACTCGTCGGATTCGAGAAGAAACCGGCTGGGCGCCGAAAGTAACGCTCCGTGATGCTGTTCGGAAAACCATCGAATCAACGGCCTGACCCTTCTTCGTTCGGCAGTTCGGTCGTCCGCAGGTACGCTGTGTTTTTGAAACCATTGTCACGGGTGGCGGTCCTTGGCCGCTTCAGCAAGAGCATGAAGGGATAGCCAAGCCGTCCCGGTCGCCCTCGCTCATTTGGAATGCCAAGGCGCGCATGTCTTCATTCAGGTGATCGAGTTTTGACGTTCCCACGACCGCGTGAAAATTCGGCGCGGTTTGCAATATGTAATTGAGCGCGATAACCGGCAGCGGAACGCCATACTTCTGGGCGAGAGATATGAGCCGACTTACCCTTCGTTCGTCCTCCGGCTTGCCTTCCGCCAAGCGGCGGCCCATACATCTCTTTAGGTCGCCGCGCGCCAGCGGTGAGTAGGCGAGGAAAGGAACGCTATTTTCCCTAAGATAGTCCACATATGTCCTATCGCGGGAAATGTTCTGTGCACCTTTCCACCGCTCCCCATCTTTGCCAGGGAAAGCGTTAAATTCATTGCTCACCCACGGCACAACGCCTGCCTCCCGCAAGTAGCCCTGAAACTCCTTGAGCCTGGCAAGAGAAACGTTAGCATATCCGACATTATGGACCTTCCCGGATCTCAAGAGTTCAACGCTCCATTCGGCAATCGCCTGCGCAGGAACTTTCGGATCATCATAGTGCAATAGATAGACGTCGATGTAATCGGTGCCAAGGGCTCGTAACGAATGGTCCAGTTGGCGCAATAGCTTTTTCCGCGTCAGCGGCGTTCTCCGGAAAAGGCTCGGGTGTCCGCCCTTGGAGATGATGCGAAAAGCGCCGCGACCCAACGGATGTTTCCTGACGAAGCGCCCGACAACCCCTTCGCTCCAGTACATCCTGGCCGTATCGAACGAGTTGATGCCCTTCTCAACGGCGCCGTTCAGGATGGCATCCGCGCGCTTTGTCGGAGCGATATTCCAAGACGCAAGATTCGGCACGGCAATCATCCAATCGGTGCCGAGAACTATTCTTGACATTTCGGATTTCATGTCGCTGCGTCAGATGTAGGTCTTGATCAAGCGCTCCGCCAAGCGATCAGCGAGCGCCATGATCGTAAGCGTGGGGTGCTTCTCGCTGAGAACCGGTATCGCGCTGCCGTCACAGACATAAAGGTTCTTACTCTTGAAATATTTCAGGTCCTTGTCGACGACGCCGCCTTTCGGGTCAGCGGCCATTCGGCAGGTGCCCACGTAATGAATGCTTGATCCCGGAGGAGACCCGACTTCATCCGAGATGTAACCGCTGGCTTTCCTTAGCGTTCGGCGGGCCAGCACGGCGAGCCGCCGGCGGTGGTCGGCCTCGATCTCTGACCTTTCGTAATCAATACGCACCTGACGTTGTCCGAAATGATCTACCCCATCGGCCAAAACGACCTTGTTCTTTCGCTGCGGAACGGCCGGGCTGAACAACACCAACGTCGCCGTGCTCTTAAAAACTTGCCGGGAAATGGTTTCCAACATGAATCGGGGCAACCGGGGCACTTCGGCCAGATAATAGGGAACCTTCAGGAAATCCGACCAGAATTGGCCCACGAATGGAAAGCGTTTCCCTTGGGAATCCTTGATCTGACCGCCCAGCAATATGTGATCGCCATAACCGCGGTCTTCGTTCGCCTCCCTGAACCACAATCGAAAGAGACTGGTGCCGACGACCGCACGCGGGCTATCCTGCAAAAACTCGCCGACCTGATCGGCTTTGCTCGGGTCGTCGGCGAACGAGTTCAGCAACAGCCGCGGAGATTCGATTGCGCCTGCACAGACGATGACCACGTCCGCTTCAATCTCGACCATCCGCGCGGCGCGTTCGTCGATCGCCACGACATGGGAGATCGAGAACCCCTCCGCATTGTCACAGTCGGCGGCGGTGAGTTTGATGGCTCTGGTATGTTCGAGCAGCCGAAAGTTCCGCAGCGCTCTTATCTCCGGCAGGAGATGCGTGGAGAATTTATAGACGCTGCCGGAACGGCACCCGCGCCCGCAATTGCCGCAGGCCACGCACTTTTGCGTAGAATCCGGCCGCAAGTCGACGGCTTTCCTGTTCTCCAAAAAGAAAAGATCCGGGCCGAGCGAGCCGGCGTTGCTGTCGATGAAGACGCGGTCAATTTGTCTGGCGCTGCGCGGCGCGAGGAAGGCTCCGTCCGGAAATTGATGCAAACCGTTGCGGTTACCCACCACCAATGCGAGCCGCTCGACCTCAGAATAGTGATCGGCAAGATCGCCCAGAGAAATCGGCCACCGACAGTCCTCGCTATAGGAATTGCGGTTGGCAAAATCGTCCTCTGAATACCTCAGGCAGATCCCATTCCAGAGATTCTGCAAGCCGTTGACTTGGTGAATTTGGTAGTGATGGAATCCGCCTTCCCGTTGACATTCCATGGAGCTCCGGCTACGGGCGTCCGCGAGGAGCGGATGAACGAATGTGATTTCCGGCCTGACCGGAAAAGTGGTATGAGGGCCTATTCCAAAATGGCCCTTTTGTTCAGGGCTCAGCTCGTTTTGAAATTCGGATTGCGCCGGAATACCGCCTGAGTTGATGACCAGCACATCGGCACCCGCCTTCGCCAGACGGTAGGCGAGGATGCCCCCGCCGGCGCCGGTGCCGATCACGCAGAACTTCGCGCGAAGCGTCACCGGCCTGTCCGGGCCGAGCGCGCAAAGGCATCACTGGCGAAATACAGGTACTCCACAAAATCGCAAAGCACTTTGATTTGGCCACGAGCGAAATATTGCCGCGGCGTCAGATCAGGCGTCGCATTTTGTCGCCACGCCGTCCATAAAGGGCGGAGTTGGTCGTTCCGTTCCATGATCTCCGGGATCAGATCGATGAGCGGCTCGATGCGGTCAGCGTATGGCGAGACCTGGCAGAGTTGCTTGGCCAGCGAGTCATGGCCGCTCATTATGGGACAATCATCCTTAAGGCCCATCCGAACGGCCATGGAGTCCCGTGAGCAATGCGCGACGATTTTGAAAGCTTTTTCAGTGTAATTACTTACTCACTTCAAGGAATACGTGCAACTTAACACGGTTACTGTCAAAAGCGCAATCCCGAGATCCAGCGGAAGGCGTACGTCTTGTTTCTTCGTCTTGTTTGTGGGCGATTGACGAGAAAGGCGGTCTAGCCTAATACCTCTAAGTATATGTACTTTAGCAGGAGACTATGGCGGATCGCCTGGAAACAAACATCGCGTTATTTTGAGTACCGTCTTGGTGTGTTGTTTCTCGGAGTTTTGACGCCCCAATTCGCGCAAGACACTCTCACCAACTCTCCAAGGCCAGACCTCGAAAGACGCGGGCACGCGCTGGGCCTTCTGAGGACAATTAGCACAGCCGAAGGAGGCGAGCTTTCTAACTATGGTTCGTACGCTTCGTGGCAGACTCTTCTAGCTCGTCAGCCGAAATTCTTCGATAATTCCTCGCTATGAATTACCCGCAGGAGGCCAGCCGGTACGTCGCTGATATCCCAGAAATCTTGCCCGGATGGACCTTGCGATTCAAGGTGCACGCAGACGGCCAGGGATACGATGTGCGGTTGCAAGACATGACCGCCAAACAGTACGGGCGAACCGCTTCACTGAGGAATTCCGCAACCTACAGATTTCACGGTCTTGACCCAACATCTCAGGTTCCTGTTTTAATCTGGCCTATAGCGGGTAGCCCTATTGCGACGCTTCTGCATGTGGCTCAAAATGAAGAGTTTGAAGGTGACAGGAGCCTTGCTCGAGAGTTACGGCAAAGACCCGCGCTGTCTCGACAACCCTCGCCTTCTGCATGGCCAAGTCGCGAGAAAGGGATGCCAGCTGCTCCCGACATGGCTCGAAAACGGCCGGAATGAGGTCACATCGAGCGAAGGCCAGCAACTAATCCCGCCGGACGGGGTTTAGGATTGATTGCACTGAGCAAAGCTACGACGCCGGACGAGGGAAGTTGATCAGAGAGGATTCTTCCCACACTGAAGTGGGGCTGCTAGGGGTGACGAGATGGACCTGCCCGGCCCTAAGTGCACAAGCACCGATCTCCAGAAAGTCTTTCTGGCCTGCCTAGAAGTGCTCCACGGGTGTGACCATCTTGCACAGTTCCATAGCGTCTTGGTCGGGAGCCGTGCTCCAGGAGTTCTTGTACGGGCCTCGACAACCAAGGGAACAAGGCCCAGGACGCTTACCGCACAAAGCGGTGGGGTAAGGGCCTGTCGAATCTACAGGAATACTTCAGCGCATTTGTTATACTTCGAAACATTCGTCGTTCAAATCCCCGTCGCGACGGCCGCTTCTAAAAGTTTGCTGGCCACCCGCCAGCAAAGTCGTGTGGCGGGTAGAACTTTTCGGGCCGCATCATGAAATTGAAGGAACACGAACGAGCCAGGCCCAACCTTGCTGGACTCACTTCTCCAGTGCAACAGGCCGAGATGAAACTACTCCTGGCCGGTAGGTGGCCACCGCTCAAGCCGTTGCCGGTATTCAAGTATGAAACGGATGAGTATCGTGCCTCCATTGATTTCGACAAGACGCGCGGAGAGTGGGTCTGTCACAAAACATCTTTGCCGTCCAACAAGGTTCAGGAACTGCGTGGTGGATTGACAGAAATAACCATGGCATTACCCCACGGTCAGGCAGAAGTGTTCGCTGAATGTGCCGCAGCAGAACAGCAAGAACAAGAATTGGAGAAGGACGCCACTCGCCGTCTCCAGGCCATTCTTGAGTGGAGAGAGAATTACGAGAACGGCGCACTCTATTCTGGCCTCGCGGACTATCTTTCCAAGAGCCAGCAAGATGAAATCGACGACAGCATCCGACTCACGCTTACTGCTCGGCAGCTTCAGTTCAACCCGAAGAATGTTGCCTACGTCTTTGACGCACTTTCGAAGGCGGGCGGCAGGCTAGCAACACTCCTGGAAACCGCGCAGCGGAATAAGATTCACCAGGGAGCGGACGCACCAGCAGAGGCAGCCGCGCCCGACGCCGAACGCCATGTATCGGTTGAAGCGATTCATCCGACGCGCGACCGCCGCCTTCAGATGCGCGCCACTCTTGCCTCGCGCGCGTACGTCGAGCTCGGCGGTGCCGATGGCGGCATTGTCCTCAATATAAGTGAGACGGGCATGGCCGTGGCCGCAGCCGACCCCCTTGTAGTAGATGACTACCTTCCACGCGTTCGTTTTCAATTGCCCAGCTCCGGGCAGAGCATCGAAATCTCCGCGCAGGTTGTGTGGCTAGCGGAATCGAAAAAAAGCGCAGGCATCCGATTTGTGGATCTCAGCGCCGAGGCCCGGAATCAAATTTCAAGCTGGATCAGCTCCGAAAGGCCAGTCCCGGAACTCGAAGGCTTAACGCCGGCGCCTGTTGATAACCTCATCCCCGCAACCCTCGAAACCCTCCCAGAAGAGCAAATCGGGAGTGTTTTCCGTGGACTAGAGCAACCCTCCTCGCCGGAATGGATTGCGCATGCCGCGTCAGCAGCTTCTAAGGTCGTGACACCCAAGATTCTGGATGCGAGCCCTCTATCGCTTGGCGAAGATCTCCATGAAAAAGTGCGCCGCCGCACTCCAGTCGCCGGTTTTGCACCGCAATTTCGAACAGACAAGTTCGAATCGTCAGCGGATCGCATCGAGCACTCACCGTCACACTTCTATGTTCTTAAAATATCCGGATTTCAGGTCAGAGCAATAGTGTTTTTGTTCGCGGTGATAAGTCTTGCCGTTGGGCTCACAGTGGGACGAGATCCGCTCGGAAAACACCTCCGAGACGCCCAGAAGTCGATATTGGCTGCTGACGCCACATCACCGGCACCGGCTAACCGACGGGGCGAAACGACCGCGCGAACTTCCGCTCCACCGGCGGCCAATACCTTCCATGTGCCTGCAGTAAATCCACCAGTGCCGGAATCGGAAGAATCGCGCTCAGAAAGCCCATCCGCTCAATCCCTAAACGCACGACCAGGAGATGCAGCTACCGGCGCGACGCCGACCGGACCATCTTCAGCAGTAACGAGCCGATCGCTTATGGATTCCGATAACTCCTCGGGTGCCAATAAACTCGATGAGGCCAGGCCTTTCGAAAAACGGTCCGAGAAAAGCATCCGGGACTCTAGATCGTTCGCGAAGGTGCCCTTCACAGGCTCAAATTCATCTCCGACAATAGAATCTAAACCATCTGCTAGTGATCGCGATGGGTCGACCGGGCTAATCGCGCGAAACGCGCCGCCCCGCGCGAGTCCCAATCCTGCACATTCATCCCTGGCTGGCGGCCCGATTCGTGGCGCACCGAGAAATCCCGCCCCACGCAGGGTAACGCCTGCGACAACCGCAGCGCCGCACCGTTCACCGCCTTCCGCAATCCTTGTCCGGGGCCCAGGCGATGGCAGCAGACCGTTCAGGCTGACTTTGCCGGAAAAACCGATCGCCGCATCCTCTTCGTTCGCGATGGCCTCGCAACTTTCTGTTTTTATCGCTCCTGAGCCCGGGTCTGCCGTGACTCATAAACCCGCTCGACTGCAAGCTGGTGAACTTGTCTCCTTCGTTTGGCCTCGTTATCCAAGGCCGGGGGATCGCTATGGATCTTCAGAAACCGTAAAGGTCCGCACCACCATCGGAACGCTCGGCCAAGTGCTGGATACAAAGCTCGTGAGCGGCTCGACCTCTCTTCTCCCTGCTGCGGCGAGCGCCATTCGCCTGTGGCGCTACAAGCCCACTCTGGTGAACAATAGGCCTGTCCAAGCCCAACAGGACGTCACGATTGAATTCCTGCCGCCACAGTATTTGTCGCACGTGCCCGCTCAGCATTCAGCGCACAACTAGCCGCGGTTTCGGCTGTTGATTTTGCGAATGCGCCGAGACTAAGGGCCTTTCCATCTCGACAACGCCATCTTCGCCGCATGGTACCCGCACATGCCGTGCACTCCCCCGCCGGGTGGAGCGGACGCGGAGCAGATGTAAATATCACGCGCCGACGTGGCGTAATGTCGCCAAGTTGGGCGAAACAGAAACTGACGCATATCCAGCGCCCCACCTCCGATATCCCCTCCTACGAGGTTAGCGTCCATGCCCTCAAGGCGCTCGGGAGAAAGGACACATCGCGCTAGAACACAGTCGCGGAAGCCTGGAGCGAATCGCTCAATCTGATTCTCCAGTCTTTCAAGCATGTTTACTTTCGACCCATTGGGCACATGGCAATAAGCCCACGCCGTGTGCTTGTCCGCAGGAGCGCGGGAACTATCGAAAAGACTAGGCTGAGCCAGCAGAACGAACGGACGCTCGGCGTGATGTCCGATTCGCACGGCCTTTTCCGATGCAGCAATCTCCTCAAAGCTTCCGCCCAGATGTACCGTCGCTGCTCGCAGGCAGCCGGGAGCTTTCCACGGAATCGGCGAGTTCAACGCGTAATCCACTTTGAAGACGCCCGCGCCGTAGCGGTATCTTCCCAATTGACGTTTGTAGTTCTCAGATAATCTTTCGCCACCGATCTTGACCAGCTGGCGAGGAGTCAGGTCACAGAAAAGTAGGTCATAGTCTTCCAACGCCGCCAAACTCTGGACCCGCGAAGAAGTCTCTATCTTGCTTCCGAAAGTGGAAAGAAACCGGCAAAGTGCGTTTGTGAGAGACTGTGCGCCGCCGCGAGGAATCGGCCAGCCTACGGCGTGCGCCGGCACGGCCATTAGCATTGCGAACGCAGCGCTCAACGGTTCGTCCAGGCTGAGGAAAGAGTGGGCGGCCAGGCCCGCGAACAGTGCTCTGGTCCCCTGGTTACCAAACCGGCCAGCGACAGCTTTGGCCGGCTGTACCGCGACTATTCCAAAATGCGCCATCAACCAGGGATGTCTGGGGACCAAGGCGACGGGGCGCAGTATCTCCGGAGCAAATTCCCTCCAGCGCTCGACGAACGGACGCATGAGCTTGTCCCACGCCAGTCCGTCGGTCCCAAGGGAATCTTTGGCTTCACCTAGGTCACGTTCCAACACGACTGCCGTGCCGTCATCCAAAGGATGGGCCAAAACGGCGGGTGAGTGAATCCACTCTAAGCCATGCTCGGCCAGCGGGAGCGACGAGAAGAATGGCGACCCAGCGCCGAGCGGATAGACTGCTGCTCCGAAGTCATGCCGAAAGCCCGGCAAAGTTAACTCGAGCGTGCGGGCAGCCCCACCCGGCGTCGACTCCGCCTCCAGCACGTTCACCTGCAGCCCCGCCTGCGCCAGAACGATGGCCGCTGCCAGTCCATTCGGACCGGCGCCGATTACGCACCCCTTAAGGCTCATCGTGGATCACCGTGAAACGATTTCTCTGAATGCCGCTCCTCGCAAGATATCCGTAGCCCTGGGCGCAGGTTTTTCCAGCACAACGGTAGGCTCCTTCGCGGCTCCGATGCTTCCGCATGCTCCCAAAGGGCGTCTCGCCCCGCTCAGCGGTTGAATGGGTACTCCTGGATCCAGTGAAACCCGCGACTGACAAACAAGAACTTGTTGAGGTCAACGAGTTGGAGCTGCGCATGAATCCGGTGACCGTCCATGTTGCCATCCATGGTCATTTGATCCTTCGCCACACGCTGGCAATAAAAGTTGGCTTTCCAGTTCTTGTCATCGTCCTTGCTGAGTGCGAGCGTATTTCCGTTGATCTCTGCTCCAAATCGCGCGTAGGAATCGTCCATGCGTTGAAACGCCATCCTGTTGGGCGCGTCAAAGATAGCCCGGCGCCAGCGATCATAGTCGTTGAGCAGCGGCGAGCGGAGCTGACCATCGATAGAAAGTTGGTCCACATTCCAGATGCCATAGAGCGGCGATTTAGGGCGTCCGCCGCCATAGGTGTGCCAGCCGTCCCGACTGCTATAGGCATTCATTCCTACCAACCAGATGCCCAGGATGATCTGCACGGCCAGCGCAATGCGGTTCGCACGGATTGTGCCGAACAGCTGCGTTTCGCTGGAGGGTCCCACTGGACGATTCGACAAGAAGAAGTCAGCAAGTCGCCTGAACTCCGGCGCCAGCAGGAGCATCGCCATCAGGAGCAAATGGAAAGAGAAGAGTTTTACCGGAACGTCATACGTCATATTGAGCATTAAGACCTGCGTCAGATCCGCGAGGCAAACCAACGCGCCGAGCTTCGTCGTGCGAGGAAAGATCAGCAAGAGCCCACCCAACGTTTCTGCGCAGCCAGTGAAGACTTCATACGCCGGAGAGGAACCAATAGCTGACCAGAGAACCCCCATCATTGAGAAGTTTCCGAATGGTTCGAGTAATCGGATGAGAGAGGGGAACGGCATTTGCAACGGAATGACTTTTGCCAGGCCGTAGAGAATCATTTCCGAGGCCAACGCAAAACGAATGAACAGCCGAAACCACTTGTACAGCGTGACATAGTGTCCGCGTCTGCGGTCCAGAATCGACCAAATACCGGTTGCCAGCAGGGCAACGACCATCATGCAGAACGAGGAAACCCAGTCGAAAGTCTTGTCACCGCTACCGTTGTCCTGATAAACCAGCGGCTTGGTGATATGGAAGACATGGGCTGCAGTCCAAAAAACCATCTGGCGCATCGGCCAGAGCGTGCCTAGGTCTGGAATACCGTCCTTGGTGATGGGAAATAGGCCGCCGAGAATCTGCGTGCAAAGGCAGAACAATCCGAAATATGTGAGGCAAAAGCGAAAGGCGATACGCGTGATGAGGTTCCAGCACGGCATCTGCGGTGCCTGCTGGAGTTGCGCGATCGGGACCTGAGCACCCATCCGAGTCCTCCCGAAGCGCTACAGTCTACCCTAGACCCCGTCACGTCGCGGCCCTTTCCCCTCGGTTTCGAGGAAGCGCTACTTCGCCAGCCCATAGGGCTTGAGCCGGCATCCGCGTGCCGTACTAACACGCAGGAACCGATGACTAAGGGACTCGACGGGCGCAAGTTGTTTCTCCTGGCGATTTTGTCTGGCAACGACTTCGCCGCGACTCTTATACTTAGATCGGCCATCGCCTAAGTCATTTATGGAGGCTTCCCATGTCCTCGACGCAATCGGCCCCAGCCAAGAAAACTCTCTTCACGGAAGGATTCCTAAAGGACCCCTATCCCACCTATCAGCGTTTTCTTGAGGAGGGCCGCATTCATTATGTGGACTATGCCGTCGGAGCCTGGGCTGTTTTCCACTACGCTGACTGTGCTTCCTTCCTTAAAGATACCCGGCTTTCTAGCAAGAAAAGTGGGGCGCTCCTGCTTCCACTCCCTGTCGAAAGGCGGGCGGAGTTTTCAGAGCTTGCCCGCATGCTCGGCTTATGGATGCTCTTGATCGACCCGCCAGAGCACTCCCGCCTTCGCAAACTAATGAACAAAGGTTTTTCTCCCACGGTTATGGAATCGTTGCGCCCGCAAATTGACGCCATTGTTGATCAGATGCTTGAACCGCTGCGTCATGCTTCCGAAGCAGAACTCATGCATGAAATCGCGCACCCTCTACCAGTTCGTGTGATTGCGGAAATGCTTGGCATCCCCAGCACAATGCAAGACCAGCTAGTTCAATGGTCAAACGCCATCGCGACTCTGTTTGGGAATCCACGTCGCACTCTAGAACAAAGTCAGTGTGCCCAGCAGGCCGTACTTGCCCTTACCGCGTATTTTCGCGATGTTGTGGCCGAGCGGCGGGGACAAAAAAGCAACGATCTCATCAGCCTTCTCCTCGAAATCGAGGAGGACGGAGAGGTCCTGACGGAGGAAGAACTCTACGCACAGTGTGTAATGTTGCTTTTCGCAGGGCACGAGACGACCCGGAACTTGATCGGCAACGGGATGCAGGCTCTGCTGCAACATCCCGCCGAGCTGGCCAAGTTGCGCGACCACCCTAAGATGATCCGAACCGCCGTCGAGGAATTACTCCGATATGATAGCCCCGTCCAATACACATCCCGCATTGTGAAAGAGGAACTTGAATTCTGCGGTGTGCGGCTACGTGAAGGAGAGATAGTTGCGTTCATGCTTGGAGCCGCGAATCGCGACCCGCAACAATTCGAGGACCCGGACCATTTGAATCTGGCGAGGCTGAATAATGCCCATCTCGCTTTTGGAGCCGGCGGACATTTTTGCATCGGAAGTCAACTTGCCCGACTAGAGGGACAGGTGGCGATTCTGCGTATGGTCCAGCAATTTCCTCGGATGCGATTAACCGCACAGAAGCCCGACTGGATGCCGAACTTTATTTTGCGAGGTCTAAAGACCCTGCCAGTCTCACTCTAAGAATCAAAGGCCAGGAATGTTGGCTCCGTATAAGCGAGCGCCTCCGCAGCGCGCCGGGAGAGTTTTGGCCGTCTTGACAGCTGTACCATACTGTCCCGGTGGAACACTCCTTCACTTGCCCGTATTGCGGGGAAGAGATTTCGATGGTTCTCGACCTGTCGGTTCGCCGACAGAGCTACGTCGAAGACTGTGAGGTTTGCTGCAACCCAATCGAGGTCAGTTACGGCGTTCAGGACGATGCGCTCGCTAGCTTCAGCGCCAAGACTCTCGAATAAGTTCGCCTCAGCAACGAGTTAATCGATGAAAAGCACATGTCGCGTTAATCTGGCGACTGACGCTGAAACTATCAGGCTTTTGGTGACTGGTGGCAAATCGGAAGTTATCGTGGGCTGGAGTTTCCCCTCAGCAATCTGGAAAGTCGTTTTCTGGCCGAGTTTGCGTCTGTTTCAAGTCCGTCCCAGGTACCATCTACTGGCAATCTAACGTCGAGTCTTATTCTCCTGGCCCTTCGTCAGAATCCCGAGGCCACGCACAGAGCTGACAAGCTGGCTCATTAGAATCCTCATATTCAGCCTGCCGACCCTTGCCGCGAGACCTCGAAGAGGAGCAAAGAATCCATCAACGCTCTGACGAACTCCTGCCAGTGCTTGCGGGTCACGGATGCCCCAGAAATCTACGAGTCGCCTGGTCTTGTGGTTGTAAGCGAATTTTTGACCGCAATCCAGGCAAGTGATGTAGGTTCCCAGGCCATCGACAACTCGGCCTCCGGGTTGGCTGGAGGCTGACCCGCGCAGCCTTAACGGTGGACTCTTATGCCAATGGGAACAGACAAAGACAAGACGAACCACGCTCCGTACAAAGAGCGGGACCCCGAAGACCATCGTCCACCACGGCTCCGCACGGGGGAGCGTTCTTTCTGCTTTGAACTGACTTCTTGCTGCCGAGCGATACAGAACGATCGAACCCTCGATTCTATATCCCCGGGCCACTCTTTTCTGCGATTGAGGCTGCACGTGAACCTCCCAACAAGATGCTACTCGCAGCGAAGATTCGTGTCTGTCCGGTTGTGTACACTGACGTAGCCGATTGGGTGCCTGCCGCGACACGGCCTTGCCGCTCGGGAGGGTTCCGGCAGAAGAACGATTGGCCAGTAAAGGACGCTTATTCGTGCCTTTTAGAAGTGGACCCGCTTGTCTGCCGCGGTCTTTCCGCTCTAGTGGCGCAAAGCATGGGGGAGGGCGCAGGCACCATTCCCGCAATACGTTGGATCGGGGCATGTGGATCGAGGCACTTCCGCAGCCGTGGACAACGGCAATGGAAGCGATCATGTTCGCCGCCTGGATCTACGATCATCTACTTCCGCACGCCGCCGCCGTGAAGCTCGAACATCCTCAGTGACGATAGCATGCGCACAAAATCTCTTTCCATCCAGCCGCAGAGACAGCGTTCTCTTAGCGCGAGAATGGATACATGGCCCAGCCAATGCCCACGCCAATCAGCAAAAAAAGAAACAACGACCAGATGATGTATTTGACGCGTTCGCTGGTCCGGCGGCGGCTCAAGAATCCGAACGCGATGGAGATGAGCAGCGCGAAAAGGGTCATCGCCTGAAAATGACTGAGATGGAAATCCGTCGGCGCGATCACGCCTTCCGCCCTCGCGCCGCTTCATAGGCGTGCAGCGCGGCCAGCAAGTTCAGTACGCCTGCCGCCGCGAGAAATCGCGTGCCATAGTCGCCCTCGGCGTGCGCCACATCCGATCCTTGTGTTTCAAGGGCCCTTGCCGCGAAATAAAAAGATCCGGTCCCGAGATCGGCGACGTAGCCGAGCATTCCGAACGCGTCGCCGCCTTCCGAACTGAAAAGGTTTCCACGCATGGCAACGCCCAGAAAAACCAGCACCCCCACCGTCAGGAAGCACCCCAGTGCGCGCCCCCACATTTTCTGCAGCGCGTGGCCAAGCCCTGGGACCAGCCATCCCGCCACGCCGATCGCAAAGGCCAGGACTTCATTCCTCTCGTGATGTTCAGGCGCTACCGCGATCGCTGCTGCAGCGGTCGTCACCTCCGTTGCTGTGTCGTCAGGCATTTTTCTCCCAGCGTCCCGATTGGCGGTGGCCGGCCTTTTCTAGGCCAGCAACGCCAGGATCTCTTTCTGCACCGCTCCGGTTACGCGCGCTTCTTTTTCTCCGATATACACGTTCACTTCGCTGCGAATCCCGAACTCAGGCAAATAGATTCCCGGCTCAATGGAATTGCACGTTTTCGGAATCAGATGGCGAACATCGTGCGTCTCCAGTCCGTCCATGTTGACGCCGTTGCCATGCACGGTCTGCCCGATGTTGTGGCCGGTGCGATGAAAAAAGTATTTGCCGTAGCCGGCTTTTTCGATCACCTTCCGCGCTGCCAGGTCCACTTGCCATCCCTGCAGCGGCTTTCCCGCAGCGACGCTCGACTGGATGAGGTCAACGGCTTTGTCCCGTGCCTCCCGAACGATTCCAAAAATCTTCGCCATTTTTTCAGGAACCTTCGCCCCGAGATACCCTACCCAGGTAATGTCGTAGTAGACGCTGCCCGCCGCTCTCATTTTTCCCCACACGTCCAGCAGCAACAAATCTCCTTCCCGGATGGGCGACGCCGTCTCCGGAGTAGGTCCGTAATGCGGATCACTGGCGTGCGGTCCGACGGCGATGTCCGGTCCCTGGTCCAGGGTAATACCGGCCGATTCGAGTTCCTTCAGAATCCACTGCTTTAAATCATATTCCGTAAACGTCTTCTTCTCGCGGACGTTGTTCGCGGCAAGCTCGAAAGCCCTTCGTACCACGAGGTCAATCACCGCGCCGGCTGCCAAGTGCGATGCAAGCTGTGCCTCGCTCCAACACGCTTCGTATTTTTGCACCAGGTCGGCCGAGCTCACAACCTTCACGCCGGTACTGCGTACCAGCTCCACCGTTCCCGCGTCCACCATCGCCACATAAGGGATGGCATTCTTGGGCGAATACTGCATCGCGACATTTTTTGAGCGTCCCAGTAGTTTGGCGAGGTTTTTTCTCAACTCTTCCTGGCCGGCGTAAAACAAAGTGTCGCCAGGCAATGCCCCAAGGGATTCCGTCTCAATCTTATGCACTAATTTGCGCGGAGTCCCTTTGGCCGGCACGAAGTAATACCAACGCCGCGTACGCATCCCCGGAGGAAGTTGTAAGATGCCTTGCGCGATCGGGTCGCGCCCGCGAAAATCGTAAAACAGCCAGCCATCCAGCTTGGCGGCCCGCAAATCGTTCTGAATTCCGTTGATATCAGCACTCATATCTAGAAATCGTCCTGGCCGGCCGAGTCTCCGTACCGCCCGCCAATCATTAGGCGTCCTCGAACAGAAGCCCCAGCACTTGTTGCTTCGTCACACCGCGAATTTCGATGCGTTTTCGACGGCTGCGATCACCGCCAAGAATTCTAACAGCCGACTTGGGTGTTTTCAAAAGATGCGCGAGTAATTCCACCAGCGCCTCGTTCGCCCGGTTTTCCACTGCCGGCGCCTGCAGCCGAATCTTCAAAGCTCCATTGATCACCCCGGTAATTTCGTCCTTGCTCGCCCGCGGTTGCACGCGAACCGCAAAAGAGACCGTCCCGGCAGCAATGTTTTCCAGAATCTCCGGGACCATCCGGCTCTCACCAGGCCCTTTCATATTGCACCGGAGCCTTGATCTTCACATCCAACGCTTTCGCCGCTCGCCGCGGCCAATAGGGATCGCGTAGCAGTTCACGCGCCAGAAAAACCAGGTCGGCCTGCTTGGTCGCTAGAATCGTTTCCGCTTGCACCGCCTCGCTGATCATGCCGACGGCGCCCGTGGCAATTCCGGCCCCCGTGCGAATCGCCTCGGCAAATCCGGTTTGATAGCCTGGCCCCAAAGGGACCGTCACTCCGGGCACCGCTCCTCCGCTTGAAACATCCATCAAATCCACGCCCAGCGGCTTCAACTGTCGCGCCAGGTCTATCGTCTGCGCCAGATCCCAGCCACCTTCTTTCCAATCGGTGGCTGATACGCGAACGAAAAGAGGCAGCCTCCCGGGCCAAACCTCTCGCACGGCGCGCACGACCTGTTTGACAATGTGCACTCGGTTTTCAAATTCGCCGCCATACGCATCGGTCCGCGCATTAGATAGAGGCGACATAAACTGGTGCAGCAAATACCCGTGCGCGGCATGAATCTCGAGTACTTCAAAACCGGCCGCGAGCGCACGTTCTGCGGATTTCCGGAAGGCCCCGACAATTTCCCGAATCTCGTCTGCGGATAATTCGTGCGGCACGGTATACCCCGAGTCAAACGCCAACGCGCTCGGCGCAACCGGCTGCCACCCGCCATCTTCGATGGATACGGGTTTGCCTCCCGTCCACGGTGGCGCCGTGCTGGCCTTTCTCCCGGCGTGTGCAATCTGCATCCCCGGGACCGCGCCATGCGACCGTATAAACTCAGCAATGGGGCGCCAGGAGGCAATGTGCGCATCTACATAAATGCCGGTGTCCGCCGCCGAGATTCTCCCTCGCTCTTCCACGGCGCTGGCCTCGGTAAATACCAAGCCCGCGCCACCAATCGCCCTGCTCCCCAGATGTACGAGGTGCCAAGCTTGCGGGTGCCCGTCCTTCGCCGAATATTCGCACATCGGCGAAACCACGATCCTGTTCTTCAACTCGATCTCTCGCATTCGAAATGGACTAAAAAGCTTCATCCCGGTCTCCCATGAATATTATTGGCCAGCTTTCACCGTGCCGCGCGTTCCAAACAACGCGGTTCCAACACGCACCTCCGTCGCCCCTTCTTCAATCGCCACCTCAAAATCGTGCGACATTCCCATCGACAGG
>Ga0210406_10001354_pt1 | contig 30077 bp, 27 predicted proteins | sample IncBWC30MmetaG_FD_155454 | JGI IMG/M metagenome (GOLD analysis project Ga0210406, IMG submission 155454) | Forest soil microbial communities from Barre Woods Harvard Forest LTER site, Petersham, Massachusetts, United States - Inc-BW-C-30-M | ecosystem: Environmental > Terrestrial > Soil >... | reverse complement strand
AGTTCGGCCTGACCTTCGTTGGCGCCACCTATTACGACGGACAGGGATTCATGGTCCCGCGCGCGCTGCGTATCAATTCAGCGCTCCAACTCGATGGCGCCAAGGTGTGTGTGCAGAGCGGCACAACGACCATTGACAATCTCGCCGACTTCTTCACCAGCAACAGCATGGCGCTCCAGGAGGTCATATCCTCATCGACCGACGAGTCGATCAAGAATTACGCCGCGGGTCTTTGCTCGGCCCTGACCAGCGATCTCTCCCAGCTCTATGCATTGCGTCTGCGCCTCGCCAAGCCGAGGGATCAGGTGATTCTGCCGGACGTGATCTCCAAGGAGCCCCTCGGCCCGGTGGTGCGCGACAATGACCTGCAATGGATTAGTGTCGTGAGGTGGGTCTATTTCGCCATGATCAACGCCGAGGAGCTTGGGGTCAGTTCACAGACCATCGATCAGGCGCTAAGGTCGCAGAAGCCTGAGGTCAAACGGCTGGTCGGGACAACTGGAGATTTCGGCGCGGAGATCGGGCTGACAAACGCCTGGGCGGCCAACGTCATTCGGACTGTCGGCAACTACGGCGAAGTCTTTGAGCGCAACCTCGGCGCGAAAACCCCGCTCGCCATTCCGCGGGGTCTCAACCAGTTGTGGAACGAAGGCGGCATTCAATACGCCCCGCCGATTCGATGACGGATAGGCAATGGGAGGAAGCGCGCCGTTGTTGTCAAACTTCATGTTGGCAAATTGGGAAACATGAGTTATACTATTCGCAATCTCAGGAATGACGACCTTGGGCCGCGCGGCGCCGGGAGAGAGGGCGGGGTCTGCTCTGGAGACGGATTGTTTCGCAACCTGCGACGCGAATCAGAAGGCCGCCGATTTTTTTATTTGTTTCGGGCGTAACCCCTTGAAAAGCCTCGATTCGACCAAGTAAATCCAAATAAATCCAAGGATTTTTATTTGGATTTACTTGGATTTTCTTGTGTTGAGCTCGCGCCCTGGTTGTCGAAGTCGGAGTGACGAGGTCATTGGACGCGCGGGGTGTTACCGGCGCTCACACTCTCGCTTCATCGACGCGGCGGGACTGGCGTAAGCCTCCTGGCGATCCACACTCCAGTAGCGTAGCTCGTCGAGCGGGATCGGCTCGCCAGTCACGACGCAGCGCACATAAGCGCCGGGTCGGAGGATGCGAAAATCGCCGTCGAGAAACTCAATCTTCGCTTCGCCAGTGTCGACTGGACGACGTTCGAATCTGTTCATTGCAGGGATCCTAACTTGACTATTCTATGCCATGACGCGCGCGACAAGGGAACCGCGACGTTGCCCTGGATGCGCAAGCGCTCTGGACAAGAAATAGCCTCTCTGCTAAAGGCCGCGCAACTTGCGCTACGCGGTGTCAGCGAATGCGCGCGCCAATTTTGGGATCTTCGAGGCTCGGGCCTCAGAATACAGGATAGTCCGTGCAGGTACTCGTTCGCGACAACAATGTGGATCAGGCCCTCAAGGCTCTCAAGAAGAAAATGCAGCGCGAGGGAATCTTCCGCGAAATGAAGCTTCGCGGACATTATGAGAAGCCCTCTGAGAAGCGGGCGCGCGAAAAGGCTGAGGCGGTTCGGCGCGCGCGCAAACTCGCGCGCAAGAAGTTGCAGCGCGAAGGCCTACTTCCGATGAAGCCAAAGCCTGTTCCCGGAGCGCCGAGGTCGGCCGGCTGATCAGCGACGGTTCGATGTCTGTCGGCAAGATCTGCCGCGCAAAACTTTAGCGTCAGCGCCCGTGGCCTTTGGCGGCCGGTTGAGCGGCGGGGTTTTTGGTTTGGCCTTGCGTATCATCGATCAAGGCGCACATTTGCTCTGGCCTTCGGTCTTGGCGGAATGACGGGACGACCGACATCCACGAGCATTTTGGCGCGAACCGCATTAGCGGCGATGACGCTAATGCTTGCGGCGTGCAGCGAGACGCTCGGCGGGTTTAGCACGCACGTGGCGGAACTCGACGCAGAACCCGCGGCTCAGGCCTCCAACGCCGGCAATATTGCTTCCCTTACCGACGTCATTCAACGCAATCCAAGTGACGCTACTGCTTACAACACGCGCGGCGTCGTCTACGCCAAGCTCGGCAAGTATTCGAACGCCATCGAGGATTTCAGCCACACAATCGAACTCGATCCGCATTTCTCTGGCGCCTACACCAACCGGGCGCTCGCCTACCGCCAGACCAAGAAAGACGACCTGGCGATGCAGGACTTCAATCAGGCGATTTCCGTCAATGCAAACGACGCGGCCGCCTATCTCGGCCGCGGCAACCTCGAGCGCGCGCATGGAGACTACCCCGGCGCGCTCAACGACCTGAATCAGGCGATCCGGCTGAACCCGGAAGGGGCGCAAGCCTATCATGCGCGTGGTCTCATCTATCAACGCCAAGGCGACAACGCTCAAGCCATTACTGATTTCAACAATGCGATTGATCGCGACCCGTTCGCAGGCGCCCCGTACCAAGCTCGTGGCCAGAGTTTGATGGCCACCGGCAAATACGAGGCGGCGATCGAGGACTTCAACGCGGCGCTGAACGTTAACGCCAATAACTCCGAGGCCTGGGCAGGCCTCGGACTCTGCTACGAAAAGCTGAATAATCACGCGAAAGCGGTGGAATCCTACCAGCGCGCGGTGACCGTCAATCCCGGCAACAGCGAAGCCCGCGCAGCCTTACAGCGGCTGAGCTAATACGCGAGATTTGAGGCCACGGCCTGGATTGAAACGCCGTGGCGCGACACCGGGCTTGCGTCCGATTCAATCTTTTGAGCTTCGCGGCCGCCTGCGCACAAGTTTACGCGCGCCAATGATTGCAACGACTTAGATGCACTTTCGCGCAACTTTCTCGTGCCTCGCCCTCATTCCTGAATGCCTCATTTCAAGTGGTTAGTGCCCGAGCTTTTTGCATTCCTGCGCGGCCCGGGCCAAAGAACCGCGAAAGCGAAAGACACATTTCGCCAACCGAAATGGAACGTTTCGCATAATTGGTCGTAAGCCATTGAAATCATTCGGGCTGCCGAATCAGAGATTTCGCGAAATTGTTTGTTTTCAATGGCCTAACCCCGTTTTCGTTTCGCGGTCTTTCGTGCATGCGCGCACCGACCAAAAGCCCGCATCTACAGACGACAACCGCCTCGCCCTCGGCAAGCTCAACGCTGGCGCCCTTCGAGGTGAGCTGCCCGACATCCTTCATTCGCGATACCGCGCATTGGGCGTGTGGCTGTCAGTCATCTAGATTTTGGCTCCTGGCGCGATCTGCCACCATAGCAAGGAGTTCTCAAAAAGAGAAGACATTTCGCAATTTTCGATTTATAGGCAATCCGGCCATTGGCTCTACCGCTTTCGCTGCACATTTGGAACTGACTCGGATTAGCCTACCGAGGCTTATACTCATACCTGCGTGTCAGGCTCGTTCCGCAGGAAATCCTCGAGCCAATGGACATCGTATTGGCCGTTCTGCACGTCTGAGTTTCGAACCAGAGCGCGAAACAGTGGCAAGGTCGTCTCGATGCCGTCGACGACGAATTCATCGAGCGCCCTTCGGAGCCGCATCAGAGCCTCGGTCCGCGTTCGGCCGTGGACGACCAGTTTGCCAACCAGCGAATCGTAGAAGGGGGGAATCACGTACCCTTGGTACGCTGCCGAATCGACCCGAATGCCCAGGCCTCCGGGGGGATGAAAGTAGGTAATTCGTCCCGGCGAGGGGGTGAATGTGCGCGGGTGCTCCGCGTTAATGCGGCATTCAATCGCCGCGCCAAGGAATCGGACATCATCCTGCACGATAGAGAGAGGTGAGCCGGCCGCAATCTTGATTTGCTCATTGATGATGTCAATTCCGGTGATCATTTCGGTAACCGGATGCTCGACTTGGACCCGTGTGTTCATCTCAATGAAGAAGAACTTCCCGTTCTCGTACAGGAACTCGACCGTTCCAGCGCCGACGTAGCCCAGCTCAACCATCGCCTTGGCGACAATTTCGCCGATGCTCTCGCGCTGCTCCGGGTTCAGAGCCGGGGAGGGGCCTTCCTCCCAAACTTTCTGATGGCGACGCTGAAGGGAGCAGTCGCGATCGCCGAGGTGGATGGCCCTACCGTGTGTGTCGCCGAGCACCTGAACTTCGATGTGGCGCGGCTTGGCGAGATATTTTTCCAGGTAGACGGCATCATCGCCGAAGGCGGTCCGCGCTTCGATCCTGGCGGCGCTTAGCGCTTCAGCAAGATCGTCAGGGCCGCGCGCGACCTTCATGCCACGGCCGCCCCCGCCCGCCGAGGCCTTGACGATCACAGGATAGCCGATCTCGGCCGCGATCTTGAGCGCCTGACCTTCATCGCTTATGCCGCCGTCGGAACCCGGGACGCAAGGGATCCCAAGACGCTGTGCGGTGCGCTTGGCCTCGATCTTGTCGCCCATCAAGCGGATGTGTTCAGCTTTCGGGCCGATGAATGTGATCTCGTGCTCGTCGAGAATATCCGCGAAACGCGCGTTCTCGGCTAAAAAACCGTAGCCTGGATGAACGGCGTCGGCGCCAGTGATCTCGCATGCGGCGACAATCGCGGGAATGTTGAGATAGCTGTCGCGCGCCGGCGGCGGCCCGATGCATACGCTCTCATCGGCCAGCTTGACGTGCATCGCGTCCTTGTCGGCAGTTGAATAGACCGCAACGGTCGCGATGCCGAGCTCCTTGGCCGCACGCAGGACTCTGAGCGCAATCTCGCCTCGGTTGGCGATCAGGATTTTATCGAACATCGAGGCGAGCTCCCCGATTGCTCGCAACCATCGCAGCTCGACTCTGTATCGCGGTCATTCAACAATCATCAACGGCTGGTCGTATTCGACCGGCGAGCCATCGTCGACCAGGATGGTCACGACCTTGCCGGCCCGCGGCGCAACAATGTCGTTGAACGTCTTCATCGCCTCGACCAGCAGCAACTTGTCTCCAACCTTCACCATCGACCCAAGCTCGACGAACGGCTTGGCTTCGGGACTGGCCCGCAAATAGGCCGTTCCGACCATCGGCGATTTCACCGCGCCGGCCAGGTCTGCTGCAGGCGGCTCCATTGCAGGCGAAGCGACGGCGGAGCCTTGCGCGGGATAGGCCGCGGCGGACACCGTTTGAGGAATCGCGGCTACGCTCGCCGCTGACGACGCTCGCTCGCGCGCCAGACGCACCTGCAGGTCGCCGAGGCTGATCTCGATCTCGCTCAGATCGTATTGCGACACGATCCTTGCGAGTTGGTCGATCGCAGCGACGTCGACAAGACTTTGCATAGACCCGTCGGTTTGCACGCCGGACGGCTTCTTCATTTTGCTTAGCTCACGAACAGGAATTGACCCGCCGGTCAACAATCGGGCTTTCGTATATCCCGACGATCCGGGCAAAGAAAGTGCCCGACTGGCCGCAGTTCATACCCGGCGCGCCCATACGCTGACATCGTGAAACGCCGCGCCGCCGTAGGGAGCGACGCTGTCGTCGCCAACGAGGACGTTGATTCCCCAGCCGTCAAGAAAGGCCGAAGGCGGCCAGATGCCTTCGCTGACCAGGACGCCCGGCTTCACGCTCTCGACGATGCGGGCGTGCAAGCGGGTCCGGCCACGTTCGTTCCCCAGTTGCACGACGTCGCCTTGCGAGAGCCCAAGGCTCGCCGCATCGGACGGATTGATCATGACTTCGGGCCGCTGTTCCCGTGTGAGCGAGGTCGGCGTCTGAGTGAAGGTCGAATTGAGGAAATTTCGAGCTGGAGAGGTCGCGAGCTTGAACGGGTGATCTTCGTCAGCATCCTCGTTGATCGCCCAATGATCAGGGAGAGTTGGCATGGCGCGCCAGGGGCCGCGCAATCCGTCATTGGCGACCGGCGTGTCTTTCCAGTCCGCCTTGAAGCGAAATTTCCCGTCAGGAAAGCCAAAGCCGTTGAGGAAATGCGACTCCTCGAATGGCGGTTGCAAGTCGAGCCAGCGGTCATTTTCAAGATTCGCCAGATCGCCATACCCCGATTCGCGCAGCGTCCAATCAATGATCTCGCGTGGGGACATCGAGAAGGCGGGATGTTCCGCCCCGACGCGTCGAGCGAGCGCGGCGATCACCTCATGATTCGAGCGGCAGGCCTCGGGCGGATCGACCACCTTGGCGGCGAATTGCAAATGCTGATGGCCTCCGGCGGTGTAGATGTCGTCGTGTTCCAGGAACATGGTGGCGGGCAACACGATATCCGCGTAGCGGGCGGTGTCGGTCATGAACTGCTCGTGGACGCAGGTGAAGAGGTCCTCGCGTGAAAAGCCGCGACGCACTTTCTGCTGATACGGCGCGACGGCGAGGGGGTTCGTATTCTGGATCAGCATGGCGCGCACAGGCGGGCCGCCTTTCAACGCGTCTGTATCGCCGGTCAGTATGGCGCCGACCCGCGACTGGTCGAGGCGGCGAACGCTTGTGTCTCGGACGTCCAGCCCTTCGATCATTGTCTTTTGCAGTTTGTAGACGCCACTGTTGCTGTGGAAGGCGCCGCCGCCCTCGTGCGCCCAGGCGCCCGTCACCGCGGGAATGCATAACGCCGCGTGCATGTTTGCCGCGCCGTTGCGTTGGCGGGAGAAACCGTAACCGAGCCGGAAGAAGCTGCGTTTCGACCGCCCGATAAGGGCGGCGAACTCCTCGATTTGCGCAACCGGGACGCCGGTGATTGCGCTCGCCCATGCGGGATCGCGGGTCTGCACGTGCCCTTCGAGATCATATGGCGCGTCTGTGTATCGCTCGAGATAGTCCCAATCGGCCAACCCATCCCGAAACAGGATGTGCATCACCGCGCAGGCGAGCGCTCCATCCGCGCCTGGCTTCACGCATAATGCGAGATCGGCCTGACGCATTGTTTCGTTTTCGTAGATGTCGATGGCGACGATTTTCGCGCCGCGTTCCTTGCGTGCGCGAACCGCGTGGGTCATCACATTGACTTGGGTGGCGACCGCGTTCGTGCCCCAAATGACGACGCAATCCGATTTCGCCATTTCCCTGGGATCGGCGCCCATGAGCCGACCGGTTCCGGCGACATATCCGGGCCAGGCGATCCCGACGCAGATTGTCCCATGGAAGCGAGAGTAGCGCTTGGCGTGGGTGAGGCGCTCGATTCCATCGCGCATCACGAGACCCATGGTGCCCGCGTAAAAGTACGGCCACACGCCCTCGGGTCCGAGTTCACGCTCGACTGACAAGAAGTTATCGGCGACGCGCTCGAGCGCCTCGTCCCAACCGATTGGTGCGAATTGCCCGCTTCCCTTCGGGCCGACGCGTCGAAGCGGCTGGGTCAGCCGATCCGGATGATGGATGCGCTCCCAGTAGCGAGCGACCTTGGCGCAGACTACGCCGGACGTATAGGTCTGGTCGCGCGCACCATGGATGCGGCCGATGCGCTTGCCCCCAATCACCTCGACGTCGAGAGCACAAACCGAGGGGCAGTCGTGCGGACAGACGGAGGGACGCCGCGTAACCTCGGTGATCGCGTTCATGAGCCTCTTACAATCGTCATGCTTCGAGCCGCCCGTGCCGGGTGCGATACTATAGCGCTCCGCCCTCTGATTGAAGCGCTTGCGCTTGGTCCGCAAGCTCGCCTTGCATTTGCAACCGGATACAACTACAAAGTTGTAGTCGTTTAAAACGGTTCAATTGGCCTTGGCGATTCGCGTATTTCTCAGCGCCTTTGTGGCCTTGATGGCGCTCGGGGCCGCTTGCGCGGAGAAGGGATCCAGGGCCGAGGCACCTCAACCCGAGATCCATTATGCGCCGCGCGAGAACCTTGAGAGCGTCGACGCTCGGGCGATTGGCCGCGCTGAATTGTCTATCGACATGGCGGCGTACGTTCTGTCCGACCCGCGGATCATCGAGGCGTTGACCGACGCGGCAGAACGCGGCGTCCTCATCCGGCTCTATTTGGACAGATCTCAATTCGCCGAGCACGGACCCACACGCGGGGGGCTGGTCGAAGCGTTGCTCGCCCACCCCAACGTCGTCGCGCGGGTCAAAGGCGAGGGCGTTCTCATGCATTTGAAGGCTTATGCCGTCGATGGGGCGGTGTTGCGCACCGGTTCGGGCAACTTCTCCCGGTCGGGGCTCGCCAGCCAGGACAACGATGCCATCTTCATTACCGACCCGGCGGTTGTCGATGCGTTTGAGAGCAATTTCGAACGCATTTGGGCGCGCGCGCAAAACGTCGGGGCCCTTGACGCGAGTCGCTGATTGACGCGCTCGCCCTCAGCATGGACCGTCAGCTGAAAGATTTAGGAATCAAGCGCCGCCGCTCGAGACGGCCCGGTACCCAGACCCGTCGACAGAGGCGCATCGTCGATGTGTATGGCTGCGCGATTGCGATCACGCCCGTACGCTTCTAGCGCAAGTCGCCACGCGGCTGCGGCAACCCCAGTGGGGTATAGCGCTCGTAACGTTGATTGAACGCCTCGGCGCCGAGCACGCCGACAGTTTCCATGCCATGAGAGGTTGTATTGCCTTGGGCGGCCAGAATTGATGATACGTGCCAGCGCCAAGTGGACGAGTCGTCCGTGGTGGGGCCTGTCGCGACCTGGGTCACGCCTGCAGCATAGCCGACGCCGCCGCCGATTGCAGTGAGAGCAAGAATGAGGGACTTCCGCATCGCCTCCTCCGGGATCTTGGCTTCAATTTTGGTCGCCGCGCTGGTGTCTTCCATGCAGGCAGCGATGTTTAATGAATTGTAAACATAAATTTGTGGCCAGGCTAGGGCCATTCGTTATCCGAAGACATTTGGCGTAGAGCCGCGCTTGCCATCGCGCGCGTTATACGTCGACCTTGCGTCAAAGCTTCGTTGTCGAGCACGGCGACAAGCTCTCGCGCGGCTCCAAGCGAACGTTCGATCCTGAGCGCGATGTAGGCGATTACATGCGGCTCCACCTGAAGCTGCCGATCGCTGAACAACTTGAACAGAACAGCCTCGGTCAACTCAATGTCGGGCGCGGCAAGGCGTGCAACAGGCGCTAGTCGAAGTCGCGACAAAAGGTCGGGAGTGTTGAGTCCCCAGGTGTCCGGCGCTGTCCGAGAGGTTAGAAGCAGCCACATATCGTTTTGGAGCCCGGTATTAATCAGGTGAAAAAAAAAGGCCTCTGCGCGGCTTGCCTGGTCGGCGTTTTCGATCAGCACCGCACTAGCTTTCGCACAAGCCTGGAGGCTCGGTTCGTCCAACTCCTCCCCGGCGAGGCAGAGTGCGCCGGCGGCTCGGGCCCAGATCGCTCCGAGGTGGCTCTTTCCGGCTCCCTCAGGTCCGACAAGCATCAGCATTCGGACAGCCCAGTTCGGCCACTGATCGACTGCAGCCAACGCGTCGAGGTTGGATGGCGCCGACAGAAAATCCTCACGCGCGAAACTCGGCGAATGCGGCCAGCGAAACGTCAGCTGGCGAGGCGGAGACATCATGGGCTCTCCGATTCCGAACTGCCGCGGTAAAACGAACTCGTCAGGTAAAGACCGATGAGATGACGAGTGATAACGCCGATCGCCGCTGCCATTGGAACGGCGATGATCAACCCAAGAAAGCCAAACAACTGTCCGAAGGCAAGGAGCGCGAACATCAACCAGACCGGATGAAGTCCGATCGATTCGCCGACTAGCTGCGGCGAGAGGACATTTCCTTCGAGGAACTGACCGCTTCCAACAACGCCGAGAGCTAACAAGAACAGCTTCAGGCTCGGCCATCCCTGAAAGAGGGCAACGCTAAGCGAAAGCACCAGCGCGGTCAGAGAACCAACATAGGGCACGAAGCTCAAAAGGCCGCCGACGACCCCAATCAGAAAACCATAGTCGAGACCGATCACCGTCAAGCCGACGCTGTACCAGATCCCTAGAAACAGGCAGACGATAGACTGGCCGCGTATAAAACCCGCCAACGCGTGGTTTATTTCTCGGGCGATCTTTCGCAGAGTTTCGCGATGGTCGAGCGGGAGCCAGGAGTCGAGCTTTGCGATCATCCTGTGCCAGTCGACAAGAATATAAAAGGCGACGACAGGCGTGACGATCAATAGCGACAGGAAATTGAACAGCGCAGCCCCGCCAGACACCAGCCGTGTGAAAGCGTCGAGAAGCCACTGTGCGCTCTGTGCGACGAAGTCGCCGACGGATTTCTGAATTTGCGCGCTCGACAATTGCTGGCGGAGGCCCAAGGCGTCTAGCCAACGGCCGCCGTATTTCGCAATGAACGCGTTGCCCTCCTCTACCGCGATCGCCTGCAACCGCATGGCGTAGCCGGGCAAGTGTTGAGCGAAAGCGATGAATTGGCCGCCGAGCACCGGGACGACGAGAATAAAAAAAAGGACGACGGTCAGGACGAAAACCGTGAGAATAAGAAGCGATGCGCCGAGGCGACTGAATCCTAACCTCTGAAGTTTGAGCACGACCGGGTCGAGAAGATAGCCGAGAACGATGCCGGCGGCGAAGGGCGTTATCGTTGAGCCCAGTAGATAGACAATCAGCAACAGGCCGACCAGTCCGAGTCCCCAGAACAGAATCTGGCGCTCCAAGGTCACCTGACCGAATCTCATAGCGTTTCTGGAGTTCCGCTGGCCGGCTGCAGCAAATCCCATTTGCCACCCCAGGGATCGAGAAAGACCGCAACAATCCCATACGTTTCGAGGCGCGGCGTTTCCAGGATTTTGAGGCCGCGCTTACGCAGCCTCTCATAATCAGCCCAGAAGTCCCCAGAGTGAAGAAAAAAGCCAACCCGCCCCCCCGTTTGGTCGCCGACACGCGCCCTTTGACGTTCGTTGCTCGGAATCGCGAGCACCAGCGCGGCGCCTGCGCCGCGCGACGGGGCGACAACAATCCAGCGCTTCGTGGGGGAGAGCTGGGTGTCTTCAAGAACCGCGAAGCCAAGGACATCGCGGAAAAACGCGAGCCCATCATCGTAGCTCGGAACAAGTACTGTTACGACCGCAAGGCTTCGGAGCATGGTTGTGCGCTACCGGCTCATATGGTCTAGCCACTGGGCGATGTAGACGCCGCCCGAGGCCAGAGTTGTCCCGGCGACCATCCATTCAAGGGAGCTTTGCAGAAGCGGCTGGTCGAGGCCGTACGCGCGGACCCCAAGCGCGAAGCCAGCGAGCGTTATCTGCGCGACCGTATTCAGTTTCGACACCCAGACGGGGCGGATTTCAACCGGCTTGTCCAGCAACCAGGAGACCAAAACAGCCATCAAAATCATCACGTCCCTCGACACAACTGTGATGGCGATCGAGGCCGGCAAACCGGCATATATGGCCAGGGAAACGTAGATCGAAATTAGCAGCGCCTTGTCGGCGAGTGGATCGAGATAGGCGCCGAGCTCTGTCCGGAGAGCGAATCGCTTGGCAATGAACCCGTCGATCCCATCGGATACGCCGGCCAGAATAAAGATTAGGAATGCGGGAAAAAAACGTTGAGAAATGATCATCATGACTGCCAGAGGCGTCATCAGCATTCGCGCCAGCGTGATGAAATTGGGTAAATTGTTGAGGAGCGTGCCGATATTCATCAACTACAGACGCCCTAGCGTCCCGCCCGACCATCCCTTCTTTGGACTTCGTTACGCGCATGGGACGACTGGGGCGCAACGATAGCACGAAGTCGCCAAGGTTGGGAAACCTGGTCTGACGTCCGCTCTTGCGCGTTGCGTGTCGGGCAATTACCCCGATGGTCACCGAAGCCCTGCGAGCCTGGATGTCCGATAGCCGAAAGCCGCTCACCTACGCCGAATCGGGGGTCGACATCGATGTCGGCAACCGGATTGTGGACCGGATCCGCCCGTTCGCTCGGGGCACCCGGCGTTCCGGCGCGGGGGCCGAGCTTGGCGGATTCGGCGGACTGTTCGATCTTAAGGCGGCGGGATTTGTTGACCCGGTCCTGGTCGCCGCCAACGACGGCGTCGGCACAAAAGTGAAGATTGCGATTGAGAGCGGCTTATATGACACAATCGGCATTGACCTGGTGGCGATGTGTGTCAACGACATTGTGGTTCAGGGTGCCGAGCCGTTGTTTTTTTTGGATTATTTTGCGTCCGGCAAGCTTGACGAGGACACTACGTCCGTCGTTGTGAGAAGCATCGCAGAAGGGTGCGCACAATCGGGGTGCGCGCTGATCGGCGGAGAGACGGCGGAGATGCCCGGTCTGTACGCCCCTGGAGATTTCGACATCGCCGGCTTCGCGGTGGGCGCCGCCGAACGCGGGACGCTGTTGCCGCGGCCGGGATTGAAGCCAGGGGACCTTGTCTTCGGTCTGCCGTCGTCGGGCGTCCATTCCAACGGATTTTCGCTGGTGCGGCGCATCGTCGCGCGGACAGGCCTCGCATGGGAGGCTTCCGCCCCGTTCGATCCGGCACGCTCGCTTGCCGCCGCGCTGCTGACGCCGACGCGCCTTTATGTGCTGCCGATGCTCGATGCGTTAAAGCGAACCCGAGGCATTCACGCGCTCGCCCATATCACCGGCGGAGGTTATCCGGACAATCTGCTGCGCGTGCTCGACGACGGTCTTGCCGTCTCGCTCGATCTCAACGCCTTCACTCCGCAACCGGTTTTTTCCTGGCTCGCTTCGGTTGGCGATCTCGACGAAGGGGAGATGCTGCGCACCTTCAATTGCGGCTTCGGGATGGCGGCGTTCGTTTCTGCCGAACGCGAGGCAGAAGCGCGGGACGCGCTTGCTGGCGTAGGCCTGTCGCCGGTCCTGATCGGTGAACTTGCTCCAACCCAGGACCGTCGACTGCTCACGCACGGGAGGCTTAGGCGGTGACGCCCCGGGTGCGAACAGCGGTTCTCATATCGGGGCGCGGCTCCAACATGAGCGCTTTGATCGAAGCCGCGCGATCGCCGGACTTCTCGGGTGAGATCGTGCTGGTTCTGTCGGACGACCCGGCCGCGGCTGGCCTATCGTTGGCGCGCAACCTGGGCGTTGCTGCCGAGGCGATTGACTTTCGAGCCTATACGGGTAAGCCGGCCTTCGAGGCGGCGCTCGCCACGCGGCTCACCTCCGCCTCAGTCGAAATTGTCTGCCTCGCGGGGTTCATGCGCGTGTTGAGCCCATCCTTCGTCGAGCGATGGCGAGGACGGATGCTCAACATTCATCCCTCGCTGTTGCCGAAGCTGCGCGGCCTCAACACCCACGAGCGCGCGCTGGCCCGAGGGTTCATCGAACACGGCTGTACGGTTCACCTCGTGACCGCGGAGCTCGACGCCGGTCCGATCCTTGCCCAGGCGCGCGTGCCCGTTCTTCCGAGGGACGACGTGGCCGCCCTTGCGGCGCGCGTCCTGAAAGAGGAACACCGGATCTATCCGCAAGCCCTCGGCGAACTCGCCCGTTCGCTCCGGGGCCTGGGCGGTTGTGAGCGGTAAGTGGCGTCGCCGTCGGCGCGGTGATCGTTAGGCAAGTCGCGCTAGCTCCGCTTGCGGCGCAATGTGATTGGATCGATATTTGTTGACGAGAAGGAGATTTGTTTGGCCCCGGCGGTTGCAAAAAAGGAGCAGCATTCGTCATCGACCGGGGTTATCGCGGCGAATGACAAATTGCCGCCCCTTTCGTCTTCACCCGAGCGGTTTATCAATCGCGAACTGTCGTGGCTCGAGTTCAATCGAAGGGTGTTGGAGGAATCCGCGAACGCAAGCCATCCGCTCCTCGAGCGGCTGCGGTTCCTCTCAATCTCGGCCACCAATCTCGACGAGTTTTTCATGGTTCGCGTGGCGGGCTTGGTTGGTCAGGTGCTTACTGGCGTCGCGGAAATTTCTGATGATGGGCGCACTCCCGCGGAGCAACTCGAACGCATTAGCGAGCGTGTCGCCGAGTTGATCGCTTCCCAGCAGGCGCGGTGGAAGGCGCTGCAATCCGAACTCGCCGCTAACGGCGTTGTAATCCTTAACGTCGGCGATCTGACACGCAGAGAACGAGAGTGGCTGCAGGACTATTTCCTCTTGCACGTGTTCCCGATTCTGACGCCGCTTGCGGTCGATCCGGCGCATCCGTTTCCGTTCATTCCCAATCTGGGATTCACGTTGGCGCTCGAACTTTTGAATCCCCGTGATGGCACAACGATGAGCGCGCTTGTGCGCGTTCCCGGGAGCGTCGAGCGTTTTCTCCGCTTGCCCGACGGTCCGCTTGGGGGCGCCGCCCGCTTCGTAATGCTTGACCGTTTGATCGTCGCCTTTATCGGGCTTTTGTTTCCAGGCCACGAAGTCTTGGGGGAAGGGGCTTTCCGCGTCATTCGCGACAGCGATATTGAAGTTGAGGAGGAAGCCGAGGACCTCGTTCGCCTGTACGAGAGTGCGCTCAAACGGCGCCGGCGTGGCATCGTCATCCGGCTCGAGATCGAGGCCAGTATGCCCGAATCGTTACGCGCGTTCGTGGCCGGCGACGTCGACGTTGTCCCGTCTGGTATCGTGCTGATCGAGGGTATGCTCGCGCTCAACGACTTGTCGCAACTGGTGGCGATCGATCGCCCTGAGCTTAAGTTTCCCCCTTACAACCCTCGTTTTCCGGAACGCGTCAAGGAGCTCGGCGGCGATATTTTCGGGGCGATTCGGCAGAAGGATCTCGTTGTACATCATCCTTACGAATCGTTCGATGTCGTCGTTCGGTTCCTCAATCAAGCGGCGCACGATCCCAGCGTGGTCGCGATTAAGCAGACGCTCTACCGTACTTCGGCTGACAGTCCGATCGTCCGGGCGCTCATCGAAGCGGCGGAGGCTGGAAAATCGGTCACTGCGCTGGTGGAGCTAAAAGCCCGCTTTGATGAGGAGGCCAACATCCGCTGGGCGAGGGATCTGGAGCGGGCTGGAGCGCAGGTGGTCTATGGGTTCATCGAGCTCAAAACGCACGCGAAGCTTTCGATGGTGCTGCGACGTGAGGGTGGAGCGCTTGTCAACTACTGTCATCTAGGCACTGGCAATTATCATCCTGTGACCGCCAAGATTTACGCGGACATTTCGCTTTTCACCGCGGATGCGGCGATTGGGCGAGATGTCGCGCGCATATTTAATTTCATCACTGGCTACGCCGAGCCGGACGGACTTGAGCAAATGTCGATTTCGCCGATCACACTCAAGCAGACACTTCTGCGCAGTATCGCTGATGAAATCGACTATGGGCGACTGGGCCGGCCTGCGCAGATCTGGATCAAGTGCAACGCACTCGTCGATCCGCAGATCATCGATGCTCTCTATGCCGCTAGTCGGGAAGGCGTGCAAATCGACATCGTGATACGTGGAATTTGTTGCCTGCGGCCTGGCGTTCCGGGACTTTCCGACAATATTCGCGTCAAGTCGCTCGTCGGCCGATTCCTGGAGCATGCCCGCATCTATGCGTTTGGCGCCGGCTGTGGCCTGCCCAACCCGAAAGCACGGGCATTTATTTCATCAGCCGATCTTATGCCGCGCAATCTCGATCGACGCGTCGAAGCGCTGGTCCCGCTGCTCAATCCGACGGTTCACGAACACGTCCTCGATCAAATCATGCAGGCGAACCTTATGGACAACCAGCAGAGCTTTCGAATTCTACCTGACGGCTCAAGCGAAAGAATTGTTCCCGCCGAGGGAGAGGAGCAGTTCAACGCGCACAAGTATTTCATGACCAATCCGAGTCTTTCGGGTCGCGGCAAGGCGCTGATGGACTCCTTTCCGATGGCGCTTCAAAGGCGCGTCTGATAGAGGGCTCTGCCGGGCGACGCGGGGGCGCCCGATGGGATTGGTCATGCTCGACAACGCGCGAGGACGGTTGCCGGGAAAGCCGCTGGCGATTGTTGATATCGGCTCGAACTCGGTGCGCTTGGTGTCTTACGAGTCGCAGTCACGCGCTCCGACACCCACTTTTAATGAAAAGGCTTTGTGCGGGCTTGGCAGAGGCGTAGCGACGACGGGACTTCTGCCGGAGGACGGTGTGCTCAAGGCGCTCGCTGCGCTTCAGCGCTTTCGCGTTCTCTGCAACACGATGGGCATTCGCGACGTGAGCGGCATCGCGACGGCGGCTGTGCGCGACGCGGCGAACGGGGCCGAATTTCTGCATCGTGCGGAACGCGCGCTCGGTTGCAAAATTGAGCTGTTGAGTGGCCAGCGGGAAGCAAGATTGTCGGCCCTTGGCGTCATAAGTTCGATTTACAAAGCGGATGGCCTTGTCGGGGATTTGGGAGGTGGCTCACTCGAGCTTATTGACGTTCGAGACGGGGAGGGCAGCGCGGGGGTCACCCTGCCATTAGGCGGCCTGTCGCTGATGGACCTTTCTGAGCGTTCGCCCAAAAAGGCCGCCAAAATCGTCCGCGAGAAGCTCGCGGCAGTGAAGGCGCTTCAAGGGCTGCCCGGTCGCACGTTCTATGCCGTCGGCGGCACTTGGCGCGCTCTTGCGCGCCTGCATATGCGGCAGCGGCAGTATCCGATGAACGTGATGCACAATTACGTCATCCCTTCGCGTGACGCGCTCGAATTTGCGTCGCTGGTCGAACGGATCGAGGTGGACGCGCTGCTGTCGATTGAGTCAGTGTCGGCGGCCCGCAGGCCCTTGCTAGCCTACGGCGCCGCGGTGCTGGAGGAGATCATCCGACAGTGCAATCCGAAGGAGATTGTCGTTTCGGCCCTCGGCGTTCGTGAGGGGCTAATCTATTCGCAGCTCTCTCCTGAGGAGCAGGCAGGAGATCCGCTCATCCTGTCGGCCCGCGAGTTCAACCAGTTGCGCTCTCGGGCGCCTGACCACGGGGACGAGCTTTATGCCTGGACGAGCCGTCTGATCGAATCGACCCATCTCGAAGAAGACGGCCAGGATCGGCGGCTGCGCCACGCCGCATGTCTCTTGTCCGATATTTCCTGGCGCGCCCACCCCGACTATCGTGGCGTTCAGGCCTACGATTTGGTGGTCAACGCAGCTTTCATCGGCGTCGATCACCCGTCGCGAGCATTTCTTGCGCTGGCCGCTTCCTACCGGCACATGTCCAGTGAAGATCTTGTTTCGCCGCAGTCGCGTGCGCTGGTCACAGCCCGACAACTCGATCGGGCGCGAATCCTCGGCGCGGCGATGCGAGTCGCCTATAACATTTCCGCAGCGATGCCCGGGGTGCTGCCGCGCGCCCCTATGGTCTGCGCCAAGGGTCGCGTGATCCTGACTTTGCCGGCGGACCTCGCGCCGCTCAGCGGAGAGCGACTTTTGTCGCGCGTGCGGCAGTTTGGTCGCCTCGTCGGCGCCGAACCGGAGATCCGAACGTCTGTATGAGCTTTCGCAAGACTGCGCGATTGCGATGTCGATCGCCGAGGCTTCTCTCGTCCCGGTCGTCCTAACGTTTCAAAACGCATTGACGCGTCAAACGGATTCTTTACGGGCTCAGCCGCAAGCTCGACATTATCCATTTGCGCCAGCGATCGGTCAGACATGCACTCGTTCCGAACCGACAGCCAGTTTTTTCGCGACGCTCTCGAAAGGATTGGCAAAGCGGAAGATTTGCGATCCGTGCGTTCACCCGTCTCAATAGGGCCCGAGCGACGCGAGACCGAACAGATCAGCGGGAAAGGGTTACCGTTCGGGCAGCGAGAGGTCGAGCCAACGCGCGTCATTGGCCGACTGGTGGCTTTGAACGGAACACAAGGCGTCATCAGCTGCCCGCTCAAGCTAGACGAAGAGCAGTGGTCGGTTGGCCATCTCATTACGATCGTTCACCGGGCAGCGCGTTTGGTGGGCACTGTTTGCGAAATTGCGACCGATGACGGCCGGTGGTCCGAAGACGAGGCCAACGCCGCCCGGGTCACAATTGAGTTGAACGGCGAAATTATCGACGATCCCAATGGCGCGCCGTTTTTCAATCGCGGCGTGCGCTCGTTTCCCTCGCTGGGCGCCCCTGCGCACCGAATCCGCGCAGATGATCTCCGAGCCATCTACACTTTTCGCGGCCGGCAGGGCGTCGAGATCGGCAGGTTGAGCCAGAACGAAGATATCCCTGCGGAGATTGACGTCGGCGAATTGATGCGGCGGCACTTTGCTGTTTTGGGATCGACCGGCGTCGGCAAGACGACCTCCGTCAGCCTGCTTCTGAAGAAGTCTCTGGCCATGATGCCGAAGCTGCGAATTATTATTTTTGACCCGCACAACGAATACGCGGCCCATTTTCCCGGACTGGCGCAGATCATCGATTCGGAAAGCCTAGAGCTGCCATTCTGGATGTTTAAGTTCGATGAATTGGCCGACGTCGTGTTTAGCGGGCGGCAGCCGCACGCGGACGAACGGGATGCGCTCTACGAAGTCATCCGCATCGCGAGGGCGAAATATCAAGCCGAATCGAGTTCATCGGCTGGGACGAGCGCGGTGCGGCGCCAGCAAGTCGCCGAGGGGAATTCGGTAACTTCCGATACGCCAACACCCTATCGCATTGTTGACGTCATCGCGGTGATCGAGGAATGGCTCGGCCTGCTCGATCAGCGGTTTCCCCGCTCCGAATTGCGGGCCCTGCGTTATCGACTTGAGGGGCTCAACCGGGATCCGCGGTATCGGTTCATGTTCGGCAGACTGGTGGTTGAGGACGACATTGGCAAAGTAATCTCCAAACTCTTTCGTATCCCAACACGAGGACTGCCAGTCACGATCGTCCGACTTGCCGGCCTGCCTAATGAAGTCACCAATTCAGTTGTGTCGGTGCTCGCGCGGCTCTCCTTCGAGATCGCGTTCTGTTGCTCCGGCGCCTATGAAATCAATGTTTTGTGCGAAGAAGCGCACCGCTATATTTCCTCCGCTAGTGGGCAAGCCTTTGGCCCAGCCCGGCTGGCCATCGGACGCATCGCCAAGGAAGGACGTAAGTATGGCGCCTCGCTTGGCGTGGTTACACAACGTCCTTCGGAACTCGACCCGACGGTGCTCTCGCAATGTTCGACTATGTTCGCCATGCGGCTTGCCAATGAGCTCGATAAGGGGATCATTCGCGCCGCGGCGGGCGTTTCAGCCGGCAGCACGATCGCCTTCCTGTCCTCGATCGCCGATCGTGAGGCCATCGCTTTCGGCGAGGCAATAGCCACGCCGATGCGAATGAAGTTCGCGGACATTTCGGCGCGCGCTGAGGACCGACGACTCCGCGCTTCTGACGAGCGCGACGCGAACCCGATTGATTTGAGGAAGCTCTCTGCCCAATTGCGCGGCGAGGCGGTATAAGCCACCAGACGCCATACGCGCTGCGCGCTTGATAGATGCAACGGGTGCCGCATATTGCGGAATAACAACGTTAATCTGTGAAGTGTGAGCCTTTTGCATTGCGTCGCCGCCGCCGGAGGACATTTGCAATCGGCGCGCATGAACGCCATATAGGGGCGGCAGCCCCCGGTCGAAGCGAACGTTTTCTGAGCCGGGGCTCTCATGACCCCCACCGGCGGTCCTTGAAACCGTCAAGGCGAGGAGAAGTCACTCATGGCGGCCGTCCAAGAGACCGTCGATCGCGTACGCTCGATTGAGGTCGACGCTTACAAATATGGCTTCATCAGCCCAATCGAGTCCGATCTGGCCCCTAAGGGCCTGCGAGAGGACACCGTTCGGTTCATTTCGCAAAAGAAGGTTGAGCCGGAATGGCTGCTCGACTGGCGGCTCGAGGCCTTCCGTCGTTGGCAAACGATGGAAGAACCGAAATGGGCGCGCGTTAGCTATCCGCCGATCGACTACCAGAACATGTATTACTTCGCGGCGCCAAAAACGACGCCAGCCCCGAGGTCGCTCGACGAGGTCGACCCGGAGCTGCTGCGGACGTACGCCAAACTTGGCATCCCGCTTGTTGAGCAGGAGATCCTCGCGGGGGTCGAGAAACCCAAGGTGGCGGTAGATGCCGTCTTTGACTCGGTTTCGATCGCGACGACGTTCAAGGCGGAGCTCGCCAAAGCGGGTGTCATTTTTTGCTCCTTCTCCGATGCGGTCCGAAATCACCCCGAGCTCGTGCGCCGCTATCTCGGCACAGTAGTGCCGAGCAGCGACAACTTCTACGCCACGCTCAATTCGGCTGTGTTCTCTGACGGTTCGTTCGTCTATGTCCCGCCGGGTGTGCGCTGTCCGATGGAGCTCTCAACCTATTTTCGCATTAACGAGAGGAATACCGGGCAGTTCGAGCGCACGCTCATCATCGCGGACCGGGGCGCCTATGTCAGCTACCTCGAAGGATGTACGGCGCCGAAGAGGGATGAGAACCAGCTTCATGCCGCCGTCGTCGAACTCATAACCCTCGATGACGCGGAGATTAAATACTCAACGGTGCAAAACTGGTATCCGGGCGATTCTCAGGGCCGCGGCGGTATCTATAACTTCGTGACCAAGCGCGGGGATTGCCGCGGCGCTCGGTCGAAAATCTCCTGGACGCAGGTCGAGACCGGCTCGGCGATCACCTGGAAGTATCCGTCTTGTATTTTGCGCGGCGAGGCCTCGCGCGGCGAATTCTATTCGATCGCGATTTCGAACGGTCATCAGCAGGTCGACAGCGGCACGAAGATGATTCATCTCGGCCGCAACACGACAAGCCGGATCATTTCCAAGGGGGTTGCGGCTGGCAAATCGCAAAACACCTATCGGGGTCAGGTGTCTGCGCATCGGCTAGCGACAGGAGCGCGCAATTTCACCAATTGCGATTCGCTCTTGATAGGGCATGAGTGCGGCGCGCACACGGTCCCTTATATTGAGGCGAAGAACGCCGCTGCGGTGATCGAGCACGAGGCCACCACGTCGAAGGTTTCGGAGGAGCAGCTGTTCTATTGCCTGCAACGAGGGCTGTCGGCCGAGGAGGCGACGGCGCTCATCGTCAACGGCTTCGTCCGGGACGTGCTTCAGCAGTTGCCGATGGAGTTTGCCGTCGAAGCGCAGAAGCTCATTTCAATCAGCCTCGAGGGGAGCGTGGGATGACGGCCAGCTCGATGGCTGAGAAGCGGCGAATGCTAGAGATTAAGAACCTCAGCGTTTCTATCGAAGACAAGCTGATCCTTGATAACCTCAGTCTCAGCGTGAACGCGGGCGAGGTTGCGGCGATTATGGGCCCGAACGGCTCTGGCAAGTCGACATTGGCCTATGTTTTGGCAGGCAAGCCCGCTTACAAGGTCATATCGGGCGAGATCTTGCTCGACGGGGAGAGTCTGCTGGAGCTCGAGCCGAACGAGCGTGCCTTGAAGGGGCTGTTTCTGGCGTTCCAATATCCGGTCGAGATTCCCGGCGTCGCCGCAATGACTTTTCTCAAGGCGGCGTTGAATGCCCAGAGGCGGCCACGTGGAGAAAGTGATCTCACCACGCCCGATTTTATGCGCCGCGTGCGCGCGGCCGCGCAAGAGCTAAAGATCGATCAGGAGATGCTGCGGCGGCCGCTAAACGTCGGCTTTTCCGGGGGCGAGAAGAAGAGGTTCGAGGTGCTGCAGATGGCGCTGCTGACGCCGCGGGTCAGCGTCCTCGACGAAACCGATTCGGGGCTGGACATCGACGCGTTGAGAGTCGTCGCCGAGGGCGTCAACGCCCTTCGCAGCCCAAAGCGCGGTTTTGTCGTGATCACGCACTATCAGCGGCTTTTGGACCACATCAAGCCGGATATCGTGCATGTGATGGCCAGGGGCCGGATTGTCGCCTCCGGTGGTCCGGAACTTGCGCTCGAGCTCGAGCGCAATGGCTATCGCGATTACGCAGAGGAGGCCGCGTAAGTCGCCGATGACCGCGCATGTCGTCAATCGGTCAGTTGCCGAAAGAACCCTTGCTCAGCAATTTGCGGAGCAGGAGCGGCGCGAGCGATCGCCTGCTCGGGCCGCGGCTTTCGCGCGGTTCGCCGTGGTCGGACTGCCGACCCGGCGGGTCGAGGCTTGGCACTACACCGATTTGCGCGCCTTGATGGCCGATGCGGCGCCGATCCTGCCTGCGCCGACCCGGGCCGACGTCGAGGCAGCGCGCAGCCGGCTCGCAAGGCGGGAGCGTTTAGCGGCGGGGGTGCAACTCGTCTTGCTAGGGGGACGCTTTATCGCCGAGCTCTCGGATCCCCTGCCGACCGGTGTCTCAATCGCTGAAGGGGTCGCGGCCCATGCGGCCGACGATCCCTTAGCGGCGCTGAACGAGGCGCTAAGTCCCTGCGGGTACACCATCTCGGTTGTGCGCGGGGCCAATATTGCCGAGCCGATCATGCTTCTGCATCTCGGCGATGAGGCGTCGTCCTGCTCCATCTATTCGCGGACGTCTATCGAGTTCGGCGTGGAAGCGCAGGCTTCGTTCGTTGAGATATTCGAAGGCGCTCATGCTGGGATCCAGCGACACCCGGCGACGATTTTGACGCTAGCCGAGGGAGCCAGCGCGAAGCACGTCGCGGTCGTTGGCGACGAGCCTGGTCTGCACATCGAAACCCAGATCTGCGAGCTCGCGAAGGGCGCGGAGCTCACCGCCTTTGGATTGATTTCTGGCGGCGACCTTACGCGTCGGCAGATTTTTGTCAGGATGACCGGAGAGGAAGCTAAGGCGTCGCTTGGTGGACTGGCGCTTATCGACGGCGCGCGGCGTGCCGACACGACGCTGCAGGTCGTTCATGCCGCTGCAAGTGGGACCAGCCGCGAATTCTATCGCACGATCGTCGATGACGACGCGATCGGCGTGTTTCAGGGAAAGATCATTGTCGAAAAAGCAGCGCAAAAGACAGATGGAGCTATGAAGTCGCAGGCTATCCTCCTGTCGCCGCGAGCGCAGATGAACGGGAAGCCGGAATTGGAGATTTTTGCCGACGACGTTGTGTGCGGCCACGGGGCAACGGTGGCTTCGCTCGACCCCGAACAGGTGTTTTATCTGCAATCGCGCGGCATTCCTGGCGACGACGCGAGGGGCATGTTGCTTGAGGCTTTCGGGGGGGAGGCTATCGATCGGGTTGAGGACAAGCTGCTGGTCGATGCGTTGCGCGCTCGACTTACCGCGTGGCTCGGAACGCGAAAGGCGAAGACGTGAATAAGTTCGTGCAGCCGGCGTTCGACGCTTACGACGTTGAAGCGACACGGGCGGATTTTCCTGCCCTGTCCGAGCGCCCGTACGGAAAGCCGCTTGTGTATCTGGATAATGCCGCCTCGGCTCAGAAGCCGAGGAAGGTTATCGATCGCGTGACGCATGCCTATGAGCACGAATATGCAAATGTGCATCGCGGCTTGCACTATCTCGCGAACGCGGCCACCGAAGCGTATGAGGGGGCCCGAGAAACGGTGCGGCGGTTCGTCAACGCCGCCTCGCACGAGGAGATCGTTTTCACCCGCTCGGCGACTGAGGCGATTAATCTCGTTGCATCGAGTCTCGGCCTTGCGAACATCGGTGCCGGCGACGAGATCGTACTCAGCGTGATGGAGCATCACTCCAACGTCGTGCCTTGGCACTTCCACCGTGAACGCAAGGGCGCGGTGTTGCGATGGGTCGATGTCGGCGACGATGGCGCCTTTTCGCTCGACGCATTCGAACGTACTCTGAGCGATCGAACGAAGATTGTCGCGATAACGCAAATGTCCAACGTGCTCGGAACCGCGGTCCCAATCAAGGAGCTCGTAAAAATCGCGCACGAGCGAGCGATCCCCGTGCTGGTCGATGGCTCGCAAGGCGCCGTGCACCTTGACGTCGACGTGCGCGACCTCGATGCAGATTTCTACGTTTTCACTGGGCACAAAGTTTATGGCCCCACGGGTATCGGCGTGCTCTACGGCAAGCGAGAACTTCTTGAGAAGTTGCCGCCATACCAGGGCGGCGGCGAGATGATCGAGGAAGTCACGAGGGACACTGTCTCCTACAACCATCCGCCACATCGGTTCGAGGCCGGCACTCCGCCGATCGTGCAGGCCATCGGGCTCGCGGCGGCATTGGACTACATAGAAGGGATCGGGCGACGCCGCATCCGCGCGCATGAGGAAGAGTTGTGTGCTTATGCGCACAAGCTTCTGTCGTCGATCAATTCCTTGCGCATAATTGGCGTTGCGGAAGGTAAAGGCCCTATCGTCTCATTTACGATGGAGGGCGCGCACGCACATGACATCGCAACTTTGATCGATCGATCGGGCGTGGCCGTGAGGGCCGGAACGCACTGCGCGATGCCGCTGTTGCAAAGGTTTGGAGTGACATCGACGTGCCGAGCCTCGTTTGCGCTCTACAACACCTTCGACGAAGTTGATGCGCTGGCGGAATCGCTGATCCGCGCGCGAAAGCTCTTCCAGTAAGGAGATGGGCATGGACGAGGCTCAAAGCCGCGCGAATGGCGTCGAGGCTCCTTCCGCTCAGGTCGTGCGAAATGCGGTGTTCAGGCCGCCTTCGGAGATGGAGCCTGAGGACCTGCGTCAGCTGACTGACTCCATCGTCGCGGCGTTGAAAACTGTATATGATCCGGAGATTCCCGCGGATATATATGAACTAGGCCTGATTTACAATGTTGATATCGATGACAGTCGTTTTGTCAGCATCGAGATGACGTTGACCGCGCCTGCTTGTCCCGTCGCGGGCGAAATGCCGACTTGGGTTGAAAATGCCGTTAGCGCAGTCCCAGGTGTTGCGGGGGCGAAAGTAAACATGGTGTTTGATCCACCTTGGGATCAGACCCGTATGTCCGACGAAGCGCGGGTCGCGCTCGACATGTGGTGAGCGACCGGTCTTGCGCCGGCGCGACGCTATCCGTTGACCGTTGCTTGTCGTTGGCAGGTAGCTTAACGACCTAGGGACCTAAGGAATGGACCCGGCGCCCGCCAAGCGCTCGTCTTGGCTAAATGATCAGCGCGTACGCGGGCTAGCTTACCAGATATTGCTGCTTGCGCTCATCGCGGCCTTAGTTTGGGGCGGAATTTATAACGCCGTGGTCAATATGCGGGCCCGCGGCATTCCGATGGGCTTCGGTTTTTGGAACGACGTCGCCGGCTTCGATATCAATCTTCATCTTATAAATTACTCCAACCTGTCGACCTACGGACGAGCGTTTTGGGTTGGGTTGCTCAACACCCTGCTTATCGGGGTCATTTGCATTCCGCTTGCGACGCTGTTGGGCTTCGTGATTGGCGTGGCGCGCCTCTCCCCGAACTGGCTGCTGTCGCGGTTTGCGCTCGTTTACACTAGCATCATGCGCAACACGCCGCTGCTCTTGCTGTTGCTGTTCTGGTACAACGCGGTTCTCAAGTCATTGCCGGGACCGCGCCAGTCAATCAGTATTGACGACGTCGTCTTTCTCAACAACCGCGGCGTCTACTTGCCGATGCCCATCGCGCGGCACTCCGCCGTCTGGTTTCTGGGAGCGGTCCTCACGGCGATCGTCGTCGCAATCGGATTTCGCGTGTGGGCTCGACGTCGACAAGATCGGACCGGCGCACAAATGCCGACCGCGCTCGTCGCCGCCGCGCTCATCGTTGGACTGCCTGCGCTCGTGATAGCCGCGGCCGGGGCGCCGTTCGGGTTCGATATCGCGCGGTTGTCCGGCTTCAATCTCAAAGGTGGAGTCCAAATCATCCCCGAAATGGCCGCGCTTGTATTCGGACTTGTCACCTTCACCGCGGCTTTCATCGCGGAGATTGTTCGCGCCGGCGTTTTGGCGGTGCCGTTTGGTCAGAGCGAGGCCGCTGGCGCGCTTGGCTTGCATCACGCCCTATCGATGAGGCTAGTTGTCATCCCTCAGGCGATGCGACTCATAACGCCGCCGCTCACATCGCAATACCTAAATATCGTCAAGAATTCCTCGCTTGCCGTGTTTATCGGTTACCCGGACCTCGTACAGATTTTCGCCGGCACGGTTCTCAACCAGACGCAGGCGACAGTGCAGGTGATGGCGATCACCATGGCGGTTTATCTGGTCATCTCGCTTGCGGTCGCTGCGGCTCTTAATGCCTTCAACGCGCGCTATGCCATGAAGGGACAGTAGCGTGGACGCGCTGGCCTATGTTCGCAAAGCGCCGGAGCCTGAAGAAGCGCCGCCGCTTCTATCGAGTGGAGCGCTGGCCTGGGCCCGGACGAATCTCTTTTCGTCGATCGGATCGACCTTGGTCACTCTCGGCTGCGTCGCGCTTATCGCGTATTTGCTGCCGCAATTGGCTGCCTGGGCGACCACCCGCGCGATTTGGAGCGCGAGCGACGGCGCCGCCTGCCGCCAGCATCAAGATGGCGCCTGTTGGGCGTTTGTCGTCGCTAAGTGGGACTACTTGCGGTTCGGGTCGTATCCCGTCAACGAGCGCTGGCGCGTCGATGTAACGGAGGCTATCGGGGCAGCTCTGATAATCTGGTTGCTGTGGATTAATGCACCTCGGCGAGTCTGGGGTGCTTTCGTGTTTTTTGTCGTCTATCCGATTCTGGCGCTCATTCTTCTGCGCGGCTCGTCTTGGCTTGGTCTGCCGAGTGTCGACACTCAGCGGTGGGGAGGGATTTTCGTCTCCCTTCTGACGGCCGTTGTCGGAATCGTCTTTTCTTTGCCGCTCGGCGTGCTTCTTGCGCTTGGACGCCGCTCTCCGCTGCCCGCCGTCCGTTTGGCCAGCGTCGTATTCATCGAGTTCGTCCGCGGCGTGCCGTTCATTACGATCTTGTTCATGGCCAACAACCTGTTGCCATTGTTTGTGCCCGAGACATGGGCGCCTGACCGCTTGTTACGTCCATTGGCCGGAATCATCATATTTTCAGCAGCCTATATGGCTGAGGAAGTGCGTGGCGGTCTTCAGTCTTTGGGGAGAGGACAATATGAAGCCGCGATGGCGCTCGGATTGAAATATGCTCCCATGACGGGCCTAATCATACTGCCTCAGGCGCTGACCTTGGTGCTACCGGGCATCGTCAACAATTTCATTGGCCTGTTTATGGACACGACGCTCATCTCGATTGTTGGCGCGACCGACTTCCTCGAAGCCATGAACAATGCGATCAAGGATCCAGTCTGGGCGGGGCCAACGATCATGGTGACGGGCTATGTCTTCGCCGGCATCTTCTATTTCATTTTTTGCTTCGGAATGGCGCGCTACTCGGCTCACATCGAGAGAGTTCGCGCCAAAGGGCGCATGTAATGTCGAGCGCGTTGGCCGACGACGATCGAGGCGGCGACGCTGCAATCCGATTTATCGGCGTCCACAAATGGTATGGGAGCTTTCACGTATTGCGGAACATCAGCCTGACGGTTGCCCGTGGAGAGCGCATCGTGGTCTGCGGCCCGTCTGGTTCCGGCAAGTCGACGCTCATCCGGTGCGTCAATCGCCTTGAGGAACATCAGCGCGGATCGATCGTGGTAGACGGAGTGGAGCTAACCGACGACATTAAACGGATCGATGAAGTGCGGCGCGAAGTGGGGATGGTGTTCCAAAACTTCAACCTGTTTCCTCACCTTACCATTTTAGAGAATTGCACGCTGGCACCGATCTGGGTGCGTAAAATGCCCAGGCGGGATGCGGACGAGCTAGCGACGGAGCTACTAGCACGCGTGAGAATCGTGGATCAGGCGCACAAATATCCAGGTCAGCTTTCAGGCGGTCAGCAGCAGCGCGCGGCGATAGCGCGCGCATTATGCATGACCCCGAAGATCATGCTGTTCGACGAGCCAACTTCGTCACTCGACCCGGAGATGGTGAAGGAAGTGCTCGATACCATGACCGCGCTGGCGCGAGAGGGCATGACGATGATCGTCGTGACGCACGAGATGGGCTTTGCGCGCCAGGTTGCCGATCGCGTCGTGTTTATGGACGGAGGCGAAATCGTGGAGATGAACGCGCCCCTACCGTTCTTCCAGTATCCGCAGCATAAACGCACCAAGCTGTTCCTTAGCCAGATTCTTCACATGCATCATTGAGTTTGCATCCCGATATGCTTGGCGTTCAATATGACTTGTGGGCGATTTGTCCTGGCGTCACGCGCCATAAAGCCAATCGTACCGCTCGATTAGGCCCCGCGTCCCGAGTAAGCGCATTGTCGTGTCCCGAGCGAACGCCCATGGACCACCCAAATGATAGATGCGGCCAAGTTTGAGCGCTTCCCGTTGAACTCGACCGGCTCTCGCGACACGATCACGTGAGTACATTGAGAGAGCAGCCGGGATATCCTGCACTTGAGCGAGGATGCGGCCGAGCGCCCCCGCGTCCTCGATGGCTTGGGCGGCTCCCTGCGCAAGGAATGGGACCATCGGATGAGCCGCGTCGCCGACAAGCGCGACGCGGCCGAGCGAAAATGAAGAAATCGGAGAACGGTGATAGAGCGGCCAAGCTCGCCACTGAGCTGGCGCCTTTGTCAGCAAGCGCGCGTCTGTTGACCACCCTGAGAACGCGTTTTCAAGACTTGAACGGCTCGCCCATTCGTCCTCTTCACGATTGGCATGATTAGCGCCCCTTGCCGGCGTTGCTGACCCGATGGTTGCGACCAGATTGGTGATTGATCCGCCACGCAAGGGGTACTGGACGAGATGCGCCTCTTTTCCGAGACGGAGAACAATATTCTGCGTCCACTGAACTTTAGCATCATCGGCATTGACCAATGCGCGATAGGCAATGCGTCCGGCGAACTCAGCTTGATCCTGAGCTCCGAAGCCCAACTGGTCACGAACTTGGGAGCGCAAACCGTCGGCACCGATCAGGAGGTCGGCCTCATCGCGGGTGTGGGTTACACCACCGGCCAATCGGACGGAAAGACGCCCCCCGTTATCTACAAAATTGAGGACGGTGGCGCCTAGCGTTAGTTCGATGGCCGAGTGGCCGCGGACGGTGCTGATGAGCGCGCGCTGCAAATCTGCGCGATGAACGACCAAATATGCTGCGCCCCAGCGACGTTCCGCGCCGTCCAGCGGCATTCGCATAAGTTCAGTGCTATCCGAGCCTCGCAACACGACGACGGCGCGCGGCCTTGAGGCATGCGGTAGCACTCGCTCGAGCACACCGAGTCTAGCTAAGATGCGTGCCGCGTTCGGAGTGACCTGCAACCCGGCCCCAAGTTCATCGAGCGAGTTCGCTCTCTCGTATATGGCGACCGTGAACCCCGCACGTAACAGCGCTATTGCTGCGGTAAGTCCGGCGATTCCGGCACCGGCGATGATCGCGCGCCGCGGCAAGCTTCAGGCGAGGTCGCGCAATTCGCACTCGGCTGGCAAGCAGGGCCCGCTGAGATTGCTGTTGTAGACGAAGTGAGTCGAACAATAGGAGCAGATCGCCTCGATATCGGAGCCCATGTCGATGAAAATGTGGGGATGGTCAAACGGCGGCCTCGCGCCGGTGCACATAAATTCCGTGACTCCCACTTTGATCGAAGGGACGCCGAGATCATTGTGAAAGTGCGGGATTGAGCGGTCCACCATTAACTGCGCTCCTTTTAGGCGCTCGCGTTAAAGCATGCTCGAAGTGGCGAAGCCAGCGGGAGCGTCCATTCTGGATGCCACCCAGCAATCACCGCCACGCCGTCGACCCAAAGCATCTCGGCTCATTCGAAAACATAATATAAAAATATTCATACTATTGAATCAAAATATCAAAAGGAGATGAACTGCCGACCGTCCGAAGGATAGAATTTGGGCCGGAAGCCCGCAGAAGATGATGGTGCGCAACAGTTGTCCTGTGCCCTAAGGATGATGAAATTAAAGGGCCTGTCCTCCACTCTGATTGACTAAAAGCACACGTGGCAACCGGTGAGAAAGTCCATAAAGATAATCTACATTTAGTGTGTCGACTTCGTTTCGAGCAAACCGTGTGTCACGTTTGACAGTTGTTGGCAGAGTTGGCATGAGACAAGTCTGCAAAGCGTGGTAGATGTCAACTTTTCCGAAAAATGGCCCGCATTCGGGCGCAATGCGCCGTCGATCTGTGCTCGCCACCCCCCTGCACGATCAATGAATCGTGCGGCGATGAAATTCCAAATCCTGCGATACCATTGTTCACAAATTGGATCGCCTTCGATGGCGTTCAGGAATGCACTGGCCGCCTGGGCCACCAGTAGCGGTCGCGGACTAACGCATTGCCGTTCCAATCGAGAGCACAATAAAACCCACCTTTGATTCTGTCTGAACCGCTCCGGGTTGATCGGAGGCTCCAACTCCTGAGAAGGTGGAGCCATGACAAGCAAGACGACCAACAAGTTCTCTTCCGAGGTCCGCGCCCGCGCGGTGCGAATGGTTTTGGATCACGAAGG
>Ga0210406_10001353_pt1 | contig 30079 bp, 22 predicted proteins | sample IncBWC30MmetaG_FD_155454 | JGI IMG/M metagenome (GOLD analysis project Ga0210406, IMG submission 155454) | Forest soil microbial communities from Barre Woods Harvard Forest LTER site, Petersham, Massachusetts, United States - Inc-BW-C-30-M | ecosystem: Environmental > Terrestrial > Soil >... | reverse complement strand
GATCCGCAGGCGCAAATCCGCATCGCGTGCGCCCACGCCCGCGCGCAGGATGTCGCGCTCGCTCAAGATGGCCGCGATATCGCACGCAAGGCGCGCCGCGCCGAGTTCGCGCGCCTGGACGAGCATGTGTGCGAGACGGGGGTGCATGCCGAGTTTCTCGAGCATCCGGCCGTGCCCGGTGATGCGTGTCGTCGCGTCGATCGCCTCGAGCTGCTGCAGCAGCTCGCGCGCTTGCGCAAGCGGAGCGGCCGGAGGAGGGTCGAGCCAAGCGAGCGTATTGGCATCCGTCGCGCCCCAGCATGACAGCTCCAATGCGAGCGGCGCGAGATCGGCGTGCAGGATTTCCGGCGGCGTCTGCGGGCTCAAGGAGGCATGCGTGCCTTCCGACCAAAGGCGATAACAATCTCCTGCGCTCAAGCGGCCGGCGCGTCCCCGGCGCTGATCCGCCGCTGCTTGCGACAATTTTCCCGTCACCAGCCGGCTCATACCCGTGGTGGGATCGAATTCCGAATAGCGTCGCATTCCTGAATCGACGACGACGCGAATCCCTTCGATGGTCAGGCTCGTTTCGGCAATGCTCGTGGCCAGCACGACCTTGCGCTGGCCGGGCGCCGCCGGTGCGAGCGCCGCATCCTGCTCTGCTCCTTCAAGCTCACCATAGAGGGGCATGACTCGAACGCTGCGATCGAGATCGGATTCCTGCAAGGTGCGCTGCACGCGGCGGATTTCAGCGGCGCCGGGCAAGAAGCACAACACGTCTCCAGAATGCTCGCGCAACGCTCCGCGCACCACCTGAGAAACCTGCAGTTCCAGATGAACTTCGCCGCGCCGTGGGACGTAGTGCGTCGTTACTTCGAAACTGCGTCCCTGCGCCGATACTATCGGTGCGTCGCCGAGCAGCCGCACGAGGGGTTTCAGGTCGAGCGTGGCTGACATGACCAACAGCCGCAGATCTTCCCGCAGGTTCTCTCGGCTCTCGATGCAGAGCGCGAGCCCCAGGTCGGCATTCAGGCTGCGCTCGTGAAACTCGTCGAAGATCACGCAGCCTAAGCCTGTGAGCGCGGAATCCTCCTGGAGCATGCGGGTTAGAATGCCCTCCGTGACCACTTCAATGCGCGTCTCGCGGCCGACGCGCGTCTCCAGGCGCGTGCGGAACCCGACCGTATGGCCGATGGATTCGCCCAGCAGCGCAGCCATCCGCATGGCCACCGCGCGCGCCGCAATGCGGCGCGGCTCGAGCATCAAGATCTTCTGGCCTTTGAGCCAGGGAGATTGCAGCAACGCGATCGGAACGACCGTGCTCTTACCGGCGCCTGGCGGAGCCTCGAGGAGCACGGCGGGGTGTGCTATCAATGCCTCATGAAGCGCCGGCAGGGCCTCTTTGATCGGCAGGTCGGGTAAGGGCGGCGTTCTCATTGGCTTCGGTACGATAACCCAACGGCTTGCGGGGCTGGAGGGACGGCCCATGTTAAGATGCGCGCCGTCGGGCCTGTAGCTCAGTTGGTTAGAGCAGGGGACTCATCAATAAATGGTGCCTTCGCATCGCAAGGTGCGAAGTGGACGGGATGAATTCAGGGAAACCTCACCAGCGCCGCAGCTGATGGCAACCCTGAGCCAAGCCGGCGGTGCACCGCCGGAAGGTGCAGAGACTACCTGAGCGCGTTCAAGTCGCGCTTAATGACAGGCTAGAGCGTCCCGCACCCCACGTGGGTGAAGAGATAGTCCACTCCCTCCGGAAACGGCGGGGCAGAGTGAATCCCTTGGTCCTCGGTTCGAGTCCGAGCGGGCCCACTAATTCGCGATGTTCGGGGACGGTCGGTAACGATCGGGGAGGGACGACATTCGGGTCAAAACACTGGAAAAACAGGTGTATCGGACTCGAATTAGTCGGAAATGACGTTCGCTAACGGTCGGCAAAGTTCGCTACCAGCCGGAAATTTTGGGGGTAACTGAAGATGCCCGGATAGAGTTACCCCCATGAAGTTGTGTTTGGTGCGGGAAAAATTGCTGGAGATACATATTAGCCAGCACCGCGCAGGTTTCCGGGACTCCGTTTCGATTTCGCGCACCGGATTATCGAATTTGGTACCGTCATCGCGACACGCTGAGTCGCTCCGACACAAATACTGCTGTGAAGACGCTCAACCAATTACTGACAGTCGGCAATGAACGCATCATTTTCGGCCGCATTGCGGCGTCACGCAGGAAAGGCACGGTCGTGGTTGGTTGGAATCGCGGGCCCTACACAATCAACTTTGATGGGCGATATGTATGTAGCTATCTGCTTTACGATAGCACGACCAGGATACTCGGCAATTTTTGCTGCCAATGTTGTCCAGGAGGAGGACACGCAACGATAACTCCGACGTTCACTGTCGAACTAACTGTGCCCGACAAACAGTATTGATGTCTCGGATGGATGAAGATACTTTGCGATGAAATGGCCGCGCGTCAACGGCGGCACCTCATATCGGGCTCCTCAATCGAACGGACGCCACAATGTAGGTCTGTGGTGAGCGGTTCCCTCTCTGTCCGTGGGTAGGCGTTCCACTGACTTCTGACTGGCCTTTTACGGTTTGAAAGCGGACTTATCAACGAACGGCAGCGACTCACGGACTCTCGGTGACATTTTTTACCGGGATTCTGGGAATAAAATTACGTCAGGCAACACATGTGGCTCGTCGTTCGCCCCCCTCAAGCGCAACCTGTTTGGCACACGAGGTGCAATTCGCTGCTCCCGAGCATTTCAACTCAAATCTTCATAGAGACACAAGATTGGAAGAGGGCGGGGTTGCCTGAACTGCTGCAGGCTTGCAATTGTAGGAACAAATGCCGCCCATGCGGGCAAGGGGGACCGATCCAACTCGATACCGCGCTCGAGCGGGCGCGTTATTGCGATCCCTAGGTGGGCCGCTAGGATCGCACTTTTCGGCCGGTGCCTTTTGGACTCAGCCCCTCACTTTTCACTTGACTCGCGAGTGCGCGCCGTGAGCTAATGCGCCGTCCGCGCGACGAAACCTTCAATGGTGGCCGGACTAGGGAATCTTTAAGTGTTTGAACGTAAAGAGGTTTCAGTTTGGCTAGTACAGCAATCTGCGCGCTGGTGACGAATTGCTCGGCTAGAAAAAGTGCGCTGGGCGCTGCTGACCTCCTCCATCGCAATCTCGCTAAGGGTCCGCAGTCCGAAGTGGGGGATCACTGGCTTGCCGCCCTGGAACGAGCGCCTGCTACGGCTCGCGCGCGCGATCTTTATTCTGGACGGGGTGTCGTACGCATGCAGGCACTAGCGGATCGACTGGGCGCGCCCCTCTACATTGCTTCGGCGGGACTTGGTCTCGTCAAAAGCGAGGAGAGAGTTCCTAGCTACGATCTCTCCGTTTCTGCTGACACGCCCTCGGCAGTACAGCGTCTGATCGACGACGACTTTAGCGCGAAGGATTGGTGGGCCACTCTCGCGCGATCACCCTACGCGACACCGATCAACAAGCTCTTCGATGAGAATGCAGACCACCTGATCTGCATTGCCGTGAGTAACTCCTACGTTCCTCTGATCAGTGATGAATTGGCGCGACTCGATAAGACCCGGCGCGATCGCTTGCGCCTGTTCGGAGCCGCAGATTCGAAGTATCAACCGGCACTGCGGCCGTTGCTGATGCCATATGACAGGAGGTTAGATACTTTGGTTCGTGGTTCAAAAGTTGATTTTGCGCAACGGGCAGCCGAACACTTCATCGTGGCAATGACTACAGTTAAGCATTTTCCGAACAGCGTCGATGAACAGCGTGCATGGATCACGGCGACCTTGGACGAGGTGCCTGTTAAAGCGCTGGAGAAGCGCCAAGTGGTCGATGACGAAAAAATCATGGGACTCGCCAGAAAACTCGCTGCGCAAGGGCACTCTCACACAAAAGCGCTCGGCATCTTGCGAAAGCAGGGCATCGCCTGCGAGCAAAGTCGGTTTCGTAGACTGTTCATCGAGGCAACGAAGTGACCGACCAAGTCGTTGTCAGGGCACTGCGAGCCGTTCAAGGCGAGCTGGTCCCTGTCTATTCTTTCTTCATCCCCGGCCACGAATTACTGAAAGTGGCAGCCATTGCGCGCATTGGACGAACAGCGAAAGGCAAACTCGAGGGATTCCAGCGCGATGGCATCAAGCGCCATGTGGCCTCGATTACTGAGTTCCTCGATAGCGGTAAGGTGCTCTTTCCGAACGCGATCATCCTGGCGATGTCCCCGCGCGTAAGGTTCGTGCGATCGCGCGGCAAGGAACCGGACGGCGCCACTTGCGCGGGCGAAATCGGCACGCTGTACATCCCCAGCGTCGAATCTGGCCCGGCGTGCGCGTGGATTGTCGACGGACAACAGCGCTCCTTAGCCCTCTCGCAATCGCACAATAGAGATTTATCAGTGCCGGTAGTGGCGTTCGTCTCTGAGGATCTCGCCGTACACCGCGAACAATTTATTCTGGTGAACAAAGCGAAGCCACTGTCGCCACGCTTGGTCGATGAGTTGCTACCCGAAGTCGATGCGCACCTGCCACGGGATCTTGCGACTCGCAAACTTCCCAGCGCATTGGTCGATAAGCTGAATCGTTCGGCGCAGTCGCCTTTTCACACGGTGATCAAACGCGCCTCGGACGGACCCGAGGCGAGTGGTGTGGTGAACGACCGCGCGCTGGTTACTGCCATCCGCAAAAGGATCGAATCGCCGCTCGGGGCGTTGGCGGCATTTCGACGATCAGGTTCTCGCCTGGCGGACACCGATGCCATGTACAAGATTCTGGTGGAGTTCTGGACTGCGGTGAAAAGCGCATTTCCCGATGCCTGGGGGCTGCCGCCGACCCGCAGCCGCCTCATGCATTCCGTCGGAATCGAGGCCGTGAGTTCTCTCATGGACTCGCTTTACATGCGAATGCCCCCCGATGAGCCGGCCGATGCGTTTCTGCGCCGCTCTCTGCAAGCGATCGCGCCTTACTGCGCATGGCATAGCGGCAGTTGGACTGACATTGGCAAGAATTGGAATGAGCTTGAGTACACCTCGCGTGACGTGCGCGAGTTGACCGAACAATTGGTGCGCTTGGACTCGGAAGTCAATCGCCGAGTGATGCACGCTTGAAGTTCATTTACGCCGACAGCCTCGATGTAGTCGATCCCGACTTTGATTTCGCGACGGATCGCAATGCTCATGGGCGTGTTGTGCACGCCGACGATGAGTACCCTCACGAGTTCCTGCGACGGGCTCCCTATGATGGCATTTTAGTGTCACGCGGAATCGTCGGTGGCAGCGAGATGGGCGGCAAGTACTCAGATGCCCAGCGTATGCGATTTCGCCGCGACGGTGCGCGAGCATTCTTAAGGTATAGCGAAGATAAATTTCCGGGTAGCCTCGTGTTTGGTGACTGCGGTGCCTTTCAATACCGCACGCTCGATCAGCCGCCCTACACGGCCGCGGATATGGCCGACTTCTACGCGGACGGCGGCTTTACACATGGATGCTCGGTGGATCACCTGATTTTTGACTTTGACTCAGAACCGGCGCGCAAAGCGACGGAGTTATCCCCTGCAGTCAAGGATCGCTATGACATCACGCTGTCCTTGGCGGCAGATTTCCAGCGCGAAGCGAAGAGGATCGGGCGACACTTTACGCCGTTGGGCGTTATTCAAGGCTGGTCGGCAGCGAGCATGGCGGCGGCCGCGGCGAAATTGGTCAAGATGGGTTATACCTACCTTGCCGTCGGCGGGATGGTGCCTCTAGATGAGCCTCAGATTCACCGAGCGCTCGGTGCCATCCGCGCTGCCATTCCTACCAAGATACGACTTCACTTACTGGGCTTCGGCAAGATCGAGCGCCTGAGTGAGTACGCGTCGTACGGTGTCGCAAGCTTTGATACGACCTCGCCGCTGCTGCGTGCCTTCAAGGACGCCAAACGCAATTACTTCGCATCCGCTAAGGGCGGTGGTCTCGACTACTACACCGCAATCCGCGTGCCGCAGGCGACCCGCAACACGAAGCTTAAAAATCGTGCCCGCGAGGGGCGGCTTGATCAAGAGAGCATCGTGCGGTTAGAAACAACAGCGCTTACGGCATTGCGTTCGTACGACAAGCGGCGAGCCAAGATTGATTGCGTCCTGGATGCGGTCATTGACTATTGGGATGCGCTCAATTGGAACGATCAGAGCTCAAGCGCTAAGCGTGAGCGCGCGCTCAACGCGCAACGCGAGGTCTACCGACGAACGCTCGCAGACCGGCCTTGGGAGGCCTGCAGCTGCCGCACGTGTCGCGAAGGCGGTATTGAATCGGTCATTTTCCGGTCGAGCAATCGCAACAAGCGTCGAGGTATCCACAATTTGCACGTCTTCTACGAACATTTGACCAAAAACAGAGCAGCGGCATGAGCAAGACCATTAGCTTTTCGGTACTAGCACCCAACCAATCGGATCGATTTTCCGTCTTCTGCTTTACGGCGACCGCCGATCAGATTGCAAGAATAGCGCGCATCGAACGGGCCGGGCGCGATCAAGGCGGCGTCTTACAGGGATTCCAACGGCCGCAGATTGCGGGCCATATCGATAACATCGCCGACTACCTGGATAAGGAGTATTCAATACTTCCCAACGCACTCGTCGTCGGCTTCACGAAAAACGTCAAAGTGAAGATCGGTAAGGATGGCTCAGGTACTGTCAGCATCGACACCTCGAAAGGTCCGCCAGGCTGGATTGTGGATGGTCAGCAGCGTTTCACGGCCTTAAGCCGCATTAAAAATAGAAATTTCCAAATTGTGGTGACCGGTTTTGTGTGTCCCACCATTCAAGAGTTGCAGCGTCAGTTCATCCTGATCAACAGTGCTCGACCGCTCCCAAAAGCGCTGGTCTATGAGCTTCTGCCTCAGGTGCCGGATCTGCCCCCTGTCCTCATGACGCGGGCACTGGCCTCCAGAGTCACAGAAACCTTGAACTACACCGAGGGGTCATCGCTTCGGGGAATCATTAAGCAGCAAACTAATCCGACGGGTGTCATTGCCGATGTAGCCATGCAAAAGCTTATTATGAATTCCATGAGCGACGGCGCTCTGCGCCTGTACGCGAAAGAGCCGAAGAAGCTCGTGCAACGCGGAGGGACCATGATCAGTGAGTTTTTCCACGCCGTGAAGCACACCTTTCGGGACGAATGGGACGGGCACACGCCAAAGACCTCGCGTCTGGTGCACGGTACTGGGATCGTGTCGATGGGCTACGTCATGGAGACTTTGAGTTCCGCGACCAACGCGAAGGATCGCGACGACTTTGCGGCAGGATTGCGCCCGCTCATCGGCAAAACGTCCTGGACTAAGGGTCATTGGGACTTTGGTGAGGAAAGTCGCTCCTGGAACAGTATTCAGAACGTGCCCCGCGACGTGCGACAACTGTCGATGTACTTAGTGCAAGTCGTCAAACGCGGCGCGCGGCGAAGCACCGCTCGTGTATAGCATCAAAGAAGCATTTCTCACCCTGCAAGGGGAGGGATATCACGCCGGCCGCACGGCGGTCTTCTGCCGCTTTTCGGGCTGCAACCTCTGGAGTGGACGGGAGGAGCATCGAGAAAATGCCGACTGCGTATTCTGTGACACGGATTTCGTCGGCACTGACGGATCCGGTGGCGGCAAATTTGCCGCCGAGTGTCTTGCCGATCACCTGGAGACAATCTGGGGTAAGGAGGCGCGCAATCGCTTTGTGGTGTTCACCGGTGGCGAGCCACTGCTGCAATTGGATGAGCCACTCATTCGCGCCGTGAGGGCGCGCGGGTTCATGATTTCGGTAGAGACAAACGGCACGATATCCCCGCCAGCGGGAATCTCTTGGCTTACCGTGAGTCCGAAGGGCATCAATCCCATCAATGCACGGCGCGGACAGGAACTAAAGCTCGTGTTCCCTCAAGTCACAGCGCCGCCGGAGCGATTCGAGGATTTGCCCTTTGCGCATTTCTTCCTGCAACCACTGCATGGCCCTCACTTAAGCGAGTACACCGACGCGGCTGTCCAATATTGCCTCACGCACCCGAAATGGCGCTTGAGCGTGCAAATGCATAAATTAGTGGGGATTGCCTAGGGGCGCATATGTTTGAAGTATGGAAAGAGTTCAGGTTCGATGCAGCGCATACTCTCGATGCGGGTCCTGAGGGCGATCCACGGTATCGTAGAGTGCACGGCCACTCCTACCAAGTGGAAGTCTGGATATACGGAAATACGACCGATCAGGGATGGGTTATGGATATGGGCGATTTCGAAAAGCGCATTGGCGCGGTGGCGCTCACCCTCGATCACTATTATTTGAATGACGTGGAAGGACTCGGGGTGCCCACCATGGAGAACATCTCGGCCTTTGTGTGGAGGTCGCTCGCCGACCTGCCGGGGCTGTCTAAAATAGTTGTGAGGCGCGACTCATCCCGCGAAGGATGCATCTACCGCGGCCCGGCGAGGCCAACACTGGCGAGCGCGGCGCCATGTTAAGCGATGAGACCGCACTCGTCCTCTTGTCGGGCGGCCAAGATTCAACGACCTGCTTGGCATGGGCACTCGAGAACTTTCGGCTTGTCGAGACGGTCGGATTTCAGTACGGGCAACGACACGCCATCGAGTTGAGTTGTCGCGAACGCGTGAGAGACAAAATACGTCAGGTCAACAAAGCTTGGGAGCAGCGAGTTGGGGAGGATCGAGTCCTTGATGCATCCATCTTAAGTTCGCTCTCTACGACCGCGCTCACATCAAGCGCAGCCATCTCGGTGAATCCCGATGGGCTCCCAACCACCTTTGTACCAGGACGCAACATTTTCTTCCTCATACTGGCGGCGGTCGTCGCTCATCAAAAGAACATTAGACACATCGTGAGCGGTGTGTGCGAAACCGATTATTCGGGGTACCCCGATTGCAGAGACGATACGATTAAAGCTATTCAACTGGCACTGAACGGTGCCATGGACCGACGGTTCGTCCTCGATACGCCACTGATGTGGATCGACAAGGCGGAAACTTTCAGTTTGGCCCAAAATCTGGGTGGAGATCCCTTGATCGAGTTGATTCTGGAGGAGACCCACACGTGTTACTTGGGCGATCGCGAGCACCGCCACGATTGGGGGTACGGCTGCGATGCTTGTCCCGCGTGCGAGTTACGCAAGGCAGGTTTCCTTAAATGGAAGGGCGCGACGGAGTGAATTGAACCACCATCGCGCGCTCGGCGCATGTTGTAGAATACGTGTGACAATCCGGAAAAAGGCTTGAACGCTAAGGGACTAACCGTTTTGAGCACAATCACATACGAATATACGGCGCAGCGATTCTCGCCGCGAGAAGGATCGACACAACCGTTGTTGCTGTTTGTAGCGCCAGCAGGTGACATTCGCGGCTGGGCGGGCGTTCCGCGCAAGGCATTTGACTATCAGCACGGCTTCCAGCGCACGCTGCAGCCCAATCGCATCGCCGATGTCGTGCGCTATTACAAGGACGAGAAGGCCAATTTCTCGCCTACCTCGATCGTCGTGGGCCTAACCGGCGTGGTCAGCATCACGCCGCTCTCTTCCCCCGGCGCGGGCACCGTGGCGGGCCCCGTCGAAACGGTCCAATTGAAGATCACGATTCCGAACTATGAGGCGATGTCGGTCGTCGATCTCATCAATGAAGCGATGACGGCACTCAAGGCACGGATACCCGCTAGTACGATTGATGAGATTCATGCCAATCAAGACGCCGCCGTCGCGGAGGCCTCCAAACTGCAGGAGGAGGATGCGGTGGATGAGAGCTTCGGAATCGACCCGGGCGGGATGTCGGAGGAAGAATTCCAAGTCGCCGAACGATCGTACCTTGCGGATTTCTACACCCAACTGCTGGGGTATTCGGCAGGATTAACCGCCCTACCTCCGGAAGAGGAGGCCCCCCTGCGCGAGGTGCTCTATTCAATCCTGAAGCCCGCCATCATTGTCGACGGCCAACACCGCGTGTTCGGCGCCGCAACCGTCGATCAGCGGATGCTACTCGCCGTGTGCGCCATTCCCGATGCCACGTGGACCGAGAGTGTTTATCAGTTCGTGGTTATCAACCAGAAAGCAAAGCCGATTAAAGCCGCGTTTTTAAGTTCTATCATTGCGACGTCGTTGAGTGCCGACGAAGTCGCTCAGGTTTATTCGCGACTCGACTCCTCGAACATCGATGTGGAGCGTTCACAGGAGATGAATCGCGTTGATACCGACGCCGGTTCGCCATTCAAGGGAATGATTGATTTCGAAGTGCAGGGATCCACCGGATTTCTACAGTTTCCCGGAATGACGAAGCTGGTGCGCAACTTCAAAAATATTCCTACCTCCCACGCCAGCCTCCTGAAGGGAGGAAGCTGGGACAGTATTCAGGGTACATGGATTGACCATTTTTTTGCCCTCTGGCGCGGAGTAAAGCGGTACTTTGAGAGTGCGGATGCTCGGCTATGGGTGCGTCCGTCCAATGACAATCCCAATCATCTACTCATGATCGTCACGCTCCAGGAGTTGCAGGGGCTGATGCTCGACAATTGGGCGGACAGCCGAGTTATTAAGTTGGGCGAAGTGCAGGCCACGGAGACGGCAGCGCACAATTTCTGGGATGGCTTTCCCTCGCAGTTTTTCATCGACGAGTGGCGTCTCAAAGGGCTGCAGACCTCCGTCGGACGCAGAATTCTCCGGGATGCCATGATCGAGACTCGTCGAAACCTGGGGCGCAAAAACTGGGGGCACCGACGCTTAGGCTTGTTCTCTTAAGGTCAATCAGATGCCAGAGTGGATTGATCTTGCCCTGACGCTGAATGAGGACGATCTCGCCCGCGAGATCGATCAGTTGAGCCCCGATGATAGAAAACGGATCCTCGGTCAACTGCTAACGGTGTTCAGGTTAAGGTCGGACACAGGCGAGCGTGCAATACTGCGGCTGATGGTCGAGCGAGCGCGACCGATGGCGCTGCCATCTACTCTGTGGCGGCGCCCCATCAGCTCATCGTCGGATATCCTCGCCGAAGCGGATCGCCACTTTAAGCGCCTCCGGGTGGACTCCACCCAAGAGCGCCGCCAAAAAGCGCAGGATTTGTATGCCCAGTTCGTGGCGGAACGAGGCAGCGAGCGGGTGACCGAGCAGCTACTGAGAGCTCAGGGCTATCGTTGCTGGCACTGTGGCCTGGCATTCTGCAACGAGGAACTGAGCTCAAAGGGCTTCGTATCACCCTTCGGCTCCAGACGCAAAACCAAAAATGACCCTCTCAAGCTCCATTGGGTAAAGATAGAAAATAGGCTTCCAACGCTAGATCATTATTGGCCCATCAAGTTGTATGGTGATAATCAAAGCCGCAATCACCGCGTACTCTGCTTCAGTTGCAACGAGGGCAAGGCTCACTACATGGCAACCGAACAGATGCCGCCTTTCGTTGGTCTGCCCCAGCGCGCGCAATTCACAACTGATGCGCCGCTTCCTTGGGACTTGTTCTACGCACAAATCCGTTTAAATCCCGAGTGCTTCAGAACCGGCAAGACAGCCCGCGACACGGAATTGACCGTAGAGCTTCGTGACCCTCAAATGCTCGGCGTGCTCGACAACCTGGTGACGGTGGAAAGTCCCGGATTGTGACCTGATTCACCAAACCGTGCCGCCCGGGCACCCGGAAACCGAGTACGCAGAGTGTCGAACCGGTCCCCTGATCGATGCTGAATCTACGATTGAGCGGGATCGCGACGTACGTCACTCGATGCCGATTTCCTAGGGTGACCTAAGGCGAGTACGATCATACCGCCTTGACATAAGGCCCATCGAAAAGGAACGGCCTACGGCGGAGAGTAGGTATTGGCATGGTTAGCAGCAACGAATACATAGCGGGGGTGACACAGCTCATTTTGTCGGGAAATCCCCCGAACGAGCAGCAGATTCAAAGCATCAGCCACGCCATGGCGCCGGACTTGATGATCGTGGCGGGCCCGGGCAGCGGCAAGACCACCGTCTTGGTCCTGCGGGCGCTTAAGCACGTCATTGTTGATGGCGTTTTGCCGGAACATATCGTGATCACCACCTTCACTAAGAAGGCGGCGGCTGAGATTCGCAGTCGACTGATCATGTGGGGCATTCCTCTCTTCAAATATTTCCGCGAGCTTTCAGCAAGCCGCAACGATACTGTCCTCGCTCGGCACTTGAGCATTAGCGACGTCAACGGATTTGTCACGGGCACCCTCGATAGTCTGTGCGAACAATGGATGGGGCGAATGCGCCGCCAAGGGGAAATTCCCCCGGTCATGTTGGAAGCCTTCGCGGCCAAGCAAATTTTCTCCCGCCAAGTATTCGGCGCGAGGTACCAGGATGAGAAGAACCAGGGCGTGCTCAATGACTACCTGGCTCGTTACACCTGGGAACAACAACCGCCCTTCAATCAAGGTGAGGCCGTAGATGTGGCCAAGGGCATCATTGATCGGCTTGTGCAGGACCGCACCGATATTGATCGCTTTGCCCAAACGAAAGGCGCTCACCTTGCCGCACGCCGATTAATTGCTCAGTCACTGCGCGAACTGCACGACTTGATGTGCTCGAGGGGACAACTGGATTTCGCACTGCTCGAGTCAGAATTCTTGCGCAAGTGCGAGGATCCGGCTCTGCGCGCCAAATTGGAATTACCGAAAGTCTTGCTGATTGACGAATATCAAGACACGAATCCCCTGCAAGAGGCGATTTACTTTTTGCTGGCAAAGACCTGTCAGGCCGCAGTAACCATCGTCGGCGATGACGACCAAGCGCTTTACCGGTTTCGCGGCGCCACCGTTGAGCTATTTAGAGACTTCCGAGAACGCTTCGCAGCTTATACCGGCCGGGCCACGGTCGAGTCACGCTATCTCACCGACAACTACCGCTCCACGAAGGCGATTGTCGGCTTTTGCAATCGCTTCATCGCCAATGACCCGAGTTTCAAGCCGGCTCGGGTTGACCCGCCAAAACCGGAAATCGTCGCATCCGGCGCCAATCGGCATAAGGACATGCCGGTGCTTGGCATGTTTCGCTCAAGTCCCGACGAACTTGCCCGAGATGTGGCCGCTTTGCTCCACGATGTGTTCCGCGGCAATGGCAGGAGCATTCCGGGAACCACGCTGCCGCTGCGCGCGTCGACGCAGGGCGGGGATCTCGCTGATGCGGTATTTATGGCGCACAGCGTCGCGGAGTTTGGACGGCCGGTGTTTGGCAATCCTGCCAAGTCGCGCATCCCGTGGTTGCTGCGCCAAGAACTTGGGCGTCGCAGTATTCCCGTCTTTAACCCACGTGGGCGCGCGCTGAAAGACATCCCCGAGGTCAGTCAATTGTTAGGCCTCGTGTGTCTATGCATCGACCCCGCGGGCGATCGAATCCTGAATTTGCGAGTAACCGGCGATACCAAGCGACAGATCGCCACCTGGCGAACCGATGCCACGGCATTTATAGACTCCAATCCAGCGCCAAATGCGCCGCACGGCTTGGGCTCGTTCGTCAACGCGTGGCAAAAGGGCCGTGCGCAACTTCCCGACATGAAATGGCCGAGGGAGTGGCCCGTGTTGGACTTGCTGTACAAGCTCCTCGCGTGGATGCCGCAGTTTCAGCACCTTCCCGAATACCAGGTGTATCTGGAGGCGGTAACCCGCAGTGTCACCCAGGCTACCGGGTTCTCGCCTTATCAGGGGCGCATCATGCGCGAAGCGCCCCACGCAGAGCGCAGTCGGGACAGCGTCTTGCGCGATATTCTTGCGCCCATTGCGCAAAATGTGGTGGATGTCGATGAGGAACTGCTCACCCACCTTCCGAGAAATCATTTGAACGTGATGACCATTCACCAAAGCAAGGGGCTTGAATTTCCGTTGGTCATCGTCGATGTAGGTGCCGATTTCAAAGGCGACTATCCGAAGGCCCGGTTCAAGCGATTCCCGGAGAGCCCCTCGAATGTGACCCGATCGGAAGACGACCTCGCCCCATACACGGAGGTCGGATCGTTGCGCACCCGTCGAACGGCCATTGATCGAACATTTGAAGATTTAATCCGCCTGTACTACGTCGCGTATAGTCGGCCTCAGACAGCGCTCCTGTTGGTGGGTCACACCAATCTGCTCGCGTATACTTGCAAAATTAAAAACATTGCCACTTTTTGGCAGCAAAGCGGCTCGTGGCCGTGGCGCACGAACACGCCGGCGCCTGGTAAGAGACCTCCGGCGTCCGTGGCCAACATCGGGATTGTGGAGCTTTAGATGGCACTTGAGGTGAGGCGCGAGTCGAAGCTCGTCCCCAGCTACAGTCTGACTGGCGACCTACTCTCTTACATGCGCTGCGGTCTTCAATATCGATATCAAAACGGTAGCGCATTGCCGCCCTCGCGACCCGTGCAGTTGTGGTTTGGTGAATTCATTCACGGCGTTATGGAAGCAGCCTATCGACTGTGGGCGGAAAGAGCTGCCGATTTCGCTAACGCTTGGCCCTGCAACATGACCACCTGGGATGATCGTAAGAATCCAGATCCTAACCGAGCCGCCCACGACATTGGCGTGCTTGGAGAGCACATCGAGTTGTCACTGGCTAATCAAGGCAAACGTCCGCGCAACCGGGAGGTTCGAGATGCGGCGTATCGGCGCGCGGACGCCGCCGTTAACTTAATTGGGCGTCACTTATTTCCACTCGTGACCTCGGCGGAGGAGCCCATTAACGGGTCACGATTGATTCCGCGCTCGGATCAATTACGCGCCGACCGGTACGAACTCACAGGAGTCGTCGACGTGCTGTCGCACGTCAAAGTGAATGAGTGCCCACCGGATAATCGGTTTCGCTTAGCACTGCATGAGGCCTGTCGCGATCTTCCGGCTGAGTATGAAGTCGTGGTCGACTATAAAGGCGCACATCGTCCGAACACCGATTCGGACTATTGGAAGCAAGGCGCATGGCAAGTCCATACCTATGCCTGGCTTCGAAATCGTCGAGATCCGCCGGTCAAGGTGGCAGCGGGTATTCTTCTGTATGTCAACGAATTGTCACCGGGAACCGATGATATTGTGAATCTGAAGAAAGGTATCAAAAACGGTACCACAGACGAATTGCCCATGTCACCCGACGACCGCGCCCGGCTTGAACGTTGGAGACCGGGTAACGATACGGAGAGCCTACTGAGTTTGGAATATCGATGGCGTCGCGCGGTACGTGTCGTGCAGGCTACCCCGGCTGCAATTGATCTGGCGACAGGGGAGTTTGATCGTGTCGTTCACGAAATCGAATCGCTGATTAGCGAGGAAGGCAAGGATGGCAACATCGGTCGCGTATGGCATGCCACGTGTCTCGATTCATCCACTTGCGAGGCATGTGATTTTCATTCATTTTGCCCAAAACCAGCCGGTAAGCCGCGACGGCCGGTTTCGCCGATGGCGCCGTAGCTGGTCATTCAATCCCGTCGCGGGCCCACTAATTCGCGATGTTCGGGGACGGTCGGTAACGATCGGGGACGACCGACATTCGGGTCAAAACACTGGAAAGACAGGTGTATCGGACTCGAATTAGTCGGAAATGACGTTCGCCAACGGTCGGCAAAGTTCGCTACCAGCCCGACATTTTCGGGGTAACTTTGGGGGTAACTGAAGATGCCCCGCCGGAGTTACCCCTTGGAACTGTGTTCTGCGCAGGAAAGATGGTGACAAAAAGCGTGTCGTCGCCGCAGCCGAAGCATTTCCGGACTTGGGTTCGATTTCGTGTGTCGATTGAAGTTGGAACTCGAAAGAGAGTGACGGGCGTTCGACGATTTGGCTTTTGCCGGTATCGGCATGAGCAGGCATTCCAAGTAGCGAAATCATCGCTGTGAAAGCAGACGTCGGCTGCTTGCGCTAGGCTGAGTCTATGTTGATTCCTGATGTCGACTAAATGAAACCGCGCACTGAGAAAAAACCGGCTGGGTTTCATTTCTTAGCCTTTGATCGCTTCATGCGCTCATCGCACGCAGTGCCTATCCTCGCGCTTGTTGCGTCGACCTTAATTGTTGCGCTCTTACTAGCGGAAAGCGGCACCAACGGCACTTGGCCTAACTTTCAACATGACGTTATGACGCGCTGGAGGTTCTTTGCTCTTTTCGCCGTCATCTTTGCTATCGGAGGCTGGTGGACAGCTCGAACGTGGCGGCGACTCTGGCGGATGGGTCGCAGCCCATGGGAACGGCTCGTGTATGACTACGGCGTACGCGGATTCGGCTTCAGCACCGCCGTAGGTCTAACTGCGATCATCACTCGACTCGGCTGGGCTGCCGATTCCGCTGGACTTTTTGGCCCCATGATGACCGGTGGCCTATTGTCGGGACTCTTCTTCGGCACTCCTGTCGCCTTGCATCTGGGATACTTTTGGGGAACCACTTTTGGAGCACTGACCGGCGTTGAGCACGACCACCGTGTCGAGTTGGGAGAACCGCCGCATCTAACATAGTTGAGAGGCTCGGAAGCGGCCGGTCGCATCGGGCCGCTTAGGGCACTCAACTGCTGGTTAGCTTTTGTGAGTTCTCTCGATTTAGGAAAACTGCCTTCGGTTGGGGCACACGCAAGCATTAGTGACACTCACGACCAAACTAGTGCGGCCGGTTGGCCCCAAAGACATTCTTGCGGTGCGGCAATTAGACGCCGCGTGAGGCCCTTTCTCCGGCGGCCAGTGCCGGGGGTACGGGGAGCCCACTATTCCGTAGCGCTCTCGGCGCTCATCCGCGCCGAGACGTCATGGGCTACCCTAGGATCTCACCAATTGGAGCTAGTGCCTGGCCACCTTCAGTTTCGCAGCCTCTTCTTCGGAAGGATTCAGTAATTCGCTCAGCGCGAGATCGACCGCCTGGACATCGCGCTGCGGATCCTTGAAAAGATCGGCCGGCAAAAGATTGGTAAAGTGTTGTTCGACTTGGGTTGGACGGGTCGTCAAGCTCATTTGTTGCAGCAGCTCGATGCCGCCTCGCTTGTCATACAGGAGCACTCCGGCGGCATCGCGTATCAAGACGTGCAATGACATGGCAGATATCGTGGCCTCGCCTGCAGCAGTGAGTTCCGTGCCGCCGAACAGCTTGGAGTGATGGACCGCCGTGCCCAGATTCTGCGCGTTCTGCTCCGCGCCGTCCCAGACGGCGTTGCCTAGCTTTTGGGCCGCCGTTACCTTGACCAGCGCGATGAACACAATCGCATCGGGCGGCGCGCGCAACGACAATCGCTTGATGAGGACCTCGTTGGACTGGTGCAACTTGTCGGCATCGCTCTTGCCCGTGAAGGGATCATAGACCCCGCCTACAATGTGGACAGCATCATTCGCGTCAAGGTTGAGCGAATCGGAGTCAATCACGTCCCACCCCAGCTTCGCCAGCCGCTCATGCATCAATGCTTGGTAGCGCAGGGCCACGTCGGCGGGCGGATTGATTCCATTCGGCAGCAGCGGACCCAGCACGACCCGATGGACCGAACTTAGTATTTGCTCGCGCGGCAGCAGAAGTGCCGGCTCGGGATTCAGGCTGCTGCCGGCCGGTGGCGCCGGCAGGCTGGCTGGGGAGATAAGCAGCGTGTTGACTGCCGGATTTCTTTCTTCGGCAGCCAGCTGTTGTGCAGAATAGCGCAGTGGCGCAGTCGCGAAGTCGAGCGCGCGCTCAATACGCTTATCGTCCTGCAGCAGTTTGGCGTGAGGCACCGCCAGAACACCGATATTTTGCGCGCGCAGGCGCGGATCGTAGTATGCCGTCAGCTGCACCCCGCCCCTGCGCCCGAAGAGCACTTTTTGGTCGCGATCATACAGTTGCAAGAGCGCCGAAATCGCGCTGATCTTGCCGTCGCCGACCGCCCTCTCTGCCAGAATCCGCAAATAGGTTCTCGGAGCTTGGCCATCGACGGTTTCGACTGCACCATCCCAGGTGGCAAGGTTGGCGTGATCGTTCGCCGTAACCAGCACCACACGCAGCGTGGCGATGCAACCCAGTTGCTCCAGTGCAAAAAATTCTTTGGCGGCGCCCTGAAAGACCTCCCTCGCGACACCGCCGCGCACAGCACCCGTCATCGGATCGAAGATACCTCCGGCAGCCTTGTCGAGGCGGTCGTAAGCGCTCCAAAAAGAACCCGGCCCCACGACCTCGAGGCCCGCGAGCCGCAAAGCGCGCATCGCTGCGGTTTCCAGCCGGTCAGAAGCTCCCGGGTCCACCCCTGGGAAAGCCGGGCCGACAAGCCGAACCAGACCGACTCGTTTGCATTGAGCGAGGACCTCATCGCGGGTACCGCCGAAGAAGCCCAGGTCGCGGTCGCTGGCAAGCGACGGTTCAGCACTTCTCGCGGCCGGCGAGATTCCGGCGATGATCGCGACGCTGAGAATGATTGCGAGATGCCTAGCGCATGCCGTCACGGATGAAGCACAGGTATTTACCGACATCCTCTGTCCCAAACTCTATTTTTGTCGCGGGTTTCGTCCCCTTGTCTTCATTGTCATCCTTCAAATCGTCCCTGTCCATTCCACTATTCCGTAGCACTCTCCGCGCTCATCAGCGCCGAGACGTCATGGGCTACCCTCGCTGCGATTTCGGCGCGTTGGGTCCGCGATGTCTGATTCGATTGGTAGAGTGCCTTGAGGAAGCTGGCATCCCAACCGCTGAGACCCGAGGGTTGATTCTCTCCGGATAGAGCGAACAACCGCAGGATTGAAGGCGCGCTCCCCAAGTCGGCGTCAAGATCAGCGTTCGTCAATCCCGCCATGACCAAATAGTCCGCCAACTGATCCAGCCGGGTGTGTTCCGTCCGATTCGTGTCGATGATCGCCACGATCGAAAAGAAATCGAACGCCGTATTTCCGACGAATGGCGAAGAATCGGCCTGAGTGTTGCTTGGGACGAAATGGCCGTTGTGGACCCCGGACTTGCGGCCGAGATTGATGTTGTACCAGACGCGTACGGGACGGGATTGAGAGCTCTCGAGGAATTGTTGAATCTGTGCCGGCGTCGCAGTACCGAAGAGCTGAGGATTGCGCGCGTACGACGCCTTGAGGACGCGTTCAGGCTCCGAGGTCGCAAGGATGACGAAGTTGGGCTGACACGGCGTGCGCGCGAGCGGTGCACCGGCGGAGGAGCTGGTCTCTGACAGCCGGGCCAACACGAATTTGACTTGGTCAGCGGTCAATCCGGCCAGATAAAAGCAGATCGGCGTATTCCAACGGACCAGTGGTTCGTCCGCGGAAAATCCGGGATTCCGGGTAACTCCGCGGACGAAGGTGCTCACCCGGTGCTCGAGTGCGGCTCGTGTCTCGGCTACCTTGGCTTCCGGCAGAGTTGGGGCCATGCGGTCCGCCGCTACGACGTCCGAGCAACTCAACACGGTAAGCGTTGCTACGCCCATGGCCAAGAAGGGCCATCTCAATCGAGAGCCTGTGTATTCCGTCGGCGCTCCGTAAGGCCCGATCAGCGAAAAATCGGCGACGACGCTCGCATCGCGTCGCCCAGCTCCGTCCGGCCGGTCCGCCTCAACTCGTCTCCGGTGATCGATACCGAGCCGGCCGTCCCTGGCAGCTCGCTCGTACCCGCTGGCTTGTGCTGCGGCGGTGGTGCCGTCGCACAGGCAGTTAAAAAAACAATCATGAAGAGCAACGATTTCATAGTGACATCTAGAACTTTGCCGTAAACCCGACGAATAACTGCCGGCCGAAAATATCGTAGGCATCGGCGGTGTTCGCGGTACCACCCGCCACGAGTCCTGCCTGCGACACCAACAGCGGCGGATCCTTGTCGAGGATGTTGTTCGCACCGGCGCGAATGGTGAGGATTTTGGTCGGATGCCAGGTCGCTTCCAGATCCAGGAAGCTGAACGAGGGGATGCGCGCGTTGTAAACGTCAAACTTGTAGTTGGGATTCGCCAGCAAGGGGTTGCCCGTGTTGGCATCTTGGTTGACCGCGCTGAGGTAACGCCAGGTTAGGGATGCCGACACATCCCAGGGTGTATTCCATGTCGTGCGGAAATTGTGATGCCAACGCGGATTCACCGTCTGGCAGGTGAAGCCGAACAAGCCCGCGCAGTCATAACTGCCGCCGCCGGGAACGGGCGTGGTGATTGAATGTTGCAGCCACGAGCCATTCATCTCAAAGTGCAGGCTGCCGAAAGCGGGCGGCAGGTCCTGCACATAGGCCATCTGCAAATCGATGCCGCTGACCAGCACGCCACCCAGGTTCACGTTCGTCTGGACGATGTAACCTCCGGTCGCGAGGTTGGCCCCCTGGAGGCCGCCCGTCTGCGGACTGCGAACAACCGCACTGCAAAGCGTCGGATCGCCCGTGTTGGCGCAGCCGGATATGATGTTTGCCGCGGGCAAAACATTGACCTCGTCTTTAACGGAGATGTGAAAGTAATCGAGGCTGGCCGTAAATTTCGGCAGGAAGCTGGGCTGAAAGTTGACGCCGACGGTGTAGGTTTCAGCCTGCTCAGGCTTCAGCGCCGGGTTGCCCCCTTGCAATTGTGAGCACTGCCCCGCCACGCACTGCGGGATGGGATTGACCCCGTTGACCGCGGCGCCCGCGACGCTCGCGGCGTATTGAGCGGCCGAGACTCCCAAGTTGGCGCACTGCGCCTGCGAGTACGTGACCGGCGGCGCGCATGGATCGTTCCCCGACTGAATCAAACCGACGAGCTGGGGGTTGTAGAGCTCGATGATGCTCGGAGCACGAATGGCCTTGTCATAGGATAAGCGCAGGCGTACATCCTGGATGGGCGCGTACTGCACCTCGAACTTGTAAGTGTTGGACTTGAACTCGATGTTGGTCGTCCCACTGTTGCTCGAGTAGCTCGAGTACCGATAGCCGGTGTCGAACAAGAGCTCCTTGGCCGCGGGCATATCCTGAATCAAGGGCGCCCGAATTTCCGCGAACCCTTCCGTCACGCCCAGGCTGTTGTCGATGGCCGTGGCCGCACTGCCAAAGCCGGACAACAGCTGATTCTGTTCGGCAAAGTCAGGCTGGAAGAATTCGTGGTCGTTGCGATGCTCGAATCCAGCATTGACCGCGACGCCGTCGTGGGCCAAGGGCGACGTGATGCCCCAGGTGCCTAGCTGCGCCGTAAGTTCGCCGTGAATGGTGCGCAACGTAGAATTGCCGATGCCCGTACCGTTGATGTAGAGATAGTTCAGGGCGTCCTGCGTGACTCCGCCGTCCTTGAAAATATTGTAGGGCACGCAAGGAGGTCCGCTCACGCATGTGGGCGTTCCGCCGTTGTTGTACACCTGCAAGGCATTGTCGATGGCCTGAAAATTGAAGTACTTCAAATTGTTGTTGGAAAAGGTCGTGTAGTAAAACTGGCCATACACGTCGTAAGTCAGTGCTCCGTTCGGGAGCAAGTCGCCCTTGCTGCCCAGCACCGCGCGATAGTTCTCGTGCTCGTAATCCGAAATCCTGCCCCCGCCCTCCAGGTTGCGGCGTCCAATGTCCACATCGGCACAATTGGCCGATAGCTTTCCCGGAGAGGCCAATGAGCAGCCCGCGGTGGGATTCGCGTTCGCGGCCGCGATCTGCGCGGGCGTGCACAATGTCGACTGCTCCTGAGCGCTCAGCAACGGGTTGTTGCAATTGACCGGGTAGGCGCCGCTCAAGGTTGGATCGAATGGATTGCTGCTGAGGAAAAGTGCGGCGGGCGCAACCGCCTGGTGAGTGCGGTCGTCCATGAAGTAGAGCTCGGCATATGGTTGGAAATAGTCGGTAACTTTCATGTGTGCGAGTACCGCTGCATTGGCGCGATCATCCTCGCGCGTCATGAAAATATAGGGCTGCGAGTTGAACGCGGCCGGAGGAGTAGTCCCCGCCGCCGGGAATGGCACGAAATTATTGCCGAGCACGGAATAAGCATTGCCGGCGCCAGGCCCGGTATTCGGGGCAAACAGATTGGAGTTCCCTGAACCGTTGCAATGCGAGCCGATCACGGTTTTGCCCGCGGCCGTGGTGCCATACGTGGGATAGAGCTCGCAACCGCCGAAGTCACGGTCGCTGCTTGCCACCGGATCGGCGTGGCGATAGCTCAGAAACGCCGTAACGTTGCCTTCGCCGTCCGCAAAGTTCGTGCCCATCAGCACATCGAAAGAGCGTTGCCGCCCGTCCTTGCTGGTTCCGGTCGCAGGCGTGGTGTTGTCGAAGTTCCTCACCAGATTCTGCATGTACGTGTCATGGTTGTCGTGGTAGTTCTCGTTGAACTGGCCGTCAAACTGAACGCCCTGGAAGTTCTTCTTCATGATGAAGTTGACGACGCCCGCGATGGCGTCGGAACCGTAAGCTGCCGAGGCGCCGCCGGTGACGACTTCGATTCGATCGACCAGGCCGGCGGGGATTTGATCAAGGTCTGGCGCGGGTGATTGAATGAAGGTATACGGCGACCCCTGGCCTAAACGGCGCCCGTCGACCAGCACCAAGGTTCGGTTCGGCCCGAGCCCGCGCAGATCCGCGGTGGCGATGCCGCCGGCCGTGGTCAAGCCGCTCGTCGTGTTGCCGAGATCTTGCCCCAGCGAGTTGTTGAAGATCTGCGGCAGCTGCAGGATGAGGTCGCTGATATCCGTCTTTCCGCTGGTCTCGATATACTGCGAGGACAGCACCTGGATCGGACTCGTGCTCACCGCATTCGGAGCGGCGATCCGCGACCCGGTAACGATGATCTCGGTAAGGGCGGGTTCAGGTTGTGCCGCCGCGGCGGGCGCCTGCTGCGCGAGGGCCGGTAGAGGTGCAAAGGCAACCGCTGCGGCGATCAATAAGTACTGTGATGTGTTGCTAAACGCGGCCATGGCCGCTGCCACCCGCCTAAGAGCGGCGCTTGTTCTTGCGAATCCCAATGTAATCATCATTCGTTCCCCTAAAGTCTTTGGACCGGCCGGGCGGGAGACTTCGAGCGCGACTTGCGTTGCAACTTTGCAACCATCCTTAAGGATTGGCTCAGCTCCCCAATCGTTGGCGTCGAAAAATACGCCTCCTCCGTCGCTGATTTGGAAACTTGTGATGAGCTGCACCTACGTGGTGATGAGGCGCCCCGCCATGGGATGAACATTCGTCGATCCGGTGACCAATCGTTGAATGGGGCTTTGCGGAGGCTGGCAACGAGGCCGTGCTCAAATCCCGGTGGCGATCCGCGCCACACATGCGAGCCGCTCCGCCTGGGAAGGCTTTGCCGCTATACGCGACCCACCGGATGATCGAGGGTCCATGTCACCGTGCGGGAACGAATGACCCCAGATCGGGTGCTTCCTCTAAGATGGGGTACGCGCCAGAACAATTGACTCCCCCGTCTCACCAAGTGCCCACGGACATGATGCAGCCTGGGCGTGCGGCGCTGCTGGCCGGAAGACTCCAGACTGCTCGACGGACGATATTCAGGTAACAGTGGTGAGGAGACTTCGATGTGCTCCAAAAGGGGTGCCTTTCCAGACTTGATTCTTGCCTGATTCAAGCGCTCCAGTATGAGGGGTCGCCGTGGCAGCCCCGGCCGGCTGGCAAGGAGTAAAAAAAATACCAACAGTACCGGTATGTCGATCGCAATCGTGCCGAGGGCATGTCGTGCGATAGAATTCTTCTGATCGAGCGGCACCTGCGCCCGCGCATAATAATCGTCCCAGCTGCGCTCAAAACGAAAGCGAAAGCAGCGGCGCAGAATATCGGCACGACGTACCGTATGATCGAAAACGCTGATAGCGGGTCGATTGCGGCCATCTGGCGCCGTCGGATCCTGCCCTTCGCCGGCGTCGAAATCAAAATACGCTTCCATACTGCTGGCGAGCACGTCCAAGTCAGTTTCGCCGCATGACCAAAACGTCTTGATCAAGCCCTGCCGCCCTTGCGGGGATGTCTGAACAAAGGCACCACGCCGTCCCGCAATTTTTGCCGCACTGGCACCTGTTCGAAAACCGTAACGCGCAAGCTCATTGATCCACGGCGCTTCGCACCATTCAATCCACACGCGCTCGGCGGGCACGTGCAGCAGGTCCGCGCATTCCAGCGTGCGAGTGCCCTTTGAGTACGCCAGAGCGCAGCAAAGCGCCACCAAATCATCGCTCAAGCAATAGCGTACTGGGCAGGCCGCTATGGCGTCGGCGAAATCAGCCGCTCCGATCAAGCGGGTCTGCCGCTTGTCTTTCGTATCTTCCACGATGAAAGGCGTTCGACATTGTGCAATTCGATCGGCCAATCTCATGGAGGCGACAATTACATAGCGACTCGCGCAAGAATAAATTCTGGGATAAAGCGCTCCATGGCGGGGAGCAACTGCGCGATTTGAGGTGTGGTCCGGCTCTCTCGTCGAGATTCGATCCGCGAGCGGCAGCATTCAAGGTTCACGTCACTATTCTCGGCGTTAGTCCCTGTCACGCAGTGCTTTATCCCAAATGTCATCGAAACGCAGATAGCTGTGTAATCGTTTGTCACATGTGCGAATTGGCGAAGGCATTATGGGCGGTCCAAGTTACCCTGCTAATGTTGCTCGGTTGCGTGGCCAGGCCGCCGGCGCCGGCGCCGGCACCGGCACCGGCACCATACAATGTGCTGACCACAGCAAACTCTACGCCGGCCGCAACCACTCCTGCGAGATCCGCCAGCGGCGATTCCTCCACCGGCACCGCGAACCCGGCCGTCAATCAGACCCTGGTGAAACGCGGCTACCAACCACGCCAGCTCAACGGTCAGCTGAAATACTGCCGATCTCAGGTCCTTACCGGAACGCATTTCAGAAGCACGGTGTGCCTCACGCAAGACGAGATCAGCGCGACTGACGGCAATACGAAGAGTGACCTCAATATCATGGACCGGGCAGGCCGCGCGATTTGTCCCAACAACAAGTGTGACTGACGAGTTGCCGCATCACCCGATGGAACCTCCCCGGCAGTGGTGCCACGGCAAGATCCGTAAAATGGTTTCCCGGTATGTTTTGCTCGAATGAAGACAGGTACCGGAGCACAAGGTAAAAGCGAGCGCTCCATGGCCGATGGGTTCTGCAAAATGAACCGCGCGGATATTCAGAAGTATGGATCGATCGATCCGAACGAAGCCGAAATTGGCGAGTTCGCTCGCCAAGCGCTTGATGGAGTTTCGGCTGATGTACTCCGTGTCGCCCGTTCGAATGGTCACATAGTTCCCATCGGCTTCGATGTAATCGATTTTCTCGATATCCAGCGGGTAAAGCCGATGCTGACGCTCACCCACCAGAAATTTTGGTTGCCTCCCTAACAGGCGCAGCATTTGCCGCTTTAGTTGAAATTCCGCAAGTTCCTCCAAGGAATGACATTGCCGCACCCGGGCGATCGCGTGAGCGAAGCGATCGGGGTTTACCGGCTTGATCAAATAGTCGACCGCGCCTTCCGCAATCGCCTGCTCCGCAAAATCCGGCTGATGAGAAGTCATGATGCCAAGACGTCCTGCATCGTTGCCGAGATTGCGCAGCACATCAAATCCGGACATGTCCGGCAATGCGACATCAATAAGCAACAAATCCGGCGCCAGACTCTCCGCAGCATCAATAGCCGCCCGACCTGACTCCGCTTCGCCAAGAACCTGCAAATCCGCAACACCACGGCACAGTTCAGTGAGTTCAAAGCGCACTGCGGGCTCCTTGTCCACAATGAGCAGCTTTATGGAATGTGGATTTTGCATGGCGGCATCCGGTAGCGCTGCATCTCCCAGGCTTCGAATTCTTGTCATCATCACCCTAAGAGCGTTCCGCGATGAATAATGGGGGTCTAAACGATGCCGTCCATGGGGAGAAGGCGGCGGTATTCCGGTGCAAGGGTTCCTTGAGGTGGTTCCTGCTTGGCGGGCGCGCCGCTGGTGGCTTTTACATTTTCATAACAATTCAATTTCATACGCAGCGTAAGATCTTCCGCGGACCAACAAGGAGGTACGCCTGTGATCAATCGACTCTTTATCGGCCGCGGCCGTACAGGCTTCCGTATCGCAATGGGCACGGTCTTGAGCAGCGTTGCGGCCTGCGGTGGCGCAGGCAGCGGCGCGGCAGGCAGCGGCGCAGCCGGCGGCGGTGGGCAACCGGCCGTGTACGCCTATGTCGCAAGTGCCGATGTCGACAACAGGGCGGTTCCCGGCGCGGTATACCAATATTCGATCGGCTCAGACGGATCGGTAGCACCTCTGAGCGTTGCGTCGGTTCCGGCCGGCGTGACTCCGAAGGCGGTGGTCTCGGATCCGTCCGGACGCTACGTCTACGTGGCGAATGACGGTGACGCCACCATTTCCCAGTACGCTGTGGGCGCGGACGGTGGACTCGTCGCGCTGTCGCCCGCTGTCGTCCGCATCGCGGGGCTTCAAAATGCGGGCTACACGGTGAGCATCGAACCCAGCGGCAAGTTCCTCTATGTCGTAGGCTCGCCTCGGGACCTTGCCGGCCCGTCGGCAACCATTGCTCAATATTCCATTCAAAGCGACGGCACGCTGGCGTCGCTCGCGCAGGCCTATCTCAATTTGTCCGTCTATGCGTCGGGATCTCTGGCAATCGATTCTAGTGGGCGGTATGCGTACTTGGCGGGCGCCGCGAGCGCGGCCGGCGGACTAGTTTCCCAATTTTCCATCAATAGTGACGGCACCCTCGCGGCCCTCACACCCGCTACGATTGCGGCAATGCAGGGCACCGTTGCGGTAACGATTGCGCCGAGCGGTCAAACGGCATACGTGATCAGTATGTGTGTCGATACTGCCTGCAACGGGCAGATAGAACCTTACACGATCGGCGCAAACGGGATATTGACGCCAAGCGGAGTAGTGACCCTTGTCGGCAGTCACGTCAATCCGGTTGAGATGGTGACTGACGGCTCCGTCTCGGGTGTGTACGTGCTCGCAAACGCGATGGGTGTTGATACAAACGCCGGGGCGGTTTACCAGTACGAGGTCGACAGTGCGGGAGCGCTCGCGGCTGACACGCCGGCCTCGCTCCCCGTCGCATCGGGTGCCGTAGCCGAGAGTACTTATGGAAGCAATCTTTACGCGCTGAGCGCCAACGCGGTCGGGTTCGTATCAGGGCAGCCTCCAGGCGGCCATATCGACCATTACCTCATCGGGTCCGGTGGCTTGCTGACCGCGGTGAGCACCACGACGGTCACGGGAAGCTTGCTCACGTCAATGACAATCGTGGTAGCACACTAAATCGATCCTTTCGGCAATGCCGCGAGCCTCCCGTGGGTGGCCAGATTTCGGTTGGTCTGAGACTATCCTGACCGAGATGCGGAAATTACTCTTCGCGTATGTTCTCGCCGCCACCGCGGCAGCAAGCGCCGCGGCTGCGTCGCCGGTGCGCGATTGCGATGCCGACTCCCAGGATTGCGCCGTGGTTGGAAAATGGAATGTCGGTCTCGCGTTGGGTGCGGGCGTGCGGTCCAATCCGTTGGTGCATGGGCAGGCCTTGCCGTTGGTTGTTGTGCCGCAGATCAGCTACTACGGAAAGCGGTTCTACATCGATAACTTGGACGCCGGGTTTACGGCTGTCGACGGTGAAACGAACACCTTGAGCTTGATTGCCAGTCCGGGCTACGACCGCCTGTTCTTTTATCGCAGCGACTTGCAGAATATTTTCGTGAACGTAGGAGGAGCCGCCGGCACCAAGCCTCCAGTGCCGTTCCCATCGCGTTCTCGGCCAATCACCTATTTGGCGGGACCGGAGTGGACCTTCAATTACCACGACATCATCGGTCAATTCGATGTGCTTCGTGAAGTGACGGGCCACAACCACGGCGAAGAAGTTCGCGCGGCCATCAAATTGCCGGTGACGCGGTCGACGGGCGCGCTCAGTGCCACGATCGGCCTGACCTGGCAAAGCGCGGCGATCGTCAACTACTATTATGGCGGGCCCGGCATCTATGAATCAGGGAGCGCACTTCGTCCGTTTCTCAAGTTGGGATACACGCGACCGCTGGGTCCAGGATGGCGCCTCGAGGGCATCGCCCAATATGAGCACTTGGCGAATGCGATTGCCGACAGCCCGATCGTGGCGCACGACTACGTCGTGACGTGTTTCTTGGGATTCGTTCATGCGTTTTAGCTGGGAATCCCGCGCAGGCCGCTGTATGGTGATTCTCATCGTGGCCGTGTTGACCGGGGGAATGGGTGATCCGGGCTCAGGGATTGAATTGGAACTCAGTCCGCGGGTGTGCACTCTCGCCGCGAACGAAAGACAGTGCAGCACGACCGTGCACGCCAAATGGCATTCACCTCGGGAGGAGTCGCTTTGTTTGGTCATTCTGGGGCGCTCCGACGTTAAACGCTGTTGGGAACATTATTCCGAGGGCACCTACAACATCGAACTGGTGTTCAGCGACGACCTGCTGTTTGAGCTGAAGGATTCGCGGCTCGAGACGGTACTCGCCTCCGAGGCGCTGCGCATCATTCGGGAAGCCATTCGTTATCGGCACCGGCGCCGAGACCCCTGGAACATTTTCGAATGACGCCCTCGATCATGCTGATCGAAGACGATGTCCGATTGGCCGCGCTGGTGAGCCGGTACCTGGAAAGCAGCGGCTTTCGCGTGACCATCGCGAATTTGGACCGACACGTCGCGAGCCAGGTATTCGAACTTGCTCCGGAACTGGTGATTCTCGATTTGGGATTGCCGGGGGATGATGGATTCATGATCTGCAAGCAGCTGCGGCCTGCCTATGCGAGCCCAATCTTGATTTTGACAGCCCGCGACAACGATATCGATCACGTGCTGGGATTGGAGTTGGGTGCGGACGACTATGTCGTCAAACCTGTCGAGCCAAGGGTCCTGGTAGCTCATATCAACGCGTTGCTCCGTCGCGGCAGAAGCAAGGATGAACCGGCGTCCGGACAGTTGCGGTTCGGTGCGCTTGTGATAGATCGCGCGGCGTGCTCAGTTCGCCTGAACGACAAGGCGATCGCCCTGTCCAGCAGCGAATTCGAGCTGCTTGCCTGTCTCGCGAGCCATGCCGGCGAGATTCAATCGCGAGAAGCCTTGTTTCGTCGCCTGTTCAAGCGCGACTATGACGGATTGGATCGGACCTTGGATGTTCGAATCTCGCATCTCCGCAAGAAGCTGGGAGAGGACGGGGACACATCAGAGCGAATCAAGACCATCTGGGGTCAGGGATATTTGTTCGTAGCCGGCGCGTGGTGAGGTGGTGCGCCAGTTTCTGGGACTCTACTTTTTGATTGCCGGGACGCTGGCCGCAGTCAGCTGGGCGCAAGACGCGCTGCTGCGCCTGTACGGCCGCCCCAACGCCGCGGACGACGCCCCCGTAGCGCTAGCCTTCTCCATTGTCAAAGGCCGATTGCGTGAATTGCCAGAGGCTCAGTGGAAGCCGGAAGTCGCGGCTCTGGCCGCGAGCTCAGGAATCGACATGGAATTATTTTCGACGGCCGACTTTGCCGGACGGCAGACGCTCGAAAAGCTGGCGCGCGGCGAAATCACCCATATGCAAGGGTCCGCACGGCAATCCTGGGCATTGAAGCAATTCGATGCCGGGCACGTGCTCGTTCTCAAATCCATTGAATCCGAGGCGCGACGTGGGCCGATTGATTGGCTGCTGACTGCAGGGTTTTACGCGGCGATTGCGTTCGTCATCATGATCTGGCTTTGGCCTCTGACGCGCGACCTGCACTCGCTAGAGGCCTCCGCCCGGCGCTTTGGGGACCGCAATTGGCGTTTCAATGTCACTGTCAATCCGCGTTCGCCTGTATATTCGTTGGCGGCAACATTCCGGAAGATGGCGGCGCGAATCGATGGGCTGATCGCATCGCACCGCGACATGTCGAACGCTGTTTCGCACGAGATCAGGACCCCACTGTCCCGCATGCAATTTGAAATAGAACTGGCGCAGGCGGCTGGCAGCCTACCGGAAGTGCGCGAGCGCTTGGCTCAGATCAAGATCGACATCGGCGCCATCAACGATTTGGTGAACGCGACGATGGAGTACGCGATACTCGAGCGCGCGGACGTCGTGCTCAATATGGGTCGCCATGATTTCTCCGAACTCATTCCTGCGATCGCGGAATCCGCCCGATCGAACTTAAGGCCCGATCGCCGTGTGGTGACGGACATTCAAGGCAATGCGGGTCAGGTGGTGTGTGACGTCCACTTGCTGGAATCGGCCTAC
>Ga0210406_10001352_pt1 | contig 30081 bp, 28 predicted proteins | sample IncBWC30MmetaG_FD_155454 | JGI IMG/M metagenome (GOLD analysis project Ga0210406, IMG submission 155454) | Forest soil microbial communities from Barre Woods Harvard Forest LTER site, Petersham, Massachusetts, United States - Inc-BW-C-30-M | ecosystem: Environmental > Terrestrial > Soil >... | reverse complement strand
GTAGACTGGGCGCCAAGGGCAACACGGCTCCCAAGATTTGGAATGCGGTTCTCGCTGCGTGATTCAAAGCAACTTCCCGGTGCCTGCTTGGCTCGACCTCAAAACGTTTGCACCACAACCACGCCGATTACCGAAACGCATAGGAAATTGGCGCTGCTTCGGAGCGCCGCGATGTACTTGCCGAATTTCCTCGACGGTTTCGACCGACTCGTCGCCTTCGACGCGGAGACGACTGGCAAGCGTACCCCTGACGCCGAGTTCATTCGCAAGCAGCCTTTTGCCTGGAGAGCCCCTGGCATCATCATCGAAGTCGGTTTCGTCGAAATGCTGCGTGAAGGCGCCTTGCTTGACGCCGACATGACCGCCGACGCGCTATACTGATGGAGCACCAACTCAAGCATCGTGAGACCGGTGCGCCGAGATCATGGACCTCGACCTGACAGATGTGACGTCACCGTCAATAAGCGCCATTCAGCCAATGCGGCCCAGATCGGGTAGACCGCCTGCGCGGCATCCGCGGCGCGGCGCGCGAAGAGAGAACAGGCGATCGTAGAGCGCCCACATGAAGCCAACGCCGGAATCATCGACTCAAGAAGTTCTCGCAGGCCTCGTCGAGCGGGTCAGCTTCCACAACGCCGAGAACGGCTTCTGCGTTCTCCGGGCGAAGGCGCGCGGCCACCGCGATTTGGTGACCGTCGTCGGCCATGCCGCCATCATCTCCGCCGGCGAGTGGATCACCGCATCAGGCGAATGGATCAATGATCGCGCCCACGGTCAGCAATTCAAGGCGCGGTTTCTCAAGACCTCCGCGCCGAGTTCAATCGACGGGATCGAGAAATATCTCGGCTCTGGGATGATCCGGGGCATCGGGCCTGTCGACGCCAAGAAGATGGTCAAGGCCTTCGGTGAGAAAGTCTTCGACGTTATCGAGGCCGAGCCCGATCGGCTTCGCGAGGTGACGGGTATCAGCGCGGTTCGAGCCAAACGGATCACGGACGCCTGGGCGGAGCAGAAGATCGTCCGGGAGATCATGGTCTTTCTTCACAGCAATGGGGTCGGAACCGCCCGGGCGGTTCGCATCTTCAAGACCTATGGCGCGGACGCCGTGCAGGTCATGTTTCGAGCCGACGCTTAGCTGTCCGTCGACGCATCTGCCCCCATTGGTCCTTCGCGTTCAGGGCTGCCGGAGAGCAACAGCCTCGGCGTGAGCAAAGAGACTAAGGCGGCGAAGATCGTCGATCTTGGTCCACGCGCCATCCAAAAGCTCGGCACCGTGAACGACGAGCGCGAGGCATTGCGCCCGGCTCACTGCGACGTTGAAGCGGTTCGGGTTAAATAGGAATTCCGTGCCGCGCGGCGCCTCCACGCCCTTGGAAGTCGTCATGGAGACAATGACGACGGCGGCCTCCTGCCCCTGGAATTTGTCGACAGTGCCGACCTGCGCGCCTTGCGGCAGGAATTGCTTGAGGAGGTTCACTTGCAGATTATAAGGAGCGACGATCAAAATATCCTCAAGCGTCAACTGCAATTCCTTGCCGTCGCGAACGATCCTCTGCGTCTGAAGCTCGGCAACAAGGCGGGCGATGATGTCAGCCTCCGCACGGCTGGACAGTGTGCAGCCGTCGTGCGCGACCGGAACGAAGGAAAGGCCGGCCGGCCGAAGCGCGGTATCCGCGCCGGAGCGAAGCACAAGGTGCCGTTTCGCGGTTGACGGATGCGCCTCAAGGCGCCCGTCGTAAATGGCTTCGGAAATGAACGCGCAGAGCGTCGGGTGCAGGCGGCGGGTCTTATTGAGGAGAATGCCGCGATCGTCCGGCACGGTCGCCTTGTCCTCAAGGAGGTATTCCAGGCTGGACAGGCCCGTTTCACCCGGATGCACGCCCTGCACCGGCTGCGGCAATTGCATCTGATCGCCGACGAGCACGATGTTTGCGGCAGCGCCAGCCATCGCGACGAGATTACCGAGCGATACCTGGCCCGCTTCATCGACGAACAGATAGTCATAGACCCCGCGCTGATCTTCGCGGCAGAAATGAAACACCGTGCCGCCCACGAGCCGGTGCTGAGGTGACGTGTCCTTGCAATCGAAGATCGTCGTGATGTTGAGGCTGTTAAATTCGGTTTCGGGATCGTCCTTGTTGCCTTTCTTGACACCGTTGAAACGGAAGCCGGACGCTTTTGGGTGCTTCTCCACTTCGAGGAGCAGCTTGTTGATCGCCTTGTGCGAGTTTGAGGAGACGCCGACGCGCTTGCCAGCGTGCAGCAACGCAACGATGGCCTGGGCCGCCGTGTAGGTTTTGCCCGTGCCAGGCGGCCCCTGAATGAAGAGATAGCTGTGATCGAGGTCCATGACGGCGCGGATCACGGCGTCGGTCAACGGCTCGCCGGGATTGCGGACAGGGAGGCCGGCCGCGCGTCCTTTGAGGCGCGGCGCGCGGCGCATCAGGATGTCGAGCGAGGCCTGGTCGGCTTCGTCCGGCCCGCGAGCGAAGCGATCGGCAAAGGCAATCACTGCGTCAGGCACTGTTTGCAGATTGATCGGCGCCGGTACGAGGCTGAAACGTTCGGGCATGGCGCCCGATTTCGTGCCACTGCGCAGCACGACCTTGCCGTCCTCGGCGGAAATCTCGACAATGCTGCCCGCATAGCCGAGCGTTTCCGCGATCCGCGGGGTATCGCCGACCTTGAGCTTGGTGTCCTGCGGCGGAAAGACGTAGGTGGTGTCGAGCGACTTCTTGACCTGAACCGGCGACGTCCGGGTGTCGAGCTGGAGCCCGCCGAGACTTTCGGCGTCGTCGACCAATTCATCCTCGGACCAGGCCTGCCGCTCGAACAAGGCCCACCAGCCCGGTTTTTGCGAGCGCTGGTGAAACCAGAGCAACTCGGCGATGAGGTCCCGCACGCGCGCATCGCCATGCCCGCACGCGCGGACGCAGGCGGCCAGGCCCTGCTTACCGATTTCCAATTGGGCGCGCGCCGCCGACTGCTCGCGCTTCTCGGCCGTCGTGTCATCAACGATCTCGAGATTGACGCCGGGAGGACGCGAGCTCTCAAGCCAGTCCCGCAACTGCGCCGTCGAAACGCAATCGTCTTTGTTATAATGCCCAATGGAATCGAGGATGGCGGTGTCTTTGGTCAGGCACCAGCGCTCATATTCGACGATGCTGTCGGACGCGGTCGTCACGTCGCCGGTACGCTCGTGCCCGTAAAGGACCTCAAGGTCTTTGAGGGAATAGGTCTCGGTCGAAGCGCGAAGCGACTGAACCACGACGCGATAAAGGTCGACGAAGCGGCGTTCGCGCAGAAGCTGGTCGAGTTCCGCCTCCATCGTCGCATAGCGCATCGCGAGATGCTTCAGCGCCGTGGGCTCATAGGCGGCATAATGATAGATGTGCGCGCCGGGATGCCGGGAGACCTGATCGACAAAGAGGCGCATCGCGCCCTCGAACGACGCCTTTTCTTCCGCCGGGCTATGCGCCCAGATCGGACGGAATTCGGACTCTTTGGCTCCCGCCAAGCGTCCATAGACGCCGAAGAGATATTCAAGCCCGTCGCCGGCGAGCGGGTCGCCCTCCATGTCGAAGAAGAGGTCGCCGTCATCGGGCGCAGGCAGCATCGCAAACCCGCGGCCGCGCGAGCAGGGCAATAATTCAAAGGCGTGCTTGCCGGTCTTTCGGGCGTCGAGCTGGAGGCGGGCTTGGGCTGACAGCTTAGCGACGGTCTCCGCGCCCATTCCCTCGATTCTGGTGGCGGGTAAAAGCGCCGCCAGAGACGAAAGCGTGTGGATGCCGGCCGCTGCCAGTTTCACGACCTGCGCGCTGCTCAGACCTGCCACAAAAAACGGACTATCGGCATTGCGCCACTCATTCTCACAGCGGGGCTTGTAGTCGCACTGTGCACACGCCGCGCAAGGCCTGGGGTTGGTCACGCGCGCTTCATCGGCAATAAAGCGCTCGAAGTCGCGCATGAGTCGCTTGAGAATGTAGCGGGTGCGGCGGAGATCGAACGTTTCCGGATCGCCGGCCGCGACGTGGACGGTGCCGCTATGCATGGGAACGCCAAACAGCGCTTCCAGCAATTCGGCGTAGATCCCAAGTTGCAGGACATACTCACCCTTGGCCTTGCGCGAAAGCTTGGCATCCTCGGGCGCAAAGCCCGCCGTCGAAGCTGAGCTGGTTCTTATCAGAAAGTCTGGGTAGCCGAGCCACGCCTCCTTGGTCAAAGCGCCCTGATAGATCAGCGTGGCTCCGCGTTCGATTGCTTCCCGCGTCAGACGCGCGCGATCGGCAAGGCTGCCCTCCGATGGAATACGTTCGGCGCGGCCGTGCAGCTTTTCAAGACGCGCGAGAACCGCCGCCTCGTGCTCGAAGCCCTTGTCGCGAATGAGTCGCAAAGTCGCATCCGCCTCTTCTTCAGGCTTGATGCCGGCGAGCCACAGCGCCGCCTGGTGCGGGCAGCCGAGGAAGTCGTTGAGGCGCGAGGCGGAGAGCGGACGCATGGCGGGGAACACGATGAAGGTGGGCTGCGACAGAATCGGACGTGGCACCTCCTCGCTACGACGACTTCGTGGTATCGAGGGTATAGGTGAAACGCAACGGCTCTTCATGACGCGCGAGCGCAACGCGCAGTTCGGTGGTCATTTGCTGGCGCAGAGAAACCGGTTCGACAATTTCGATCTTGTTGCCCCAAGAGAAGAGATGCCACGCCAATTCGAGCATGCCGCTGGCGCGAAAGCGCACGATGACGCCGCCCTCAGGATGTTCTTCGACGGTTTGGCTTGAGTGGAAACGGTAATTCTTGAAGTCCTCCAAGCCGCCCGGAAGAACATGCAGCACGACATCTTCCTGTGGTCCCTCGAAATAGGCGAAGGCCGTGTTGGCAAAGGCGACAAGATCGAAATCGTCCGGAGGCGGCGCCGCCGTATCCAGGCATTCGAGTTTCTCGATCCGGTCGAGCCGCCAACGCTTCGGCTTCGTCGTACCGGCATCGGCGCCGATGAGATAATTCATGCGACCGAAGATAATCCCGTACGCCACGACCTCGCGCGACGTGCCGGGGCGGGAGCCTCCGTGATAGGTGAAGCGCAACATCTTCATGCCAAGCAACGCTTGACGAAGGACCATCAGCACGCCAGGGTCTTCCGCCGGCCTCGGCCCTGCTTGCACGGCGATGCGCTCCGCGCGGAGCAGCGCTTCGACGTCCGTTTCCGTCGCCCGCCGGCGTCCATGACGCGTCGCCGCGCGGATCTTCCTCTCCAGCCCCGCAAGCGACTCAGCGCGCGCCGTCGCGCCTGCGTCGCGTAACTCGGCCACAAGCACACCGAGATCACTCAGCTCCGCCGCCGTCGGATCCTGAAAGAAGCCGTCGAGCCCTTTCGGGATGTGAAAGCGCTTCATCGGGGGATCGGGAATTTCCTCCATCTGCGGAAAAACTTCGCGGATGGTGTCGCGCATGCGCTCGACAGTGCGGCGTTCGCACCTGGTTGCTCGGCACATCTCGTCCAGCGTCAAGCCCTCGGCGCTGCTCGCGAGGGCACGGGCAAGTTCGAGGATTTTCCTAGCCTTATCGTATCGCATGGTGGCTGCGTCCAATTCTGACGTAGCACCGTAACAGGATTCAAGCTGCCGATCCCCAACGCCGAAATAGTCCGCCAAACCCAAAGGTTGGAGATGGGAAATGAGCGACAATGACATCGCTTGCTTTGACCCGGCACGCCAGCGTCCGCGCCAACCAAAGGGGCGTTACCAACAGCATGCTCGAGACCCTGATCGCCCATGCAGATATCGAAGCCGCAGTTGGAGGAGGGTGCACGGTGCTGCGGCTCAGCCGTCAGAGCCTGAGGGATGGCGAGCTGCGGGTGTCGCTCGGCCCGTCGCTCGATCGTCTCGGACCCTCGCGGTCATCCTTGCCAACGACACCGGCGAGGTCGTCACGGTCATGCGAGATCACGGTGGTCGAAATGGTCGGCGCTACCGTCGACCTCAATGAAACGTAACGAGTCAATTGCGGAGCCCTCAGATGAAGAGCGAACATCCGCTCCTTTCTCGCGACTGTCTCATGATCTGCTACGCAAGCGGTGCTCCCGCCACAACGCCTCAGTGCCGGCGCGCATCGCTGCACAGTGCTTTTGACCCCACCGCCCGCTGTTCGTCCAATAGGCCTGAAAGATCAAGAAACTGGCACGAGATCACGGGCACGAAGGCAGAGTTCGAGCGACAAGAGCCCCGTTCTGCTGCTGCATTCTGCTGCTGCATTCTGCTTCTGCGCGGAGCCGGCGCTCCTGACGCGCTACAGCCTCTCGAATACTGGCGAAACAAGTCGTCGCGAGGCCGTGATAGCCGAATCTGATCCTTAGCGCGGGGGGGCAGCAATGCATGTCGTTTTCTGTGACGTCACCGAGGATCGCCTCGTGATTTGCACCGAAGGAGTTTCACTTTGAAATCGTTTCGCTTCATTCACACTGGCGACATTCATCTGGACAGCCCTCTCAAGGGACTTTCCGGGCAGCGGGGTGCCGCTGCCGAACGGATTCGAACAGCAACCCGCGTGGCGCTCGATAACCTCGTGAGCCAGGCGATTGAAGATCAGGTCGCCTTCGTGATCATCGCTGGCGACCTCTATGACGGCGACTGGCGCGACTATCAGACCGGCCTCTTTTTCGTGAAACAGATGGGCAGGTTCGCACAGGCCGGAATCCCGGTCTTCCTGCTCTATGGCAATCATGATGCGGAAAGTCAGATCACACGCCGTCTCACCCTGCCGGCAAATGTAAAGGTGTTTTCAGCGCGAAGGCCTGAAACTTTCCGGCTGGAGAATTGTGATGTTGCACTTCATGGCCAGAGTTTTCGGCAGCGCGAAATAACGGAAACTCTCGTAATCGGTTACCCATCTCCGATAGCGGGCTGCTTCAATATCCAGAGGACGCAGTTCTGAAAGCGGCCATTGACGGCGAAATCGCAAGTGTAATCGAACATGCCGGCGGATATCTGCGGTGCGCCCCGTCAGTTCGATCCTGCATGCAAGCAGACGGCCTTGGGAGTCCTGCGTGACCGCGTCATCGATGGTCTGGCGTATGAGATCGATTGCGTCTGCCGCAGTCTCGGCATCCACCCGCACGTCGTGCGGCAATTTGCGGATGAGATCGCCGAGATGAGACGCCAGTAGCGCGTGCAGGCCGATGTCCTGCCCCGCGCTTCCAATCATGCGCTCTCACCGCGCGGCTCTCCGCGGAGAAGAGGTAGTCATGCGTATCCGACAGCTAGACCTGCTCCGCTACGGTCACTTCACCGACGTTTTCATCGCCTTGCCGGCGAGGGCACCGGACATCCACATGGTGTTGGGTGAGAACGAGGCGGGAAAATCCACCGCGAAGGCCGGCGTCGAAGACCTATTCTTTGGTATACCTCCGAATTCTTCACGCAACTTTCTGCACGAATACGGTGCCATGCGCGTCGGCGCGACTCTGGAGAAGGGGAGTGACACGCTGAGAGTCCGTCGCAGGAAGGGCAAGACCGATACGCTGCTTTCCGAGCTCGACGTGCCCATTCCATTGGGCGACGGGGCACTCGCGCCGTATCTCGCCGGCGCGGACCGCGGCTTCTACATGCGCATGTTCAGCCTCGATCACACCCGGCTGCGCCAGGGCGGCAAGGAGATTCTGCAAGCGCAGGATGACGTTGGCCAGATGCTATTCTCGGCGAGCGCCGCGATCATGGGCTTGCGCGAAAGCCTAAAGGCGATGGAAGCGGAGGCCGACGCATAGTGGGCCTCACGGCGTGCGGCGCATCGGAAATATTTCCAGGCGGAGGAGCGACTGAAATCCGCGGAAGCATCCATGCGCGAGCACGTCGTGACGACGGCCAAGTGGCAATTGCTGAAAAGCGCGTTCGAAACGGCCAACAACGCCTATCAGGCCATCGAGCAGCAAATCGAGGTCAAGTCCGCAGAGCTGCACAAGCTCAACCGTATCCCCCGCGTCTGCCGAGACGTCCGCGAGCGCGCGCAAACCGAAGTGGCCATCCAAGCGCTGGGTAAGGTCATTCCATTCGCGAAAGACGCATCCCAACAGCTAGACTAGAAGTTTGGATGGGGAAATCCCAAGCGTCCCAAGGCGATGATGGAGCGGCTACCTGGCGACGAAAGAAGTGGGACGCTTTGCAGTATGGTTAGGGTCCCTTGGGACCCTTGGGGATGCCCCTCGGAAAATTAAGCGTCCCGCCGACGATCCGTTGGAACAGACAAAAACACGCCATTATCGACCATCAGGACGCTTGGGACGCTTCCCGTCACTGTCGCTTGCGGAGCCTCCGCATCAGATCTCCAAGAAGGGGATTGAGCGCCCTCGCAACAAGCGCGAACGACCCCGTCACCATCTTTCCCGACGGGGCTGGAGGTCACTATAGCTGATGAGGGCGCTGTTGCCGGTTTCCGGCGTGCGTGCACATGTCGCCGAGCCCAGCCGAGCGCAGCTCGTGTAGTTGCGACGGGGCAAGGGAGGCGCCGTCGCCAGAGGAGCGGCGCGACACGGGGAGTTGGCTCTCACCAGCTTTCTGCGCTGTGACCAGGCGGTCGCAATATGTTCGTACCCATGGGGATGCGCACCGATCAGGCCGTCGGCGCGGAGGTGCTGCGAGTCTTGAAGCCGCTCGGCGTCCATGCGCGGTTACGGCGCTCGAAGCGCTGGCGGTCGAGACGTCGGCTGGCAGCCGACAGCTGGAACTGGCGTGCAGCGGGCGCGCTACGAAGCCTCACATGCACGCCGGCAATACGCTGCTGTGGATCCGACGAATCGTCTGGTCGCCGGCGAGCTCGAGCGGCGGTGGAACGAGGCGCTGCAGGTCGAGCGCGGAGTCGAGGGCGGAGCGTTTGACCGCGAACCAGTGGGCCACGGCAATATCCGCCGCGGCGCTCATGATGCCTTGGAATGCGCAGCCCGCGTGAAGCAAGCGCCGAGGAGACGCTCGCTCTGGACCCGCATCTTTCTCAGGCTTCGGCCTCTTAACGCGCAAGCCGCTCGCAGGTCCGATATAGATAACGTGGTGACCAGTTTGTCCCAGTCGCCACGGCTGGAGGTCAGACGGTCCCGTCGGTGCTGCCTTCGAAAATGCGCGCCGCGATGATGTAGACGCGCTTCGAGGTCCCCTCGATCTTGACTACTGATTGAAACCCATCATTGGCGCGCTTCAGCATCCGACGCTCGGCGAGCGTCCGCGCGACCAGGTTGGGGTCGAGGCCTTGGCAGACCTCGGATTTCCACGTCTCCGGGGGAATCAACCACTCTTGCGTCGAACCGTACCCTCTCCGCCAGCCGGCGCGATTGTTGGCCGGTCGAAAGTCCACCACATTCAACGGATCGAAGCGGCTCTCACCGAACTGCTCGATGAACAGCCGCACGGTCTCGACGGCCTGTCGAATTTCAGCCGCCTCGCTTCCGCCGCGGCGGTTCAATCAGGACTTGAAGGCCGATGCCGCTGCAACAGTGGGGCGCCCTTTCTTCCAGCCCGTCATGCCGAGTTGAGTTGCGAGTTCTCCTGCTGCTGCGATCAGGCCGAAACGAGTCGCGACGCGAGTGATCTGGCCGTCCGAGCCAAGTGGCACATTCGCGGCGACGAATTCCTTGATCTTCTCGCGTACGAATGTCTTGGCCTCCTCAATCCCAAGTCGATGATAGATTCGCCGGACATATTCTGGCCCAGCTACACCGTAGTTTGCCACCGCCTCGGCCTTCAGGGCGTCTGCGAGTGCGCCAGCGTTGGCAAACCCACCGGCATTGTTGAATGCGCCGTGTCCCGCCTGACGGTCAGCGAAAATGTCGTTCATCCGCACCGTTTGCCCGGCTAGCGCTTTGCGGCCTTTGTCTTCGGAGACTTTGATTTCCATCGGGAGTTCGCCGGTAGACAAAGTCATCAGGCGCCAGGTCCTGGTTTCCTTCAACGATGCATCCCGGTTGAGTCGTGCTTTGTCCATTCCGTTGGCAAGCCCGTAGATAGCCGCACCGGCCTCGCGACCCTCGATCACGCCGATTTCGTCGAGGACGAACAGCGTGTCCGTCACCGACGCCGCGGTGGCGCCTAACGCGTTGCCAGTCGTTCGCCACGCCTTAACGAAGCCGCCAGAGGTTGAACCGCGTCCCCACACCGACGCCGCCGCCTGCCCCATGGTCGTCTTGCCGGTTGACGAACCGCCGAACAAGTTGACGCCGCCGCCTTCCTCGTTGGCGAGGAAGAGAAGAGGACCTGCAAATGCCACTGACACCGCGAACATCGGCAAATGATGGTCTCCAGCCAACCTGGCAACACCGCTGATCCAACCTTCCAGCGTGCCATGAGAGGCATACGGCCCCACTGCGCCCGTCTCGAGGATCACCAGCTCGCCGTGCTTCGCGCCGATCGTTTCGTTGGGTAGGACGAAAAATATCCTGTCGCCCAACACGTGCCATCCAGTGCGCGGCACGACTGTTACGCGGGTACGCGTCTTGACGCCCGCGAGGTAGGACTGCAGTGATTTCCGTCCGTCAGGGTGGATCGTCAGCCCTTCGCCAGCCAGAACTCCGCATATCACGTCGGGGTGGTCGCCTTGCAGATCGGCGTCGAGGACGATGCGCGTGTGCATGCGCCCGTCACGGTCGACGAACCGAAGCCATTTGCCCCAGCCAGTGCCATTCGGATTGCGACTCTCACCGATGACTTCGAACGGCGACGAGATCAGCCTCGGTGCCTTGGCGATCTCGCCTTTGGCCGCGTCGTCCTCATACCTTTGAATCGCCAATCCGTCCTTTGTCATCTTGAACTGGGCGTAGCTGATATAGGCCGGGCCCCGATCGTATAGCTTCGCCGAGCGGTTGATGGCCTTGCGCAAAGCCTTCCGGTCCGTCCATTCCGCGACGGCGTCCGCCGCGTCCCAACCTTTCGGTGCTTCCCTCGCCTCATCCGTCGGGGTCTTCGCGGCAAGCGCCATCGCGTCGATGATGTCGACATTGCAGCCGAGGTCCTCAAGGCGTTTTGCGATCTCGCCCTCGTACTTGAGGCCAAGCTCGTCCGCGTCGGCCCAGATCCTGACATGGCGCCTCGCCAAGGGCGTCCAATCCGTCTTTCCGGCGGCCCCGGTGCCGCCGGAGGAAGTCGTCGCGACGACGCCCCTCTGATACGCATGGGCATAGAGCTTCCCGGCGGCATCGGCGGCTTTTTCGCCTTCGCAAATAATGATCGCGGCTGAAGGGTTTGCGGCGATCTCGGGGAGGTTGTACAGCGGGCGACCTTCGGGCCGGGCCTTGAATGCCCATCCTTCGCCCTTGTCCGACCGAACCCAGGAGAACGGGCGGATTGTCTTCGAGCCGTCGGCTTCGATCCACCGCAAAACGTAGCAGCAGATCGCCGTCGGCGGTACGATATGCCCACTTCATGTCCGGGGTGCGGTAGCCCATTCGCGCGAGCGCATCAGAGGGATCTTCCGCCCCTTCTGGCGGCAAGACAGTGAGAGCTTCGGTGTCCGGCGCCGGCGCCGTTCCCGATGATTCGGGAGTCGCCGCACCTGGTCGTAGGGGGCTGCCGCTTGATCGCGGCGTGCTCGCGCTATCCGAAACCGTCTGGACCATGAAGTTTGTTCGAAGCCAGCGAGCCGCTTCGGCACGGGAGAGTGATTTCACGTAGGCCACAAGGCTGATCAGGTCACCGCCCTTCTCACCCATCGCGAAGTCGCACCACACGCCGATTTTCGGGCCAGAAACGCAGATCTTGAAACTGCCCGCGTGGTTGTCGGCGCGCTTCGGATTCCTGACGATGTATTCGTTATTGATGACTTTGCCGCCAGGAAGCAATTGCTTGACGATTGCAAGCATGTTTGCTCTTGCGAACTGATTAATGGAGGGAAAGTCAGATTCGCTGAGGGGCCTGGAGCCTGCGACGGAGTAGGGCTTGCTGTGGGTAGTCATCTGATTGGTTTCCTTGAGTAAGGCCACGATCATCCAATCGCGCTCGATGTCGAGCGCGTTGCGTTGCGAAACTTTGGATTTGGCGGAGGGTGCGAATGCGGGAGGGGCGCTTTTGCGACCCTATCCGTTCATCAATTTCTTAGGGCGGGCCGGCACCGCACGGGCAGGTAACCAGCCAGAGGCGGAGCCTCCGGGTGGCTCTTGCGCGATCGAATTTTGCGGAGGGTTGCCCGCAAGCGCGCGCGCCACTCTCCCGTTGTGGTCGCACCGCTTGATGATCATGCCTCAAGGCCCCACGCATTTTTTGCGGGTGCACCCAGGGCACGAAAGGTGGAAGGACGCTCACCTGTCGTTACCCACGAGGAGGGCTTCAATGGCCTCGACCGGGTTGTAAAGAGTGGAACGAGACAGTCGGTACGCAGCCGCGGCTCCGTTGACCTGATAGGCGCGGCGGTGACCGTCCTCGATGGGTTTGCCCTGGCGCATTGGATCGCTTTCGGTTGCAACCCACCCATCTCTTACCGGTGGCCAGTCTGTCTAAGCCCTTCACTGCTTGGAAGAGCTACTTCGAGCGCTTACTTCCTTTTTGCCAACCCTTCTCTCGACCTTGGCGGGAGAGACCATTCCCTTTATGTATTTAATGATTGTGCTAACAACAGGCGTTTCTACTGCGGGGCCGACGACTTCTTTCCAACGACCCTGTATGGATACGGCGATATCGTTCTGAGAGTAGGAATGATTTTTTGCCCATAGCGCCTGGGCTTCGTTCCGCACAAGTATTATGATGGGCTGCTTATTTGCCCAACGTTTCTTCGCGTTATTCTTGCCACCGGTAGAACTCTTACTCAATTCAACTTCCAAGATCGGCTTGAGTTTCGCGTCACCTTCGGCCTTCCCCCACGAATAACTCATCAACGATGCGTTGTTTACGAGGGCCAAAATCGCATGTGCGTCCTGGAAGGCTTTCGAGAAGACGTCCACGCCACTGTAGAGGACTTTCCTAATCGGCCCTAATTCCCTTAAAAGGTGATAGGCCTGCGACAATGCGCGATACGCGTGGGAGGTATCTTTCGGAATGGATTTAAATTCATCCAAATCAGTCAAGCCGTAATAATCTAAAATATGCTTAGATATCATAAGAGAGTGATCACATAGAGTATTATTTGTAAGGTTCATGTAGCCAATAAAAGTCATCGGCGTTCGTAGTATCTGCGGCTTTTCTCCCGCGCGGTCAACTCGCAAGTACGCACGTCGCAGTTCTGCGTTGTCGGGGTGGTCGAAGCGATCTCCAGTGCTTATCATTTCTACCGAGTCAATATAAATTTTATCCCCCGGCGTAACAAAACAGTCCGACGTGTTGAGTCGAACGAATCTTTCAATGTTGAAATGAGCGATCTTAGCTTCTTTTGCTCCAGATTGGCATTTTGACTTTGACAAGAATTTATTAATCGCTAGCCGTCTGAAGACATTAGCGTTGAAATCACCGAACCAAGGAAACCAGATGAATGGAACAGCTGGATCTCGCCCAACCGGATATGGAAGTATACCGATTATCTGGCTTCTCCATTTGTGGCGGTCCAAAAGCTCGTGCCGGAGATCAATTTCAATTCCGCGAACGTTTCCGAAACGATCGCCATCGCCCATTTGTATCGAAATTAATTTGGAAAAAAGACTCGCCGTTCCTTTAAGCATCATCAAGGCTTCCATCAGCATGCTTTTGTGTCCCGAATCCCGATTGCCGCTCGGCGCGGGCGGGCTAATGGGATCGCCGTATCGCATCCAGTGTTCGGTCGTGGCGCGGGCGGGCGGGCGGTCACGTTCAAACGGGCGACTCATCGCGCCGCCCCGCTATTCGCCCCCGCGCCCGCTGCTTCAGGAGTCTTGCGCCGCCGCCCTCTTGCCCCCTTGCCCGGCGGCAGAGGCCGGTCGAATTGTGCCCCCTGCGCCCGGCGACGGTCAATATCGGCAAGCACGGACTGAAAGACGATCAGGCGCTTGTTAGGGCCAGCGAGGAAGCTCTCGTAGGTCCCGTGGCGCATGCGGCGTTCGACCACACGGCGGCTGATCCGGGCGTAGGCGGCGACCTCGTCGGGGGTGGCGTAGGCGGGGCGGAAATCGGCGGGCAGGAATGCGGGTTTGACGGACATGCGCGCGCGCCTTCTCTGACCCCGAAGGGTCGGTCAAAAGCGCGCTTGTCCGCCGTCTTCCGGTAAACTACAGGGATGGTGTGGACCGTAGCTCTCCCCGGCTTTACCGGAGAGGTGCATCAGCCGTTGCCCTGAGTTCCTACGAGCACCGCAGTTTCAAAGCGCTATCGCCAGGCAGCTTAGGCGATGCCAGGCAACTTAGGCGATGCCGGGCGGCGGGGCAAGGCGGAAAACGGCTGGTGCGGGCAAAATAATACTGTTGATTATCCCCATGCTTTCCGCCCTGTTGGGAAAACAACCATTTCCCGTGCTCGCGTCCGGGTGAAACCCAAGCAATTATGCGGGTCATACGGTGACTTCGGGGGGACACTCCTTCCGCCAGATCTTGAAGGCGGACGTCACACGAGGCCGCCCTCGGCATCCGCTGTTGCGGTCAGAGGTCTTCGAGCGTCAGATCCCTTCTCATCAAGATATTGCCCGAGGTTAGCCCGCAGTCGACAGGCAGAGCCACCCCGGTGATCGCCGAGGCCGCGTCAGACGCCAGGAAAGCGACGGCTCTCGCGATGTCGACGGGCTCGACGATGCGCCCGAGAGGGTACCAGCGGCGGAGCGTTTCCAGGGCCGCGGGATCCTTGGCGGCGCGTTTCTCCCAGAGCGGCGTGCGCACGGTGCCCGGCAACACGATATTCGCGCGGATGCCGTAAGGGCCGTACTCCTGCGCCAATGAGCGGGTCAGAGAGATCATCGCCGCCTTGGCGGCGCTATAGGCTGGATCGCCAAGGGCGCTCAGCCCATTGACCGAACCGATATTGATGATGACGCCGGAACGCTTGGTTAGCATGCCCGGGATGACGGCATGAGCGCAATAATAGGCGTTGTCCAGATTGCCCTCGATATTCTGCCGCCATCCAGCTGGATCGGTGCGAGCCAACGTTCTATGGGCCGAGCCGCCGGCATTGTTGACGAGAATGTCGACTGGCCCCAACGCGCCGGTCAGCGACGCGAATGCGCGCTCGACCTCATGAGGGTCGCTGATGTCAGCGACAGCATGAGCGAAACGTTTGGCGTCCGCATTGAGTTCAGCCGCGAGACCTTCGAGGCTCGCTTTCTTGTCGATGGCGGCGATCTTCGCGCCCTCGTCGAGGAACAATCGGCACAGGCTCTGGCCAATCCCGCCCGCGGCGCCAGTGACGGCGACGACCTTGTCCTTGAATGTCATGCGAGGTTCCCCAGAGGCCGTGACTGCAAAAGCGTTGCAAGGTTCACCCCTTCAACGCCCCTTCCATAAGGCCCTTGAAGAACATCCTCTGCGCCAGCGTAAACGCGATGATGCCCGGCGTCACGACGATTACGTAGACCGCCGCGAGGTTCGGCCAGGCCCATTGCCCTTGGCCGCCTTGCGCGGCGGCGAGAACCACCGGCATCGTGCGTTTGGCCTCGTCATCGATAAGCGTCAGACAAAAGAGATATTCGCCCCACGCCGCGACAAAATTGACGATGAAAACCACGACCAGCCCATTCCGCACCATCGGCAGGCCGATTTCCCACAGCGCCCGCCAATGGCCGGCGCCGTCGACTCTTGCTGATTCGAACATTTCGTGCGGCACGAGTTGAAACATGCTGCGCATGATCAGGATGCTGATCGCCAGTTGCAACGTGACATAGGGCAATATGAGGCCGCTCGTGCGGTTGATGAGCCCAAGCCAATGCTGCGTTTCGTAAATGCTTATGATCGAGACGACACGCACGGGAAAATAAAGAGAAATGAGCAGCGCCGTCACAACGAGCGCTGAGCCGAACGGCTTGATATGCACCAGCGCGTAACCCGCAAGCACGGCGCAGACCGTCGTGATGAGAACGGTCGCCGCCGTGACATAGATGCTGTTGAACAGATTCACCGGCAGCGTCGCGATGTGCTGAAAGACGAAGCTATAGTGGGTGAAATCGAAATGCTTCGGCCAGAAATCGCCGCGCGCCGCGTCGGGCAGCGACTTCACCGACAGGAGCAGGACCCAGGCAAGCGGCAGCAAGATGGCGAGATTGAATAGGTTGATCACAACGTGGCGAAGCGCCGCGGGTGCGACGGAGGAGGCCGGCTCTTCTCTCGCTCTAGTGATCTCGGCATGGTCGGCTTCGAACGTCATCCTCAACCTTTCGGACGGAAGATCCAGATGAGCCCAGCCATGACAATCATCATGGCGATGGCGCCGATCATGCCGATGGAGGCTGCATAACCCTGGCGCCAAAGCCCGGTCTTGAACGCCTGGTCGTACATAAAAATGGTCCAGGTGTAGGTTGGCGAGGCGCGGTTGAAGCCGCCAAAGATAAGATACTCCTCGATCACCGCCATCGCCGAGCCGAAGCGCAGGACGACCAGGATCATCATGATCGGGGCGAGCTGCGGCCGTGTCACATGCCAGAACACCTGCCACTCGTTTGCGCCGTCGATGCGCGCCGCGTCTGGCATGTCCTTGGGGATGGCTGCGAGGCCAGCGATGAAGAAGATCGTGTGGTAGCCAAGACCCCACCAGACCTCCATGATTGCAATCGCCGGAAGCGTGAGGGGCGTGCCGCCGAGCCATTGCGGCGCATTTTGAATGGTGAAGAGCCCGAACACGTTCACCAGGAGATGATTGATCGGTCCGCTCTGATAGTTGTACATCCACTTCCACAGCACAAAGATCAGGGTGCTCGGAATGACCGCCGGAATGAGCAGGATCACGCGGTAAAGTGTGGCGAGACGCTGGTTCGCGACCCGGTCGACGAAGATTGCGAGAAGCAAGGGAAGGATAATCGTCCCGGGCAGGAACATGATCGTGAACAGGGCCGCACGCCCGAGGCTCGCCCACATGAGCGGGTCGTGAAGCGCCTGCGCATAATTGTCGAACCCAACCCATTGCGCCGGCTTGTCCGACAGGAGTTGGAAGTTGGTGAAGCTCAGCCACAGAACGCGGACAATCGGCCACACCTGATAGCCGATGAAGAATATGAGGGCTGGGACGAGGAACAGCCACTCCGCCATGCCCTTCCGCAGAACAGGAACAGGACCGCCCGCGACCCGCGCGCCAAGTTCAACTTCGTCGTCTACGATCGCCTGCGCCATTCACAAATCCAACACGCTTACCGCTTGGCGTAAGGTGGTGCGGAGCGGGCGGCCAAAGCCGCCACGCCCCAGGCGCTCAGCCCTTCTTGATTTCCTTCTGCACCGCCTCCATCACTTTCGTCATCGCGACCTTCGGGTCGGGCTCCTCGCCCTTGAGGTAGGTCTCCCAGATCGGCTTGCCGATGACGAACTGCTGGAGCCCGAAGATGTTGTTGTCGATCGCCTTGGCGCGATCGAGCTGGCTGCGCACGAGGCCTACGAACGGCGGCATCCAGTCGGGCTTGCTCGAATCCCACCCTGCGTAGATCGACTTGTAAGGCGGAAGCTGGCCAGGATGCACGCCTGGCGTGCCAACAATCGAATCCTTCCAAATCTGCGGATCATAGGTCAGCGCCTTGATGTACTCGGCGGCTTTCTCTTTGTTCTGACCATACTTGAACAGTGCGCAGCCGGTAGTCCAGAACACGGTCGAACCTTCGCCGTTCGTGAACTTCGGCAACGGGCCGAGATGCAGGAGCTTCGGATCGTCCCAGCTCGCAGCCATGCGCAGCGGTGCGTTGAAATACTTGAAATAGAGGCCGACGCGCTGCGCCTGGAAGGCGACTTCATCCGTGGTCGAGTTGACGCCGGCGTCGGAGGAGCCCTCGAGCAGAATGTCGGGATTCGAATAGGCCATGATCTGTTTCATCAGCTTCAAGGCCTCGATCGCGGGTTCGCTGGTGAAGTCGAACAAGCCTTCGGGCGTATAGGCCTTCGTGCTCATGCTGTGCGTGACCGGCACGAGAGAACGCCAGCCATGGGCGTCGAAAGTCGCGCCCCAGGGCGCCGCTTTCGAATCAACGATCTTCTTCGAGCTTGCGAGGAACTCGTCCCAGGTTGCGGGCGCCGCGTCGGGCACGCCAGCCTTGCCCGTGATGCCCGAATGCCAGGACGTGCCGATGACATCGAGGAAGAACGGCCAGCTATAGAGCTTGCCATCGACGGAGCATTCCGCGCGGATCGACGGGATGATATCGTCGATGACGTCCTTCGGGATGTAGTTATCCCACGGCTCGATAACGCCTGCCTTGATGAAGGCCGACATTTCGACGAACGGCGTCTGGCCGACATAGACGTCCCACGTGCTTTGTTTATTCTTGGCCTCGGCGACGAAGCGCTCGATGCCAAACCCCTCGACCGGAGCGATCTGATAGTTGATGCCGGGGAACTTGGCGTTCACCGCCGGAATGCCGGGATGCAGGTCTTGAATCCATTGGTAGAAGGTTGGGGTCAGCGGTCGGTCGGCGGCGAACGCTGGCGTGATGCCTGACTTCGCGACGGCTCCGACGCCGGCCAAGCCGAGACCGCTAACCAAGCTGCGCGTGATGAACTCCCGCCTGTCGATGCGGCCTTGGGCCAGCTCAAGGCGCGCCGCCTCCTGAAAGATGTATTCCTGTTCGTTGCGTCCACTCATTCGTGACCTCCCGGTGCTTCTCCACGTCCCAGCGCGCCTTACGCAAAAATCGCGCCCAAACGGTTGGCCGACGGCGGTCACTCGACCGGCGGTCGGAAACAGGCCGCCGCGGCGCGCCTAGTTGGCGCCGAAAGATGCATAAGTCAAAGTGCTCAGTTGCGAGGCTTCGATGCTGTGCCGGCAGGCGCCATCGGCCAAAAGAATGCGCGACAAAAACGAGAGGGGTCTGCGAGATGACGGTGCTCGACCAATTCCGGCTAGACGGCAAATGCATTCTTGTCACCGGGGGCAGCCGGGGGTTCGGCCGAGCAATTGCGCTTGCGGCGGCAGAGGCAGGCGCCGATGTGATGCTTGTCGCGCGCGATCCCGACGCGCTAGGCCGAACCGCTGACGAGGTACGGGAGCGCGGTCGAAAAGCCTGGACCTTCGTGGCCGATATTGCCGAACCCACGGCGTGCGAGGACCTTTGTCGCCGCGCGCTCAGCGAAGGGCCGCCCATCGACATTCTCGTCAACAATGTCGGCGGGCGCAATATCGACATTGCGATCGAGGATTCCGACCTCGCGACGTGGCGGCGCTTCATCGACCTCAATCTGACACATTGCTTCATCTGCACCAAGATGATTGGCGGCGCCATGCTCGCGCGCGGAGAGGGGCGGGTCATCAACATCGCCTCGATCAGCGGCATGATCGCCAACCGCGGCATTGGCGGGCGCCACTATGAAACGGCCAAGGCCGCAGTCATCCATTTCACCCGCGCCACCGCCGCCGATTGGGCGCCGCGCGGCGTGACCGTGAACGCCATCTGCCCCGGTCTCTTCATGACCGAGCCGAACCTAGCGTGGGCGAAGAAAAACCCACAATTAATTGAAACATTCGTGCGCGCGGTTCCGATGGGTCGTGCGGGCGAGCCAGAGGAGATCGGCCCGCTCGCGGTCTATCTCGCCTCGCCCGCGTCGAGCTATGTCACTGGCGCCGCTTTCGTCATCGACGGCGGCTATACGCTCTGGTAGCGCGCCCGCGCGTCTCTCGGAATCGCCTTGGCGGATCAGCCTGATCCCTTCGCCATCACGGAGCGGATCAAGGCTTGAGACGTGTCGAGCCGATCATATTCCGGCGGCCTTAGCTCGCCGCCCATAAACACATGCGCACGGCGAAACCGCATGGCGCTTTCCACCGGCTCGAGTGCGGCGAAATGAATCTCGCGCGGCCGCGCCGCGGCGACGATCCGCTCAACGTTGCGCGCCGTGATTCCGCCGCCCGGCATGATCACGATGCGGTCGCCGGCCCGCTTCATGAGCTCGACAATGAGCGGCAGGCCTTCGAGTACACTCGGCTCCTGGCCCGACGTCAGCACGCGATCGACGCCAAGCTCGATCAACGTCTCGAGCGCGCGGAAAGGCTCGGCCGCAACGTCGAACGCGCGGTGGAACGTCACCGAGAGCGGCCGGGCCAGCGCAACCAACTCGCGCGTTCGCGCCACATCGATTTCGCCCGCCGCCGTCAAGAGGCCGATCACGACGCCGTTGGCGCCTTCGGCTTTGGCGGTTTCGATGTCCGCCCGCATAGTCGCGAACTCATCCTCATTGAACAGGAAGTCTCCGCCGCGCGGCCTGATCATCACGTTGAGGTCGATGCCAGCGACTGTCCGCGCCTGACGGATCGCGCCGAGGCTTGGCGTAATGCCGCCTTCCAGGAGGTCGGCGCAGAGTTCGACGCGTTGAGCGCCCGCATCCTTTGCGGCGCGGACGCCGGCGACCGAATCCACGCATATCTCGCAGATCATGGACGCTCTCCCGTCTCCCCACGGCCTGCCGCTTCGTCAATCCGGCCCGATATCGAACTGCGCCTCGCCTGACCTTAAGCTTTGATCTGCAGAATGGCCTCGATCTCGACCATGATGCGGTTTGGCAGCGAACCCATGCCAACGGCAGAGCGCGCATGGCGCCCCGCTTCGCCAAGCACCTCGACCATGAGATCGGAGCAACCGTTGATGACCTTCGGATGGTCTCCGAAATCCGGCTCGGCGTTGACCATGCCGAGAAGCTTGACCACCGCCTCGACGCGCGAGAGCTCGCCGAGCGCGGCCTTGGCGACCGCAAGCAATTGCAGCCCGGTGAGTTTCGCCGCTTCATAGCCCTGATCGACCGAAGCGTCCTTACCGAGACGTCCGACCATGAAACTGCCGTCCGCGAGCTTCGGCCCCTGCCCGGAGAGGAAAAGGAGATTGCCCGCCAACCGATAGGGCACGTAATTGGCCATCGGCGTAGGAACGGCGGGAAACGTGAGGCCGAGCGCTGCAAGCCGCTCTTCCGGAGTTGATGTCGCCATGGCGCAATGATCCTCAAAGACGTGTGGAGAAAAAAGACGGGCTCAACCTTCCAACAATTTGCCGTTCATGACGACAGCGCGTGCGGAAAGCCGCGTTCGTCCAGCCAGGCGCTCGCCGGTTGAATCGACGTAGTCGAAGTCGCCGGCTTCGAGCTCGAGCACCGAAGCATCTCCCGCCGCGCCTGGACGCAGGGTTCCGAGATCGCCCCGGCGCAAAGCTTTCGCCGGCGCTTCCGTCGCCGCCCGCACGGTGTCCGCGAGCGGAAAGCCGAGGCAAAGAAACTTCGACATTGTCGTGAGCAGATCGAACGCCGGCCCATCGATGCAGAGCGCATGCACGTCGCTCGATATGCAGTCAGGGGCAAAGTCGTTGGCGAGCATCGTGCGCGCGGTCTTGAACGTGAACGATCCCATGCCGTGGCCGATGTCGAAAATGACGCCGCGCTTGCGCGCCTCGATGACCGCCGGGCGCACGCCGCCCTCGGGAGTCGTCGGATTGTTGGGGAACGGGCGAAAGCAATGAGTCAGGATGTCGCCGGGCCTCAAGCGTTCGAGCACTTCCTCGAGCGTCGGCGGCGGAACGTCGATATGCGCCATGAGGGGCAAGCCCGCTTCCTCGGCGACCTTGAGCGCGATGTCGAGCGGCACGGTCCCCGAATTCTGCGACGCGTGGAAGCCAACCCGGACTTTGATGCCGCCGATCGTGTCGCGGTTCGCCAGCGCGACTTCGACGGCGTCGATCGGCGCCATGAGTCTGAGGTCGCCGCTTTCACCCACCATCACCCGCTTGGAAAAGCCGTAAATGCCGGCGAAGGAGACGTTGAGAAGGGCGATGATCCGAACCGGCGACGGCTTGATCACATGCTCGAGAAACCCCGGATAATTGCCTGGCCCAGCGCTGCCCGTATCGACGAGCGTCGTGCAACCCCCTCGCGCGAGAATGAGCGGATCAACGCCGAGCGACGTGCCGCCCCAATAGACATGTGTATGAAGATCGATCAGCCCCGGCGTGACGATGCGGCCCGCGACATCGTGAACCAATTCGCCTTTGAGCTCCGCTCCAAGCTTCGCCACGCGACCGTCGCGGAAACCGACATCCATAACGGAATCGATTCCCTGGGACGGATCGATGACGCGGCCGCCGCGCAGGACCAGATTAAAGGACATGTCGCTCAACTCTCACTCGCTTGAACTTTCGCGCCCTATCGGATTGCTTGGCTCGCGTCAAAAAAGAGGGGGTTCGGGATCACGCCGCGCTCTTGAGGGCAGCGAGTCCCTCCGCGATCCACTCGAGATTCGCGTCTCTCACATGGCCCCAATTGTAGAACGCGACCTCGCTGACGCCGCCGGCAACGAGCGCGCGGATCGCCGCGAGGAATTCGCCTTTCGATTCCAGATCGGGGAAGGCGGGGCGGAGAATGCCGCGCAAACGGCCCTTTCCGCGCAGACGGCGCTTCACGTCAAACAAGTCGGCTTTGATCCGCTGGGCCCCAGGTTCGTAGAAGCAGGCCTCGATGATTCCTGAGGCTTCCGCGAGCGCCGTGAGATCGCTCCCCTCATACCAGGCGCCTCCGGTCGGTCGGGCGACCGAAGGAATGACCGCAACGGTGGCGTCCTTGCGCACCGCGTCGCGAATTTCGCGGACAAGCGAGGTCACGGCTGAACATCGCCAATCGAGATAGGCCCTGAGGTCGCCGTCGCTGCGGACGTCCGCCAGCCAGAAAGCTTCCGCCATGTCGCTGGGAAAATCGACGTCGCCCGCGAGATAGGTTTCGATGTCGGCCGCCACTTGCCGCTTCAGCGCCTCGACTCGAATCCCGGCGCTCTTCGCACCCGCGATGCAATGGGCGCAGAAGCAGAGGCCGAGCTGGCTGTCGAGCCAGCGATTGGGCCGATTGAGCGCGAACTCATGATGGTAGCCATGCGCGTAAGGGAGAAATCCCGGCGTCTCCAACGACACGCCGCTGACGGGATAAGACTCTGTGATGTCGCGGGCGAGGCCGATCGCGAAAGCGCGCGCCTCGGGCGCCGAGGGGCAGAGATTATAGATGTAGCGATCGCCAAAGGCGTTCGCGACGGTGGAATCAAGATGCGCAGAGCCTAGCCGCGTGTTGTGCAGGAGCACGAGCCAAACGTTGGTCGCCATTCGGCTTTGCCCGACAAGCTCGCGCACGATGTCCTGGCCGGACGCAAGCATCGCGTTTTCAACCGGCTTGACTGCGCCATAACGGCTGAGGTCGGGCTTGAAATAGATCGTCCCGTCCTCGGGAAAATAGACCTTGCCGCTTTTGCCATGGGGTCTGAGGAACTTGCCCGCATGATAGCTGCCGGTGATGGTCACCGTATCGAGGCCAAGGGCGAGGAACCGGTCGATCACCGCGCTCACGCCGATTTCGTCGATATCCCAAGGATAGGCGTAGATGGCTTTGTAGCTCATCGCATGCTTTCCAGTCAGAACCCCGAGCGCAGAGCCGGCGGCTTGCCTCGTGCGCCGACAATTGCGGGGCGCCAGACCAGCCGTCAACGCCGGACAGGGTTTGTGCGACGCATGTGTCGCTGAGGGCGCGAAGTTGCGATCGCCACGCACGTCGTCGCGGCAAGAGCGATCTCGTGCGCCGACCAATTCGAGGCTGCTGTCGAGTGGAAGGAAAGGAAAGTGGAGGCTTCTGTTGCCAGGCGCCTGCGGACCCCGCCTAGAAGTGCAAACCCCTAGGACTTGATTCCCAGTACCAGCGCTGCATTACGCAGCGAGGGCCACCGGAGCATAGTTGTCATTCGCAACTATAGGTTTGACCCGATAACGGTGGTATCATGCCGAGCGAAAGATCACCCTTTGGGTCCCCCGTCGAACCTATTTCGCCCCCGCCGAAACCCGCTTGCCAGCGGGCTTGGGTGGAGGCGCCGGGTACCGCCCCCGGGTCCGAAAGACTTATTTCGATGCCAATTTATCGCCGTAGCCCCCCTCGCGGAAGGCACTTGATATATAGGGCTAAAAGCGCGGGCTGGAAAGGGGCGGCCTGACTGGGCATCCTGAGCTAAACGTGACGCAAACTGTCGCGCTCGTCGGACATGCTCCGAACGTTGGGTTAATCTAGGGAGGCGCAGATGGCGACGAAAGCTGATTTCACCCCGGATGAATGGAAGCTCCTGCTGCAAAGCCCACTCATCGCGGGCGTCGCGATATCCGCCGCCGACCCGAGCGGCCTCATTGGAATGATGAGGGAGAGCATGGCAAGTGCGCGGGCTCTCATTCAGGCCAAGACCGATCCGAACGCGGATGCGCTCGTCAAGGCGGTCGGAAGCGAGTTTGAGACGTCGGAAGGCCGCGGGCTCGCTCAGGACGGGGTAAAGACGGCGATTACCGGCGCTAAAACCCCGGCGGAAATCGTTGCAAAAGCTCTCGACGCCCTGAAGGCGGCGTCCGCGGTGCTTGACGCCAAAGGCGGTCCGGACGCCATGCCGTTCAAGACGTGGCTTGCCGGAGTCGCCAAGTCCGTCGCCGAAGCCGCGCCCGAAGGCGGCTTCCTTGGCTTCGGTGGGACCCAGGTGAGTGATGCGGAAAAGGCGACCGTTGCTCAGATCGCCGGCGCACTCGGCGTCCAGGCTCCGGCCGTCTAGCTGCCAAAGCGCTTCGCTGGCGTAGCGGGGCCTTGGAACTTGTTCATTGGGTCCGCGCTTTATGGTGAAGAGCGCCTTTCTCGGAGAGGAGTGAAACATGGCGGGACCAGAACCTGACAAGCCGGCGGGCGAGGAGTTTTCCAAATCGCTGAAGGAATTGGAGGAAGAGTCGAGCGAGCTCAAAGCCAAGATTGAGCAGGAAAGACGGGCTCATGATATGCCCATCAACTCCCAGCTTGGCGATCCCAAATGGGAAGAGAAAGCCAAAGACGGGCGCTTCGATCGGGCTGAGGACGAGGACGAGGAATAGACGGCGCCCTCAAAATTTTTCAGCAATTTCTTCCTGGAAACCGAAATCGCGAGTAGAATAGCTCTCAGATGAACGAGGGCATCAACAGCGGCTCGCGAGCCGGAGCAGCGAGGACAGCCAAGACTGTGGCGCATAGCGGAGCGCGTGCGAGTCGTGCGAGAAAAAATTTATTTGGATTCGCCGTAACCCTTTGAAAAGTCCCGATTCCACCAAAGAAAACCAAGCAAACGCAAGGAAATGCAAGCTTTTTTATTTGGTTTTATTTGGTTTTATTTGGACAGATTTGTAATGGACGATGCGCAAATCGCAAACTACAAGGCCGCATGAGGACGGCAGACGGGCTCAGTGCGACGGCGGATCCGTGACTGGATCCGTTGAGCCGTCACCGATCGCGCGGATCGTCGGCTGAGACCACGGACCGGCGATGTCGAGCGTCAGGCGGGCGGCGTCCTGGGATTCCTCGCCGGTCGCGTCCGTCTGGATCGCATTGACCTGCAAAGCCCAATTTTGGTCGACGAGCTCGATGAGCCCGTCGAGTTCAGCCTTGACGCCATGGCTCGTCATGACGCCGCGTCGGACCTGAGCGCGTCCCTCGCCGACCGCCAGGGACGCCTCGACCTTGTCGAACGTTGTGCCCCCTAGGCGGATGTCTCGCTCGGCGCCGATCGGCCGGCGATGACTGCGGCGCAGCGCCTCCTCGAGGTTGACGCCGAGGATGGAGCCGTCGGAGGCCTCGAGGGAGGCTGTGCCCGTCAGGCTCGATATCGCGGCGGCGGGCGAAGCGCCGGAGGCCTCGAGCGCGAATTTCGCCCCGCCGGTCCCGGTGACGATCGGCTGGGTGAAATCGGCGATCGCGGCGCCGAGGTCGGCGTCGGCGAGTTCGCCACGCGCGCTCAACTCCAGGTCTCGCCCAACATAGGCCGCGCCGACTTCGCCCTGGAGGCGCCCGCCATAGGCCGCAGCCTCCATCAGCGTGGCGCTGAGCTTGCCATCCGTGACGATTGCGGATGCGGCGGCGTCGGCGAGCTTGAGGCCGTAGGCGTCGAGATGAGCCGCGGACAAACGGAGGTCGAGGTCGAAGCTCCGCAGAGGCGCGAACGCGAAGGGCTTCGTGCTCCACCGGCCCGACGGGTCGAAGACACGCTCGGGTGGTCCGAGCAGCGGTTCCAGCGCCAGCGTTTCGGCGGCGAGCGTCCCCGAGATGGCCGGGCGCCCGCCGGCTTCGCTGATTGCGACCGCGCCCTCGAGCGTCTGCCCGGCGCTGGTCAACGTCGCGTCGCCGAAGGTTAATGAATCCGCCGCTCCCTTGACCTTCGCTGTGATCCTAATGTCGTTGGCGGCAAGTACCGCTGGCGGCTGAGCGTCGAGGAACGAGGCCAAGGCGGCGATCGAGGGGATGGACGCAGTCAAATCGCCATCGACGCTCGGCTGGTCGCCAAGCGCGAGCGAGCCGCCGAACGCAAGCTTGGCCAACGGCGAATCGAGCGCGAGCACCATCGAGCTCGGCGCGCCCTTGGCGGCGGTCTCCGGATCGTTGAGCGCGCCGGCGATCGCAATGGGCGTCTTCCGCCACACGGCGGACAAGTCGAAGCGGAGTTGATCGCCGATGGTCAGTCCGTTGAAGCGGCCGTGAACATTGTCGATCAGCGCGGCGACGCCGCGCTTGGCGCTGACCAGGCGCAAGATTCCATTCGATAGGCTCAAGCTGGCCAAAGGCGCCAGCGCCCTCCTGGCGACGCTCGCAGGGCCGGCCGATTCACCCACCGTCCCGGCAAAGGGAGGACGGTCGATGTCAATGGTGACCGTCGGACTGACAAGGACAACTCCGGTGGGGATGAACCGTCCGCGCAGGAGGTCGATCAGCGACAGGTTCAGGCGCGCCTCCGGCGCCGACAGAAGGTTGACGCCGTAAGCGTCGTCGAGTCGGGCGTCGGCAATGCGCACGCTCGGCCGCGGCAAGACGGAAAACGAGGCGGTCTCAGGAGCGCTCCAATGGAGTCGTGGTGAAGCGCCGAATGCGGCGTTGAGGCTGTCGCCAACCTTCGCGGCGGACAACGGCCAGCGCATGAAACCGCACGCCGTCAGCGCAACGATCAAGGCGAGGGCCAAGCCCCACGCCACGGCCCGGCGCATGCTGTCAAAATCTCCTTTGGGCCCGAGCGACCGAATGGGCCGATTCATACCGCGAACCGAAGCAAGGGGACAACGCGCTGAAAGATCAGTGCGGACAATGGGCGCCCGAGGCGAGAACGGATGAGCTTGACTCGGGGGCGGCGGTCTGGCGATCCCTAGGCCGCATCTGGCCAAGAGGCAATCGGCCTTCGTGGTCGACTGGTCCCCGCTGCGTCACGTGTCCGTGAGGGTCCGCGCTTTGCGGCCAAAAGGCGGCTGCGAGCCGACGGGCGCCAAGCGAATACCCCCGTCGCGCCATTAATTCGCTGTTAAAGCCTTTCACTCAGCTTCACGGAGACAAGCGCCCTCGGTTCGCCGAGGCTTGCGCGTCAAACCGGAGGTTGGACAGCCGTCATGCGCGACGATCGTTTTCAGTTTATCCCTGACGCGGACGACGGACGCAGGGCCAGTAGCGTTCTCACCCGCATCTATCGCGATATTGGCCTCGCCGCGGTCGCCGAGGCCTTGAGGCTGCCGACGGAAGGCTTTGAGCCGGAGATGATCGAATCGCTCGAGCGGGGCGAGTTCTATCTGCTCCCGCCTGCCCGCGCGCTTGTGCCCTTGGGAACCGAAGCGTAAAATCTTTTCGGTGAACGAGCGCCCGAGGCGAGCCCAACCGATGGTTCACTTGACAAGGCGCCGATTTCTCGCTGGCGTTGCCGTCGGCGCCGCGGCGGTATCGCTATCCGGTTACGCAACGGCGTATGAGACCGGCTCTGCGCTCACTCTCGCCAACTATGCGCCGCGGCTCCCCAACTGGCCAGCAGACCTCGAGCTGACAATTGCGGTCATCGCCGATATTCACGCCTGCTATCCCTGGATGTCGGAAGAACGCGTCGGCGACATCGTCGACCTCGCCAACGCCCAGAAACCCGATCTCACGGTGCTGCTCGGCGACTATGTGTGCACACATCGGCTCGTTTCCGGATATGTGCCGCCCGGCGCCTGGGCCGAGCAACTCGCCCGTCTCGAGGCGCCGCTTGGCGTTTACGCAATTCTGGGCAATCACGATTGGTTGTCGGCGGCCATTCCGACGGAGTCGCCGGATAACTCTCGGAGCGTCCGCCGGGCGCTTGCGGAGGCGGGCGTTCCTCTGCTCGAAAATCAATCGGTTCGCTTGTCTCAGCGCCGACGGCCTTTCTGGCTGATCGGCCTTGGCGATCTGCTGGCGCCTGTGCCCAACCCGCGCCGCGGCCATGGCGCAGACGATCTGCCAGCCGCGATGCGCGAAATCGACGATGACGCGCCCGCGATCCTGCTCGTTCACGAGCCTTACTTCTTTCCGTGGGTTCCCGATCGGATCGCTCTGACGCTCGCGGGCCACATGCACGGCGGACAGGTTAATCTTCCGATCATCGGCGCTCCCGTGGGTCTCCTCAAACGCCGCTCAGCAAAATACATCTATGGCGAATACGCGTTGGGCGAGAAGCGGATGATCGTTTCAGGCGGGTTGGGAACGTCGCTCGCGCCAGTGCGCATCTTGCGTCCGCCGGAAGTGGTGATGGTTAAGCTCGGCGGGGACGGCGGGTTCGCCTAAGCCCTATTCGAACAGGGTCGGCGCGATCGAGGCGACCAGCAACGCCGCCATCGTCCAATTGAAAGGTCGGGTCACCCGCGGCTCCTTGAGCAGGCGGCTGAGCGAAGCGCCGAACAGCAGCCAGATTCCGCTGCATGGGATTGCAATCAGGGCGCAGAGCGCAGCGATGAAAAAAACGCTCGATCTTTTTCGTTTGGATCAGCCAAAAACCATGGCTTTTCGCTCTGTCACGTAATCGTGAAAAGTTGTGACTGGTGGTCGATTGACAGGTCTGAGACGGGAGTGGTTTGAAACAAGTGTTAACCGCGCGATGAAGTCGCCAATTAATGGCAGGGCGCTTGGTGGGCTTCATCACGATGCCGCCCGTACGATCGCGGCGTGGATCGTGTCCCAATGTTCGATAACCTTGGTGGTTACGAATACAATGATCCCGATCCACGCCACAAAGCTGATCTCGCTGCGGGTGTTCCGTTGTATCACGAATAGCTCCGCGAAATTCTCATTAACCGCATCAATCAGGTCGCGGTTATTGTTGTCTTCGATAGCTTGGATTATGTCATCCTGCTTCTCGTTTGAATCCTTTAGCCACCCATTGATGCTGTTTAGTGTCAACTCGTCATACATAGCTTTATTCACCCTTTAAAAGTTTGCTGTTGCTGATGTTTAGTTACAATCGGAGCCCCAACTATTGCAGCTGTGTATGATGTAGCCTTTCGCCCGCATGCACGTAGTGAGGGCCGATCTTGAATCCGGCACCACGTATCGCCCGGCAAGCATAGTGTCGCACGCGGCCATATCGCGGCTAACTTGAATAGACGTGACTTTTCTGCCGTCGTCAGTCTCGTATGTCCACGGCAGCTTTGCATAAGCTTGCCCACACATCCCCGAGAGTACGACGGCGGCGAGAATTGATCTGAGTTTCATTTTGTTCACCTTCATACAGTTGAGTTCTGACCTCGTCAGGGGCGACCTAATCGCCCGACGCTCGCCCTTTAGGTTAGGGCGGCGTTTCGGCCTGCGCCTGTCATCGGCTGCCATTCATTTGCTCTTTGTTGTCAATTTAGTTCACTGTTTGTTCCTTGGCGGCGCGGCGAGTAGCCATCGTTCCGACCGTCCACCGACGAGCGGTGGAGAGGTACGCGGCGGAGGAAAAGCGCTGCGATGCGAGCGGGGAGTAGCGGGACCGGACCCTGAAGACCGATTCCCCGCGCCCCGCGCTGCGCTAAACAGAGTCGCGAGCCTCAGTTTCTCCCGTACGATTATCGTCGCCGCCAAACGCTGGCTGGATCAGAACGGCGGCAAGCGCTTGCTTCGCCAACCAGCCCATGGACGCAAGCCCCATGCCGATCAAACCAATGTGCTGGCCTCAGGGGTTGCCACCGCATTGAGACTGACTACCCATTCCACAGTAGGGTCTAGGGTTATTACAGCTTCGCTCCCTCCTGCCGTCAAGGCTTCCTCGATAAGCCCAACGGAGAAAG
>Ga0210406_10001351_pt1 | contig 30086 bp, 29 predicted proteins | sample IncBWC30MmetaG_FD_155454 | JGI IMG/M metagenome (GOLD analysis project Ga0210406, IMG submission 155454) | Forest soil microbial communities from Barre Woods Harvard Forest LTER site, Petersham, Massachusetts, United States - Inc-BW-C-30-M | ecosystem: Environmental > Terrestrial > Soil >... | reverse complement strand
CGTAAACGCATGGCCATTGCCTTCACTCGCCCGCGCCGTCGAAGTCTCCTGTCTGCGGTTCGGAACACTATCGCCCAGCCATTGGGAGACTATTTGCTCGCCATTCCGCGAATTCACGATGATGTCCTGATCCCCATGGAACACGATCAGCGGAATGCTCTTGGATGGCAGCCGCGCGCCGACCGCCGCTCCGTTCTTCATCGCCGCAATCGCGGCCAAGAAATTCTGAACGGCGCCATAGGGCATCCCAGAATGAATTCCGACTGCGGCGTACACGTCCGAATAAGTCGCCGCCATGGTGGCGGCCATGGCGCCGCCTGCCGACATGCCTGCGATGTAGACGCGCCGCGCATCGATGTTGTAGGAACGGATCACCTCGCGCGTCATCCCGGCGATGATCGACGGCTCGCCCTGATCTCGCCGTTGATTGGCCGCGTTGAACCAATTCCAGCATCGAGTCTGATTTGCAGCTTCGGATTGCTCCGGATACAGAACGAAGATGCGCTGCTCCTCGGCGATCGCATTCATTCGCGTGCCGAGCGCGAAATCATCGGGATCTTGTAGGCAGCCGTGCAGCATCACCAGCAAAGGCAACGGCTTCCCTGCGTGGCGGGACGGAATGAAAAGCTTGTAGTGCCGCGATCCGTGGCTATTCCCATAGACGGCTTCGACGAAGGAACCGGATGGCGGCGATGAGTTCAAAGGTGGAGAGAGATACCTTAGGTGGATGGGTAAACAGCGACAATTAGCTCGATTTCGACCGTGATCTGTCCTGGCAAAGACGCGACGCCGATTGCCGAACGGGCATGGCGACCCATTTCTTCGCCGAAGACATCGATCAGTAAATCCGAGCAGCCATTGATGACCTTTGGATGTTGTGTGAAGTCTGGGCTGGCGTTGACCAGCCCAAGTAGCTTTACCACGCGGCGCACTCTCGCGAGGGAGCCTAGGGTCTCGTGGATGACCGCAAGTAGATTAACTCCTGTCAAACGTGCGTGCTCATAGGCTTGCTGCGTGCTTATTGTCGCACCGACCTTCCCCGTATGCAGTCGACCCTGCGCATCGCGTGGCCCTTGACCGGATACGAACAATAGATCCGCATACTGTACGGCATGAGCGAAATTCCCGACGGGAGGATGCAGCTTTGGTAAATCGATGCCCAAGGACTTTAGCCGTTCGTAGGGATCATTGGAACGGCGAGCATCGGGCGGCTCGGCTTCGTCGTGATCACTCATCGCTTGCTCTCGATCGCTGGGGGCCGGCAGGTTATTAGTGCACCGAGTGGCTCTAAGCGCAACGCCTGCGCCGAGCTCGAAGATTCTTCCTGCCGATGATCTCATTTTGCTCCACCAGCTTGCGCAGCGCCCGGGGGTTGGTCCCGATGAGCCGGACGGCGCGCGCTCGTGAAGGTGGCATAAACACTTCCACCGCGCCGCTGTCCAAGGCGTCTACGATGACGCTCGCAACGTGCTGGGCGGTTACAGTGGGCACTGCGAAGGCCAGCGCCAATGCATCGTCCCGGGCTTCTTGTTCGAGCATAGGGGTTTCCGTGGAAGTTGGATGCACGATCGTGAACTTCAGGGGGCCATGTCGTTCCTCCAGCGCCAATGCATGATGGAATGCGCGCAGCGCGTGCTTGGCGGCGGCATAACTTGCAATCCCGGGGAATGGGATAAACGCGGTCATGCTGCACACGGTCAAGAGGTGTCCTGACCCTTGTGCCTTGAATCGCGGAAGAACCGCCATCATTCCCTTTAGAGCGCCCATGTAGTTCACATCAAGCGTTTGCTGATGGTCTGCAATCGACACATCGCGTGCGTATCCCGTGCGGACAATCGCGGCATTGTTCACGAGAACGTCCAGTCCCCCAAGCTTCGACCAGGCATGATCCAGCACACGTTCCCACTGTCGCTCCGAGGTAATATCCAGTGAAACCGGCAAGGCCCCGTCGCCGATCGATCGGGCAACGGCACGAGCTCCGCTCGTATTGACGTCTGCAATCACCACTCGATATCCGCGCTGTGCGGCGAGCCGGGCGGTCGCCGCTCCAATGCCACTCGCGCCACCGGTAATCAGCAGTTTCTTTCGTTTGTCCTTCTTCACGTTCCCTCAATTGGGCGCCCTAGCGCCCACCTCGAATCCGACGGAGTGCATCGCGCTCCGCCAACTCCGCGCGCTGACCAAGTAGAGGGTAAATATGAACGAAATCAGTTAATATAGCAATTACTATACAGCGCCAGGCGGTTCGAAGTCCCAAGGGACACCGAGTACGCGCGCTGCCTCGCGGAACAGTACATCGGGCGGAATTCGATCCTCTTCGAGCACGAACTCGTCCACTACGAACCCGAATTCCCCGACGACCCGACACCGGCACCAAAGAAGCTGGGGATCCATGTCGGGGTAAAGCCGACGATAGAACTCCAGCATCTGGTCAGCCGCGCGGCGCTGTGACTCAAGGCGGATGTGCGCGAGGTTAGGCAAGGCACGCAGCGCTCTCAATGTCCATATGGCCCCCGGTTCACTGGCGGTCACCTCGGCGCTGATCCGAAACCAATCCTGTAGCGCTGCCGCCCTCTTGCTCGGATCCGCCCATGTTCCACCTTGAAACATCCACGCCGCGAAAGCATCGTTTTGCTTCTTCAGAAGCCTACGCGCCAGCGCCTCGAGAACTTCATATTTGTTCCGGAAATACCGATAGAGCGCCGGCGGCGTCAGCTCCGCTCGTGCACAGATGGCGTTCGTCGTCAATTTCTCAAAGCCAACCTCTCCAACGAGCTCTCCGGCCGCTTTCATTAGGTTTTCGTACGTCTTGATACCGCGTCCCTCGGGTGGCGGCGTCGGTCGATGCTTGCCCCGGGCAGTGGTCACACCACCCCTCTTTCGGGCCGCCACCGACGATTTGCGCGTGGTGGGACGCTTCGTGGAACCCATTCGATCAGTCTCCTCTAGGCACACCCACAAGAATGCTGCGGACCTGTTCTCTGCCTACATTATCGGCGACACACCATTCTCATAGCGTTAATTATCTTTTCTTTTGGTTTCTACGCCAAATATTACCGTCGCGAAACCCAACGCAAACGTGCAGTACCCACCCGTCACCGGGCGGCGCCCGAACCATGTTAGTAATAGCAACATTATCATAACGTTACAGATGATCGCAGCGCAACTACCCGTCAGGGCGACTGTTAGTCCGGCCGGGGGTCTGTTGACCGCGGAAGCAGCACCAATAATCATTGCTGGCTTTTCTTATTTATTTTGATATATAGTTTTAGCTAGATAACAAGTAGCACCGAAGGGGACTGGTTATGAGAAGGCTCATCTCGAAACTGCCCAGCCACGCATACGTGCTCTTTTTGTGTTTGCCTGCGGCAGGGGCACTCGCTCAAGCGTCCTCGACACCAGATGAATTGGCGACCGTCGTGGTAACGGCACAACGACGAGTCGAGGACATACAGGCTGTGCCCGTCACAGTGCAAGCATTTACCGCGCGCGATCTCGACACCCTGGGTCTTAGATGGACCAGCGACCTTGGGGAGGTGATCCCCAATGTAGACATTCTACTTCCCAACGGCACGGGTAATCAGCCGCTGGTTGTCATTCGAGGCATCGGACTCAATGATGCCAACTCAAATAACTCAGGGCCGAATGGTATGTACGCTGATGAGGTGTACTTGAGTTCTCCCGAGTCGCAGACATTGCAGATGTTCGACTTGGATAGGGTCGAAGTTCTGAAAGGCCCTCAGGGGACACTCTACGGACGCAACGCGAGCGGGGGTGCGATCAATTTCATCAGCGCCAAGCCAACAGATCAGCTGACCGGCAATGTGGACGTCGATTACAGTTCGTTCCAGACGGTCCGCCTCGAGGGCGCAGTGAGCGGGCCGGTCGCGCCCGACCTCCTGGGTCGATTCGCGTATTTGCAGAATTACTCACAAGGTTATGGCCACAACTACTTGACGGGGGATCATGAGAACGGCGCGAATAATGATGCGATGCGGGGAATGCTTTTGTACAGGGGGGTTGAGGACCTCACCCTGACGTTTAACGTCCACGGGAGCCATGTCGACAATCGACCCACCGAGTACCGAAACTACGGCACATTCGTACCCGGTACACAAGGCTCGGCAAGTCCGATCGTATGCTCGGTGGCCGCCGTGTACGCGGGACAGTGTGTGAATATTTTCGGATACGGTACACCGGCAAACTTTTGGTCCGGCTCGTACGATCGCCAGGCGCACCTCAAGGTAACGAGTATCGGAAGCTCCATCCGGGCCGACTACCATCCGGGCTCCGTCACCTTCACATCGCTCACAGCCTTCGAGCACAATCAGAAGGTACATCCCGAAGACAGCGACCAATCGCCAAATCGAATCCTGGAAATCACCTGGGGCGCCGAAAATTCGACCTTTACGCAGGAATTTAGGGCATCTCAGAACGAAAAGAATTACAACTGGGTGGCTGGGCTCTATTACTTACACGAGAGGCTCACTCAGAATCAGCCCTTGCAGTTTCTTCTCGACTTCGATCAGTTCGGTGCTTTCGGCATTCCACCAGGCCCGGGGGCTGGCGATGGGACAGCCTTTCAATTTTTTGATCATGCCCATCAAGTAACAGATGCGCCCGCGGCCTATGGACAAGGCGATTTTACAATCGCGAAAAATACCCGGATCACTCTAGGCGGGCGCTTCACTTACGAGAGGCGCAGCTTTGCGTACAACGGCACTCAGGAAAATCAGGAAGGTGGTGAGAATCGGTTCGGGCCGTTGATGACGATCGCCGATTCGACCCAGACCGTGAATCATTCCAACGCATCGTGGCGAGCGGGACTGAACTACGACGTGGCGAAAGACATCCTTGCCTATGCGAGCATCGCGACGGGCTTCAAGAGCGCCGACTTCAACGGCGGCTTTATAATGGGCACCCCGCAACAGGTGGCCCGGCTTCTTGTCCCCGCCGAGCCTGAACATGTCACGACATACGAAATCGGTTGGAAATCGAGCTTCAGCGAACGTCGTCTGATATTCAACGTTGCGGCCTTCTACAACGACTATCGGGACTTGCAAATCTATACACTGATTCCAAACCCATCGGGTCCCATCAATGTACTGGACAACGCCCAGAAGGCGCACACTGAGGGCATCGATGCCGAGTTCATCGCCAGGCCATTCGCCGGGTTTACGGCATCGATACAGCTCGGTCTTCTATCGACGCGGCTGGACGAGTATGTGAGCAACCGCGATCCCTCGCAAATCGACTTTACCGGCAATCGACTTGCATATGCACCACACACTTCTGCCACGATAACGTTGGACTATAAACACCCGGCGGGACCGGGCGTCGTCGAATTGCAGTACACCGCGTCGTATAAGAGCTTTCAGTACTATGACAGTTCCAATGACCCGTACATCGCCCAGCCTGCCTATTGGCTGCAAAATGCCAGAGCCAGTTACACGTTTGGGGATTCACGCTGGGAAATCGCGGGGTACGGAAGAAACCTGGCCAACACTCACTACTCCGTGGGCAACTTCGATGGAACCAGCCCATTTGGATTTCTTCAGTACATCGTTGGCCAGCCGCGTTGGTTCGGGGTCGAAGTCAGCTATCACTTCTGATGCGGAGAGTGGCGTGTCCGTAGCGTCCGGCCCGGATCCGCTTCCGGGGAGTTCGGGATCATGGATTGGGCCTGCTCCAACCCGTGCTGGCATCGCAGCTCTGCTGACGGTCGGCACCGTCGGGATGATGATCACCGGCGTGCAGCCGGTGGTATTTGGCGCGTTGGTGCGCGAGGGTCGGCTGTCGGTCGCCGAGCTTGGCCAGGCGACGACGGCGGAATTCCTCGCGCTAGGGATTGGCGTCTTGGTAGCCGGTTCTGTAATTCGGCCCCGGCATCTCCGTTGGTACGGGATAGGCGCGGGCCTCGTCGTTCTTGCGGCAAACCTGCTTGGAACGGCTCACGCGGGGCCTGCGCTCCTCGCCGATCGCGCGCTCGCGGGTCTAGCGGAAGGCATTCTCTTGTGGCTTCCCGGCTGTATGCTCGCCCGCTCGACGCGGCCCGCGTTCTGGTCGGGTATCTTCATAACCATACAAACGCTGGCGCAACTCGCCTACGTCGCGATTGTCCCGACCGTGGCTATGGATCAATTTGGCGCGAACGGGGCGCTCATTTCGCTGGCGGTCACTGGTGGCATCGCCATCGCAGTTTCCCCAGCCCTGCCCTCGCACTTCCAGGATCTGCCATCTTCCGCAGCGACAGCTCTCCCGGAGGCTGCGGGTCGACGGCGAATACCAATCTCTTGGGCCGGCATCGCGGCGCTCACGGCAATGTTTCTCTCTGCGGCCTTTCAGATAGGCTTGTACGCATACTTTGAACCACTATCCACCCAAGCCGGTCTCAACCAGCGCGCACTCAACCTTGCGGTGACTGCAGCGTTAGCGGCCCAAGTGGCCGGGTCAACCCTCGCGGCAGTGGTTTCAAAGCGCGTGCGACACTTCTACATCCTCATTACATGGGCGGTGACGAATTTCGGGTTGCTATTTACATTCGCTGCGATGCCCAAAGCGCCGCTTTTCGTGGCCGCTGCCACGGTTTTTGGCTTCGTCTGGTTGTTCTTCATGCCCTTTCAGTACCCTCTGGTCATCGACGCGGATCAAACGCGCCGCGCCGCCGTCCTCCTACCCGGGGCTCAGCTGTTAGGAGGTGCGGCCGGGCCGTTTCTGTGCTCGTTGGCGGTGACGAACACCGACGTGCGCGGAGCTCTCGTGGCCGCTGGATTGTGCGTCCTAGCCACTCTTAGCATTGCGGTCGTGCAACACTTCCGACGCCAGCGTGATCCATTATTTGCTCCGGCTAGCCCCACTGCCGATTGACACGCCCGCGACGAATCGCGGAATGGGCGCTCCACAAACACCGACGTCGAGCGCAATGAGTGAGCCTTCGGCCGATACCCCGCCTCGAGTCGCGCTCATGGACGTAACGTATACCGTCTTGCCGTCACGGCCCCCAAAACACGGCATGGTCGGGAAGGCAAGCGGGAGCGGGTATCGCTCGATGATCGATCCCTGAGGCGATATTCGGTTGAGACAGCCCGCCGATACCCCTGCGCTCCAATAGCAGCCCTCGCTGTCGACGGCGGCACCGTCGGGGATCCCCTCTGCGGCCGCGAGCGTTATCAATGTCCGCTCGTTGGCAATTGTGCCTCTCTCCACCGAGAATTCGTAGGCCTTCACCCAGCCCTTGGCGCTGTCGGCATGGTACATCGTTCGCCCGTCAGGGCTCCAAGCGAGTCCGTTCGATACCGCGATGTCGCCCACGATCCGTGTTGCCTCCCCGTCGGCAGTCACGCGATAGAGCGCACCCGTCGATTGATACGGACGGGCCATGTGCATGCTTCCAATCCAGAAGGCACCGTCCGGCCCCACCTTGCCATCGTTGAGCCGATTAGAGGCCACATCCGGCTCCGGGTTGACTAGGAAGCTAATTTCCTGCGTTTCCGGATCGAATAAATGCACCCCCGTGCGCAACGCAACCAAGATTCGCCGATCGGAAGTGAGCGCGATACTACCGAGCAGAGCCGGCATTTCAAAGAAAGTCACATCGCCGGTTTCCGCATCAAGCCGATATAGTCGCGGCGCGACGATGTCGACGAACCACAAAGCGCCGCTTTGCTCGTCCCACACCGGACTCTCGCCAATCCCCAGGGGGAAATCGATCAGCCGCCGAGTAACCGGTGATCCTGTAGCCGCCAATCGACACTCCTTAGCGCGCTGCGCAACGCCCGAGAATTATAAACCGCCGCAAGCTTGCATGATTCATCCAATGGTATATAGTAAATGCTATATCTCCGGAACTCACAAGCCCGTGGACATGGTTCTCGCCAGCAAACCTTTGTATATCAATGCTGTGGCTCGCTGCGAGGAAGAGCGATCCCCGGGCGGCAGGTGCAAGCCGTGACTGCTGCGCCCGTTCGCCCCGTACCAGCACCGCTCGATTCCTGCGATAAGGGCGTGCCGGGTAGCGCCGTCGCGATTCTATTGGCTGATGTCCCGGCGCAGCAATGGAATGTGCTGCGAGAGGACCTACCACTGCCCGTAGCTGTTCTCAAGGAAGAGGCGTTGCGTCACAACAGCCGCTGGATGGCATCGTTCGTGCGCGAGAGTGATGTGTCCCTGGCGCCGCACGGCAAAACTACGATGAGCCCTGATTTATTCGATCTTCAGCTCACGGACGGCGCCTGGGGATTGACGCTTGCGACTCCACACCAGGTGCAAGTGGCCCGTCGATTCAACTACTCGCGGATCTTTCTGGCGAACCAACTCGTCGGTAGAAGCGCTATTGAATACGTCGTTTCGGAATTGCGCCGCGATCCGGAATTTGAGTTTTACTGCCTCGTCGATTCGATTGAGAATCTAAATCAGCTCGTTGGTATCGCCCGTCGCGTGGGTCTTGCTCGACCCATCAACGTCCTGGTGGAGATGGGCTACCACGGCGGCCGCACGGGATGCCGCACCCTCTCCGCGGGGGTCGAGCTGGCGCGTGCGATCGCAGCCACTGCGGGCACGGTGGCTCTCTGCGGCGTGGAGGGCTACGAAGCCTTTCTGCGCGGACGGACGCAGGCCGAAACCGTTACCGCCATCGAGGCATTCCTCGACGGCGTCACGGCGCTCGCGCGCCAATGCGAAGCCGAGGGACTCCTGTCGAGAACGCCCGTCTTGTTGAGCGCCGGTGGGACTTCCTACTTTGACATTGTCGCCGAGAAGCTCTCTCATGCCGGACTCACGCGGCCGGTGGTGGTTCTGCTGCGAAGCGGCTGCTACGTAACTCACGACTCCCTCGTGTTCGCGCGCGCGTTCGCTCTCATGAGGCAGCGCTCCCATCGGGTGGAGAAGCGAGGAGACGGTCTGCGCGCTGCGATTGAGGTCTGGGCGTACGTGCAATCCCGACCCGAGGCCCAGTTGGTGATCGCCGGGCTTGGCAAACGAGATGTGTCGTACGATGAAGGGCCGACGCCCCTGTCGTGGTTTCGGCCCGACGCGGCCATGCATGACCCCGTTACAGTGCCCGAGGGACACACGGTGGTGAAGCTCAATGATCAGCATTGCTATATGACCGTGCCGGCAGGTTCGCCGCTTGCGGTCGGTGACATGATCGGATTCGGTGTTTCGCACCCCTGTCTCACGTTCGACAAATGGCGCGTCATGCACTTGGTCGATTCGCACTACAGCGTGGTCGGGTCGATCAGAACTTATTTCTGAGCCCGAGGAATGGGGCCCCGTGGTAGCACTAGCTGAGGCGTGAGCACAATGAACTTGAATCAATTGAAAATGCGACTGGATTCGGGCATACCATGTGTGAATGGCTGGCTTCTTCTGCCATCGACGTTTACCGCCGAGGCTATGGCACAAGCCGGTTGGGACAGTCTGACGATTGACATGCAACACGGCCTGCTCGACTACACGAGCGCCGTGCAAATCATTCAGGCGATCCAGGCACATCCGGTCACGCCGCTCGTGCGCGTCCCCAGCAATGAAGCGGGAATCATCGGCAAGATGCTGGATGCCGGCGCCTGGGGCATCATCTGTCCGATGATCAATACGGCGGCGGAGGCGCGAGCTTTCGCGTCGGCCTGTCTCTATCCCCCGTTGGGCTCTCGATCGTTCGGCCCCATCCGGGCGCGAGCCTATGGCGGCACGACGCCGTATTACGCCATCGCCAACGAACAGGTCCTAGTATTGCCGCAGATCGAGACGATAGATGCCGTACGAAACCTCGACGAGATCCTGGGGGTTCCCGGTATCAGCGGCATCTACATTGGCCCAAACGATCTAGGGCTCAGCATGGGGCTCACCCCAACACTAGACCGCGAGGAACCCGAGATTCTTTCCGTTTACGACACCCTGCTGAAGGCCGCATTGAAGCGGCGCCTCATACCCTGCATTCACAACGCTACTCCAGCCTATGCCGCCAAAATGATCGACTTAGGATTTCAATTGGTGACCGCTGCAACAGACCTAGGGTGCCTGGTGAACACCGCGCGTGAGGCCGTTCTCGCTACGCGACGACTTGCCGGGGTGAATGGCGAATGAGCTCGTCGCAAATCGATTGTATCGACGCAGTGTCGGGGAAGAAGCGAGACACGCGATTCGCGCAATATGACTCAGCCGAGCTACCCGGTGCTCAGAAGCATTCTTTGGAAACATTTCGAAACGCCATAGCGGATCTCTTGTATGCCGTGAGTCGCGTTTTTCAGGAGAAGCCAGAAGAGGCTCACGGGTATGTGTCGCGCGCCGCAGAGTTGCTGCGTACGGATCCTACAAGTGAAATCAAGGGTCGCTTCCTCTCTGAGATTGAATCTGCTGCGCCGCAGACAGCGCGCGGGGGTCTCGCACCGTGGATAGTCCGCAAGTTGTCAACTTATATCGAGACGCACCTAGACTCGGCAATCTGTTCTGTGGATCTGGCTGTGATAGCGGAGCTGAGTGTGTCCCATTTCAGTCGAGCCTTTCGAAAGAGCTTCGATGAACCACCGCACTCTTATGTGATGCGCCGGCGAATTGAGCGCGCGCAAGGCTTGATGCTGCAGACCAACTTGTCTCTCGCCCAGATCGCGATCGGCTGCGGTTTGTCGGATCAAGCGCATTTCAACAAGTCGTTCCGCCGCTTTGTCGGGCAAAGCCCGGGCGCCTGGCGTCGAGCCCGAGTCATAGGCCCACGATGACGGACCGCATAGGCCATCAATCCCAGAGGTAATTGAACGCTGCACTGCCCGACAAGTATCGTCGACCGATACGAAAATCGCTGCCATAAACAGGCAAAACTCAGCAATCTGCTTCGAGACCGCTACCCGCAGCAATATCATGATTGCAATGACCGATCACAGGAGCATTCAATGTCCAATGCCGGCGTCGCACGCTTGATCATGAGCGGTCTATTGGCCGCCTTTGGCGGTATCAGTGCCCAAGGCGCGGGCACTATTGAGGAGCATCCAATCTTGACGAAGCAAACCGTTGCTGTTGAACACGTCCGCATTGAATCGGCGAAGTCTTTCGCCGAAGTTCGCGCCGCGCTCGAGCGCACCGTGCCTCACTTGGATCCCAGCCTGGTGAACGCTCTGGGTGAAGGAGACGCCGAGCGGGCCGCCCGGGAAGAGAAGAAGGGACCTGCATTATCAATCTTCCTGGTCCGTGATCATGGTGCGTTGCTAAAGATTGCCGGCAAAGCACGTAATGCGCTCCAGTACGACATCGGCAATCCCATCACAGCCTCGCGGATGACAAGGCATCGGCTTGCGGCCGCACTTTACGCTCCGATTCGGGTGGTGCTTTACGAGAACGACGCCGGCCATGGCGTCTTCGAGTACGACCAGCCGTCGACGACGTTCGGTCAATTCGGCGACGAGCGTGTGACCGCCGTCGCACGTGGACTCGACGCGGCGCTCGCACGAGCGCTGACCAAGTCGGCGGAATGACAGTCGGCGGAATGACCTCAAACGCAGGGATTGCTAGTCCGTATATGCGACCAGTGGGATCAGGTGGTTGTTGATGGGTTCGCCGCCGAGCGACCAGTCATAGTGTTCGACAACGCTGGGGTCGGCGGATCGAGTGGGACGACGCCGGAGGACGTTGCGGAAATGACTCGGCACGCGCTCGCCTTCATCAAGGCAATCGGGCTCCCCCAGCTAGATTTGTTGGGATTTTCACTGGGTGGATTCATCGCCCAATAGATCGCACTTGGCCATCCCACGCTCGCGCGTCGGATCATCCTCGCCGGCAGTGCACCCCAGGGTGGCGAGGGTGTATCGCGACTTCCGGAGGTTTTCGCTGGGGCTGCGAAGGTCAGTTCCAGTGAGCGCCGGCTCTATCTTTTTTTCGAGCAAACGCCGACGAGCCAAGAAGCCGGCAAAGCGTTCATCGGGCGTCAGTCGCGCCGCACGGTGGATCGGGTGCCCAATTCGACTCAAGTTCGGGCACAGCACACTCTTTGTTGAGCATGCAATGCACTTTCTCGGCTGAGCTCAGAAACCGGAGTCGCTCAATCCAGGATGGTCGTCAGGGCGCCTGCCCAGTGGCCAGAAGAACTTGCGATCAGAGTTATTGATCGGTAGATCATTTATGCTCGCGTAACGGCGCATCATGAGGCCGCGTTCATTGAACTCCCAGTTTTCATTGCCATAACTGCGGAACCACTGGCCCGAATCATCGTGCCATTCGTAGGCAAATCTTACGGCGATTCGGTTTCCGGCGAAGGCCCACAACTCCTTGATCAATCGGTAGTCCAATTCCTTCGCCCACTTGCGCTGAAGGAATTGGCGCACTTGTTCACGCCCGACGGGAAATTCGGCGCGATTGCGCCATTGGGTATCCTCTGCATACACGAGCACGACGCAGTCGGGGTCGCGCGTATTCCAAGCGTCCTCGGCCAGGCGCGCCTTTAGGGCCGCGGTCCCTTGCGTGAAAGGCGGAAGCGGCGGTTTGTTGTCCATGATAGATCCTTTGAGCGAGTGAGGTTACGCTGGGAGAGAGTCATCTAGGAGCCTTAGAGCGCACGGAGAAACTCCACTAGATCCCGCTTCTCCGGGCCGGAGAGCTTCGTCTCCAGCACGACATTGAAGAATTCCACGGTGTCTTCCAACGTCAGCAGACGTCCGTCGTGAAGGTAGGGCGGCGAGTCCTTGATGCCGCGCAGTGGGAAGGTCTTGATCGGGCCATCCGCGGATGCCATCATGTGATTGATCATCTTCGGCTCGTAGAAGCGTTCCGTCTTGAGATTGTGCATCAAGTTATCCGTGTAGTACGGTGGCTGATGGCACACTGAGCACTTACCCTTGCCAAGGAACACCGTCTCGCCGCGCAACTCCGCCGGTGTCGCTTTAGCGCGGTCGAGGTGGCCGAATACGTCAAGCTTGGGCGCCGGCGGGAAGTCGAGCAGCTCCTCGAATTCCGCCATCTCATGCACCTGACCACCGCGATCGAGGATGTTCACGCCCTTCTTCGCCGCGATGACATGGTCACCGTCGAAGTACGCCGCGCGCTGCTCGAACTCGGTAAAGTCCTCCACGGTCTTCAGCGCACGCTGCGAGCCGAACAATCGCTCGATATTCACCCCGCGCAACGACGGGGTATCGATGCGGTGGCGGAACTCCTGCGGGCGGATGTCGCCGACCAGGTGTGTCGAGCCATTCGTATGGCCGTTGGCATGGCAATCGAAGCAGGTAACGCCTCGGCTCGGGAGCTCCGAGCGGCGATCTTCGGTCTGGTTGAACTGTTGCTGAGCGAAGGGCGTTACCAACAGCCGCAGGCCTTCGAGTTGCTTGGGGTTCAAAATCCCGTTGAATGTCTCATAGTAGTTCTCGATGGTGATGAGCTTCCCTTTAGAGACGTCTCCAAGATCCGGCCGCGTCGTCAGGTAAATCGGTGCGGGAAATTCCGGAAGAAAGTGATCGGGCAGATCGAAATCCAGATCGAAGCGCGAGAGGTTGCGCTGTTCCTGTTTCTTGATCTCCTCAATCTGAAACTTGGGGAACACCATGCCGCCTTCGGGATGATTTGGATGCGGCAGGGGCATGAAACCGGCGGGAAACAGACCTTTGGTCCGGATGTCCTGTGCCGACAAGCGACTTAACGATTCCCACGTGGCGCCCTTCGGCAGCTTGACGCGCACCCCGGCCTGAATGGGCTTGCCGCGGGACATGGTGACACCGCTCGCCGGTTGATCGCTGAGGTCATAACGCTCTTCCAGCAACTGTTGTTGGCGTTGCTCTATGGCGGGCTTTGCAGCTTGCATGCGCTTCATCGTCGTCGCGAAGTCCTCCTTGATATCGACGGGCATGTAGCTCGTCGGCTGGTCGGCCGACACGGCTCCCGCCGCGAACCACGCGCTCGCGAGGAAAAGTACCTTCGTTGCTGCCGACTTTATGAATCGATTTGTCATGATGCATTCATCCTTATCTTTGCTGTAACTTGGACCACCAGAGTCCCGCTAAACTGAGTCTCGCCATTCGGTTTGCCCGGCAACCACGACGATTGGATTACATGACGCGGAGAACGCAACGGAGCTGAACACGGCGTGTCTCCAATCTCACATCGAGCATGAAACACTACGCTTCGTTGATCCCTCTCGTCATGTACGCCCTTGCCTTGAAGTGTCGATAATGGCGATGAAGGGATGAACTTTCGCTAAACGATCATGGTCACCACTTCGCAGCTGGACGAAGTGGCCGCGGATGTGAGAATTGGGGACGGCGAATTGCACCGTTCTGCTCGTTCTTTCCCAGCTTTGCTCCTTCCAATTGCTGGCACGACTCGCGGCATTCTCACGCCATTGTCAGCGGCTTCAATGTTCAATATAACTGGAACCCGCATCGTGTCCGGAGCTTTTGCGAATGATTGACATTCCAGCCAACGTCACCGCCCTTTCGGAGCGGTTTGAAAATATGTTGCACGGCGCCGCAAGGACCTGGCGAGGCGTAATGAATCGTCATCTGAAAAGAATGGGCATAAGTCCCACAGCGTGGATGATACTCGCAGCGGCCTCGCAAGAACGCTCGCCTCCCTCTCAGACTGCACTTGCGGAAAAAATGGAACTGCCGAGTGCATCCATGGTACGCCCAATAGATTTCCTGACGGACGCCGGCCTCGTGACGCGCGAGTCATCGGTTTCCGATAGACGAGTGAAACGTATCGCGGTCACCAACGCCGGCATTCGTCTTTACGCGACACTGTTGAAAGATGCCGCGATGATTCGACAACAGCTTCTCGTCGGCATCGACACCGAAACGCTCGCGAATGTGACGGACACGCTTGAGCAATTGCAATGGGTTGGTCAACTAGATCTTGACGATGAGTCCGCCCGACCCACGGCTGGACCCGATGCGATCAAGTAGGCCTGAGAATCTAGTTGGCGATATGAGCCTAGATCCTTTGGTTCGTTTTCCCGGTGTATGCCCTAGATGCATGCGAAAGACATTAATTCGCGTTCCCCTGAAGTCGATCACCGAGGCGCTATTGACGAGAAACGGTATTCCCTTAAGTACGGCATGCTGTGGAGGCGCATATTGGGTCGCCTCCGGAATCGAAACGGAGCAAATCAGGCAATACATATGGGCGTCCGGCCTTGAGATCTACCGTGAGTTTTCCCGCTTCACTTAGGCCTTCGTTTCATCAAGCTTGCCGCGCGCCTTTTTTGATGTCCGGCCAGTTATTCCCAACCCAATCTAAACGAGCCCGTGTCGGCGATCGCGGCCGTCGAGATCGTTTACCCCACTATCGTGGGGGTTTATCAGTAGCCCATGGTGGGGCGATGTCTTTGTGTGTCGGCTGTAGGGTTTAACCGAAGGCGCGGCTCCATAGAACCGCAAGCCGCCGCGTACCGAAAAGTTTAGATCGCCTTTGCAAAGAGAGTAAATGATGCAAGACGCCTGTAGTTCGCCTGAATACTTTCTGACGGTGCCGGTCTCCGTGCTCGCCGGCCAGCAGGTTGATGCACACACGGCGTCAGATCCCGCCGACGGGCCCGACATGCATGAATCTTCTTTGGAGACGCTTCGGTGTGCCGCCGCAGATCTACTGCATGCGGTGAACGGAATTCTTCAAGAAAGGCCGCAGGAAGCACGGGAGTACTTGCAGCACGCCGCCGCGTTGCTGCGCCTTCGCCCTCCGAACACGATCGCCGGGGCGGACGGATATGACGAGCCCGCTGCGGTACGCCCCCCGCGGGGCGGTCTGGCGCCGTGGCAAGTTCGCAAATTGACGGCCTACATTGAGAAGCACCTGGGTTCCGCAATCGCTATAGTGGACCTCGCGGCATTGGCCAAGCTGAGTACATTTCATTTCTGCCGCGCGTTTCGTCAGAGCTTGAACGAAACTCCGCGCACCTATGTGATGCGCCGACGAGTAGAGCGCGCGCAAGGCCTTATGTTTCACGCCGATGCGTCTCTTGCCCAGATTGCGATTGATTGCGGGTTTGCAGACCAGGCACACTTCAACAAGGTTTTTCGTCGGATTGTGGGTGAAAGCCCAGGCGCGTGGCGTCGTGCTCGAGCCACAGCCCCTCGATGAATGTCACCTGGGCGCATCGATATAGAGTTATCGCGGCTGCTTATCGGGCGCTACGGGTGAATATGCGCGTGAGCCAAGACCGCGACTTGTCCGGCGTGCGCGACTGATATGCCATCGTGGCCGGTACTCGGAGGTGCACCTCGGTGCCCGCACCCGGGCGAGTGAAGATCTCGATGCGAGAGCTGATCCTGGCGGCGCGCTCCCGCATGCCGACCAGGCCGAAGTGGTTCGCTCTGCCGGGTTCCGCAATCGCGCTCTTCGCTATTCCGACGCCATCGTCGCGAACGAAGAGGCTGAGGGCGGCGCTCCCATATCCGATCTCCAATTCGATGCCGCCGGCCTTTGAATGATTGAAAGAGTTCGTCAGTGCCTCGGCCCCGATTCGATACGCCTCCTCGCGCACGACGGGGTGCAGCACTTTGGGCTCGCCTTCCAATTCCGAATGAAACGTTATGGATCGATCGGTGGCCAAGGATTGACCTAATACGGTCAGCGCCGCGTACAGTTCTTGGGATTGCGAGCTGAACCCCCGCAGCCCTGCCAGTTTACTGCGGCCATCTTGCAATACTTCATCGGCGAGATCGAGTGCTTCTCCCAGACGATCACGGTTCGAGTCGCTCGAGGGCAAACGCTCGGCGGCGGCCTGAAACTTGAATACCAAACCTTGCATTCCTTGAAGCAGTGTATCGTGCAAGTCACGAGCGATGCGTTCGCGCTCCGACAGCCGTTCCTCGAGCCGACCGCGCATCCTCTCCTGAAGGCGTCGTAATCTCAGAATAAAGAGCAGCCACAGCGCCGCCGCGCCCGCGACCACCCATATCGCCAGGAACCATTTCGTCTGGACAAATGCCGGGGGTATATCGAAATCGACTGCCGCGCCCGTCTCATTCCAGACCCCGTCGTTGTTCGAGGCGGTCGCACGGAAGCGATAGTGGCCCGGACGAAGATCTGTGTAGAAGGCCTGCCGCCGCGTCCCGGAATCCTGCCACTCGGTATCCCGACCCTCCAGCCTGTAGCGAAAGCGCATTTTCCGTGGGGCCATGAAACTCAGCGCCGTATAGTCGATCTCAAGGTCCCTAGTGAGGACAGGAAGGCGTAGACCATCTTTGGCCAAGTAGCTGCGTCGATCCGCTATGATTTGCTCAATGTAGACCGGCGGCGGCAAGAGATTTCCGGCCAGATGAGAGGGGTTGACCATCTGTAGCAGGCTCAGATTGACGAACCATAACCGTCCATCGGGAGACTTTGCGGCTGAACGGAACGGAGCGCCCTCCGGTTGAACGCCGTCAGACGAGTCGAAGACTCGCAGTGGGATTTGCGCATCGGAATGTTCCCACCAAACTTGCAGCGCTGTGGCGGCAATTTGGATCAGCCCACACTGCGTATACAACCAAAGGGCGCCGTGACCATCCCGAACGAACGCGAATACGGCGTCGCAAGGGAGGCCGTTCTTGATGGTCAGGGTACGTTGGGTTCCATTCCGCCAGCCAATGAGTCCAACCGGTGTCGCTCCCAATACCGAGCCATCTGGATCAACCGCAATCTGGAGTAGGCGAGAAGGCAGCGCGTGCTCGAAGTGAAAAATCTCGAGGTTGCCACGGCGATATCGAGCCAGATCACCATTCAAAAGACCCAGCCAGATCCCAGATTCGCGGTCTGCTGCGATGGTATGAGCCGCGGGGATCACTGAGACCGGCAGTTCCTCCTCCACTGTGAGGCCCCGAATGCGAAGGAGCTCCCGTGCAGGGCCCATGCTCTCGGCCCAGATGTTGTTGTCTACGTCCTCCGCAATGTCAGTAATCACTCCAGTGTCCCGTCCATCCCGCCGAGTCACTCTGTGGAATGCCCCGTTTGCGTAGATCCATAAAGTATTATCGATGCCGATCCACATCTGGCCGGCATGATCTTCGAGGAGCGATGTGTACTGATTGCCCGGCACTCCCTTAGGTGCATGAATGGAGGTCACCTTGTTCTCACGGAGAGCGTTCAGCGCATCCGCGCCGCCAATCCAAACCGTGCCGTCACGCGCCGCAAGCACCGCATCGAGTTCAGTTACAGTGATCCCCTCACGTTTGGAAAAGCTGGCAATTCGGACATCATGGAAACAATCAATTCCTCTGGATGTGGTGACCCACAAGTTTCCCTCGCGATCCTCGAAGAACCGTCGTACGCTGTCACCCGAAAGACCATCCGCGCTGCCGAAGTGGTCCACCCGCTCTCCGGAGATCCGATAGATACCCTGATCTAAGGTGCCTATCCAAAGCGTGTGGTTACGATCCAAGGCCAGGGTTTGCACCAGCAACGTGCTGCTGTCAAAGCCGCCCACGACAAATGGTTTCCATACGCCGCGCTCGAAGTGCTGCAGCCCCAGGCCTCGGCCGCGCAGCGCCATGCCCACCCACAGGGAGCCATCCGGATTGGCCGCGATCGCACTGATACCGATGCCTGCGTGTGAAGCCAGCGCGGGCGGCGTATAGACGCTGGGGGAGCCCGGTTTCCACCGGACGAGCGCGGTCTGGGAGCCGATCCAAAGATTGCCCGAGTCGTCTTCGGTGATCGCTGTGTACACGTCCCGCGGGATTGCATCACTGTCCCGATTACACTGCATCGCTGAACTCGCGATCTGACAGACACTCGCGATGCCACTCCCTAGTCGCTCTTCCCGGACGACCCAGATAGTTCCGTCGCGAGATTCAACGAGCGGTTCGTAGCTAGAGGGGTCGTGAATAAAGTTCGCCTCGACCCCGTTGTGCCATCGACTCAAGCCGGCGGCCGTGGCTACCCATAGACTGCCATCCCGCGCGCCCAACACGTCGAGAATGTCCGACGACGGCAACTCACTCCCATCCGGTTTCCACGGAGTGAAGCTGACACCATCGAAACGCACGACTCCGTTCTCGGTGCCTATCCACATATAGCCATCTGCGGTTTGGGTTGTTGCAGACGGCGCACCGGCGAAGGCTCCATCCTGCACACGCCAGACGCTGTGCCCGTACTGGGAAATATGGCGGGCGGAATCGACACCCCAACTCGGTCCCGCAGCGAGCAACAGCGAAAGGCAAAGGAGCATCGAGCGCGCAGTGTTCACCGCGGCGATATCGCACATATTACGGCCACTTTAGAGCTGAATCTCCTCGATAGGGTGCCCGGCTTGCGAGCTCAATCTCGCCGCCGCGGAGGCCTTCGCCATCAGCTCTGGACAGAGCTCCGATAAAGGATTAACAGAGCGGTTGGTGTTTGCGGTCGCAGGATTCTTACTGTAACCAGATTGCGTGCCCGCCGATTGTCAATCCGTACCGGGTTTTGTATGTGTGTGCTCTCTGGAGTCCGGACTGGTCACTTTGGGCGTATCAAATCCGGCACGAGAGCTCGCCCCTCATCGAGCCGGCGCGGTCCGTGCGCGCCGCCACGCGCCCGGGCTTTCCCCGACAAATCGGCGGAACGATTTACTGAGGTGCGCTTGATCCGACAGACCGCATTCAATCGCGATCTGCGCGAGAGTCGAGTTGGTCTGCAACATCAGGCCCTGCGCACACTCGACTCGCCTTCGCATCACATACGTGTGCGGTGATTCGCCGAAACTCGCCCGAAAGGCGCGACAGAAATGGAAGACGCTCAATTTAACTAGACCTGCAAGGTCCGGCGTACCAACCGCCGAATCTAGGTGTGCCTCGATATAAGCCGAAACTTTGCGAACTTGCCATGGCGCAAGACCTCTGCGGGGAACCGATGGTGCAGCGTATTTTGCGCCATATCGGTCCGAACTCCGGATCACGCCGGGAGACTCGAGGCGCAGCAGCGCTGCGGCGCGCGACACGTACCCGTAGGCATCTTCCGGATTGCCCTGAGAGACACTCCCCACCGCACACAGAAGGTCCGCCAAGGCACTTCGAAGCTTTTCCAATGAGCATTCCGGAACGCTGGGTGGAGGCGGAGCATATTCCGCGAATTGCGAGTCCTGCTCCGGCCTCTCCAGAGCTTCGATTGATTCACGGTCGTATGTATCTTGCATGAATAACCTCGTCGCTGAATCCAATAAGTTCGCAAATCCCGACCCCTGCCAACCCAAGCGTGAACGACAACCTACATATCACAGCCATATCCGATTCATCTCCAGATTAAAACGGCAATCGAAATCACGTACCCCACTATCGTGGGGGTTTAACAGTAGCCGATGGTCGGGGTGTAGCTGATTTGCCCGAGTTCGCGTGCTGGGGCTACAGCGAATCCAAATCGATCCGCCTTCTACCGTAAAGACGGGCGTCGACCGACCAAGCTCCCGGACCCAGCAAGGCGAGACTCGCCCCGATTGTTGCCGCCACGATGCGATTCTCGATGGGCCCAGCGATACAGAGTACGACGACCGCGCCGATAGCGGCGGCGAATGGTGTAGCCAAACCGATCAGAATCAGACTGCCGGCGCCGGCGGCGACTAACTGCGTGAGCCCCTCAACTGACATCGTGAAACCGGAAAGAATCGCACTATGAAAGAACAGCAACAGACCGTCGCAGACGCGCAATAGAAGTAGCCCGGCACCGGGCAGAGAATTCGGAAATACCGAAAAAAGGCGCTGCATGATGCGTTGCGATTTTACGACGCGTGTCAAGAGACCGAACCCCCTAATAGTGGGGGGTCCTCAGCCAAATTTTTTGCGCATTTACACAACCAAGTGAGCGACTTCTAACCCCTGGTGAGGCCGCGCAGGCGTTAGCCTTGGTATAGACTCTGAAATTAAATCCCACCTCGCTACGAGAGAGCTCGAGTGAATATTCTCGCCGCACCGATCCGCATCTTGGCCGTCGATGATCATCCGATTCTTCGAGAGGGCATTCGTGCACTAATCAACAATCAGCCCGATCTGTCCCTGGTTGCCGAAGGCTCGAACGGGCAGGAAGCGCTCGTGCAATACAGAAGCCATCGGCCGAACGTAACACTCATGGACCTGCAGATGCCGCTCATGGACGGCATCGAGGCAATCACGACCATCCGTTCCGAGTTTCCTGACGCCCGAATCATCGTTCTCACGACCTTTGCGGGCGACGTTCTGGCACAGCGCGCCTTGAAGGCCGGGGCTCTCGCATACGTGCTGAAGGGTCTCGTACGAAAGGAACTCTTAGACACTATTCGCGCGGTGCACCGTGGCTTGAAGCGCATCCAGGCCGATGTAGCGGCGCAAATTGCCCACCATACGGGAGAAGTGCCTCTGACCGCGCGCGAAATCGAAGTCATTTCACTTGCGGCAAGTGGCAATTCGAACAAACGAATCGGGGTCAAACTTTCGATCAACGAAGAGACGGTCAAAGGGCATATGACCAATATTCTTGCGAAATTAGGAGCGCGCGATAGAACGCACGCGGTTACTCTCGCTCTGCGTCGCGGAATCATTGAGCTATAGCTCAGGGCGTTGATCTCTGTCACTCCCAGACACTCACCGGGCAATAATGCGCAAGTTGGGCAAAAACACGCCAATCCGATTCAATTCGCCGACTCGCACAATCGATACTTTGTAATCTTTGCATCGCTTGCGGGCGCGGCCTCCGACGCGTTCCCCGCCGTTCGCGCAAGCGCTGATCGCACACCGGGCGGAAGGGTCTTTGGACGATGATGGCGACCGACGCGCAGGCCATGCTCTTTTCCGCCAAGTGCTTCGCGGCCGCGATAATCGCCTATTACGTCTCCCTGCTGCCGCGAGCTCCACGCCGGTCGCGCCCGCGCCAACGATGCCGACCGCCAGGTCTTCTCGCTGACCTTCCGCGATCTGCATCGCTGCGTTCAAAAAGCTCCGGTTGAAGGCGCTCGCTTGAGCGGAACCGTCGAGGATGTGGCAGTGCTCTGCTACGCCCTCGATTCCGAAATCGTTCACTTGACTACCGAATGAAAGGACAAGATCGTCGTAGTCCAGTTCGCGCGGACTGAGAACCGCCTCGAGACCCACGGTGTTTTGCGCCGCCGCCAGACGAATGGTATGTGATGACGAATCGAGACTCGCCAGGGCGCCATAGTGAAAACGAAATCCATGCGCTTGAGCGAGGGCGAGGTAGCTGGCACGGTCTTCCCCGGGACTCATCAGACCTGCCGCGACCTCGTGCAAGCGAGGCTTCCAAAGATGACTGGATTCTTTGTCGATCAGTACGACTTCATCTGTCGTCGCATCGGCGCGGCGGGCAAGGCCAATGGCAAGTTCGATACCACCGGCCCCACCACCGACGACCACGACGCGATGCCTCTTTGACACGAGAGAGACGCTCATTGGCTTGGCCTCCGCCGTGACTTCATTCTAGCGATACGACCACCGTCTCGATGTCAATCAGGACGCTGGAAGGGCCTCCGGTTGCGGTGATCTCGTTCTCGCCGCGGGTCACTACGCGACGCCGCGTCGGAAAGGCGAAGCCATCGAAGTTTCGGTAATCCATGCAGTAGTGAGCGGCGTTTCCCTTGGCCACATCGGTGAAATAGTCGTGACGCTGCAACATGCCTCTGTCATCGAAGTAGAATTTCTGTACTGCGCAGTGCGTGTCGATCGTGTCGTCGAAGGTGGCCTCAAGCACGCGCCACTTCTGGCCGTTCTCCTCCCAACGCTCGACCTCTTTGCATTTCACGCCGTCCGAGGCCAAAAGGAAGGGAGTCGTGAAATAGTTCCAGAAGGCGTATCCAATGAAGTAAAGGTACTGAAGATCATTCCAAGGTGTCCGCCGTTCGTGGCCATCATAGGCGTTACGAGGGACAGGCAGTTCTTCCACCATCGCACCCGCGTCGGTCTGAATCCAGACCTTCCCATCTTGATAAATCCCGCGTTTTCCTTTCTCGGGAAATGGGGCGATGAGTGTACGAGGTCGGTGCGCGTCCACCTTGACCAAAGCAGTCCTGAGGCCGTCAGGATGCTGCTTGATTTCGAAAAGGTACCCACCGAGCGTCAGCCGCAAGTCGACGCCGGTTACACTTTTCCAGTTCTTCAAGCCGCCGTGGGCTTCAAGTGCAAGGTCGAGCAAATCGGTCATAGGTTGTCTCCTTCACGCCGTCGTTGCACGAAAGATGAGGGAATTGAGTTTGGCGTCTAGCGCCTGGGCTGCCGCGAGCAGATCCAGGTTGTCTCCGATCGCCATCAGAGAGGACGGGCGTACATAAATTACGGTGGCGCCTTGTCCACCCAGACGCTCCGCGAGCAAAATTTCAACAGGCACGAACAGAGACGCCGCGATGTCGTGTCGGATCATGGTGATGGCGATCAGCGGATTGCCGAGGATCCAGCGCAGGACTCTGCGCTTGATGCCGAACCGCTCTATCCATGTACCGTGATCGATTTCGGAGAACAGCATGAAGCCGCTCTCTCCCACAAACCGCTTCGAAACTTCGCGGACATATTCCTCTTCGCTGCGGACCTTTTGCGCCAAGCCAACCACGTCGGGAATACTTGTCTGGCCCATTAGGCCACGCAAGCGCCTGATCACATCATCGAGCGACACCGCAGTGTCTACCTGCACCCGGATGCCAGTAAATTCGCAATTTTCAATAGATGCTTGTGTACCCATAGCTTCGCCCTACGCAACGACGTCTACGCCGTGAACACTGAGTCCGTCGGCCAGGCTAATAAGCCGAGGCCCTGTTTTCGCGCAACCAGCGCTTCTCGACTTCGGACCCAGAGGGCGGCGAACCAGTTCGCCGGTGGCCGGATTGACAGTTCTAAACGGCATGTTCCTCTCCTCTCCACAAGTAACTCGCGCAATCATCCTGTTTCGACCGTCTGCGGTCTCTCCTCGAATTGCCGACGTTTGTCCGCCTCTGCGGAAATGATTGTCAGGTTGTCAGGCGTACGAGTTGAGAGAGATTGCGCGAGCTCTATGGATTTGTGATTTCAAGGAGTTCTGGCATACCGATATCCTCAGGCGCTCGACAATTGTGCGACGCCAGTCAAGCCGAACATGAGCTCGGTCAGTGCAAGCTGCGATGAAACGGAAAGCTTGTCAGCGAAGCTTCGTGTCTGCATGTTGGCAGGATCGCGACACGGAAATGATCGGTCTTCCAAGCGAGCAACGACGCGAAGTCAGAGCGCACTGTCGCCCCGACGCGGAGCTCAAGCGAACTCGGTCGGTCGCCTTGTTCGCTCTATGTTGTTCTTGCTCATTTCCTCTGCCTCTGGAGCAGCCGGGCTGCTTTGTTTGCGCGCGATTCACGCGCTACTCGGGAAGTCTCAATAAGTTGAGGCCAGCGTTTCGCTCGGAAATCCGGCACTTCGATCTCCCCGGCCGGAATTGATTTAAGCGGATCAAGCTCGTATCGATCTAGTGTGTTGCCGAGAGACTTATCCAGCGCAATTCTAGCGATATGTTCGACCCACGTAAGCAATTCTCGGCGATGAAGTGCCGCTAACAAAGTCCGGAGAAATGCTGAGGTGATCTTAATTGCAAGATGCGCCTGGGCTACGCCTACTTCGTTTTGCTTTTCGCGTAAATGTTGGAGATTTTTCAGTCGACTCGTGAGCACATCTACGGGATGCAGAATGCTAATCTTGGATGACGGCGGCAAATTGATCGCGACAGCTCGTTTTCGTATTTCTTTTGTATCCAGGCCAACAATGGAATGTAGAAAGTCGATTTGCTTTACACCGTTGTAGTCAACCCTCTTAGTCAGCTTCGCTGTTTGCGGAGTTGAATCGTCCAACGATGGCGTCCACATCGTCCAGTGCAATTGTTTGTTCAGAGCACGGGCGTTCTTGCTGCTGCCTACAAAGTCCGCATCCGTCGTGACTTTATCGCCCAATTCTGCGGGAGTCTCAATTTTGAACCAAACGGCCCAAAAGGCGAGCGCCTGACCGCCGACAAGTAACGGTTCAGGCCCGCAGTAGGTAAGGATGGTGTCTTTTTCTTCTTCTGTTAATGCGACTTCTTGGATCTGCTCACTCAATTACAGGCCACGCTATTTGAGCATTGCGCATTCGGTCCGGAGAGATGAGTAACATTTCACCAGCGGATACGTCCTCGTTGGCTGCAAGTTTTCTATCGCGCTGCTGGGATGCACGCTTCATCTTCCGGAGCTGATCGCCGGAAACTACGTGCCTCGCACGAACCGGAAACGGCAAACCCCCTTGCTTAACGACCTGTCCCAGAAATATACGTACTGCATCGCTCAATCCAAGGCCGCACGATTCCAATACCGCAGAGGCTTCGGCCTTGAGATCGTTATCGATTCGAGCTCTCACAACGCTTTGTTTCATGGGACACATTGTAGCTACAATTTGGATCAGCAGCAATAAGTATATTTTATATAACCTATTGATAATATTAGATATTATCTAAGCGCGCCGACCGTGACGCACTTCAATGAATGCCTTTGCATTTTGGCCGCCGCGATTACGTAGTTCGAAGCGATATACTCCACAGATCGTGGATTCATCAAGGACGGAGGTATGCGTGCGCTGTATGTAAGTGCGGTTTGCATGGCGGGGCTATTGGCCTGTTTCTATCTCGGGTCCGCTTACGCTCTCAACGTTGCCGATCTGACGAATCGGGATGCTGCTCAGGGCATCAAGGTCGCGCTCGACAAAGGGGCTGCTTCGGCCGTCGATAAACTGGGCGTTGCGGGTGGATTTCTCAATAACCCCAAGGTCAAGATCCCGTTGCCACCGGCCCTCGATGAGATCGCCAAGGGCATGCGCATGATCGGACAAGGCAAGGAGGCGGATGAATTGGTCGAGGCGATGAATCATGCCGCCGAACAGGCCGTTCCCGAAGCAAGGGACCTTCTGGTCAACGCAGTCAAGACGATGTCCTTAGGCGACGCAAAGACTATTCTCACGGGCGGCGATGGATCGGTGACAAATTTCTTCCGCACCAAGACCGCGGCGCCGTTGGCCGTGAAGTTCCTACCGATCGTAAAGCAGGCAACCGATCGGGTCGGCTTGGCACAGAAATATGACCGGCTGGCGGGCCAGGGGGTCAAATTCGGTCTCGTCAAGGGTGATGCCGCCAATATCGAGGAGTATGTCACCCACAAGACATTGGATGGCTTGTATCTGATGATAGGCGAGGAAGAGCACGCGATCCGGCAAAATCCCGCGGCGGCCGGCAGCGCCATCGTCTCGAAAGTATTTGGCGCGCTGCACTGATCCGTTTGCAAAGCGTCGACCATTTCGGTCTTGCTTTCCTCCGCTGATCGTCGCAATTTGCGCCAATGCATTCGGCGATCCGGGGAGAACAATGATGAAAATCGACAGCCGGCCGATATTCAGCTTTTGCATTGCCGCAATCATGAGTGTCGGGATTGCGTCGCATGCCGACGAGACTTGCAACTCACCCTACATGTCCGGCCTGATCAAGGGGCAGGAAGATTTTGTGCATGTGTGGACCCTCGGAATGCCAGGCGTGGGCGATGGATCGGACAAACTGGTGACCATCGATGCGAATCCCACGTCCAAGACTTACGGGAAAGTGATTTACAAGATTTCCGTCGGCGGTCGGGGTGAAGCACATCACATGGGGTTCACTGACGATCGCAAATATATCTGGGCCGGCGGCCTCGACGACAGCAAGATCTATGTCTTCGACGTGGGCACGAGCCCATCCCATCCGAGGCTGGTCAAAACGATCGATAACTTGCCCGCGAAGAGCGGCTTCCTTGGACCGCACACGTTTTACGCACTGCCCGGCCGCATGCTGATCGGCACCCTGTCGAACTCGGCGGACAAGGGTGGCGTCACCGGTATGTCGGTTTACAACAACAAGGGCGATTTCATCGCCAAGTACGACATGCCGACATCCACGATCAAGCAGATCAAGGGCGATGGCTACGGTTACGACATTGCGGTGAATCCCGCAAAGAATGCCCTCCTGACCTCGAGTTTCGCCGGCTGGAACAACTACATGCGCGATCTCGGCGAGCTCATGAAGGATCCTGAAGCCATGAAGCATTTCGGCAATACAATGGTGATGTGGAATCTGAAGACCATGCAACCAGAGCAAATCCTTGCTGTGCCGGGAGCGCCGCTGGAGATTCGATGGGCTTTGGCTGAGGGCCAGAATTGGGCGATCACGGCCACGGCCCTGACCTCGCAATTGTGGCTCGTCAGCCGCAATGCCCAAGGAGCCTGGCAGGCGAAGGACGTCGCCGCGATCGGCGATCCGGCCCAGATTCCGCTACCCGTCGATATTTCCATCACAGCCGATGCGAAGGGCCTGTGGGTAAACACTTTCATGGACGGCACGACTCATTATTTCGATCTCACCGACCCTGAACATCCGCGGCAAACCTACAGCAAGCATACCGGCACCCAAGTGAACATGGTGTCGCAGAGCTGGGATGGCCGCCGCGTCTACATTACCTCGAGCTTGTTGTCGAAGTGGGACAAACAGGGCAAGGATAACGAACAGTTCCTGCGCGCATTCCATTGGGACGGTCACGAACTAACGCCCGCGTTCGAGGTTGACTTCATCAAGGAGCAGCTCGGTCGTCCTCATCACATGAAATTCACGGCGAACCCGCCTCGCGTGGCGTCGCTCACGGGTGTGTCGGTGCGCTGATGCGTCCGCTCGGCGCACTGGCTAAAGTTGCAGCCGGAGTATTGTCTCTCTGTATCGCTGGTGTGGCATGCGCCGCTGTAGACCCAGGCAAGGCGACGGCGCCGCGCATGGAATTCGTGCCACCGGCGGCAGGTAGTTACAAGCTTCAGAAAATCCAGCGTGTCGCGGATGCCGCGTTGCTCGATAGTTCAGGTCATTCAGTCAAGCTTTCGGCACTCACGCGAAGCAAGATCACTCTTCTTACTTTTTTCTATACGTACTGCGTGGATCCTTTGGGATGCCCGTTTGCGCACGCGACGCTCGCCGCATTGCGCGATCGCGTGAGAGGCGATCGCGCGCTCGCGAGGCGGGTGCGTTTCGTCAGCGTCAGCTTGGACCCCACTCACGACACGCCTGAAGTCATCGCGAACTACGCCAAAGAATTTACCATCGATCCACAATTTGACTGGCGCTTCCTGACGGCGCGCAACGTGCCGGACCTGTTACCCGTTCTTGATGATTTCGGGCAGGACGTCAGCGTGGAAATGGATGCGAACGGCCATGCATCGCGCACGTTGCACCACATGCTGAAAATGTTTCTGATCGACGCCCACGGCGAGGTACGGGAAATATACACTCTCTCCTTCTTGCAGCCTCAAGTAATGTTGAACGACATCAAGACCCTGGCTATGGAACCAGATGCCCTTGCGATTCAGGGTGCCGGATCCTTTGCTCCGCGTGACTTCCCGGCGACATAGCGCCGCTCACCGGTGCTCGGGTCAAACATGACTTCAACGGGGTCCCCGGTCGACGGATCGATAAACTTCTCGTCAGTCCGCTGCCAGTGGCCCTTCGGCGGCCCTTCGATGTGACGGTAACGCCAGCGCTCGAACAGCGTGCCGATGAGAACGATCACGCCGAGGACCAGCGCCTGCCAGCCGGGTACGTGAACTCCGAAGGCTATGAGGCCGATACCGACGCACGTGAGGATTGCCGACACCGCTATCACGATATTTCGCAACATGATCGATCAAGCTGCCGATTCCAGCACCACTGCCGTTCCATACGCAACGATCTCGCTCATCGTCTGGCCAATCTCGGACGAATCGAATCGCATCATGACGATGGCATTGGCCCGCATGAGACTCGCGTTGCGGACCATCCGGTCGACAGCATGACGCCGCGCCTCTTCGAGCAATTGCGTGTACTCGGTGATTTCACCGCCGACGATTGAGCGCAGCCCCGCCATGATATTCCCGCCAATCCCGCGGCTTCTGACCACCACGCCGAAGACCTGACCCTTGACCTCGCGCACACGATGTCCGGGCACGTTCTCTGTTGTCACGACAAGCACGGCACCTCCCCAATGGTTACAACCGGTCGCGGTAGGCTACCTGAGCCGACCCTCCCTGGCGAGGATCGAGTTCATGAATTTGTCGCGCAACCAGCGCGAGCCTCGGCGAGACCACCCGGCCTCACGGCTTACGATCGCGGTAGGGAAAAAACCAGGGTTTGCGCTCCATCACCCAATCCAGGTGAATGTGCTTGGGCTCGCGGAACGCGTCGAGTCCCTCGGGCCCAAGCTCGCGCCCGATGCCGCTGTGGCGCATGCCCCCGAAAGGCGCCGCGTCATTGTCCGTCAAGGGATCGTTGATCCAGAAAGTACCCGCCTTGATCGATTCCATCGCGCGCATCGCTGTTGCGAGGTCCTTGGTGTAAATCGAAGCGCCCAGCCCGTACTCGGAATCGTTGGCGAACCGGATGGCCTCGTCCGCATCGGCCACCGTCGTGATCGACAGCACCGGCCCGAAGATCTCCTCGCGCGTGGCGAGGCTGCCGTGGCGCACATCGGTCAGGATGGTGGGCTGGAAGAAGTGGCCGGGAAGCCCGGCCGGTCGCGACATTCCGCCGCCGAGCCCAAGGGTGGCGCCGTCCTTCACCGCGCGCGCAATCTGGTCTTCGACCCGCCGCGCCGCTTCGTGCGAAATCAGCGGACCTAGGTCCGTGTCGGGCGCCATGGGGTTCCCGACTTCGAGCAGCGCGACATATTTATGCATCCGCTCCGTAAACTCTGCCGCGATCGGCCGCTCCACATAGATCCGCTTGCTCGAGGTGCAGACCTGACCGGCGTTCAGCAGCCGCGCCCAGGCAACGCCCGGGACCGCGACGTCGAGATCGGCATCCTTGAAAACGATGAACGGGTCGATCGAGCCGAGTTCGAGATTGACTTTCTTGAGCTGGGCGCCGGCGGCCGCCGCGATCTTGCGTCCGACTGCGTTGGACCCGGTGAAGGCGATGAGGTCTACGTCCGGATGCTCGACGAGCGCGGTGGCGGTGTCGGCCGCGCCGGTCAGGACATTGACGACGCCCGCGGGCAATAGATCGTAGACTTCAGCCAGCTTGAGGTTCGACAGCGGGTTCTGATGCGGCGGCTTGCAGACCACCGTGTTGCCGGCCGCGATTGCCGGCGCCACCTTCCAGGCCATCAGCAGCAGCGGAAAATTGAACGGCACGATCGCGGCGACGACGCCGAAAGGCTC
>Ga0210406_10001350_pt1 | contig 30092 bp, 26 predicted proteins | sample IncBWC30MmetaG_FD_155454 | JGI IMG/M metagenome (GOLD analysis project Ga0210406, IMG submission 155454) | Forest soil microbial communities from Barre Woods Harvard Forest LTER site, Petersham, Massachusetts, United States - Inc-BW-C-30-M | ecosystem: Environmental > Terrestrial > Soil >... | reverse complement strand
CGACATCTCCGCGCCGTACGTGCGCGAGCAGCGATCCTATCGTCACGGTCTGCGGCGATATCGCGACATCGATCGACCCGCTTTCGATGAGTTCGGCATAAGAAGGCTTGTTGATCAATGCCATGACCTTGTGCGCGCCCAGGCGCTTGGCAAGCATGGCCGACAATATATTCGCCTCCTCTGAATTCGTCAGTGCCGCAAAGATATCGGCGCTGTCGATGTTCTCCTCGAGCAGCAATTCCTCATCAGCCGCGTCGCCGTGCAGCACCGTGGTGCTCTTCAATTGCTCGGAAACGCGCCGGGCGCGCTTTACATCGCGCTCGATGAGCTTGACCTGATTCTTGCCTTCCAATTCCAGCGCGAGCCGCAGTCCGATATTACCGCCGCCGGCGATGACCACGCGGCGCGCGGGCGCTTCTTCGCGGCGCATTTCCTTCATGACGATGCGGATATCGTCGCGCGCCGCCAGGAAGAAGACCTCATCGCCGTCTTCGATCACCGTGGTGCCTTCGGGCTTGACGCTCTTGCCCGCGCGGTAGATGGCGGCGACCCGCGCATCCGCGGAGGGAATATGTTTGCGCAGCGTGCTCAAGGCCTGTCCCACCAGCGGACCGCCCTGCAAAGCGCGGATGCCCACCAAGCGCACCCGGCCGTCGGCGAAATCCAGCACCTGCAGGGCGCCGGGATAACGGATCAGCCGCGCCACGTACTCCGTGACCAGTTGTTCGGGGCTTATCCAGACGTCCACCGCGACACCGTTCTCGCCGAACAGCTTGACTCTTTCGGTGTAGTCGGCGGAGCGCACTCGCGCAATCTTTTTCGGCGTGCGGTACAGCGTCCAGGCGACCTGGCAAGCCAGCATGTTGACTTCGTCGCTGTTGGTCAGCGCCACCAGGATGTCGGTGTCGGCGATCCCCGCGGCTTCCAGAATGCGGGGGCTGGACGCGTTGCCGTTCACCGTGCGAATGTCGAGCCGATCCTGCAAATCCCGGAGGATCTCCTCGTTCTGGTCGATGACGGTCACATCGTTCGCTTCCTCGCGAGAGAGGTGATAGGCCGCCGTGCGGCCGACTTGTCCGGCTCCCAAAATGATGATTTTCACAGCGGCGTTACTCTACACGACCTCGAGATTGGCGTAAGACAGCATCAACCACTTCGTGCCTTGCCGCTCGAAATTGACCTGAATCCGGGCATGCGGTCCGTTGCCCTCGAAATTGAGCACCACGCCGTCGCCGAACTTGGAATGCCGGACGCGGCTGCCCATGCGCATCCCGGCGGCCGGGGACTCATCCAGAGTGCTGCTGCGTTTGATGTAAACCGGGCGGGACACCTGCAATCGCGGCCGTATTTCCTCGATGAGCTCCGGCGGGAACTCGCCGATGAACCGGGAGGGCTGGCCGTAGGTGTCCACGCCGTACAGCCGGCGCTGCTCGGCATAGGTGACGTACAGATGTCGCATGGCGCGGGTGGCGCCGACGTAGCACAGGCGGCGCTCTTCCTCCAATCCTGCCAGATCCGCGACCGAGCGTTGATGCGGAAACAAGCCGTCCTCCATGCCGGCGAGGAACACCACCGGAAACTCCAACCCCTTGGCCGAATGCAGCGTCATCATCTGCACGCAGTCGTCGTAGGCGTCCGCCTGCCCTTCGCCGGACTCCAGTACGGCATGGGCGAGAAAGGACTCCAACGGCGACAGCTCGGTCTCAGCCTCGGTCTCCGGCGAAAATCCTCGCGCCGCACTGACGAGTTCCAGCAGGTTCTCGATCCTACCCTCGCCGCGCTCGCCCTTTTCCTTCTTGAAGTGCTCGATCAGGCCGCTCATTTGAATGACGTGGTCGACCTGCTCGTGCAGCTCCAACCCCTGAACCTCGCGTGCCAGCTTGTCGATTAATCCTAAGAAGGCTTGCAGCGCCAGCGCCGCGCGCTGAGGAAGCGCTCCTTGCACACAAGCGACCGCGCTGTTCCACAACGAGGTTGCGTTCGCGCGTGAGCCGTCGCGCACCAGATCCACGGTCCTTGCGCCGATGCCGCGCACCGGCAAATTGACGACGCGCTCAAAGGACGTATCATCCGCCCGGCTCGCGATCAGACGCAAATACGCCAGGGCATCCTTGATTTCGGCGCGCTCGAAGAAGCGCAGACCGCCATACACCCGGTAGGGCATGCGCGCATTCAAGAATGCTTCTTCAAAAACGCGCGACTGCGCGTTCGAGCGGTACAACACCGCGACCTCGCGCCGTGCGCCGCCGCGCGCAACCCATTCGCGGATGCGATTGACGACGAAGTCCGCTTCGTCGCGTTCATTGAAAGCCGCATACAGCTTGACGCGCTCGCCGTCTTCGCCGCTGGTCCACAGCGTCTTGCCCAGACGCCCATGATTGTTCGCAATCAGCGCATTGGCGGCCTTGAGGATGGTGCCCGTGGAGCGGTAATTCTGTTCCAGCTTGTACAGCACGCATTTCGGAAAATCGCGCCGGAACTGATTCAAGTTCTCGACACGGGCGCCGCGCCAGCGATAGATCGAATTGTGCGTGACGACGCCGCCCGCGATGAAGTTATGGGTGCGCTCGACGTTGATGTCGTAGACCTCGGCATCGTAGGTCTCGTACTCGATGCGCTCCACCACGTCGAACCGGCCGGAATCAGTCACCATGACCATGCCGCTGCGGATGCTGGCCGCCGCAATGAAGGGCAATGACTTCTCGAGCATGTGCCCCTGAAGGACGTAGCGGCCGTCGAGCCGCTCGCGGATGGCGCGTGCAATCGACATCAGTTCGCCGAAGTCGGCGCGCACGGTCTCGAAACGCCAACTTAGGGACTGCGCCTTGGCGGCACGGACCTTAAGACCCATGGCGTCAAGGACGGCGCGGTCCTTGGGCGAAACGCCTACCACGGAAATACGATGCATCGGTGCGCCGCCGCGCCGGTCGCCGCACAGCGTGATGACGATGTTGCGGCGGTTGGAATTGCGGCCCTGTGGCTGGTGGTGTGGCCGGTCGATGTCCAGACCCACTTCTTCCAGCAGCCGTTCGGCGGATACCAGCGTGATCGGCAGGCCGAAGCGCAGCGACGTCACCACCTCGTCAATGCGCGCTTCGTTCTCGCTGGTGTGGGTGCGGACGATCCACAGGGCGTCTGCATGCTCCTGCAGGGCGCGTTGCTTGAAGCCCACCATGGGCCTTGCCTGGCCTGCGGTGTATACCTGCGAAGTGCCGAGCCGGTAGCCCACGCTTTCCTTGTGCATGAGGTACAAGAAATAGGTCTGGGGTGTCTCGCCGAGTACGTAGCCGGCGAAGTGCACGTGCTCGGGCGTGCTTTTGACGACGGCGCCGGAGCGCAGATGCACGCACACGAGCTGTCCCTGGCGTCGCTTCGCGAAGCACTCGGTCACGCGGGCCGGGCGCAGATCGCCGCCGCCGTAGTTCGACAGCACGGAATCGCCGGGCACGATCGACTCGATGGCACGCTTCGCGCCGTCGCCCATCGTCACCTGAGTCCCGGCTGCGAGACATTGATCGTCATCACCGACCACAAACGGCATACCGTCGGGCTTGGCAAGCAACATCAGCCATTTGTACTGGATGGCATTGGTATCTTGAAATTCATCCACCAACACGTGTTGGAAACGTGTGCGGTAGTGCTGCAGCAGCGCCGGGTTATCGCGCCACAGCTCGTAGGCACGCAGCAAGAGTTCGGCGAAATCCACGACCCCCGCACGCTGACAGGCGTCCTCGTAGGCCTGGTAGATTTTGATCAATTGGCGCCGCGTTGGATCGCCGTCGTCCTTGATGTGCTTAGGCCGGTGGCCTTCGTCCTTCTGGGCATTGATGAACCAAAGAATTTCCCGCGGTATCCAACGCGTCTCGTCCAGATCGAGGGCCTTCAAGACTTTGCGCAGCACCCGCGCCTGGTCTTCGGAATCCAAGATCTGAAAACTTTGCGGCAAGCCCGCGTCACGCCAATGGATGCGCAGCAGCCGGTGCGCCAATCCATGGAAAGTTCCCAGCCACATGGCGCCGCTCGGCAATCCCAACAGCGTTTCGATGCGGCTGCGCATTTCCGCCGCCGCCTTGTTGGTGAAGGTGACCGCCAAAATACTGTTCGGCGAGGCGCCCTCGACCTGAATCAGCCACGCGACCCGATGAACCAATACCCGCGTCTTACCGCTGCCTGCGCCGGCCAAAACCAGGGCCGCGCCCAGCGGCGAGGCGACGGCTTGCCGTTGGTCCTCATTGAGGCCGTCAAGAAGATGAGATACATCCATAAGGGCGCGGATTGTACTGCACGTCGACCTTCCGCAGCCTCTTGCGTTTTAAGAGATTTTCGGGCGACTCTCTTCAGCAAATTCAATGAGTGCGAGCACCAGGGAAAGCACTACGGGGCCCGCGATGACGCCGATGGCCCCGAACGCCGGGATACCGCCCAAGACGCCGACGAATACGGCCAGCGCGGAAATTCGCGCCCGGCCGGAGATGAGGAGCGGCCGCACGACATTGTCCAGACCGCTCAAGGCAGAGCCCCACACCAACAAAAATATGGCCCAGCCCCAGTGCTTTTCAAAGAACAGCCAGATCACGGCCGGAATCCAGACCAGAGCCGACCCGCCCACCGGCAGCAAGGACAACAGCGCCGCCAACACGCCGAATACCACCGGCGAAGGCAGGCCGACAATGGCGAAGCCGATGCCGATGAACAGCCCTTGCAGCATCGCGGTCACCGTGGTGCCGAAGACGATCGCGCGAGTCACGGCGCTCAACTGACTGAACAAGCGCTCCTTGCGATCTTCGTCCATCGGGATCAGGAGGCGCGCGCGCGCGATCATGCCGTCGCCGTCGCGTAAAAAGAAGAACAAGAGAAACAGCATGATCGCAAAGGCCAGCAGCGAGCCGAGTGCGCCCAGGAAAAACGAGCCGCCCCAGCTTGCCGCACGCTGCATCACTTCGCGCGTGCCGGACACCAGCCAGGATTGCAGTTGTTCGGCGGAGATATCGGCGTGTGTCTGCAGCCAGGTATTGATTCGGGCGATCCACGGAAATTGCTGCAAATCCGAAAACGACTTGATGTCCATATTGGTCGCGTATTGCTGAATCTGCCTGAGCAATGCGGATATCTGCGACACAAACTCGGCCGACAGCGCGCTCAAGGGCAGCAGGATGACGATGGGCGCCAGCACGGTCAGCACGCCGGCGCCCAAGGATTTGAGCTTGAGGCGGCGCCTTAGACGGACATTCAAGGGAAACAACAGGAACGCGAGGAACGCCGCCCAGGTCATCGGCAACGCAAACGGTCTGAAAATCAACAGCAGCGCATAACCCAAGATCGCGGCCACGGCAAGCGCAAATACCCGGGAATAAAAAGTAGCTGTGACCGGCATCGGAACATCCTAACATTCGGTGTGCACCGAAGGAGATACCCATTATCAGCATCACTCGATCGGCATCCGCCGCGGCGGCAGCCGTGGGCGGCCTTGTACTCGGCCTGTGCGCCGCGATGACCGCGAACTCGGCCGCAACGCCCATCACCGCGCCGTATGGGTCGTGGGCCTCGCCCTTGAGCGCCGAGGCCCTTGCGGCCGGCGGCATTTACTTCAGCGATCTGCGCAGCGCCGACGGGGAACTGTATTGGACTGAGAACGTCCCGGCGGCCGCGGGAGCGATCGCGCTGTTCAGCCTGAAAAAGGGCGTGACCGCGCCGGTCACGCCGGCAGGCGCCAATGTGCGAACGCGGGTGCATGAGTACGGCGGAGCACCCTTCATCGTGGCCGGCGATACCATTTACTACAGTCAATTCTCCGATCAGCGTTTGTACGCGCTGAAGGCAGCAGGCGGCAGTGCGACGCCCGTGACTCCGCCCAACTACCGCTATGCCGATTGCATCGCGCAGCCCGAGGCCGGCCGGCCCGGCTCCGGTAGCGCGAGCTCTGGCGGCGCGAGCTCTGGTGGCGCGAGCTCTGGTGGCGCTGCAGTTGCGGCGCTCATCTGCGTGCGCGAAGACCACACCGACGCCGCCCATGTGCGCAATACGCTGGTGCGCTTGAATCTGCCGGTGGCCGGTGCCGGCGAGGTGCTGTTCGAGGGCACGGACTTCGTGTCGTATCCGCGCTTGAGTCCCGACGGCCGCCGGCTCGCCTTCATTTCCTGGAATCATCCCAACATGCCTTGGGATGGAACCGAACTTCATGTGGCCGAACTCACGCCGCAGGGCTTGAAATCGCCGAAGCTCGTCGCCGGCGGCGCGGCGGAATCCGTGCTCGAGCCGCAGTGGGACCGCGACGGTACCCTGTACTTTATTTCCGATCGCAGCGGCTTTTGGAACCTGTATGCGCAGCGCGATGACGGCGTGCATGCCGTATGGCCGCGCGCGGCCGAATTTGCAGGTCCGCTGTGGAGCTTCGGCCAGTCGAACTACGTGCTCCTCGGCGATGGACGCGCGGTGCTGCGTTTCGGTGAGCGGGGCGTTGACCGGCTGGCCATCGTCGATCTCAAAGCCGGTACGGCACGGGTGCTCGACCTGCCCTATGTGGAGTTTTCGCACCTGACGGCGATCGATGCGGGACACATCGCGGCCATCGCCGCCGCTTCGACGTCTCCCATGTCCATCGTCAGGATCGACCTCGCGAACGCGAAGGCTACCCCCTTGCGCACCGCCGGTCAGTCGCCCTTGAAACCTGAGGCCGTGTCGGTTGCCACGGCCATCGATTTTCCGAGCGCTCGAGGACGAACGGCGCATGCATTTTATTATCCGCCGGTCAATCCGCGCTATCGAGGCACCCCGGATACTCTGCCGCCATTGCTGGCGCTGGTGCATGGCGGTCCCACCGGGCTGGCCTCGCCGGCGCTGCGCTTAAGCGTGCAGTTCTGGACCAGCCGCGGGTTCGCGGTGGTGGATGTCAATTACGGCGGCAGTTCAGGGTACGGCCGTGCCTACCGGCAGGAATTGAACGGCAATTGGGGCGTGGTCGATGCCGAGGATGTGATTGCCGCGGTTCGCTTTCTGGTGGCGAGCAAGCGCGCTGATCCGAAGCGCACCGCCATCAGCGGCGGCAGCGCCGGCGGCTACACGGTGCTGGTGGCGTTGAGCACCAGCGATGTGTTCCGTGCCGGTGCGGATTTCTTCGGTGTATCCGACATGACCGCGCTGGCGCGCGACACGCACAAATTTGAAAGCCGCTATTTGGATTCACTGATCGGACCTCTGCCGCAGGCGCAGGCGGTCTACGACAGCCGTTCGCCGTTGAATCATTTGGATGGATTCAAGGCGCCGGTGATCGTTCTGCAAGGGGCTGATGATCCCATCGTGCCGCCGAATCAATCAGAGCGCATCGTCGAGGCGCTGCGCGCGCGGCACGTTCCCGTGGCCTATGTGCTGTATCCCGGCGAAAGCCATGGCTTTCGCAAGCCGCAGACCATCATTCACTCAATAAAGGCCGAATTGTCGTTCTTCGGCCAGGTGTTCGGCTTCAGCCCGGCCGATCAGCTGCCGCCGCTGACGATTGAAGGCTTGGTGCCGGCGTCGTGATGGAAGGCGTGGCGCCAGGCGCTTCCGGAACGGTCTTGCCGAGAAGCCACGCCTCGATCATGCCGTTCACCACCTCGGGTGCTTCTTGCTGCACCCAATGCGACACATTGGGGAGGTAGCGCAGCGTCAGGTCGCTGACGTAGCGATCCGTGCCGTAAGTGAGTTCCTTGCCCAGCGCCGCATCGACCTCGCCCCAAATCATCAGGGTCGGCGTATCGATGCGCGGCGTTCCCCGGCGCCGAAGGCGGCCTAAGCCACGGATCAATGCCCGGTAGTAGTTGATCATGGCTGTGAGCGCGCCGGGTTGTGCCGCCGCTTCTTGGTAGACGCGCAGGACTTCGTCGGGAAAGCGGCTCTTGTCGACGGCCATGCCGCGAAATGCGCGCCCGATCGCCTCGCAGCCGTTGCGCGCCAGCGCCCACTCGGGAATCTTGGGGAGCTGAAAGAAAAATATGTACCAGGACTTCGCCAATTGGCGCATCGTGCGCAAGCCGCGCTCGGCAAGCTTGGGATGCGGCACATTCATGATGATGAGCCTCGAAATCGGCAGCCGGCCCAACATCGCGTAATGCCATGCGATGAGCGCGCCCCAATCATGGCCGACGAGCACCACGTCTTTGGCCCCCGACGCCTCAATCAGTCCCGCAACATCCTCTTCGAGGTTCTCGAGCGCATACGCGGCAACGCCCGGCGGCCGCGAGCTGCGGCCATAGCCGCGCAAATCCGGTGCCCACACCCGGTAGCCGAGGCGCGCAAACAGCGGCATCTGGAAGCGCCAGGAAAACGAGGACTCCGGAAAACCGTGCAGACAAAGTACCAGGCGCTCGCCGGAACCCGCCATCGCCACATGGAAGTCGATGCCGTTGGCGCGGACGGTTTGATGTTGAATGGCGTCCATGAACATCGATCAACGCCGGCGCGTGCTTTCAGCGCCGGCCGATCTAGGCCAGCCCGGAAAAAAATAAATAGTGATCGACGATCAGCGCGGCGAACAGCAGCATCAGATACGTGATCGAAAATCTGAATGTCCGGATGGGCAGATCCGCTCTACGCCCTTGATTGAGCGCCACCACGAAATACATGAATCGCGCATTGAGGGCGAGCGCGGCGGCCAGATAAATCAGGCCGCTCATGCCGGTCAGGTAAGGCAGCAGCGTCGTCAAAATCAGCAGGATGGTGTACAGCACGATCTGCAGCCGGGTGTAGGGGATGCCATGCGTGACGGGCAGCATCGGAATGCCTACTTTGGCGTAGTCGTCGCGTCTGGCGATTGCCAGGGCCCAAAAATGCGGCGGCGTCCAGGTGAACACGATCAGGAACAGCACCAAGGCATTCGGATCAATGGTATTGGTCACTGCGGCCCAGCCCAGTATGGGCGGTGCAGCACCGGCGGCGCCGCCGATCACGATGTTTTGCGGCGTCGCGCGCTTCAGCCACATGGTGTAGACAATGGCATAACCGATCAGAGAGCAAAATGTCAGTGCCGCGGTCAGCACATTGACGCCAACCGCAAGAATCAGCATGGATGCGGTGCCGAGCGCCACGGCAAATGCGATGGCCTGACGCTCGCGCATATGTCCCGTGGGCAGGGGCCTGCGGCGCGTGCGATTCATTTGCCCGTCGATGCGCCGGTCCAGAATGTGGTTGAAGGCGGCAGCCGAGCCTGATGCCAAGGCGATACCGAGGGATCCGAGGATCAATGCCGACAACGGAATCCAACCCGGTGATGCCAGGACCATGCCGACGATGGCGGTAAAGACAATGAGCAGACTCACCTTGGGCTTGGTGAGCTCCAAGTAGTCCCGCCAGCCGCCGTGGCCGACGTCGGCAAGGGGCGGATTATCGGGTACTGTGGCCATGGCGCAAGGGTACCATGCCGATCGCGCGCCCCGGCCGGAGCACGCGCAACAGGGTCACTGTACAAATAACGAGCAGCGCGGCGCCTGCATTGTGCAGGGTCGCCAGCGGCAGCGGCAACGCAAAATGCACCATCGTCACGCCGATGCCGATCTGCAGCAGCACGCCGGCGATGAGGAGGGCGCCGATCACCTTTAAACGGCGGCTGCCGGCGCGCATGGTCAAAGCGCCCACCACGATCAACACCGACCCGGCGAGCAGCGCACCCAATCGATGCGTCACGTGAATGGCGATGCGCGCAGGATTCGACAGCACGCCGCCGGTGTAATCGATGTCCAGTCCGCGCCACAGCACGAAGGCGTCCCGGAAATCCATGCGCGGCCACCAGGACTGCTGGCAGGTGGGTAAATCCGGACAGGCCACCGCGGCATAGTTGGTGCTGGTCCAGCCACCGAGGAAAATTTGAATGCAGAGCGCCGCAAGGGCACCCAGAGCGAATTTTCGCAAACTCATTTCGCGTGCCGACAGCTCGCGCTGTTCAGGAGTGAACGACAGCCACCACAAGGTGCCGAGCGTGGTGAGGCCGCCCAGCAAATGCGCCGTGACGATCAGCGGCTTGAGCAGCAGGGTGACCGTCAAGGCGCCCAAGGCGCCTTGCACGCAAACCAAAACGAACAGGAAAACCACGATGGCAAGCGGCTGCCCGCGATCCTTGCGATTGCGCACCGCAGAGATCAGCAGAAAGACGACGATGAGTCCCAAGGTCGAGGCAAAATAGCGATGAATCATTTCATGCAGGGCTTTGCTGAAATTGTGCTCGGGCGGATAGATGTGACCGTAGCATCCCGGCCAGTCCGGGCAGCCCAATCCTGCGTCCGTGAGGCGAACCCATGCCCCCAGCACGACCACCGCGGCGGCCAGCAGGGCGCCCGCCAGGGCCAGCCGGCGAAACCACATGAGACGGCGTTGCGGGTCCATGGGATCAGCCGATGGAAGAAAGGCGCAGCAGGCGCTTCATGTCGTCGAGCATGCCTTTTGATTTGGCCTCGGGCGCATAGAACATCATGAGGTTGCCCAACGGGTCTATCAAATAGACACGACGAGAGTTCACCGCGCCCTCACGGATCGGAAGCAAGGCGAGCAATGGTTCATCCGCAGGGCTTGCACGAACGGCGATCAGATCCGGGTGTGCCTCCTTGAGTTCCTCGAGGTCGCAGCAATCGCCGTCGCCGATAAAGACCCGCTGCACGCGGTTCATTTCCCGGTCCAGCGCCAGGCGAACCTGGCGTGTGTCATACAGATGCCTGCGGCATTCGTCGTCGCAGCGGCCGTGCTGCACATACAAAAAAGTCCACTTGCCTTTGAGGAATTGCGGTTTGGTTGCGCCCGCGCCCGCGCCCGCGCCCGCGGCGCCGGCAAGCGGCAGAGCCAAGGACGGTAAAGGCCGGGCGGGCGTGATGAGCTCTCCCGCATTGACGCGGCCACCCGGGTGCCAACTCTTCCCATAATACAAATAGAACGATAGTGCCAAGGGCGCAAAGAACATCAGCGCCAACCCGATCAATGTGCGCCGCTGACGGCGATCATGGGCGGTCAGGGTCATGCGGCGTTATCCTGGCTGGAGCGGCGAAAATTGGTGACGATGTAAATGACCAACAATGCGAGCGCCAAGCCGAACCATTGCACCGCATAGCCTACGTGGCGCATCGGCGGAAATCCCGGCGCGGCCCAGTTGCGCACATAGCCGTCCCGCTCGCCGGGATCGAGCAGGATCAAGTCGGCCGCGGGAGTCCAGCGCGTCTCATTGAGCAGCTGCGCCGCCGCCGATTGCGTGGGAAAATTGGCGACGACGGGAAAGGGGGGCGCCAGCGCGGCCGGAGTCCCCATGCGAATACCGGGACTGGGCAGGTTATCGGCCCGGCCGTGGATGCGCCGCGCATCGGCGGCAACGGGAATCGCCGGCCGCTCGGCGCGGCTCCTTCCCAGGGGTACCCAGCCGCGATTGACCAGCACCCAACCGCCGCCCTGCAACGCGAACGGCGTGATCACGAAATACCCGGCGCGCTCGGCATTTACCATGTTGTCGATCAAGATCTGGCGCGTGTCGTCGTAGTGCCCGTCGGCTTCAACGTGGCTGTAACGCGGCACTTTGGCCGTCTCGAGATCGATTGTGCGCGTGGCATCGCTGCCGGCTTCGAACGCATCGAACAGCACCTGTTTCTGCGCCGCACGGTGAAGCTGCCAGCGGCCCAGGGAAACGAGCAGGACAATCAGGGCAAGCGTGAGCAGCGTCGTGAAAAGCCGCGGCGAGAACGTGCGGTTCTGAAATTTGATGGGCACGATATACTGCGAGTCCTTGAGGTCTAGACGCGCCAGATGCTATTCAAATATCTCATTCTCGTGATGCTCTTGCTGATCTTGATCAGCTTGGGCAAAGCGCTGTTCCATTTGTCCAGCGCACGCGAGGACGATGGCAAAAAGATGGTCGTAGCCCTGGCCTGGCGCATCGGGCTGTCGGTGGCTTTGTTCGTGTTGTTAATCGTCGCCTATTACAGCGGTTGGATCGAACCTCAACACGTGACGCCGGGTCACAGCCAATAGACGAAAAAAAACAGACCGAGCCAAACCACGTCGACGAAGTGCCAGTACCAGGAGACTGCTTCAAAACCAAAATGTCTCTTGGGTGTGAAGTGGCCGTTCATGACCCTGAACCAGATCACCGTCAGCATGATGGCCCCGACCGTCACGTGCAGGCCGTGAAATCCTGTCAACATGAAAAACGTGGAGCCGTAGATGCCGGTGCCGAGCGTGAGTCCGAGCTTGGTATAAGCTTCGTGGTACTCGGTCGCCTGCAGGCCGACGAACGTGAAGCCCAACAAAAAGGTCAGGGCCAAAAAAATCTTCAAGCGCGTGCGGTGCCCGGTGATCAGCGCATGGTGTGCAATGGTGACCGTGACGCTGCTCGACAGCAGGATCGCGGTATTCACCAGAGGCAGTTCCAGAGCCGGCACCGTCTCGAACGTGCCGTTGGCGCGGGGACCCAAGGCGGCAGGGCCATTGGTCGGCCACACGCCGTCATAGTTGTTCCACAGCAGCAATTTACTGAAAACCTTCACACCGTCGCCGGACAGCCAGGGCACCGACAGATTGCGCGCGTAGAACAAGGCGCCGAAGAAAGCAGCGAAGAACATCACTTCGGAAAAAATGAACCACATCATCCCCAGGCGGAACGAGCGGTCCACGGCCATGTTGTACATGCCTTTTTGATTCTCACCGATGACGGTGTGGAACCAGAAAATAAACAGCAACGCCAGCATGGTGAAGCCCGGCAGCAAGAACCACGCGGGAAGCCAGCCATTGAGCGTTACGATGGCGCCGGACATCAGCGTGAACAGCGTTACGGACCCGTAGATGGGCCACGGACTGCCGTGAGGAATGTAGTACTGATCTGCCGAATGCTCTTGCGCCATATTCAAGGTCTCTAGCGGTTTAAAACAGTAATAGTTTAACGAGTGAACTCAAGGCCGTGTTGTGGATTGCGTCGTGTCGTAAAACGTGTAGGCCAATGTGAGCCGATCGACGTTGGCCGGCAGCTGGGGGTCCACAATGAATCGCACGGGCATATCGCGGCCTTCGCCGACGCCGAATTTTTGCGGCGTGAAGCAAAAGCACTCGGTCTTGTGAAAATACTGCGCCGTGCCGCTGGGAGAAATGCTGGGTACGGCCTGAGCCACCGACGCCACAGACGTCAAATTCTTCGCATAGAACTCGGTGTCGTACAGCTTCCCCGGATGAACGCGCATCGAGGCGACCTTGGGCCGGAATTCGTAGCTGCCCACGGACGCCGGGGAAGCGACGAACTCGATGGTGACCTCGCGATTAGGATCGACCGCCTCGTGGGCCACGGCGGGACCGGCTTTGGCCTCCGCATTGCCGATGCCGACTGCCCGGCAAAAAACATCGTACAGCGGCACCAATGCCCAGCCGAAGGCGAAACTGCATGCGGTCATGATCAACAGTCCGCGGATCAGCTTGCGATTGGCGCGCTTGCGATCCATCAGTGGTGACTGCGAAAGACCAAGAGCGCGATAAATCCGAAATAGAACGCCAGCGCCAAGGTCGCCAACCCCAGCGCCGCGTTTCTAATCCTCAAGCGGCGCGGATTTTCAGTCGCGCTCACTTGACTTCAGGTGCCGTGGTGAAGCTGTGATAAGGCGCGGGCGAGGGCAGGGTCCATTCCAGGCCGTGGGGCCGGGCATCGTCCCAAACCAGCGCGCTCGCTTTCTTGCCGCCGCGTATGCACTGGATGATCACGATGGCGAACAGAATCTGCGAGGCCCCGAAAAAGAAGCCGCCGATGGAGGAAACCATATTCCAATCGGTGAACTGCACGGCGTAGTCAGGTATGCGCCGCGGCATGCCGGCCAGCCCCAAGAAGTGCTGCGGGAAGAACAGCACGTTCACGAAAATCGTCGACAGCCAGAAGTGCCACTTGGCCAGGGTCATGTTGTACATGTGGCCGGTCCACTTCGGGATCCAGTAGTACACGGCTCCCATGATGGCGAATATCGCGCCGGGCACCAGCACATAGTGAAAGTGCGCGACCACGAAGTAGGTTTGGTTGTACTGGAAATCCACCGGAACGATGGCGAGCATCACGCCCGAAAAGCCGCCGATGGTGAACAGGAACAGGAACGACAGCGCAAACAGCATGGGCGGTTCGAATGACAGTGAACCGCGCCACAGCGTCGCCGTCCAGTTGAACACCTTCACGCCCGTGGGCACTGCAATCAGCATGGTGGACATCATGTAGAACAATTGCGCGGCGACGGGCATCCCGTCCGCGAACATGTGATGGCCCCAGACGATGAACGACAGGAACGCGATCGAGGCGATGGCGTAAATCATCGACGTCGCGCCGAACAGAGGTTTGCGCGCGAAGGTTGGCAGGATTTCCGAGATGATGCCGAAGGCCGGCAAAATCATGATGTACACCTCGGGATGGCCGAAGAACCAGAAGATGTGTTCGAACATCACCGGGTCGCCGCCGCCGGCCGCATTGAAGAAACTGGTCTTGAAGAAATGATCGGTCAACAGCATGGTGACTGCGCCGGCCAGCACCGGCATCACGGCGATCAGCAAATAAGCGGTGATCAGCCAGGACCAGGCGAACAGCGGCATTTTCAGCAAACTCATGCCCGGCGCGCGCATGTTCATGATGGTCACGATGACATTGATCGCACCCATGATCGAGGACGCGCCCATCATGTGAATCGCGAAGATCAGCATTGGGAAAGCATCGCCGGTCTGCAAGGACAGCGGCGGATACAAAGTCCAGCCCGCCGCGGCCATGCCACCCGGCACGAAGTGTGTCGAGAGCAGCAAGGTGAAGGCGAAGGGCAGGATCCAGAAGCTGAAATTGTTCATGCGCGGCAGCGCCATGTCCGGCGCGCCGATCTGCATGGGAATCATCCAATTCGCCAAGCCGACGAATGCCGGCATGACGGCGCCGAAAATCATGATGAGCGCATGATTGGTGGTCAGCTGATTGAAAAACACCGGGTCCATCAGCTGCAGGCCGGGTTTGAACAGCTCGGCGCGAATCAGCATGGCCATGGCGCCGCCGATGAAGAACATGATCAGGCTGAACACCAGGTACATCGTGCCGATGTCTTTGTGATTGGTGGCGAAAATCCAGCGCTTGATGCCCGTCGCGGGCTGATCATGGTGATGATCATCATGGGCGTGATCGGAATGCTGCGCGGTGTTGCTCGCTTGAGACTGGGCCATGGTCGGATAGCTCTCTTGAAAAATGACTGCGTTAATTCGGCAAAGCTTGTGCGGTGGGCGGCGGTGCCGCCGCGACAGGCGCAGGCGCTGCCGGACCCGGCAACGCCGCTTGCTTGACGGCGGCTTTCTGCGCATCGACCCACTTCTTGAAGTCATCGGGCGTGCGCACATCCACGACAATGGGCATGAAGCCGTGATCCCGGCCGCAGAGCGCGGCGCATTGGCCGCGGTAAATGCCTTCCTTGCCGGGATCAACCCTAAACCACAATTCGTTCACGAAGCCGGGAATCGCCGCCCGTTTTGCACCGAAGTCCGGCACCCACCAAGCGTGAATCACATCCTGCGAGGTCAGCAGCAACCGCACTTTGGTGCCGCTGGGGATGACCAGAGGGTGGTCGACTTCAAGTAGATAATTGGGAACCGATTTGGGATCGATGCCGGAATTCTGTTGGCGCGCAAAATTCGAGTCCCGCGCAAGCGTGGAGAAGAAATCCACGCCCTCGGCGGCATCCATGTAGGCGTATTCCCACTTCCACTGATAGCCGGTCACCCGGATGGACAATTGGGAATTGCGGGTGTCTTCCTGTTTCAAAATCAGGTCCGCGGCGGGAATTGCCATGACCACGAGGATGATCACCGGAATGATGGTCCAGATGATTTCCACCCTGGTGCTGTGGAGCATGGTGACATCGGCAACCGCACCTTGTGAATGGCGGAATTTCACCAGCGTAAAAATCATGGCGCCGAACACCACGACGGCAATGCCCACGCAGATCCAAAAAACCTCCATGTGCAAGCCATACATGTCTCGCGCCAGGTCTGTCACTCCCGTCGGCAAGTTGTAGCCGTTCGAGGTATTGGCGCCGGCGTTGCCGGCCACACCTAAAGCGGCTAGCCAAAGCGCTCCCGGCCAGATCGGCTTTTGCGGCCGGGAAGTGCTGTGATCGACATTGCCTCTGGTAGCTCTCATCTAAAAAAACCCCTATTTCGCGACTTCAAGCGGCGGCGATTCATTCATGCCGCCGACTAATCTGCCCAAACGCTTCGCCAGCAAGCAGCGATCTTCCTCTGTGAGGAAACTGCCGACCTCGTATGCCCGACCGTGACTTTCGATGGTCAGCCGGCTTGGGCTCAAGCGCCTTGGCGAACTGCGAAGTTTAACCTTCGCCCAGTGCCTCGCAAACTCCTGTTTTGCCTCGCCGTGTTGCGAGCGGGTCACGAGAATGATGCGTGACTCGGTAATCACCACAGTCTGCGTGTGGTTTCGCCGCTGCAGACTGGCGTGTAAGGCTAACCCAAGGACCAGCATCTCCAAAGCCCAAAACAACAAAATCGGCCAAAATCCTTGGAGCACAAAGAATAATGCAAAACTCAAGGAAAACAGACACGTAGCGCCAAAAAAAAGCTTCGCGCCCGCAAGCGTCAGCGAACAGTTTGGCGCGAGCGTAATGCGCTGTTCCATACCGCCAAGGATAGCTTAAGGTCAAGCAATCCGTGCATCGGTGACCCTCTCATTTGTCGCGCCGAGCCCGCAATTCGCGCTTGATTTCTTCCAGCGATACGCTGTTCGGGTCCTTTTGATCGCGCCGCGCCGACCGCTCCGGTACCCAGGCATGGGCGAATACGACTTCGTAGGTCGCGGGCAGGCGGCCATCTTGTCGAAAGCCCTCATAGGCTGCTTGCATCGCGGCGAACTTTCGGGCGCCGGTGAGTCCTCTCGCTCGACCGGCAGTCGCATTGTGCGCGCCCGTCGCCTTCAGGTCCGCGGCCACACTGCGCACATCCAGATACTGAAGGGTGTAGCGCTCGACGTCGAGCACGGGGGCGGCAAAGCCGGCCCGCACCAAAGCGTCGCCCAGATCGTGCATGTCGATGAACTGATGCACGTGGCTGTGCGCGTCCACCCGGTCCCAGGCGGTGCGCAACTCGCGCAAGGTATCGGGGCCGAAGGCGCTGAAACTCAACAGACCGTGCGGCGCAAGCACGCGGCGAAACTCCGCGAATACCGTGTCGGGATTGCACCACTGCAACATCAGATTGCTCACGATCAAATCAACGCTGCCATCCGCCAACGGCAACAGGCCGGCATCGGCGCACACGCGCCCAAATGGTCGCAGCCAGGACTGCTGCCGCGCCGCCTCCTGCAACATCTTGTGCGATGAGTCCAGCGCGACCACGTGGGCTTTTGAGTAGCGGCGTTTGAGCGCCCGGCTGGCATGGCCGGTACCGGCGCCGGCGTCCAGCACGACGCTTGGGTTCAGCGTCGTCAATTGCAGCCGCTGCAACAGGTTTTCCCTGACTTCCGTGTGCAGCACGGCGGATGCGTCATAGGTTTTGGCGGCGCGATCGAAAGAGCGCCGCACCCAGCGTGGTTCAAGGGCATACGCATCGGTGTCATCGCGCATAGGCGATTACGATGCCACAGTAGCTCCCGCGGCGTGGTGGAAGGCGGAGTTTTGGATGGGCGGCGCTTCGCTGTTGCTCGCCGCGGCGTGCGCGGGCGCTTCAGCCACGATTTTCAAGCGCTGAAACAGCCGCTGATCATGCTCGGTATCTGGATTGCCGGTGGTGAGGAGCTTCTCGCCGTAGAAAATGGAATTTGCGCCGGCCATGAAACACAGCGCCTGCAATTCATCGCTCATCTCGGCACGGCCTGCCGATAACCGCACGTGGCTTTCGGGCATGAGAATGCGCGCGACGGCGACCATGCGCACGAAATCGAAGGGGTCGAGCGGCGCCGAGTCCGCCAGCGGCGTCCCGGCCACCCGCACCAACTGATTGATCGGAACGCTCTGGGGGTGTTCGGGCAAGGTCGCGAGCGTGTGCAGCAGGTCGATGCGGTCTTGCGGCCGTTCGCCCATGCCGACGATGCCGCCGCAACAGACGTTGATGCCTGAGTCCCGCACGGCTTGAAGCGTATCCAGCCGCTCCTGGTAGGTGCGGGTGGTGATGATTTTTTCGTAGTACTGGGAAGAGGTGTCGAGATTGTGATTGTAGAAATCAAGACCCGCATCTTTGAGCTCGCGAGCCTGACCTTCGGTCAGCATGCCCAACGTCGCACAGGTTTCCATCCCTAAGGATTTCACTTCTCGGATCATGGCGACGACTTTGCGCAGATCCTTCGGCTTCGGCGATCGATAAGCCGCACCCATGCAAAAGCGCGTGGCCCCGGCATCCCTGGCGGCTCGAGCGCGGGCAGCGACCGCGTCGACTTCCATCAGTTCCGATACCTCAAGACCGGTATCGAAGCGCACGCTCTGCGGACAGTAGGCGCAGTCCTCCGGGCAAGCGCCGGTTTTGATGCTGAGCAGCGTGCTGATCTGGACGGTGTTCGGTGTCTGAAATGCCCGGTGGATCTGGTGCGCTCTGAACACCAAGTCCATGAAGGGTAAGTCAAAAAGCTCGCTGACCTCGGCGCGGGTCCAATCGTTGCGTACGTCCACGGCACTCTCCTATGATGACGGCAGTATTCAGATGTCACGGACGCTAGTCAACCAATGCGACAATGCGGGGTTTACTAAGAACCGCATTGCTCGGTTCGCGACACACCGGTCGAATTCCGCCGTCCGCCGCCGCCGAACCCCGCCGATCAACGATGGAATTGATACTCGAGAGCCAGTCCGATGAACACGGACATGCCGAAGTAATTGTTATTGAGGAAGGCACGAAAGCAGCCATCGCGGTCGCGATCACGGATCAGCCATAACTGGTACATGAAGAACAGGGCGCCGGCCATCAGCCCCGCGTCGTACCAGGCACCCGCGCGAATGATTTTCCCCACCAGGTACAGCGATACCAGCGTCATGATCTGCAACACGGCGATGATGTGCCGGTCGGAATCGCCGAAAAGAATCGCGGTCGATCGAACGCCGATTCTGACGTCGTCATTGCGATCCACCATGGCGTACATCGTGTCGTATACCGTCACCCAGAGCACATTGGCCAACAGGAGCAGCCATCCAACGCGCGGCACCGATTCGATTTGCGCAGAGAAGGCCATGGGAATTCCCGCGCCAAAGGCCAGACCCAGGTACATCTGCGGCACCGACAGGAATCTTTTGACAAATGGATAGGTGACGGCAATGAATGCGCCCGCCACCGCATACAACAAGGTCAGTCGATTGAGCTGCAGCGCAAGCATGAGCGCCGACAGCGACAGCAGTGCGAACAGCACCAAGGCTTCGAGAGTCGATAGACGTCCTGCGGCCAAAGGCCGATCCTTGGTGCGCGCCACGTGAGGATCGAAACTGCGGTCTGCGTAATCGTTGATGGCGCAGCCGGCCGAGCGCATGAGCACCGTCCCGGCCACGAAGATGATGAAAATGAGCGGCTTGGGTTGGCCGCGGCTGCCGATCCAGAGCGCCCACAGTGTCGGCCACAGCAACAGCCAAATGCCGATCGGACGGTCCAAGCGCATGAGACGGATATAGTCATGGATGGTGCCGAGAATTTTCGGCAGCTCATCGGTCGTCCAGGGATGAAAACGAACGCGATAGGCGTACCAGCGCAATCGCGCCATGATCATCTGGGCCAGTTCATCCCCGTTGCGTGGCAGTGGCACTAGGAGCCTGTCTAAGCCTAAACACGGCCCATGGCCGGCAGGAACAATTCTTGAGTCAGCAGGGGGCTGGCGCGCAGTGCAATTCGCGCGCGGCGCGCCCAGAGTCCGGCGGGTCTGATCTCGGCATCGCGAAGCGCGCGCGCCGTCACGGCTTCTCCGGTCGGTAGCCACGCATATTCAAAGGAGCTGCGCTCGACACCGGACAATTCCCTCAAGGTTTCACCGAGCGCCGAATCGCCCAGCTCCGCGAGCCAGGGATGCAGGATCAGCGTCGAGTCCGGAACAATGGTCTGGCCGAATACCCAGACATTCTCGCCGCAGCACATTTCAACATCGCGAAACAATCCGGCATTGTCTTCGGTTCGCAGCGCCGCCCTATGCGAGGCGCTCAACAGTCCGCTCCACTGATCAACCAGCCGCAGGGCAAAGCGTTCGCCGCACACCGTCCGCAACCGCTGCGTGAGCAGTCCGCTGCCGATGAGCCATGGACGCAATTGCGCGTCCACCGACAATTGCCCCAGGCGCTCCGCGGGTTGCCACTGAATGGATTCGATCGGACGTGCACTGCCTCGAGTCATTCGCGCGATTCTACCCCACGCGACCGTATTGCTCTGCATGTCCCACCCAGCGCCGGATGAGCGGCGCGACATGCGACGGCCAATCGCGCAGCAGCGACTCCGCCGCGATCTGCACCCGCGGCAATAGATCAGCATCGCGTAACAAATCGGCAACACGCATTTGCGCAAGACCCGTCTGGCGGGTCCCCAACAGTTCTCCGGGCCCGCGCAATTCCAGGTCGCGGCGCGCAACTTCGAAGCCATCATTGGTATCGCGCATCACCCCGAGGCGCAGGCGCGCCATCGACGACAGGGGCGAGCGGTACAGCAGCAGGCAGCTGCTTGCATGATGGCCGCGACCCACGCGTCCGCGCAGCTGATGCAGTTGCGCGAGGCCAAGGCGTTCCGCATTCTCGATCACCATGAGTGTGGCGTTCGGTACATCCACGCCGACTTCGATCACGGTTGTCGCTACCAATAAATGAATCTGGCCTTCCTTGAAGCGCCGCATGGTGCCTTCCTTGGCCTGCGGCGGCATGCGGCCGTGAACCAGCCCGACTTTCAGTTCCGGCAGCGCGGCGGCCAACGCCGCCGCCGTCTCCTCCGCAGCCTGGTAAGGCATTTCGTCGGATTCGTCGATCAGCGGGCATACCCAGTAGGCTTGCAGTCCTTGCAGACAGGCGGTGCGGATTCCCTGCACCACCTCGTCGCGGCGCGTTTCGGCCAGCACGACGGTTTTTACCGGCGTGCGTCCGGGCGGCAATTCGTCGATAACCGATACATCCAGGTCGGCGTAGGCGGTCATCGCCAGCGTGCGCGGGATCGGCGTCGCCGTCATGATCAACTGATGCGGTTGATGGCCGTCGACCACGCCTTTCTCGCGCAGACTCAGACGTTGATGCACACCGAAACGATGTTGTTCATCGACGACGACCAACGCCAGCGAGGCAAACTCGACGCTCTCCTGAAACAACGCGTGCGTACCGATCACGATGGCGGCGTGACCCGCACGAATGCCGGCGAGCACGGCGCCGCGCGCTTTGCCGGTCTGGCGTCCGCTCAACAAGGCGACGGCCACACTCAAGGGCTCGAACCAGCGGCGAAAATTTTGGGCATGCTGATCGGCGAGAAGCTCCGTGGGCGCCATCAGTGCGACTTGACGGCCCATCTGAATGGCTCTTGTCGCCGCCAAGGCCGCGACCAGCGTTTTCCCGCAGCCCACATCGCCCTGTACCAGGCGCAGCATGGGCTTGGGTTGCTGCAAGTCGCTTTCAATTTCCCGAAGCACTCGCTGTTGTGCCGCCGTGAGCGAAAAGGGAAGCGCAGCCAGCAAATCGGCCTTGAGATTACCGTCCGATATCAGCGGCCAGCCCGGATCGCTCTGGATGCGCTGCCGTAATAACTTGAGCGACAGCTGGTGCGCGAGCAATTCCTCGAATGCCAGACGGCGCTGCGCCGGATGGCGATAGCTCATCAGTAGATCGACCGGTGCGTCGGTGGGAGGACGATGCACGTAAAGCAATGCCTCGCGCAGTGCGGGCAGGCGCGAATCGGCCAGCACCGCCGGCGGCAGCCAGTCCTTCGGATCCTCGGCGCCGCTCTGATCGAGTGCCAGGCCGACGAGCAGGCGCAGACGTCCCTGAGTCACCCCTTCAGTACTCGGGTAAATCGGCGTGAGATGATCTTCCGGCGCTGACGGCGCATGCGGGTCGACCCGTCGATATTCCGGATGCACGAATTCCAGACCCTTGGGTCCACGGCGCGCCTCGCCGAAGCAACGAACGCGCGCGCCGCGCGCCAGGCCTTGCTGTTGCTGCGCCGTGAAATAAAAGAAACGCAGCGTCAAAAATCCCGAGCCGTCGGCGATTTTACAAAGCATCTGGCGGCGTCCGCGAAATGCGACCTCGGTGAGCAACACCTCGCCCTCGACGGACGCGCGCTGCCCGGGGCGAAGCTCGCCCAAGGGCACGATGCGAGTGCGATCCTCGTAGCGCAACGGCAACAAGAACAACAGATCCTGAGTTGTCTCCACGCCCAGCGCGCGCAGCCGCGTGGCGAGCGAATCGCCCACGCCACGCAATGCCGTGACCGGTTTTAAGTCGATCACAGAGCGACGATGCACTCCGCTTCGATCTGCGCACCGCGCGGCAGGGACGCCACGCCGATCGCCGCGCGCGCCGGGTAGGGCTCGCGAAAATATTCGGCCATGACCTTGTTGACGAGCGCGAAGTGCGCAAGATCGATCAGAAAAATCGACACCTTGACCACCTCATCGAGGCTGGCGCCGCTCGCCAGCACGATGGCTTTCATGTTTTCGAACACGCGGCGTACCTGGGCCTCCATATCGCCCGTGACCAATTCCTTGGTCGCGGGGTCCATGGGGATTTGGCCCGAGACCCATATGGTATTGCCCACTCTCGTGGCCTGCGAGTAAGTGCCGATCGCTGCCGGCGCATTGGTGGTCGAAATGATTTGTTTGCTCATGGTCTTTATATCGGTGATGGAAGAAATTTTGGCGCGCAAGGCCCTGGCCTTTTCAAGCCAAGGTTCGGGATACCCGTTGGACGTCCGGCATCCGACGGACGGTTCGAAGGACGCGGGCGAGGTGCTTGCGGTCGCGAACTTGAACTTGAAACTTCAGAGAGGAACTATTCACGTCGCGCTCTTCCAACGACACATGGTCTATGTTGGTTTCAGTTCCGGCGATGCTCGAGGCTACCGCTGCCAGCACACCCACCCGATTGTTGATTTCCAGTTGGATTTCGGAACTGAACAATCGCCCGCGTGTGGCCTCCCAGGCCACCGACAGCCACTTGTCCGGTTGCTTGCGGTATTCGGCGAGATTACCGCAATTCTGCCGATGAATCATCACGCCGCGCCCTGCGCTCAAGTAAGCCATGATGGGATCGTTCGGTATGGGAAAGCAGCAGCGGGCATACGTCACCAGCAGCCCTTCGGTGCCGGCGATCATCAATGGGCCGCCATTGTTGCCGGCGCGGTGCTCCCCTTCCAACTGCGCCGGTTGCAATCGCCGCGCGACCAACGGGGCCAAGCGCTCGCCCAGGCCGATTTTTTCAAAAAGCTCGTCTGCGTCCCGCAGATTGAGTTCCTTGACCACGGCATCCATGTCCGCCGCGGGAATCTTCTTCAAGTTCAGCGAAAACTCTTCCAGCGCAAGCCCCAGCAATCGACGCCCCAGCTCCAGTGCGTCGCCTTTCTTGAGGTTCTTCAAGTACTGTCTGATGGCCGCCCGCGCTTTCGCAGTCACCAAGAAGCTGGACCAGGAAGGATTCGGCTTGGCACCCTTGGCGGTGATGATTTCCACGGTCTGGCCATTGCGCAGCGGCGTGCGCAACGGTACCAAACGGCGATCGACTTTCGCCGCGACACAGCGATTGCCGACGTCGGTATGAATGGCATAGGCAAAGTCCACGGTGGTGGCACCGGTGGGCAGCCGCAGAATCTTGCCTTTCGGCGTGAAGACGTAGACCTTGTCGGGAAATAAATCCACCTTGACGCTCTCGAGGAACTCCTCGGAGCTGCCGCCTTCTTGAATCTGTACCAGGCTGGCGAGCCATTCGCGGGCGCGGTCATGTTCGACGCCGCCGAAGGTGTCGCCGCCGGATTTGTACTTCCAATGCGCGGCAATGCCGGATTCCGCCACGCGATGCATTTGCTCGGAGCGGATCTGTACTTCGATGGGCACGCCGTTGGGTCCGAAAAGCGTCGTATGCAGGGACTGATAGCCGTTGACGCGCGGAATGGCGATGTAATCCTTGAAGCGTCCGGGCATGGGTTTGTAAACGCTGTGCACCAGCCCCAACACGCGGTAGCACACATCCGCGTTGTCCACGATGATGCGAAATCCGTACACATCCACCATCTCGTTCATCGAGATCTTTTTGTTCTGCATCTTTTTATAGATGCTGAACAAGTGCTTCTCGCGGCCCTCAACGGCGCCTACGATGCCGGCCTTTTTCAGCGCGCCCTTGAAGGTCTCGGCGATCTTGCCGATGAATTCCTTTTGATTGCCGCGCGCCCGCTTCAATTCCCGTTCCAAAACCTTGTAGCGGTACGGATACAGGGCGCGAAACCCGAGATCTTCGAGTTCGAGTTTTACCGCATACAGGCCCAAACGCTCGGCGATGGGCGCGTAGATTTCCAGGGTCTCGCGCGCGGTGCGGCGCCGCTTCACCGGCGGCATCGCCCCCAGGGTGCGCATGTTGTGCATGCGGTCGGCGAGCTTGACCATGATGACGCGGATATCGCGCACCATCGCCAGCAGCATTTTGCGAAAGCTTTCGGCTTGCGCCTCCTGGCGATTCTTGAACTGGATCTGATCCAGCTTGCTGACGCCGTCGACCAGTTCGGCAACCACCTGTCCGAAGATGGAGGCGATTTCAGCCTTGGCCGTCGGGGTGTCTTCGATGACGTCGTGCAGGATCGCCGCCACCAAGGTGTCCGCGTCCAATCGGAGGTCGGCGAGAATATCGGCGACCGCGACCGGATGCGTGATGTACGGCTCGCCCGATACGCGCTTTTGTCCCTGGTGCTTTTCCGCGCCGAAGTCGTAGGCTTCGCGCACCCGCTCGACTTGGGCGGGCGAAAGATAGGCTTCGAGTTTGTCTAAGAGCTGGCTGATGCCGGTGGAGCGTCTTCCACCGGGCAAGAAACCGAGTATGGAAGACGCGTAGTCCATCGCCCGCTCTTAAATGTAGCCGGGCGGTAGGTTAGTCCCCAAGCCCGAGTTGCGGAGCACGGAAATCAGACGGTATGTCCAGCTCGCTCACCGGCGGCTGTGCCGGCTCTTCGGGCTCTTCCAACATCTCCAGCGTGATATTTCCGGCAGCGATCTCGCGAAGCGCTACCACGGTCGGCTTGTCGTTCTCCCATTCCACGGTCGCTTCAGCGCCGTTGGCCAAGCGGCGGGCGCGTTTGGCGGCCAGCAACACCAGGTTGAATAGATTGGGTTCGTTCTGAAGGCAGTCTTCGACTGTGATACGCGCCATGCTTGAGGTTCCATTGGAGGGATGGAAATCATAGCAGGAATGGGGGCTGCCTCGCCAGCCTGCGCGATGCCGCCGCACTGTAAAATGCAGCCATTTCGGCCGCTATTTCGGCTGCCCTTGCGGCGCTTGACCCTCAGAACTTACCAGGCGCGCCGCCAAATGCACCACTTCCGGGCGTTGGGCAACCAAGTGGCTGCCGCGGTTTTCGACGATGGCCTGCAAATCTTCGATCGCCTGTTCGAAGCGATCGTTGATGACCACGTAGTCGAATTCGCTCCAGTGACCGAGGTCCTGGGCGGCGTCACGCAAGCGTCGCTGAATCACCTCATCGGAATCGGTGCTGCGCCCCTGGAGTCTGAGTGCCAACGCATCGCGCGAAGGGGGCAGGATGAAAATGCTGCAGGCCTCCGGCAGCCGCTCGCGCACCTGGCGGGCGCCCTGCCAATCGATTTCCAGCAACAGCTCCTCGCCGTTGGACAGCGCCTCCTGCACGGTCCGCACCCCGGTGCCGTAGCAGTTGTCGAACACTCGCGCGTGCTCGAGGAACTCATGGTTCGCAATCATCTCCCGAAAGCGTTCCGCGCTCACGAAGTGGTAATCGCGCCCCGGAATCTCGTTCGGCCGAGGCTTGCGCGTGGTGTAGGACACGGAAAACTGGATGCGCGGTTCGCGCTCCATCAAAGCCTTTACCAAACTGGTCTTGCCGGCGCCGGAAGGCGCGGCGATGACATAAAGGCGTCCTTGTGGCATCGATGGCAACGAAAGTCAGACAGGGGTTAGTCCGACCGGGAATCTAACATATGCGAAGCGACGTCATTGGCCGGCAGGCGCTTGCCATAGTTCCACCTTGTTTCCTTCCGGATCGATGACCCAGGCAAACTTTCCATACTCGGAATCGTCGATCTTCTCGAGTACGTTGCAGCCTTCTTCGCGCAAAGCTTTGACCAGCGCGTGGAGATCGTCCACCCGGTAATTCACCATGAAGGTGGCGGCGCTGGGCGCAAACTGGTCGCTTTGCGCCGAACCAATGGACCAGACGGTTGATCCGGCAACAGGCTTGCCTTCACCGTCGGTCCAAGTGAACGCTGTGCCACCCCATCCTTGGACATCGATTCCGAGATGTCGTTTGTACCAAGCTCGTAGTGCCGGAGCGTCTTTGGCTTTGAAGAAGATGCCGCCAATGCCAGTGACTCGCTTCATGGAAACCTCCGAGGTCGGGTAGGGGTGAGACGTTGTGTCTTCTTCGGTTTTGCCCGGGTTCAACGGAGGCGCGCAGCGCCGTCCGCCGCAGGCGGTCGTTCGACGGCGTGATCATAGCATCGGGCCTCTCCCCGGCGACAGTTGAGGAAATGAAATCCGCGGGGAAGCGCGCGGCATTGCGCATCGGCCCCGTAGCTCCGCTGACCGCCGCCATCCATGCAAGGGCCGTGATCCTAGCGCGCGAGCGCAAGTTATCCGTCTACGACGCGTTGATCGTGGCGGCGGCCCAAGATGCCGGCTGTCAGATTTTGTTCAGTGAAGATCTTCAACACGGCCAGAAGTTTGGGACGCTGACGGTCGAGAATCCCTTTCGTCGCGAGGCTGATTGAGCGGGGCTGGCAACTTCCGGCCAATAGCGGTACTTCGTCACATAAGAATACCTGCCAGGAAGCGGCCGCTCGCGGCCCACGCTAAGCTAACGCCTATGGGTTTGTGGGTCTACATCCGATTTTCCGCCATTCTCCTCGTGGTGATCGGCGCTTGCTTTGAGCCGCTCGGTCCGCAGGCTCAACCGCCAATTGGATGGATAGCTCTGCTAGTGATCTTTGCCTTTTGCCCCATCGCGCTGGTCATTGTTCTCGGGTTTCAACGCGTTAACCCTTATAGCGCAGGGGCCTGGCATCGCCCATCGTGGACAACAAATCTATTCAATTTCCGGGAGCCCATTCAGTTCTTCTATTTCGGCGCGTTTGTATCAATGGCGCAAGGTGTAGTAATCCTCTGTCGTATCGCGGTAACAGGTGCTCCATTTTACGTTGAGGCGCTAGTTCCATTGGCAATGGGGTTGGGCATCTGGCTTGGTGTCCAAATGACTGTGGTGCTGTTCCGCTCAAAGTTTAGTCACAGCATGTAAAAACTGGTTCGAGCGATCGCTGGGTCGCGTGTTCGGTGAGACAGGGAGGGAGTCGATGATTGGGATAAGGTTCCTGCGTTTGACGTTGGCGAAGCCGCGCGTCGCTCAACCTCGTTAGGTAAAAAATGCTTCTCCCCCTCATGGGCTTTTGGTTCATCTCAACGGTGGGAGGTCTAGGCGTTGCCATTTTCGTGACCGTCATTCGTCCATCCGCGCGATGGGCACGATTTGTCGCATTCTCTGTGGGCTTGGGCGGCCTCTTTTCGTTTTGCCTAAGTTGGGGCAGTGCGCTAGGACTGGAGCATATAGGCAACTCGGAAAGAATTGCGGGGCTGGGATTCGTCTGTGGCGCATTTCTCGGCGGTGCCCTTGGTGTTCTTTTGGCAGCCTACATTGCATTCCGAGGGGCGAGGTCCAAGTGAAGAAGAGGCGGTCTTGGAGATTTTCACAGGGAGGCGGCGCGTTATTCTTCCTTTTACTGTTGGCGCCTTTCTTCGTCGGTCTCGTGCGGCGATCGCCTACCAGTAGCGCTTCACAATGGTGGGCATGGCCGCTCTTCTTCGCATTGCTCATATTTTTCGCAGTTCTCGTCTGGTTTATCTCATTGCGACCCTTGATTCGGCAACGCCTATGGAAAATCCCGCGCACCTGGTGCGAGGCGTGTTTCGGCATAGGTATTCTCTACACCTTCTTCGCACTGTTTACGTTCGTGACCGGATACACGCCGTCGAAATATAATTCTCACCCGGCGCCGAGGAGCGCTGGCTTCATGTTCCTGTATTGGGCGGTCGTCCCGCTTATCGTAGGAAGCGCCACCTACGTTTACGACAGATACAGCAAGCCCGAAAGGAGACGGTGACGAAGGTCCGCATAGGGTCGTGAGGCGACGGCCATTTTGAGACATTCATCAAACTAAAGTGCCCTCCCGAATGCGGTCGTTCAAGAGACCGGATAAGCTGAATGGGAAGGCAGGTACCATGCGATGTTAGACCGCCATTTCGTCTCATCAGTGTTGCTGGGTCTCTTCGCCGGCACGCTTGGCACCATTGCTTACGTTGCTGGTCGGCGTCAATTAAAGCGCTTCCGTGGCCGCCCGTTGACCCTTATAGCTCTCGACATGGCAATCCTATTTGGGATTTCCATAGTTGTTCTCGGCTTGATCCTTGCCGTCGATTCGCTACTCGCGCGCGTTCGCGCCAGCTACAACCCGCAGATATTAGTCCTCAGCATGTTTGTTCCGAAGGCAATAGCGAGGGTGATCGCCGAGCGTCGAGCACGGCGGGAACGGCGCTTGCTTTTACGTGAGCTACGGTAGCGCTCGCTGTTGAAAAACAGGGGCTCCAAAGTTGCCGGTCGCGAGCGGCAACAACGGGTCGATCAGAGACACACGATTGAGGGCGACAACGCGGCGTTAGGGGCGGGACAGGCATCCGGCCGCTGTTGTCACACAAACGCCGGCATCTCGGCGGAGTTGCTACGCCTTCTCGCGAAGATCCGCGGTGAAGCCGACCGGCCGGCGCTTCGGGACAGGCGGGTGCATGAGCTGGCGAATGGCGGAGAGGATAGCGGCGATGGCTTCATCGTGGCTGGTGAGCTTTTTGTCGAGCCGGGTTTCGAGCTGTGCGAAGCGGCGGGCCAGTTCTCTGTTCGAAGCGAGCATCTCTCGCAGCTGGACGAAGGCGCGTACCACGTAGACGCTCATTTCGATTGCGCGCGGGCTGCTTAAGATCGTGGCGGCCATGATGGCGCCATGCTCGGTAAAGGCATAGGGCGCAAAGCGCGGATCGCGATGCTTCTGGGAACCGGTCGCATTTTGCGACCGGTTCAGAGCCACTGTCTCGGTCTTGGTCAGGCGGAATATGAAATCCGCGGGGAAGCGCGCCGCATTGCGCTTGACCTGCTCGTTTAGGCGCTTGGTACTCACGCCATAGAGGGCGCCGAGCTCGGCATCGAGCAGCACCCGATGGCCGCGTAGCACGAGGATGGCGCGGGCGATCTCGCCGGGGGCGATTGATTTGCGCATGGTTACTGCGCCGTAAGTGGTGAATCGTAAATTCGTCCAGGCCGCGATTTCGCGCCCAGCGAACGAACATTAGGGCGGCAGAGCCTGGAAGTCCATGGACGGCGCTTGTCAATAATTGCTTGATTTATAGAGAAATGCGAGCGAGGTCCGGCGCACCCAAACAGCCCCGGAAGCTACTCGATGTTCTGCACCTGTTCGCGCATCTGTTCGATGAGCACTTTCATATCGACGGCGGCGCGCGTGGTTTCGATGTCCTGAGACTTCGATGACAGCGTGTTGGCTTCACGATTCAGTTCCTGCATCAGAAAGTCCAGCCGCCGGCCCGCGGGTTCCTTGCCGTCGAAGGTCTTGCGGACTTCCGTCACGTGACCGCGCAGCCGGTCGATCTCCTCGTCCACGTCGAGGCGCTGCGCCAAAATCGCGAGTTCCTGTTCGATGCGATCTTGATCGACGTCGGCGACCAGCTGCGCAATGCGGTCGAGCAGCTTGGTGCGCATGCGCGTGCGGATCTCCGGCAGCCTGTCGGTAACCCGTCCTGAGAACTCGACCAATCCGGCACAGCGCTGCTCCAATGCCTCGCGCAGCCGCCCGCCCTCGCTGTCGCGGGAGCGGGTGAGCTCCGACAACGCCTCTGAAAGCAACGCCTGCGCGGCGGCGATCATGG
>Ga0210406_10001349_pt1 | contig 30106 bp, 26 predicted proteins | sample IncBWC30MmetaG_FD_155454 | JGI IMG/M metagenome (GOLD analysis project Ga0210406, IMG submission 155454) | Forest soil microbial communities from Barre Woods Harvard Forest LTER site, Petersham, Massachusetts, United States - Inc-BW-C-30-M | ecosystem: Environmental > Terrestrial > Soil >... | reverse complement strand
TCGCCAGGTCGAGAAGGAAATGATTTACGAGGAGTTCAAAGACCGCGCCGGCGAGATTGTCAGCGGAACCGTGCGCCGGTTCGATCGCTCGGATGTGATCCTCGATCTTGGAAAATTTGAAGCCGTCATGCCGCAACGCGAGCGTGTTGTGGTGGAAGATTACAACGTTGGCGATCGCCTTCGCGCTTATGTGGTTGCGGTCGAAAATGGATTGCGCGGTCCGGAGATTATCGTTTCGCGTAGCCATCCAAATTTTGTTCGCCGCCTTTTTGAATTAGAAGTGAGCGAGATCGCCGATGGAACCGTCGAGATTCGCGGGATCGCACGCGAAGCCGGTTATCGAACGAAGATCGCAGTCTGGAGCGCAAACGAAAAAGTTGATCCCGTTGGTGCGTGCGTCGGAATGCGCGGTTCGCGCGTGAAAAACATCGTCCGCGAGCTGAACAACGAGAAAGTCGACATCATTCGTTGGAGCTCCGACCCGAAGGATTTCATCCTCGAGGCGTTGAAGCCGGCGAAGGTCAAAAGCATTCGCTTCGATCCGGAAAAGAAGAGCGCACAGATTTCCGTGGACGAAGATCAACTTTCGCTCGCGATTGGAAAAAAAGGTCAAAACGCGCGGCTAACTTCGCGATTGACCGGTTGGGAGATCAACATCGACAAAGACACGTCGGCGACGACGGCAGTTGAACAAAAAGTCGCGCAAGCGGCACAAACGTTGGCCAAAGCGTTACCGATCACTGAGGAACAAGCGGTGACACTGGTGAAATCCGGATTCACGAATCTGGAAGGCTTGCATGCCGCCGATGTTCAAGATTTGGTAGACATCCTTGCGGTGGACGAAGCGAAGGCACAGGAGATTCACGACGCCATCCATAAACAGGATGCAAAACAAGAAGCGGGCTCGGCTCAACAAGGTTGAGCCATGAATAATTTTCTAAATGGCAACAAAATCGAAACCAGCGGCAAAAAAACCGGCAGCCCGCAAACCGGTTCACCACAAACCCGCCGCCAAATCTGCCGTTTTAAAGAAAAAAGTAGAGCTACATAAACCGGCGCCGGCGCCAGCGAAATCAACTCCGCCACGCTCTCCGGAAACAAAACCGGCCACTCCTCATCGCGCGCCCGTTGCGAGTGTTTCACTGATCGACAAGAAACAGCCGCAGAAGAGAACGGCTGACGGCGAGATCAAAAAGAAAACGACGGTTTTGCCGCCGATCTCGCGCATTCGCGAGTCACTCGCGACGACCGCGGCACCAACACCCTCAAAACCGAAAGAGCCCGAGCCTGCCCCGACTGCCCCACCATCGATAACCGATGACGCGACCGCAGAAGCAGCGCCCGCTGAAGCCGAGTCAGCTTCGCAAAAAGTCATTCACATCAAGCCGCCGATCATCGTGAAACAACTCGCGGTCGAGCTTGGTTTGAAGCCGCACCAGCTCATCGCCGAGCTGATGAATTTTAACATCTTCGCGAACATCAATCAGACGATCGAGCCCGACATCGCATCGAAGATTGCCGAGAACCACGGATTCGTTCTCGAGAAGGAACGGCGCGAAAAAGGAGGGGGCGTTCACAAAGTCGAACAGGTCGTCGTCGCGCCGCCGAAACCGGTCATCCAGAAAAAAGAGGAACTCAAGCCGCGCGCCCCAATCATCACCTTCATGGGTCACGTCGATCACGGCAAGACGTCGCTGATGGACGCGATTCGCAAGACGCGCGTCGCCGCGGGAGAAGCTGGCGGAATCACCCAACACATCGGTGCCTACTCCGTCGATCACAACGGTCACAAAATTACTTTCATCGACACGCCGGGACACGCCGCGTTCACCGCGATGCGCGCCCGTGGCGCGAACGTTACCGACATTGTCGTGCTGGTCGTCGCGGCCGACGATGGCTTAATGCCGCAAACAATCGAAGCGATCAATCACGCCAAGGCCGCACCGCACGTTGAGATCATGGTGGCGATCAACAAGATCGATTTGCCCGGCGCGAACATCGACAGGGTGAAAAAACAACTTCAGGAGCGCGATCTCACTCCGGAAGATTGGGGTGGCAAGACTGTTGTCTGCGAAGTTTCAGCGACGCGCGGAACCGGAATCGATCATCTGCTCGAGATGATGTTGTTGCAGGCGGAAGTGATGGATTTGAAAGCGTCTCCGACCGCAACGCCACGCGGCACCGTAATTGAAGCGCAAGTTGAACCAGGACGCGGACCAACTGCGACGGTGATCGTGCAAATGGGCACGCTGAATGTCGGTGAACCGTTCATCTGTGGGGACTATTCCGGCAAAGTAAAATCACTGATCGACGACCGCGGCAAACCGGTGAAAGAAGCTGGTCCCGCGACGCCGGTAAAAGTTCTTGGTTTCACCGGTTTGCCGAATGCCGGTGACGAATTTCTGGTGATGGAATCGGAACGCGCAGCAAAAACTTTGAGCGATGAACGTTTGCAGGCTAAGCGCGCCGAAAAATTGAGCGTGCCGCAACGTGCGACGCTCGAAACTTTACTGGAAGCGGCCGACGGCAAGAAGACGCTGCGGCTCGTCTTGAAGGGCGACACGCAGGGCTCGGTCGAGGCAATCAGTGCCGCGCTAAGTCAGATCGAGAGCAAGAAAATCGATCTTGAAATCATTCACGCGGGCGTCGGTCCGATTTCGGAATCGGATATTTTGCTGGCCAGTGCATCGAATGCGGTGGTTGTCGGTTTCAACACCAAGGTTGAAAACGTGGCAGTCACCGCCGCCAAACGCGAAGGCGTTCAGATCAAGCTCTACAGCATCATTTACGAATTGATCGATCAGATCAAAGATGCGATGGCCGGATTGCTCGATCCGGAATTCCGAGAAACCATTATCGGCCATGCCGAAGTGAAACAAGTTTTCGAATTGAGCAGAGGCATTGTCGCCGGTTGTTTGGTAACCGACGGACGAATCGCGCGGACAGCACGCGCCCGTGTTACGCGCAAACGCCAGCCGGTTTACGACGGCGGAATTTCAACGCTGCGTCGTTTCCAGGACGATGTGAAGGAAGTCCGCTCCGGCTTGGAGTGCGGTATCAAGCTCGGGGATTTCAGCGAATACCACGTCGGCGATATCATCGAGTGTTATCAGCTCGAAGCGATGGCCCAGAAACTTTGATGGGAATGAGAGGGGTTTATGAAACATCGGATGCTGCGGGTCAACGAAGTGATAAAACGGGAATTGAGCGGGATCCTTACCCGCGAAATTTCGTTCGAAGGCGCGCTCGTCAGCATTAATCACGTCGATGTTTCGTCCGATCTGAAGAGCGCGCATGTCTTCGTCAGCGTCCTCGGATCGGAAAAGGCTGAAAACGTAATGACGAGACTCGAAGAGCATCGCGTTGCCTTTCAGTCCGAGCTGGCTCGGCGCGTGACCATGAAATTCACGCCGCACTTGATTTTTCATCACGACGAATCGATCGCGCGCGGTTCGCGAATCGTCGAGATTTTGCAGCAAATCGACAGTGACGACAAAAAAAACGAGTGAGCGCGGCCAAGTTCGAGCAAATCGGCCAAGCCTTGCGAGCACATCAAACGTTCGCCGTCTTGAGTCACGTTCGGCCGGATGGCGATGCCCTCGGAAGCCAGCTTGCGCTCGGCCTTTCGTTGCGACAGCTCGGCAAAGACGTCCGCATTTGGAACGAAGAAGGCATGCTCGAGAAGTACCGTTTTCTCCCGAATGCAGATTTGCTAACGAAACCGCCAACCGAGCCGCAAGACGTCGATGTTGTCGTCGCGCTCGACACCGCGATTCAAAATCGCCTTGGGACCACGGTTGCCTCAATCAAGTCGGCGAAACTTTGGATCAACATTGATCATCATCCGAGCAATCCCGGTTACGGCGACCTCGTTTACATCAATCCGAACGCGCCAGCAACAGGTGAAATCCTTTTCGAGCTGATTAAAGACCAAAAGCTGCCGATTGACCGCGCGATCGCTGAGAATCTTTTCGTGGCGATCTCAACCGACACCGGCTCATTTCAATATCCGAACACGACCGCCCGGACGTTTGAGATCGCGGCCGAGCTTGTTCGCGCCGGTATAGATGTTGGGCGAGTCAGCCAGCTGATTTACGAAAATTATCCGCGGCGTCGCGTCGAACTCCTGCGAGATCTGCTTGGCACGATGCGTTTCGACGCGAATGACCGCATCGCGAGTTTCAAGCTGAGCCTGGCCTCGGCGAAAAAACTCGGCGTGTTGCCGGAAGACAACGAAGGTCTCATTGATCACTTGCGCGCAATCCGCGGCGTTATCGTTGCCATCTTTTTCGAGGAACTTTCAGACGGCAAAGTGCGCGTCAGCATGCGCTCGAAGAGCAAAAAAGTGAACGTGTGCGCCATTTGCGAGAAATTTGGCGGCGGCGGACATGTTCTTGCCGCTGGCGCGCGCGTTCGCGGAACGCTGGAAGAAGTGGAAAAGAAAATTCTGGAGGAAGCGTGTGACGTCGTTGGCCGCACCTCCTGAGGGCGTTTTACTGGTCGACAAAGCCGAAGGGATGACGTCGCATGACGTCGTGGCAGTCGTTCGCCGGCAACTTGGGATGAAGAAAGTTGGCCATTGCGGCACGCTCGATCCGATCGCAACCGGTCTGCTTTTAATAACGATCGGCCGCGGAACGAAAGTCCAGGATTTGTTGATGAGCGAGGACAAGGAATACGTCGGCACGCTCACCCTTGGCGCGACAACGACGACGCAAGATCGCGAAGGCAAAGTGCTGGAGACAAAACCGGTGCCGCACTTGATCGAGTCAAAAATTCGCGCTGCGTTCGACAAATTCCGCGGTGATTTTTATCAAATCCCGCCAATGGTCTCTGCCAAGAAACATGGCGGTGTGCCACTCTACAAACTCGCGCGGCAGGGAAAAGTCGTCGAACGCGAACCGCGCTTCGTTCACGTTTATCGTTACTCGATCGACCAGATCGCGCTGCCGGAAATCAACTTTAGCGTTTTGTGCAGCAAAGGTTTCTATGTTCGCACTTACGCGCACGACATCGGCGAAATGCTTGGTTGCGGCGCACATTTAAAATCGTTACGACGAACAAAATCGGGCCGATTCGATGTTGGTGATGCGATCAGCGTCGACGAAATCAGAAATTCGCCGCGGGACCATATAACGAGCAAAATTCTTTCGCTGCCGCAAGTTTCACGGATGCGGGGAGCCTGAACAAATGTCGAAATCCGAAATCCGAAATCCGAAATCCGACTTTTCGAAACTGGGGCTGCTATCTCCTTCGTGCTTTAAATTTTGGTCATTCGAATTTGTTTCGGATTTCGATATTCGAGTTTCGAATTTTCTGTCGTGATGGTAATCCTCCACTCCATCCCGGAATTAGCGCGCCTGAATGGTCCGCTGTTTCTTGCCATCGGTGTGTTCGATGGCGTTCATCGCGGACACCAGGCGGTGATTTCAATTTCGGCGGACCATGCGCGCGGCGCGAATGGAACGCCCGTCGTTGTCACGTTCGATCCGCATCCCGAAAAAGTTTTGCGGCCGGAGCGTGCGCCACACTTGCTGAGCGCCACTCAACACAAAATCGCGTTGATCCGCGCACTCGGCGTTGGGCATTTGCTCATTATCACGTTCGATAAACAATTTGCCGCCACCGAGCCGGAAGACTTTGTGCAACAGCTGGTCACGCACTCGAAACCATTGCGGGAAATTTGTGTCGGCCACGAATGGTCGTTCGGCAAGGGTCGCCGGGGTAATCTCGATCTTCTCAAAAAACTTGGAGCGCGGTTTAACTTCGAGGTCATCGGAGTTCCGCCGGTGAAAGCGAGCGACGAAGTGGTGAGCAGCACGGCGATTCGTCAGGCGATTGAACGGGGCGATTTCGCGAAAGCGGCGGCAATGCTCGGGCGTGAGTACACAATCTTGGGAACGGTGACGCACGGCGACAATCTTGGGAAAAAAATTGGATTCCCGACTGCGAACCTGAGCGCGCACAACGAGCAGTTTCCGCCAAACGGCGTTTATGCAGCAGCTGCCCGACTCGCCGATGGAGTGCACCTTGGCGTCGCGAATCTCGGCGTTCGGCCGACAGTGACGACTGGAAAGTCAGAGCGCGTGCTCGAAATACACTTGTTCGATTTCGATCGCGACATCTACGGCCGCGACGTTGAGGTGCGCTTTGTGAAATATCTTCGCCCCGAAGCGAAATTCGCGAATGTCGACGCGCTAGTCGCACAAATTCGGCGTGATGCTGATCAAGCGCGCCAGCTTTTTCGCGGTTAGCCCCGCGATTCAGCGTCGCGTTCTTGTCCGCCGGGAACTACCGGTTGAAATGTGGGCCGGCGCGGCTTGCTCACCTTCCAGCTGAGGAATTCCAAATTTCTTTTGCACGCGCAACATCTGGCGGTCGATCTCCTGGATCTGCGCCATCAGCGATTCTTTCCGTTCGGAAAGCCGGACCAATTCTTTTAGCGTCGCGCTTGGAATATTCCTCAACATTTCCCTATTGTGACCCGCAAGATCGACAATGCAAACCAAGCTAAGATTGGAACTGAGTCGTTTTATACATCGCGGCGAAAACGCCGCCGGCCATCACGAGCATGCCGCTGGCCAACGCGAACGCAACCACCCACAGCGTTGGGATCGTCGTTAGTTTGAACATTTCCACCAGAATGAATCGACCGCCGTCCGACAAGACGTAAGTGAGCGCACTGGCCAGCGCGCTCATGGCCACGAGAATAAACGAACGAAGAAATTCCATTCTCCGCATCGGTAGCGGAAGTTGCTGCAGGACCCGCGCGGTGAAGCCGTCGTCTTCGATGTAGGGCGCGGTTTCCTGGAGCTTTCGGTCCAGCCAATCGTCTTGAATTTCCGTGCTCATCTTAACTCGCCCATGCCGCTAAAGTTTTCTTCAATTTTTCGCGCCCGCGCAACACATTGGTCTTAACCGTTCCCAACGGGATATCGAGCACGCGCGATGCCTCATCATGCGATAAACCGTTCTGGCAGCAAAGCAAAACCGCCGATCGCTCGTGCAACGGCAGTAGGCTCAGCGCATGCATAAGATCGTGCCTCAGTCCGGGATCGACCGTTTGCGGGTCCTGTTCGGCCTGCCACTGTTCTTCATTAATCCCGACGAGTTCCTTTCGTTTGCGGGCGTCTTCGCGAAAACAATTGTAGGCGATCCGATAAAGCCAGGTGGAAAACTTCGCTTCACCGCGAAAGCTGCGAATGTTTTTGTAAGCGCGAATAAAAGCGTCTTGCGCCAGATCATCGGCCAGGGCGCTGTCGCCGCGGGTGAGCTGGCGCAATAGACCACGGACGCTCGATTGATGCCGACGGACCAGCTCGCCGTAGGCGTGCTGGTCGTCATCGGCAAGAACTCGAGCAATGAGGTCGGCATCGGTTAGCTCCACATCCAGAGATTAAGATGTTGGCGGCGGCGGCGAAATCTCGTTCTTCTTTCCGCCCTCCAATTTCCAGACAATCAGATAACCCGCACCGATCAAAAACGGAATCAGCCCGAGCGACCAGGCACCGCCTTCCCAATCGTTCACAGCTCCGAGAAAGATCATCAGGCCGACGCCGATCATTGTTAATACGACGCCGCGGCGCATGTCATGGCGCTGTCGCACAGCTGGCGTGGGAGGCGCGAGCAAACCGGGCGGAATCGGCTGGCCTTTTTCCGCCATCATTCGGACCGTGCGATGCATCATCCGGTTTCTCGAAAAACCGAAATACAAAATGACCGCGACGATGAGAACCGGCGCGCCGAAGATCGACATGAAGACGATTGCAACGATCGGCACAGCCAGGTTTTCGCCTAAGTCGCGCACCTCTTTAAGATCGACATCGTCGTCTTTGTCATTGCCGTCGATCACAATCCCATGATGGCCCTTGAGCTTTTTCTCGATCCGTTGATGGATCCTGTCCGCCAGATCCCGGGCAGGCGACGCCGACGCACCCATTGAGGCGGTCGCGCTTGGCGAAGCGGGCGGCGGCGGGCTCGGAGGCGTCTGAGCCACGGCCGCAATCGCTACCGCGAGTGAACAAATGCAGAGAGTTAATGTTTTCATTTTCATCCTTTGGTAGTGAGATGCACCCCGGGTCCGGTTTGGATTCAAAAAAGTCCGAGCCGGCCCGGCAGTTTTGTCCCAGGAAGCGGTCTAGCGCAAGGCTTCGTTAAATTGCTCTTCTTCCGTCGAACCGCGCAGCGCGACGGTGGAGCATTCGCCCCCGGAAATCACCTGGGCCAGGGCGTCGAAATAGCCAGTGCCAACCTCGTGCTGGTGCTTTGTTGCCGTATATCCGTCCCGCTCCGCCGCGAACTCCGCTTCCTGCAACTCTGAATACGCGCTCATGCCGCGGTCAGCGTAGCCACGAGCCAATTTGAACATCGAATGATTAAGGCTGTGAAATCCGGCGAGGGTGACGAATTGAAACTTGTAGCCCATCGCGCCGAGCTCGCGCTGAAACTTCGCGATCGTGGCATTATCGAGCTTGGCCCTCCAGTTAAACGACGGCGAGCAATTATAGGCTAGAAGCTTACCCGGGAATTCTTCGCGGACGCTCTCGGCAAACCGCCGCGCTTCATCGAGGTCCGGGGTTTTCGTTTCGCACCAAATTAAATCAGCGTAGCGCGCGTAACTTCGGCCGCGCGAAATCGCCTGGTCCAATCCGGCTCGGACACAGAAGAACCCGTCCGGCGTTCGGTCGCCGGTCAAGAATTCGTGGTCGCGTTCGTCGATGTCGCTGGTAAGCAACTTCGCTCCGCCTGCGTCCGTGCGTGCGATGATGATGGTTGGAACATTCGAAATATCAGCCGCCAGACGCGCCGCGATTAAATTTCGAATGGCGTGGCGCGTCGGAATTAAAACTTTGCCACCCATGTGGCCGCACTTTTTCTCACTCGCAAGTTGATCTTCTATATGAACACCGGCCGCGCCGGCTTCGATCATCGCCTTTATCAACTCGAAAACATTCAGCGGTCCGCCAAAGCCAGCCTCCGCATCAGCAACGATCGGCACGATCCAGTCGGTCTGGCTTTTTCCATCCACCCGATCAATCTGATCCGCGCGGAGCAGCGCATTGTTAATCCGTCGGATGACCGTTGGAACGCTGTTTGCCGGGTACAAACTTTGGTCGGGATACATTTCGCTGGCGAGATTCGCGTCCGCTGCGACTTGCCAACCGCTCAAATAAATCGCTTTCAAACCGGCACGGACTTGCTGAACCGCCTGATTGCCGGTCAGCGCGCCAAGCGCTGATACAAAATCCTCCGTCTGCAGCAAGTCCCATAATTTCTCGGCGCCGCGACGTGCCAGGCTATGTTCGATCTCAATCGTGCCGCGCAAACGATCGACATCTTCACGCGAATAAGGTCTCTCGATGCCATCAAATCGAGAGCTGGTGTCGTTTGAAGAACCGCGATGCTGTTTCGCGCTGTCTTTTCGCTTTTTCATCGTTCACTCCAGATGTTCATAGGCTGGCAACGTCAGGAATTCCGCGAACTCGTCGTCGGTCGTGATCTTTGCAAACAAATCGTGTGCAAGACTGAAACTGCGCTTGTCGGAGGCTGATTTTCCGATCTGACCAGAAATCCTGGCGAGCTCCTCCTCGAGGACTTTGCCGAAGAGTTGCTTGGTTACTTTGCGACCGTCGTTCAACTTTCCGTCCGGGTGCCGGATCCACTGCCAAATCTGCGCGCGCGAGATCTCTGCGGTTGCCGCGTCTTCCATCAAGTTAAACAACGGGACCGCTCCATGGCCACGCAGCCACGCTTCGAGATATTGGACACCGACAGAAATATTCTGGCGTAAACCCCCTTCCGTTATCGGGCTGGGCGGGCCGAAATCGAGAAGATCCCTGGCTGTGACATTTACGTCGACACGTTTCCGGTCGATCTGGTTCGGAGTTTTCATCACCGCATCGAACGCGTCGGTCGCGAGTTGGACCATGCCCGGATGCGCGACCCACGTGCCGTCGTGGCCGTCCCCGGCTTCCCGCTCCTTGTCCGCGCGAACTTTGGCGAACGCTTCCTCGTTCGCCTTCGGATCATTCTTCACCGGAATCTGCGCCGCCATTCCGCCCATGGCGAAGGTCTTGCGGCGATGACACGTTTTGATGCAGAGCAAAGAGTACGAATGCATAAAGTGCGTCGTCATCGTGACCAAGGCGCGATCGGCAAGGATAAAATCCTTCTTCGCACGAAATTTCTTGATGCAGGAGAAGATGTAATCCCAGCGCCCGCAGTTGAGACCCGACGAATGATCGCGCAGTTCGTACAAAATTTCGTCCATCTCGAATGCGGCCGGAATCGTTTCGATGAGCACGGTAGCGCGAATCGTTCCGCGCGGAATCTTGAGTTCGTCCTGGGCTAGATTGAAAACGTCGTTCCAGATCCGCGCCTCGAGATGGCTCTCCATTTTCGGCAAATAGAAATAGGGAGCGCTTCCGCGATTCAGCAGCTCCTGCGCGTTATGAAAGAAATACAAACCGAAGTCGAAAAGACCACCGGTGATCGGCTTGCCATCAACAAGGATATGTTTTTCATCGAGATGCCAGCCGCGCGGCCGAACGAGAAGCACCGCAGTTTTCTCGTTGAGTTGATAGTCTTTTCCTTCCGGACTGCGGAACGCGATTGTGCGCCGAATCGCATCTCGCAGATTGATCTGGCCTTCGACCATGTTTGTCCACCTTGGCGAATTCGCGTCTTCGAAATCTGCCATGAACATCTTCGCGCCGGAATTGAGCGCGTTGATTACCATCTTGCGGTCCGTCGGTCCGGTAATTTCAACACGACGATCGATCATGTCCTTCGGAATCGACGCGCAGCTCCAATCGGTCTCGCGAACTTGTTTCGTTGCCGAAAGAAAATCGGGCAGCTCGCCGGCGTCGAAACGTTGTTGTCGATCTTGCCGGGCGCGCAAAACTTCATCACGACGCGGCCGAAACTCGCGCTCCAGCTTCGCGACAAACGCGAGCGCGTCAGGCGTAAGGGTTTCCGCAAATTGAGGTGTGATCTCGGCCGCAATCTGCAATCCGGCCGGCAGGGTCGATTGCATCCATTATTAGAATCGCGTCTCGCAAACCGCTCGGCCGCATGGACAAGAGAGAAACATGGAGCGGGTGACGAGACTTGAACTCGCGACGTCCTCCTTGGCAAGGAGGTGCTCTACCACTGAGCTACACCCGCGTCGTAAGGGACAGAAATAATGCCGCAGCGTAGTGTTTCCGCAACCGCAAATTCGTTGGAGTAATGGAGTGGCGGAGTAGTGGAGTAGTGCCAAGTTCAATCTCATTACTCCGTTACTCCAAAACTCCATTTCCCCTTCCCGCGACGAGTTCCAAGAGCTCGCGAAACACGGCAATCTCATTCCGCTCTCGGTCGATCATGTCGCGGACGTGGAGACGCCGGTCTCGGCTTTCGCCAAGATCGACAATGGCGAACCGTGTTTTCTTTTTGAATCGGCCGAACGCAACGAAGAGCTCGGGCGTTTTTCGTTCATCGGGTTCGATCCGCTCGTGGTCTTCAACGGCGCCGATTGCAAAGGCGATCCGTTAACCGGGCTTCAACAAGCGCTTGCGCGCTTCAAGTTCGTTCCGCGCAACGATGTTCCTCATTTTGTCGGAGGAGCGGTTGGTTATATCGGTTACGACGTTGTCCGTTTCTTCGAACCAACGGTTCCAATCCATCAACGCGATGATCTGAAAATCCCCGAGATGGTATTCATGATTCCGCGCATGTTGTTCGTATTCGATCATCGATTTCGAAAACTTCGCCTGATCTGCAACGCACATGTCCACGGCAAGAGTTCAGTTGATGAAGTCTACGACCGCGCGGTCGCGGATTTGGAAAAAGCGATGGAGAAGTTAAATAATCAACGCGTCCTCAAACCAATCGACGCAAAACCGCCGGCCCATCTTCCTCCGCCTGCGAGCAACACGACTCGCGCTGAATTCGAATCAATGGTCGTAAAAGCCAAGGAGCTCATCGCGGCCGGTGACATTTTTCAGGTCGTCCTCTCGCAACGTTTCGAAACCGATTTCAGCGGCGACCCGCTTGATCTTTATCGCGCGCTTCGATTCGGCAATCCGTCGCCTTACATGTTTTGCTTGCGATTCGATCGCAACTTCGCCGTGCTCGGGAGTTCGCCGGAAGTTCACCTGCGCGTGCGCGATCGCGCGGCCGAACTTCGTCCGATCGCCGGCACGTATCCGCGCGGAAAGGACGCGGCCGAAGACGAGCGGCTCGCCGCGCAATTAATCGCCGACCCAAAAGAACGGGCCGAGCATGTGATGTTGATCGATCTTGGTCGAAACGATCTTGGCCGCGTCGCCGATTTCGGCAGCGTCAATCTGACCGAACAAATGGTGATCGAGCGTTACAGTCATGTCATGCACATCGTTTCGCACATTGTTGCGCGTTTGCGGGAGGACAAAGATGCTTTCGACGCGATCCGCGCGACCTTTCCCGCCGGGACCGTTTCCGGCGCGCCGAAAATCCGGGCGATGCAAATCATCGCTGAACTGGAGAAAGCGCGGCGCGGGTTTTACGCCGGCATCGTCGGCTACTTCGGATTCGATGGATCGCACGACAGCTGTATCGCGATTCGTTCGATCGTTTTGAAAGACCGGAAAGCGTATTTGCAAACCGGCGCCGGGATCGTGGCCGACTCCAACCCGGCGCGAGAGTTTGACGAGTGCATGAACAAGGCAAAAGCGATGCTGGCGGCGATCGCACGCGCGACGGAGTAAGAGCATGAATAAGAGGTAAAATGAAACTGCTCGTGGTCGATAATTACGATTCGTTTACCTACAACCTCGTCCAGCTGTTCGGCGAAGTGAACGACGTCGATCTTGTAGTGAGGCGAAACGACGAAATTTCGATCGACGAGATCAAGAAACTGAAACCGGATCGCATCTGCATCTCGCCTGGGCCCGGTCGACCGGAAAACGCAGGAGTCAGTTCGGAATTAATTCGCGACCTTGGCCCGCGCGTTCCAATTCTCGGTGTTTGCCTTGGGCACCAATGCATCGCGCAGGTTTTCGGCGGCGAAGTTGTGCGCGCCGACAAATTGATGCACGGCAAGACCTCGCAGATTCATCACCAGAATCGCGGTGTGTTTAAAGATCTGGCGGAGCCGCTCGAAGCGACGCGTTACCATTCGCTGATTGTGAAGCGCGATTCAGTTCCCGATTCACTCGAGATAACGGCCGAGACAGACGAGGGAGAGGTTATGGGCCTGCAACATCGACAATTCCCGGTTCACGGCGTCCAATTTCATCCCGAATCGATCCTCACGACCGAAGGCCGCAAGCTGCTCGCGAACTTCTTGCGAATCTAAACCGCGCCGTTGCGCGCGATCACGTCGTGGATTTGCCGGACTTCGCGCACCATTTGTTCGTATTCGTCGAACATGAGCGACTGCGCGCCATCCGAAAGCGCTTCGTCCGGGCGGCCGTGCACTTCAATCATTAATCCGTCCGCACCAACGGCAACACCGGCGCGCGCGAGCGGCGTGACCATGTAGCTGCGGCCGGTCCCGTGCGCGGCATCGACGATCACCGGCAAATGCGAAATTTTCCGGACGGCTGGAACGGCAGCGAGGTCAAGCGTGTTGCGGGTGTGCTGCGCAAACGTGCGCACGCCGCGCTCGCACAACACGATGTTATAATTGCCTTCGGCCATGATGTACTCGGCCGCGAGCAACCATTCCTCCAGCGTTGCGGCCATTCCCCGTTTCAACAGCACTGGCATTTTCGATCGGCCAACGCGTCGTAGCAGCGTGAAGTTTTGCATGTTGCGCGCGCCGATCTGGATCATGTCGGCATATTTTTCGACCAGGTCGACGTTCCCTTCGTCGAGAGCTTCACTAACAATCTTCAAACTGAACTCCTTGCGGATGTCGGCGAGAATTTTCAGTCCGGCTTCTCCCAGTCCCGAAAACGCGTACGGCGAAGTGCGCGGTTTGAATGCGCCGCCACGGAAAAATTTTGCGCCGCTGCGCTGGACCACATCGGCAATCGCAAACGCCTGCTTGCTATTTTCAATCGCGCACGGACCGGCGATGAGCGCGAGCGAGCCGTCCCCGATGCGCGCCCCATCGCCCAGATCGACCACCGTGCGGTCCGGCCGCAGATCGAGCGAGATTAATTTGTACGGTTTCGTGACCCGGATCGCTTCCGAAACGCCGGGAAGATTTTCAAAATGCGAAAGATCGACCGCGCCCTGGTTGCCGGTCACGCCGATCGCCGTCCGGTTCGCGCCCGGCATAACGTGCGCGCGAAAACCGAGCGCTTCGACTACGCGAACGACATTGTCGATCTCGGCCTTGCCCGCATGGGCTGTCATTACGATGAGCATGGCGTGAAAAGGCGTCTACTTACCCGGAATTATACCCTCCGGTCAAATTTAACCCACCGTTTTTGCTTTCGGCCCAAGCAAAATTGGAGGAAGCACGCGCTCGATCTCGGCCCGGTGTTGCTCGTATTGCGGCGGCAGCTTCAACGTTTCGCCGAGATGTTGGACTGGCTCGTCTACGGTAAAGCCCGGCCCTTCGGTCGCGATTTCAAACAAAATGCCGCCTGGTTCGCGAAAGTAGATCGAATGAAAGTAAAAACGGTCGATCACCGGCGTCACGTGCAGACCGCGAGCGGCGATCTGTTCGCGCCAATGCACTTGTTCCAACTCGTCGGCGCAACGAAACGCAATGTGATGCACGGTGCCGGCGGAGTTGACGCCGAATTGTCCGTCCGCACGCTCGACTAAGTCGACGCACGCGCTGGGGAATTTCGAACCCACCGAGAATCGTTTTCGGGTCGCGTCTTCGCCAATCAACTCGAAGCCGAGAAGCGCCAGGACGTCTTCGGTTTTTTTCGAACGCTGCACTTCGAGCGTCGGCGCGTGAAAACCGTGGATCGCAAACTTCTTCGGCACGTCGCTGTCGTATTTAAGATCGACATCGTCCGGTTGAGCCGACTCGATCAGCTCGAGGACCAGCCCGTCCGGATCGGTCAAACGGAGCGCGTTGTCATTGAAACGCCCGGGAATCGTTTCGCTGAAAACGTGCTGCTCTTCGAAACGCGCTTTCCAATATCCGAGCGAGTTCTTCGGGATGGCGAAACTGGTTGCAACGACCTGACCGGTCCCGCGCGTGCCGCGGCGAGCGCCGGGCCACGCAAAAAACGTGATCGCGGTTCCAGGACGACCAGTGCGATCACCATAATAAAGATGATAAGTCGACGGATCGTCGAAATTCACTGTGCGTTTCGCGAATCGCAGGCCGAGCACATGGGTGTAGAAATCAACATTCGCCTGCGGATCGCCCGCGATGGCGGTGATATGATGAACGCCGCGCACTTTCACAGAGCGAAGCTAACAGTTTCCCCATTGATTTGGGAAGCTAGCAGCGTCCCCTACAGTTACACGTGTATTTGTGGCTCAAATCAGCGAGCGAGAAATGGTGGCGTGTTAACCAACTGCGATTGCGCGGAATCGCGGGCAACCGTCTGGCTGTCATCGAACGCCCGAACCGTAAACGACGGCAGCTCGAAATCGCATTGCGATCACGAGTGGAGTTGCAGAACGTCGCCAGGCAATTCGGCGGACGCGTTCAAAAACTTCGGCGCGATTGGCTGAAACGCTCACTTCATCGAAAAACGAAGCCGATCAAAGGTGGAAACGAACGCTTAACGATTCCCGCGGCCGCGGCGTTCGGCACCGGAGAACACGCAACAACCGCAATGTGCCTGCGATTGCTCGAGAAGATGACCCGTGACTGGGAGCACCCGTGGGCTTTTGTCGATCTTGGAACCGGCAGCGGCATTCTTGCGCTGGCGGCAAAACGTCTCGGTGCAAAACGCGCGATCGGAATCGACAACGATCCAATTGCAATCCGAACCGCGAAACAAAACGCGCGGCTCAACAAGATCCGGGACGTCGACTTTCGGGTGGCCGATGTTCGCCTTTTGACGCTGCCGGCGCGGAGCCACCTTCGCCAAGGCTCCGGCGCCCAAGTCGACGTCGTCACCGCAAATCTCTTCAGCGAATTGCTGATTGCGATTATGCCTAAACTGACACGCGCGCGCTGGCTGATTCTCTCCGGAATTTTGCGTACGCAGGAACGCGACGTTAGGCGTGCCCTTAATCGAAACGAATTCGACGTTTTCGAGGTGCGCCGCCGTGGAAAGTGGGTTGCGATGCTGGCTAGCTGCAGGTAAGTTCGGCGACCCTTAGCGGCTACGGTTTCCTGCATTAAACGCGGTTTAATCTTAAGCCGCGGGCAAATTGAAATGCAGAACGACGAACTGGCTTACGCAATCCTGACGCCGTATTCGATGCGCAAATCGCGCTCCGGCGGAATCATTGCGCGCCTGATTTCGCGCACCGGGCTCGATCTTGTCGCCGCCCGAATGTTTGCGCCGAGCGACGAACTGATCGGACGTTACACTGAGACAATTGTTAGTGAAACAGAGCCGTCGCATCGCGCGACTCAGGAATTAATTCGGGATTATGTCCTCAAGAATTTTCCCTGTGAAAAACAGGGACAACGGGCACGCGTTCTGTGTCTCGTTTTCCGCGGACCGGATGCAGCCGAAAAAATGCGCACTACCGTTGGCCACATCCGGCACGAAACGACAACGGGCGAAACAATTCGCGACACGTTTGGCGATTACATCACGGACGACACTGGGAAGGTCACTTACTTCGAGCCCGGGGTGGTGGCAGCGTTCGATCCAAAGACGATCGAGCGCGATTTGAAACTTTGGGCGGAGTTTTCGGACAGGGACGGCGGAATTCTCGACAATTGTGTGCAATTTCCGTCCGGGGCAACGATCGAGAAAACCCTGGTCTTAATCAAGCCGGACAATTTCAAGTTTCCCAATATTCGTCCTGGAGGCGTGATTGAAGTTTTTTCGCGCACCGGTCTCTACATTGTCGGCTTTAAAGTTCACCGGATGAGCGTCGCTCAAGCCGAGCAGTTTTACGGCCCGGTGTTGCCGGTTTTGCAGGACAAACTTGGACACGCGAAAGGACGCGATGCGTGGGAAGACATCGTCCAGTTCATGGCCGGCGCTCGACCAAGCGACACGCTTCCCGAAAAACGCGACGAGCCGGGTTCCGAGAAATGCATCGCGCTGGTTTATCAGGGCGAAAACGCGGTGAGCAAGATTCGCGACGTCCTCGGCCCAACTGATCCCGCTAAAGCGCCGCCAGGTTCAATTCGAAAAGAGTTTGGGCAAACGATCATGATTAACGCCGCCCACGCGTCGGACTCCGTTGAGAATGCGAGACGGGAAATGGCGATTGTGCGACCGGAGGAGAATAATTTTAAACCTTTGATTGAAAATTTTTATGGCCACCAATAGCTTGAACATTCCTGATTTAAACCAAACAAGATCGACAATGGAAATTTCTGAACGCGCCGCCCAACTGACTCCGTCGCTCACGCTCTCGATTGACAGCAAGGCGAAGGCAATGAAAGCCGAAGGCATCGACGTGTGCGGCTTTGGCGCGGGCGAACCGGATTTCGACACGCCGGAACACATCAAGCAGGCGGCGATTGAAGCGTTGCAGGCGGGTTTCACCAAATACACCCCGAGCGCCGGCATTCCGGAATTGCGCGCGGCCATTGCGGAGAAATTGGCGGCCGATAACGGCCTCACTTATCGCGCGAGCCAGATCATCGTCAGCAATGGCGCCAAGCATTCCTGTTACAACGCAGTCCTGGCCACGTGTCAGCCCGGAGACGAAGTGATCATTCCGTCGCCGTATTGGGTGAGTTATCCCGATATGGTGCGACTGGCCGGCGCCGAGCCGGTGATTGTGCCGACGATGGAGCGCAACAATTGGAAAATGCGCCCGGAAGATTTTGAAAATGCGATGACGCCGCGCACGAAAATGTTGATCATCAACAGCCCGGGCAATCCGACCGGCACCGTTTACACGCGCGAAGAATTGGAGGCGATCGTTGAAATCGCCAGCGGTGAAGACATCTACATTTTGTCGGACGAAATCTACGAGAAGCTGGTTTACGACGACGCCAAACACGTCAGCGTGGCCTCCATTTCCAAAGATGCTTACGACCTCACCATCACGGTCAACGGCTTCAGCAAATCGTACGCGATGACCGGTTGGCGGCTTGGTTATCTCGCCGCCCCGGAAGCAGTCGCGAAAGCGGTCGATTCAATTCAAAGCCACAGCACATCGAACCCGTGTTCTTTCGGACAACGAGGCGCGCTTGCAGCGTTGAAGGGCGATCAACAATCCGTCGCCGACATGCGCGAGGAATTCGATATGCGACGCAATTACATGATCGATCGCCTCTCAAAGATTCCGAACGTCAGCGCCGTGAAACCGCAGGGCGCGTTTTACGTTTTGGTCAACATCAGTCAGCTCGGACTAACGTCGCAGAATTTCGCCGATCGTTTGCTGAGCAAATCGAACGTGGCCGTCGTGCCAGGCGCCGCGTTTGGTGACGATCGCACGATTCGATTCAGCTACGCGACCAGCATCGATATCATCAAAAAAGGTCTCGATCGCTTCCAGGATTTCTGCCGCACGCTCTAAGCCGTGTCCCGAGCGCAAGCGAGGGATCTCACGCTCGAAGCGAACGTCACGCTAACTGATCAGTCTGATCCATCACCGTTGAGAGATTCCTCGCTCCGCTCGGAATGACGCGTTACTTGTTGTTGAGTGCACACCCGAACGTCGATCGATAAAAAAGAGACTGTTGTTGCACGGATCAAATCGGAAGGCGCGGTTGCCGTCATTCGAACTGATTCAATCGAGCGCGCACTTCGCACCGCTGAGGCCGTTGTCGCCGGCGGATTCCGCGCAATCGAAATTACCTTCAGTTTTGCCGACGCGGCCGGGGCGATCGAGAAACTCGTGGAAAACAATGAGCGCGACTTGCTCATCGGCGCGGGAACAATCTTAACGCGGGAGCAGGTTCACGAAGCTGTTGAAGCCGGCGCGCGATTTCTGGTCAGTCCGTGCGTGTTGCCGGAAGTGATCAATGCGGCACACGGACGTCAGATCGCAATCATCCCTGGCGCATTCACTCCGACGGAGATTTACACCGCCCATTTGTTGGGCGCCGATATCGTGAAAATTTTTCCGGCAGTAAAGTTCGGCCCTGAATATTTAAAAGCGGTGCGCGGTCCACTGCCCCAAATTCCAATTATGCCGACGAGCGGCGTTGAGGCATCGAACGTTGGTGACTGGTTCCGCGCCGGAGCGGCTGCGGTCGGCGCGGTCAGCAGCGTGCTCGATCCTCTCCTCATCCGAAACGGTGACTGGACCGAGCTGACCGAGCGCGCCCACGAATTCATGGACGCCGTGCGCGCCGCGCGACAATAGTCGAGCAGTCGCCACTGCGATTTTTCTCTTTCCGCTATCCGCAATTCGGTATCCGCTATCGATGTGAACCATCTCGCGCTCATTCTGCACGCGCACCTGCCGTTCGTTAGGCACCCGGAGCACGAGCATTTTCTCGAGGAGGACTGGCTCTTCGAGGCAATCACGGAAACGTACATCCCGCTTTTGCAAATGATGCAACGGCTGGTGAAGGACAACGTGCCGTTCAAACTCACGATGTCGCTCACGCCGACGCTGTGTGCCATGCTGCAAGACGAACTGTTGGGCGAACGTTATGTGCGGCATCTCGATCTTTTGATCGATCTCGCCGCGCGCGAGCGAAAGCGAAATCAAAATGAACCCAAGCTCGCCGAGCTCTCGCAGTTCTACTTCAAATTGTTCACGACGAGCCGGCGATTTTTTGTCGACGAATGGAATGGCGATTTGCTAGCCGCGTTCAAGCAATTGCGAGAAATCGGCGCGCTCGAGATTATCGCATCAGCCGCGACGCATGGAATCCTGCCCTTGATTCAACAGCAATCAAAAGAAGCGGCGCGCGCACAGGTTCTCATCGGTCGCGATGAATATGCCGACGTTTTCGGAGCGGAGCCGGTCGGCTTTTGGCTCCCCGAATGCGCGTACATGCCGGGGATCGATCAGATTTTACAGGAAGCGAACATTCGCTGGTTCGTTCTCGACGCGCATGGGTTGCTTTTCGGAAACCCGCAACCGCAGCGCGCGATCTATGCGCCGTGCTATACGCCGGCCGGTCCGGCCGCCTTTGCCCGCGATCGCGATTCGAGCAGGCAAGTTTGGAGCGCGGAAGAAGGTTATCCGGGAGATCCAGTCTATCGCGAGTTTTACCGCGATGTTGGGTTCGATTTGCCACTGGAACACTTGGGGCCGGTCGCGCGCGGCGTTCGGAAATTTTCCGGCGTGAAATATCACCGGATCACCGGCAGCAAAAAAGAGAAAGAACTGTACGATCACGTAGCAGCGGAGAAAGCGGCGGACGCGGATGCGTCTCATTTTCTCGAACAACGCCGCGCCCAATTTCGCCAACTTGAAAGCGACGATGTCGATCCAATCGTGGTGGTTCCCTTTGACGCGGAATTGTTTGGTCACTGGTGGTTTGAAGGACCGCGCTTTCTTGAACTCTTCATTCGCAAAGCCGCGTCCGGTCAAGATTTTCGGTTAGCAAGTCCAAGCGATTACTTGGCAACGCATTCGACTCAACAAACGATCGAGCCGGCCGCGTCGACTTGGGGCGAGAAAGGCCAGCTCGAAATGTGGATCAACGAAAACAGTTCCTGGATTTACCCGCACCTGCATGGTTGCGCGCAGCGAATGCACAAATTGGCAGACGCGCATAAGAACGATTCAAACGAGCAAACCGATCGTGTTCTCGAACAACTCGCGCGTGAATTGTTACTCGCGCAGTCGAGCGATTGGGCGTTCCTCATGCGAACGGGCACGGCGCGCGAATACGCAAGCAAGCGCACGCTTGATCAACTTGGACGATTCAATCAGTTGCACGACCAATTCGTCGCTGACGCGGTTGATGAAAAATTCCTCGCGGATTGCGAATGGCGCGACAATCTTTTCCCGAAGGTCAATTGGCGTTATTACGGTAGCGGCGGTCTATGATCGGCGCTGAGATAGTGCGACGCTCACAGAGTGCCGCTACAATGAAAAAGAAAATTGAACTTGGAGTGTTGATCCTGTTCGGATTCGGATTGCTGGCCTTGGCACAAGAGTCCCCTACTCCCGAAGAATCTGCATCGCCTTCAGCGAGTTCATCGCCGTCCGCAAGCGCAGCTCGAAACGTTCCGCTGCGATTCGTTCCGCCGCCAATGGAAGGAACGATCAGTCTCGGGATTTGGGATTCCAACGACAAGCTTGTGCGCGTTCTTCATCGCGAAGCCAAGATCGACAGCTTTACCGTGGAAGAAAACTCCTTGAGCACAACGTGGGACGGCAGAAACGACGCGGGCGAAGATTTGCCGCCCGGCAGATACCGCGCACGCGGCTACCTGGTCGGAAAATTGAAAGTCGATGACGCGGGCAAGATTGCGGCTCCGCCAGACACTGCGACGGACCACATTTCGGTGAAACTGGTGATGAATCCACTTACTGCCGATACGCGATCGGTCATGGAAATCGGCGCTGGGTTCGATCCGAAAGGAAGTTTTTTAAAAACGATGGACGGATTACCGCTGGCGACGATCAAGGAGAGTCCGAAGCTGACGCGCGTGGTGATGGAAAAAGATGGCGAGAAGACGGCGGATATTTGGCAGTCAGATGAATCGAACGTCGAGCACCTGCGCGTCTCGAACATCGATAAGATCATGGCGTTCGATTGCGGTTTTTTTCAGCTCAGGTAGGGGCGATTGACCTCACTCGCCATGGCCGTTCGGTGAACCGCCGCTACCTACTGGCAATCGAAGCATATCTTTGTTTAGTTAGGCCCCATGGCTTCCGCGCCTGAAGTTCAACATACGCTTGCGAAACCCGCCGGTTTCAGCGGCACGTCGCTGCACACCGGCGAAAAAGTTTCGCTCAAGCTGCATCCGGCGCCAGCCGATCACGGAATCAAATTCAAGCGAAAGGATTTGGCCGAGGAGCCAACGATCGATGCGAAAATCGAGAACCTGAAAATGGTCGAACGCGCGACCACGATCGGCGAGGGCTCGATGCGCGTGCACACGGTCGAGCACGTGCTCTCGGCCTTGTCCGCGATGGGCGTCGACAACGCGATCGTGGAAATGGATGCAAATGAGCCGCCGATTGGTGACGGCAGCGCAAAACCGTACGTCGATCTGATCAAACGTGCCGGCATCGCCCCACAGGAAGCGCCGCGAAGATTTTTCCAGGTGCGCGAACCGATGCACATCGAAACTAAAAGTGGATCGATGCTGATCCTGCTTCCGGACGACAACGGCTTCCGCATTTCCTGCACGCAAGCGGGCCCGAATAATCGCTTCACCCAGTTTATGTCGACCAACATCGCGCCGGAATTGTTCGAGCGCGAGATCGCGCCGGCGCGGACGTTTGTTTATTATGAAGATGTTGAGCCGTTGATGGAAAAGAATCTCATCAAAGGCGGCAGTTTGGAAAATGCCGTGGTCGTGCGCGGCGACGCGGTCTTGAGCAAAGAGCCGTTGCGATTTCCGGACGAATTCGTCCGGCACAAAATTTTGGACATCATCGGAGATCTCGCCCTGGTCGGTTGCCGGATTCGCGGGCATCTGATTGCGGTGAAGCCAAGCCATGCGGCAAACGCCGAGCTTGCGCGCGCGATTAACAAGGAGCGCGCGCGACGCGAAGCGCTCACCGTTCCCCGTGTTGTGCCGAAGGGTAACGGTGGACTCGACACCGACGAGATCATGCAAATTTTGCCGCATCGATATCCGTTTTTGATGGTCGACCGCATCATCAGCTTCGACGAAGGCGGAACAAAATGCATCGGCGTAAAATCAGTGACGATTAACGAACCGTTTTTCCAGGGACATTTTCCCGGTCATCCGGTGATGCCGGGCGTGATGCAGGTCGAAGCGATGGCGCAGGTCGCGAGCTTGCTGCTCTTTAAACTCACGAAGTCGACAAACCGCATCGGCTATTTCATGAGCGCGGACGACGTGAAGTTTCGCAAGCCGGTGATGCCGGGCGACACGATTTTCATTCACGCCGAGCTCACGAAAGCGCGCGGCGAACGTCTGGCGAAAGCGAAATGCCATTGCGTGGTAAATGACGCGATCGTGTCCGAAGGGGAATTGATGTTCACGTTTCTCGATAAATGAGCGACGTACAGATTCATCCGACGGCGATTGTCGATCCGAAAGCGGAGATTGGCGCCGGAACAATCGTTGGGCCGTATTGCGTGATCGCGCCGAACGTAGTGATCGGCGAAAATTGCTGGCTGCAGCATCACGTCACGCTCCAAGGGCCAATGCGCGCCGGCACGGGGAATAAGTTCTACGCCTATTGTTCGATCGGCCAGCAAACCCAGGACTTAAAATACGCGGGTGAGCCGACGTACTTGGAAATCGGCGACGAAAACACGTTTCGCGAATTCGTGACTGTGAATCGCAGTACAAAAAGCGATGGCAAGACGCGAGTCGGCAGCCGCGGAAATTTTTTAGCCTACAGTCACATCGGTCATGACTGCACAGTTGGGGACGAAGTTGTCTTTTCCAATAACGGCACGCTCGCCGGCCACGTTCAGGTTGGCGACAACGCCGTGATGGGCGGACTCACCGCAGTCCATCAGTTTTGCCGCATCGGACGTTTTGCCATCACCGGTGGCTGCTCAAAAATCGTCCAGGACGTTCCTCCGTTCATGATCGCCGACGGAAACCCGGCGGAAATTCGCGGAGTAAACCTCATCGGTCTGGAGCGAAAAAATTATCCCGCGGACAAAGTGAAGTCGATCAAGGAAGCATTCCGCCTGATTTATCGCTCTAAATATAATACTGCGCAGGCGCTGGAAGCGATCCGGAAAGAGCTTCCGCAAAGCGACGAGATCCGCGAGATCGTGGAATTCATCGAAAAGACCGAGCGCGGAATCATTCGATAGGGCGCGTTAGAACTTCACCCGCACACGTGGCGTCGGCGTTGGAGTCGCGCCGAGAACTGGCGCAGGAGCACCGCGCAATTCCTGTTCGAGCTGTTTGAGAAGGGGCGCGGCCGGCGCGTCACCAGCAATTCGCAGCGCGGTGCGTAAAAGATCGAGGCCGCGGCTCGGTTTCTTGAGTTTATTCCACGCATCCGCTTCCTCGATAATCACGCGAAGAATATCATCGCGGGTCGAATAACAAGTTCGCGCCTGACCGAACAAGCCGGTCGCCACCGCAAAATTACCGTCAGCGGCTTCCATAAGTCCGAGATCTTCGAGCATTGGACAATTGCGCGCGCGCGACGCGGCTTGTCGCGCAGCGATGCGATATTGCGCGGTGTTTTGGGTGAAATTTCGCGCGGCGAAGTCGTGATAAGATTTCCAACTGCTTGGTTTCGCCGGCTCATTGGCGATTTGGATCCAGTTCGCATATGGCCGGTAAAGCGGATCGCCGTCCATTACTCCCATCCACGAGAGCGCCTCGGTCGCGGAATAGGCGCTTTCGGCAAAGGTGAAGCCGTGGAGCAAACGATCGTTGAAAATGTCCGGATGCGTCGTGAGTTGCAGGTAAGGCTCGTAAACGTTGCCCACGCTCGCGGCCGCACCGCGCGACAGAAGCGGCCCGACCCAGTTCGTGGTCTTGTCGCGCAATGTTCCCGCGCTAAACGAATGGATGTGTAAACCAATCGCGCCAGGAACAAACCGAAAATCCGGCCGCGTAAACGGCCCTGACATGTTCGGATAGTACCAGCCGTAATACAACGCGCAGTCGGTCATCGGATAACCTTCCGGAAAAATTCCGGACGCGGCACGGTGAAAGACGGCCGGAATCCCAACCTTGTGAAGCTGATTCGGAATTTCGGCCAACCATTGATCGCCGATCTCGTAACCGGCTGAATCACCGTGCGCGCTGTCGACGTATGCCCGCCCCCAAAGTCCGTTCTTCTCGGCCGCGATCGCGTCGATGATCATCTGCTTCACTGTCGCGGCTGTTGGAGCATCCAATCGGCACACTAATAAAAGCGCCGGGTCTTCCGTTTGATTGATCGGCTGGAAACTTTTGAAATAGGAGTTGAGTCGTGCGCCGGAAATTTGCGGCGAAAAATATCCGAGTGTCGCCAGTTCGGAATCGACCGACGCCTCGTTTCGATCGTCGATCGGTCCGCCACCGCGCTTGTCGCCGGGATATGGTTCAAGCGCGGCGCGAATCTTCAGCGGCATGCCCCTGATCAATGCGACAAAACGGATCGAGGTCGTCATCACCGCTTCCTGGTGGTCTTCGGTCTCGCGCATGTCCCACCAGTGTTTCGCCTTGAAGATTTCGCGGAGCCTATTGGCAATCGTCGAATCGTACTCGTCGCGGCTGATTTCTTCCGCAAGCGAACAGGTCAAGCCGACAATGTGATCGGCCGGAATGCCGCGCTTCTGCGCGTAAAATTTCGCCAGCTCTGCCGCGTCGGGCGCCGTCTTGTTGTAAACGATAACCGTCGAAGCAGCCAGCGGCTGCTCCGAGCGGGCAATTTGCGCAGAGGCCAGGACACACGCGATCAATGAAATCAAAGAGCGCGCGAGTTGGGAGTTGAGCGATGGCGATCGAGTTGGCAAGCTTTTGAAGGTCGCACTTTCAACCGTCATCCTTAATCCCTCAACCTTTTCGAGATGTCCACCGTTCTCAATCTGCTTCGAATCAAAAATCTCGCGCTGGTCGAGGAACTCGAATGGCAGATCGCGCCAGGATTCACCGCCATCACCGGCGAAACCGGCGCCGGCAAATCAATCATCATCGGCGCCCTCCAACTTTTACTCGGTGAACGCGCCGACAAATCGCTCATCCGCACCGGCGCCGAAACCTGCACCGCGGAAGCAGTTTTTACTGGCAAAGATTTGCAGAAACTGAATCCGCAATTAATCGAAGCCGGCGTTGAACCGTCCGGCGACGATTTGATCATCAAGCGCACACTTTCCGCGACCGGCGCGAATCGGCAGTTCATCAACGGCTCTCCGACCACGTCGTCGATCTTGAAAAGCGTTGGCGACGCGTTGGTTGACCTTCACGGCCCGCACGATCACCAATCCTTGCTTTCGCCCGACAAACAACTCGATCTGCTAGATTCGTTCGCGCGCGCTGGAGAGTCGCTCGAGGAATACAAAAAACATTTTCGTGAACTGCAGACGCTGACCGCGGAGCACGCGGCACTCAACACTGCCGAAACCGCGCGTGAACAGGAGCTCGATCTTCTGCGGCATCAAATCAGCGAGATCAATTCGGCCAATCTGGTCGCCGGCGAAGAAGAAGAAATCGAACAGCGCTACAAACTTTCGAGCAGCAGCAAACGCCTGATTGAACTGGCGAGCGCCGTCGCAAACAAACTGTCCGAAGCGGACGACGCAGTTCTTTCGCAGCTCGCGGAAACGCAACGGCTGCTGCGAGAATTGGAAAAAATCGATGCTTCCACTGACCAGTTGGCGTCCGAACACGCGGCCGCGGTTGTGCAGTTGTCCGAGATTGCACGTTCGCTTGCCGATTACGCGGAAAAATTCGATCTCGACCCGGAACAACTTGCCGCGCTCGAACAACGCGTTTCGCTTTTCGAAACATTGAAGCGCAAATATGGCGGCTCGATTGCAGAGGTGATCGCGTTCGGTGAGCGCGCGGTCGAACGAATGCGCAAGATTGAAGGCCGCGACGAAGAACTCGAGCGCCTTAGCAAGGAAATTGAAGAAGTCCGCAGGCAAATGAATCGCGCCGGCGATGCGCTGCGAAAAGTGCGCGCGAAAGCCGCACCCAAACTTTCCGAAACGATTCGCAAGAATCTGCGCGATCTCGGATTTAAACAGTCGGAGTTCGAGGCAAAGTTAAGCCCGCTCGACCAACCGAGTGCGAGCGGCTTCGATTCAGTCGATGTTCTCTTTTCGGCGAATCCCGGCGAACCGTTGAAACCATTACGCGTGATCGCATCGAGCGGCGAAATTTCGCGTTTGATGCTCGCGATCAAGTCCGTGCTTGCCACGCACGATTCGATTCCGCTTCTTATCTTCGACGAGATCGACACCAACGTCGGCGGCGAAATCGCGCACGCGGTTGGCGCGAAGATGGAGACGCTCGCCGACGATCATCAGTTGATTTGCATCACGCATCTCGCCCAAGTCGCGGCTTGTGCTTCATCACATTTTGTCGTCACGAAAGAGGTTTCGCGCGGCCGAACGTTCTCAAATCTTCGCGAAGTCGCCGGAAAGGCGCGCCAGGAGGAAATCGCGCGGATGCTCGGCGGAAAAAGCGATTCCGCGATGCAACTCGCCGCGAGCTTGTTGAAGCACTGAACCGCTAAATACGCCAAATAACGCTAAACGGACCAGGCCAACTGTCTTCAAATTTCGCGTCCTTTCGCGTGTTTAGCGGATGATTCAGTTTTTCATCGGGCCCAGTGGCAAAATGACTTTGCCGTAGAGCTCGTTCAGCACTTGGGCGAGGCCGGTGTAGTTCGCTGAGAAACCGCACACGATTCCTTCCCAGCCGGTGAAATGTTTGAAGCCGGGACTCGCAGCCGCGAAATCGCCGTAGGCAAGGAGGAAAAACAAAAGCGCGAGCGATGCAAAAACGAACTGCAACGCGCGATTGAGCCGCAGTGTGCCGATGAACATGACAAGCGTGAACAATCCCCACATGAACAAATAAGCCGCCATCGCTTTCTCATTCGACGCCGTGGCCCAGCCCAGTTTCGTCATCACGATCATCGTGACGAGTGATAGCCAGAACAATCCGTAGGAAATGAACGCCGTCGTGGCGAAGGTGTTGCCCTTCCGCCATTCCATGATCCCGGCAATGACTTGCGCAATTCCGCCGTAACAAATTCCCATCGCCAAAATCATCGCGTTGAGTTCGAAAAATCCGGCGTTGTGCAGATTAAGCAGCACCGTCGTCATGCCGAAACCGAGGAGACCAAGCGGAGCAGGATTGCCAGTGGTGTCGCGTGTGTCGTTCATGATGCCAGTCTGTCGAACCCAAGATCGACATTGCAATCAGAAATCGCCGAACCAAAGCTAATTACCGTGGCTCATCGACGTAGAGCACGCCCCACGATTCGACGTCTTCGCCAACAAGAATTCCGTTTTCCAACAAAACATGGGCGACAGCGAGGCGAAGCGGATTCGATAACCACAATCGCTTTCCGACACTGTGACGGTAAATCTTCGTCAGTTCGCTTTGATTATTTGGATCTTTCATCAGATCGACTTCCGCCTCCTTGCGCAACTCGCGTCGGGATTTTCCGCGAACAAATCGACGAACCTCCGCGAGTTGCTGCTCTGTATAAATAGGTCTAACTAACTCACGCGATTTCCGATTTTTGAATTCAAAAGTCCGATTCGGAGCAGACGTCGCAAGATCAAAGATTTTTCGTTCATCATCAACGCTGTTAAGATGATGCTCTGCAACGATAGCAGCGTTAAGAGTGTTTTCGCCTAAACAAGCTTCCTGATTCCGGCCCTTGGAATCGCGAACAGTGATCAGAACATATAAGTGCGAACTACTTATTTTAATATGCTTCGCTTCTCTGTCGATGGGAAGTGGCCGGCCAGACTCGGTAACGCTCCCATTATTCATCGCCATCGCACGACGAAACATTGCTTCGGTATATCGCTGCGACGCCGACGCAATAGCGGAAGTTAGAAGCAGCGCGATTATGACTCGAATCGTCATTTGGGGGTCGAGGTTTCCTAAACAATCTTAGCGATGGACGCCTTTGCCGCCAACGCTTAACAACACAATCCATCTTTCGCAGGGCGACTAAAGCGCCAGTCCTCTGAAATCACTTCGTGATCTTCATGTCCTTCGTGGTGTAAAAACAAAGCCGTGCTGAATTATATCTGGCTCGCGCTGGTGTTGCTCGCGGTTGCGATCGGTGGCTGGAATGACCGGCTCAAAGATGTGACCGGCGGAGCGCTCGATGGTGCGAAGACAGCGGTAACGATCGCGATTGGATTGTGGGGAGTGATGGCACTTTGGCTCGGCGTCATGCGATTGGCCGAGCGTGCGGGACTCGTGCAGCGGATCGCGTGGGGATTGCGACCGTTGCTGCGACGATTGTTTCCCGAAGTTCCGCCAGATCATCCGGCGATGGGTTCGATGCTGATGAACATGGCGGCGAACATGCTTGGACTTGGTAACGCCGCGACGCCGCTCGGTCTGCGCGCGATGCGCGATTTAGAATCGTTGAATCCGCGGCCGAGCGTCGCGTCGAACGCGATGTGCACATTTCTCGCGATCAATACCAGCTCGGTGCAATTGATTCCGGCAACGGCGATCGCGATTCTCGCTTCGGCGGGTTCGACCCGACCGACGGTAATCGTTGGAACAGCATTTTTCGCAACGCTGTGCGCGGCAACAGTCGCGGTCCTGTCCGCGAAGTTTTTCGAGCGACTTACGTTCTTCAAACCGAGACGCGAAACAGCCGAGCCGACAGCGCCGCGCGAAGCTGCGACACAATCAACCGACAAGTTTGCGTTTGACGACGATTCCCTTGGACAACCGCCGCTCTCCCGCCCGGCGCCGTGGGGAATGGTCGCACTCGTATTGCTCGCCGTCTTCTTTCTAATGTTGTTTGCACGAATGGTGATGCCGGAAGTGTTTCGACTTCCGCTACCGACTGAACCGACGTTGCAAAACCCGTTCGCGCGAATGGTGAACGCGTTGTCGATCCTGGCGATCCCGTTTCTGTTGAGCTTCTTCCCGGTCTACTCGGCGGCGCGCGGGATCAAGGTTTACGATGAGTTCGTGGAAGGCGCGAAGGAAGCGTTCAACGTCATCATGCGGATCATCCCGTTCCTGGTGACAATGCTGGTCGCGATCAGCATGTTTAAAGGCGCGGGCGGAATCGATCTGCTCACGAAATTGCTGAGCCCCGTGCTAACACCGTTGCATTTTCCAACCGATCTGTTGCCGCTCGCGTTGATGCGTCCATTGAGTGGAAGCGCGACGCTCGCGCTATTGACCGACATCGTGCATCGCCTTGGGCCGGACAACATCGTGAGCCTGACGGCGGCAACGATTTACGGAAGCACCGAGACGACGTTCTATGTGGCGGCGGTTTATTTTGGATCGGTCGGCATCAAACAGACACGGCACGCGATTCCGGCCGGACTGCTAGCCGATCTGACCGG
>Ga0210406_10001348_pt1 | contig 30117 bp, 46 predicted proteins | sample IncBWC30MmetaG_FD_155454 | JGI IMG/M metagenome (GOLD analysis project Ga0210406, IMG submission 155454) | Forest soil microbial communities from Barre Woods Harvard Forest LTER site, Petersham, Massachusetts, United States - Inc-BW-C-30-M | ecosystem: Environmental > Terrestrial > Soil >... | reverse complement strand
GTTTTGTTACAAAAACAGAACAAGCATCTGCCGGGACCGTCTAAGGCACTCAAAACATATGCAGAGATAGGTCTGCCTACCAGGCCGCCGGGTATGCGCACAGTTCCGGCAAACGAACCGACCGTCCTTGTATCCCGTCATCATTGCAAAACCAGGGCCGACAAAACAGTACAGACAATGGAAAACCAAAATTGTGTCGGTTATGCTCGGGATCCTGAATGGATACACCCTGCAAAGACGAGCAATCGCGATGCCGAAACTGTTTGCCGCGCAGGGCGTTGGGAATCAGAACCGACTGTAAGGGGGATTGACACGCTGGATGTCGGTCCGCCGAGATGTCGGCAGGCTGCCGACCCATCGGCGATGAGTGTCCTAGGCCTTTAAGGCACGTTACAGTAGCTAGTTCTCGCTGAGCGAGCTGCATCCGTGAGAGAAGAGTGCGACGATAGGATAATGATTCCCCCAACCTACAAACCAAAGAAGAAATTCATGCAGCTTGCGATCGCGGAGGCAAAGCGAGCGCGCGACCGTGGCGACTATGCCATCGGTGCGGTCATCACGCAGCTCATTGGAAATCGGGAAGTGATTATCGCATCTGCCGGCAATCGGGTAAAAACTTCGGGTTCATCCATCAAGCACGTGGAGCTCGAAACACTGAAATATGTCTGCTCTGGCTATGGCCGGTATCTGCCGGATTTCGTGTTGTATTCCACACATGAACCTTGTGCGATGTGCGCGGGTGCATGCGTCTGGTCCAAAATCGGAGCAGTGGTGTTTGGCGTTTCCCAGCAAGACATCACCGCCTACGGCAGGAAGCACGGCACCGAGGAATTCAAATGGCGCGCCTGTCTCATTTCCTGCAAATTCGTCCTTGAAAAGGGCGGCCTTCGCGTTCCGGTCTTCGACAGTTTCTTAAGAGCGGAATGCCGAAAGTTGTTCGGATATCGAGCCTCCTTAAGGATGATGCCTTAGTTACAGACGCTGGCCGTAGAAAGCGGCCAGCCTGGCAACCTGCAACATTCGCGCCTGTCTTAATGTTTCTTGGCCGCCTTAACCCTTGCCCATCGGGCTCGCTGCGCTGCCGCTATTCTCTTGCGCCCTGCTGCCGAAATGGTTCGTTTCTTGCGGGTCGCTGTAGGTCCGTTAACGTAGACCTTCCCAAAAGCCGTCAGCGCCGCTGTGACGCGGCGTAGTTCATCCGCGAGTCGCGAGCGTTCCTTCTGGAGTTGACCGACAACAGACTGCACTAGGTTTTGAGGCATGAAGGAATGGTATCACTCCTATGTTTTGGATGACTTTCGTTGACTTGCGTGTTCCGCCGCCGTAAGATTCGCTGCCAGTAAATCGGCCACACCATCTCAATGCAGGCGAGATATTCAGCGGCGTTGCGTCACGAGCTAAGCCTACGCAACGCGACCTACGCCCAGGCGCGTGGATTGTCCCACGTCGAGAGCCCCGGTGGCACGCCCGTGATCGTCTACAAGCGATCCGCAGCAGAACCGAAACACGGCAACTTTCTTGATGCCAGCTATCAGGCCATCCTCGCTCAGCCGGAATGGAGACGCCGATTGGAAAAGGTCCACACTCACACGGCATCCCTGCCCCAAAGCGATGAGCGCTGGAAGGAACTCGACGCGTCGACGAGTTCGGATGCTTTACTGATGAATATTTTCTGCTGTCCCGGTGTCACAGAGAGCCGGACGGTAGCGCTGAAGTTAGGATTCGAGGTGGGTGAGGTTCCAGAGTTCGGATTTCGAGCGTGCGTCCCGCTCGATGGCGGACGGGTAGACCGAACTGAGGCTGACATGAAACTAGGGACGCTTCTGGCCGAATCCAAGCTTACCGAAACCGACTTCCAGGTTCAGCGCCCCGCAGTCGTGGAGTCGTATCGCGATTTCCGTGCGGTGTTTGACTGCGACTCGCTACCACGACTGAACGACCAATATGTTTCTTATCAACTCATTCGTAATGTCTTGGCTGCACGCCATCACGGTCTCAGCTTCTGCGTGCTGCACGACGCGCGTCGTCCCGATCTACATGAGGCGCGGTTTGCAGTGATGAGATGCGTAAAGATCACGGATCTGAGAACTAGGTGCAAGGTTCTCACGTGGCAGGAACTCGCTGAAGTCCTCCCTGAGCCGCTTCAAGACTTCTTAGATCGCAAGTATGGGATTGTGCCTCCCGGCTGTATTCCGAGTCCTTGTAGTTCAGACCTTGAGGATGTGGGCTAGAGGCCACGCCCCGACATCCGTACAGACCGACGCGGCCGCATTCCAAGACACTGGCGAAGGTGGTGGCCTGAGGCTGAATCGAAGACAAGAGAAGACGAACTTACGACGGACCAGTTGGCAAGTTACGGCCTTCCGCCAAAGCAACCCGACGAACTCAGCCCTGCCAAGAGCCAAGAGTCGGAAACAGGGAATAAACCATGAAACGACCAATCAGCAGAATGCGCAAGTCCAGCACCAACTCAAGCGCAACTAGGAATCTTCAGCTGCTAACTGGGGGTTCCCATTCGCATCCGCAACGCTAGGCGGCGTCCGCTTGGCCGTTTCCACGGTGCGAACTGGGGAGCACAATCGTTGGAAAGTACACAAAACCATTCTTCACTGCGTACAGCACCAGTTCGGCGATGGAATGAATGTTGAGCTTCAGCATGATATTGCTTCGATGTGTTTCCACAGTTCCTGGCGCCAAGTTCAGGATCATGGCCACTTCCTTGGTCGTCTTGCCCCCGCCTAAGAATTGCACGATCTCGCACTCCCGAGGTGACAATCTGGACGCCTTGGCCGTTCGTCGCTGCAGGTAGCCCTCCACGATCAGTTCGGACACTCGCGAACTGAAGATGCATTTGTGCCGCTGCAATTCCTCTACTGCGGTCGTAAGGTCATTAGCTCCGTCGGACTTGAAAACCCACCCGCGAACTCCCGCTTCCAAACACTCTTGGATCACCTGCTCACCTTGCACATCAGTAAGAACCAATATTCGCTGGGCGGGATTGTCCCTCATGATTTGCTTAGCTGCATCCACGCCATTTAGCTTTGGCATGCAAATGTCCAAAACAACGAGATCAGGCTTCAACAGCCTGCACTTCTCTACGGCGTCCCGTCCATCAATGGCTTCTCCGCAGACCTCCCATCCTTCGCGTGACCCCAACAGGGAGCAAACGCCGAGACGGAATACTGGATGATCGTCAGCCACCAAAATGCGAAACACGCTCATAGCTCCCATGAATTAACGTGACCTTATCAGCCCGCCTTAATGTCGGTCTGTGCACAATTGCTCACGTGCGCCCCTGCGCTTTCATGTGAAGCGAGAGGGTCTGTTCGGTGCTGCACGCGGCGCGCGAAGATTTCGGAAGAAGAAATGAGGTCACCATGCCCCACGTTTTGCGTAGCATTTGAAGAAGCGAGCATTCTTGATCAGACGACTGAATTCGACGTTGATAGCATCGTTGTCAGTCGGAGGCGCAATCTATGAATGAGGTTAGCGTATACACGGTTGAACAAGATGCGTGGTCCACCGCACGGCGATGTGAAATGCGCTTCCGCCTGACCTACGAGCGCGGGTTTCTTCCGGCTCAGAACCTCTGCCGGGATTTTCTGATCAATTCCGAGGAAATAGGTCCAGCTCCGTCGTCCCAAAGTCTTGCTCCGCCACTTATGAAATAGATATGGACATTTTCCCAGTTTCACCGCGCGCTACGACAGTGAACACGTCACGCCACACTCTTGTGACCGAGCCAGCTATGCCAGCAGAACAACTCTACGGAGTTCGCACCCCGAGTGAACGCGAACGGCGTCTCATTGCTTTGGTTGCCCAGGGACTCAAGAACAGTGAAATCGCGGAAGCCATCGGCACGACTCAACACGCCGTCAAGAACCAACTCCGCCTAATCTACGATAAGCTGGGACTTTGGAACCGAGTCGAACTAGCACTGTGGCACGAAGCCAGGCGATACGAGGGGCTGGCGCCTGAGAGGTGAGGCCCTTTCCCTGACCCCACAGGCTGGCAATTCTAGAATTGTTTCATACCGAGCAGTTTTGAACAGTCCGTATTAGTCTGCGAAATGTAGCATCCCTATAGTGAAACAACGTACCGCTTTTGCACACGGTCGGAGGGTGGCCTTTCGAAGACGAACAGTGACAGAAGATCGGCGGAAGGTATAAGGCAGTGAAGTTCAGATTCTTACTGTTTCTCTGAGCGGAGCCAACATTCTATCTACGCCGACCGGGTATCCCCTCTCACTTCTGAAGGTTTCGAAGCGGCAGTTTAGGAATTGATAGCGAAAATTCAATCTCCATCAATTACACACGCCCATTCGGCACGCCTGACGGAGGCCCTGTAAGTATGACTGCGAGACTCGCTTCAACAAACGACCGCACTTCGCTGGTGTGGAAGAGGCTGGCGCCATCTGCGACGGGGGCTCCGTTCCTACGAGCGTGAACAAACTGCAACCTGCCGGCATGCAATTCGACTGCGGGTACCTTTCACCTTACTTCGTTACTGACCACGAACGTATGGAAGTTGCCTTCGAGAACGCCTACATTCTCATTCACGAAAAGAAACTCAGTTCCAGGAGTGACCTGATTCCACTACTCGATCAAGTCACTAAAAGCGGCAAACCTCTGCTCATCATCGCGGAGGATATTGAGGGCGAGGCTTTGGCCACTCTCGTTGTGGGGAAGCTCCGCAGCACGTTGCAAGTGTGCGCCGTGAGGACACCCGGTCTCGGCAACCGCCGCAAGGCGATGTTGCAGTATCTCGCCATCCTGACCGGTGGAAGGGCCATCACCGAAGACCTCGACGTCAAGCTGAAAAACATACAGATCTCCGATCTCGGTTGGGCTAGGAAGATCACTGTCAGCAAGAGCAACACTGTGGTTGAAGGCAGGACCGAGGACCACAAAGTTTTCTTTCAGCCTAACATCGGCACACGCACAGCGTACACTTCGCTTGCGTATTCTTCCCACACCCAGATCATTAGGAGCACCGCATGGAACCCTATCAGCTTGAGCACCCATCAGATCGCATTTTCCTTTGCATCCATTCTGACCGCAATGAAGTAGCCGACTATTTGGAACTCAGCGAAGGAGGCTGCGAGGAGGTCTTCTGCGCCAGCCACACTAGCAGTGACAAGCATGTTTCTGTCCTGCCTAAGCGGGGCTGCCACACCGGATACTCCGTTCGGAGCCGGTCTGTTGCCGCCTGAATCCGGCGGGCATGAGGTCCGCTATACGACTTTGTGCAGGCATTGTCAGAACGGTGGCAGTATAGACCGGCTCAACCATGGGATCGAGGCGTGTGAGATGACTGTCGTAACGAAGGGTGCGGCTCTGGCCGACAGGACCAACGGCATATGATCCACATCACCAATAGTCGGATACCCAAACTGCGTAAAGCTCCCCAACCGCCCCTCTCATACCCCGGCGCAACGCCTGACTTAGACCGTGCCAAGAAGCCACGGCTCGCCGAGCCCCCTGCCACCGACCAGGAACTTAATCCCGGAGATCGCGTTGAGGGCTTGGGGGATTTCGGAACACCGACTGGAGAACTCGGCACGGTGGAACGAGCTAATGAAGATGACGCGGTCGTCAAATGGGATGATGACGGTTGTGTGAGACTCCATCAAGCCTCACTCAAGAAACTCTAGCAGCAATAACGCTGAGGCGATCCTCTAGGCCTGGGTACCCCAAAGTTTCAGAGACGTGCTTTGAGATCGCACGCGCTGGACGCTCTGATGTTTCCCGTTATGGTCCCTAAAGGAGGTTCCAGTTCTCGCAATCGTTCTCTGATCGCTTCACGCGCCAACAAAATGCGCACCCGCATCTTCCGCAGGTCCAATTCCACTAAAGCAATTATGTGGGGGCATGCCCCCTCTTTGTGTTGGCTCGTAACCATGGGGCCACCCCCGCTTGCACTTCGAGCAAGGTTCCAACAATACAAATCCAGGCCCTGACTGGTCTGTTCAATATTGATCACTGAGGGGACACCGATCTTGTTGAATACCAATCAGTAACCGTTGAACGGGCCCCGCACGGCAGTGGAGGCGCGGTGTCACGAGTGCAGTCAACGCTCCAGCTATTGCAGTGGCGCAAGACGGAACTCTGAGTGGCACGATCGACTACCCTGACCAAGACACGTCAGGAATCCTCATCACCGCCATATCCTATAATGCAGGTGCCCTGCACTTCGAGAGCAACCAAGGCGTTTATGACGGCACCGTCAACAAGGAGGGTTCCGAGATCACGGGCACCTGGAAGGAAGGCGCGCCTCTGAGTCTCACACTGAAGCGAACGTCTTAGGTCCTTGCGCAAAGCATCTGAATAAATCTACAAGAATGAGCAGTTTTGAACAGTCACAATATCCCAGGGGCCAGTACCCTTCAAACATATACAACACAGTTGTTCCTAAGAAAAACGGGACAGCTCGTGGGGGGCAGGCATGGGTTAGCGTCGGCTCTTATGCGACATTAGACCCTCACGCACGCCCTCTTTTTTTTGCACTTGACCCACGCGGTCTGCTATAGCGCGAGACATGGCCGCTTTAGCATCTGCCTGACGGGAGGCGAGGGATGGCTGCGTCGGATGAAGTCGTTTTTGCCTGGGCCATCGGAAAGGTGTTGTTGATCGTGATTGCATCCTTCGGCATCGTGCTCTATGTCTCATGGGCAGGAACGAGAAGAATGCTACGAAGCAGCTGCAAAGAGAGATCAGCAACAGCGAGTGGCCGAGAATTGAAAGCGTCTGGTGTTAGTAATACCGTTTAGCGAGGCGGTGCCCACCTCCTCCTCTTTCAGGTTCTCTGAACTAAGTCAGTCCATCTGAAGTTCTTCCCTCCTTAGGCTCCAAAGAAATCGGGTGGCCAATGCCTACGACTGAAATTCAGCAGGAAATTGAAAAACTTTACGCAGTAAGCAATCGCCTTGACTCGCTGGCGGATCAGCATCCTCTGGTCTCGGAAGCGCTCCTCGGCATCTCGGGAAGCGTTCGCAACTCAGCTACTTTGTTGGGAGTGTTGCTCACGACGAAAATATCGTTACTCTAAAGATTAGGTCCAGCAAGCTCCTGATGTGCCATTTCTGCCAGACTTGGCCATGAGCTTAGGTTTGCCTGAGCGGAAGCTAGTCGTGGAGGACGATGTTGAGGAGTGAACTGTGAACCTGCAATGTATCGCCGGCGTGATAGTCAATGAACCCCAATTTCCTAAACCTGTTCATGAAAAAACTGACCCGTGACCGCGTTGTCCCCACCATCTCTGCCAGAGTTTCTTGACTGATCTTTGGGATTACGGATTCGGGCTTCCCGTCCTTGCCGAAATGGGCCAGCAATAGCAACATCCGGGCCAGTCTTTTTTCACTGGAGTTGAAAAGCTGGTCAACCAAATCCTCTTCATATCGGATGTTCCGGGCCAGCAAATGCGCCACAAACACATCGGAAGAGGCATGCTCCCGGTGAAGCACTTCCATCATGGACTTTTTGTCAATTTTCATTACGGAGCAATCGATCATTGCGGTTGCGGAGCACAGACGGAGCGGTTGCCCCGTAAGGCATCCTTCCCCGAAGAAATCGCCTTCGTTCAGAATACCTATTGTGGCTTCCTTCCCGATGGCCGACACAACGGTGAGTCTTACCTTTCCTTTCTGTACATAAAAAACAGCATCGGACGAGTCGCCCTGGGAAAAGATCGCCTGCTTCTTGGAAAAAGCTGCGATATTCCTACCGCCATCGATGGTCGAGAGGAATGTCTCGGGATCGAATGTTCTGAGTTTCTTGGATGCTGCCACGAGTGGCATAATTGGCCCCCTCTCAAGAGTTCCGAATGCGCAGAAGGCAACTCCCCCCGATAATGAAAGAAGAACAAATGCGCAAGAAGGGCTAGAACAGCGTCAAGTGTGCGGGCAAAGCTGCGATCGCGGGGTTAGCCACGATCTGAACCTCAAGTCAATCTTGAGGCTTTTCCCCGCCCAAGGCAAGCGGAGAAAAGTCAATGACGTGTATCAGATGCCAATACACTACCTGCAAGAAGTTTGGGTACTTCGGTAAGCGCCGGATTCAGCGTTGGCGCTGCACTTCGTGTAGCTCCACATTCTGCGAGGCTCACGAAAGGCTGACCCGCGCCACAATTATTTCCAATCCCGATGCGGCTGCACGTGCAATGCAATGTCTTCTTGAGGGTTGCTCGATTCGCTCCACCGAACGACTGACTGGCCTTAACCGGAACACCATCATGCGCCTTCTGGAAACCGTTGGCGCGGGATGCGAGAAATTATTAGACGCTAAACTGCGCGGTCTTAACTGTCGCTATGTGCAATGCGATGAAATACGGTCTTTCGTTGGCAAGAAGCAGCGCCAGGTTCGCAAAGGTGACGGCGTAGAAGTAGGCGACCAATGGATTTTCGTTGCGCTGGATGCAGAGACTAAGTTGGTAGCGTCCTACTGCATCGGCAAACGCAGTATCGCAAATACCATGAGTTTCATTGGCGACCTACACAAGCGCCTTGCCAGTCAAATCCAGTGGACCACGGACGGCTTCCACTTCTACACAAAGGCGGTTCCTGAAGTCTTTGGGCTGGACATTGACTTCGCACAACTTGTGAAGCTGTTTGGAGACTTTGGGCAGCACGACGAAGGGAGGTATTCCCCACCACGCATCACGGAGACAATATCCAAGGTACGAATCGGCAACCCTAGCGTGCGCGACATTTCTACCAGCTACGTGGAGCGGCAGACCCTCACCATGCGTATGCAGCTTCGCAGGCTCACGCGGTTGACAAATGCTTTCAGCAAGAAGCTGGCGAACCTGAAAGCCGCCGTCGCCCTGCATTTCACGTATTACAACTTTTGCCGCGTACGCTCTAGCCTTCGAGTGACGCCCGCGATGGAAGCAGGATTGACAGACCACGTATCGAGCATTGCGGACTTGGTTAACTCGCAAGTCGCGCCGGGAAGCCTAGCAGCGTAGTATTCCACGTAGGTTTGGGCGCAGCATACGCGGCCCGCTTTCCCTCTCGTGACAACGAGGGCAAGGAGAGGGTGCTAGAAGGCGCAGTTCACTACGTCGATTTGCGCCCAAACCTAGATGGGTAGAAATTTGTGTAGAGTGGTGCAGTTTGAAATCCACAGGCCTTGAAGCGGATACCGGGTCTGTGGGAAAATTCCTTTGTGCCAGAGAAGCCCCCTGAATACCTCACTTTCAGCCCCATGGCGCTCACCTGCCCTCGATGCAAGGCGAAACCGGGAGAAGTATGCGAATTGCTTGAGAGGGAGGTAGAGATTGTCCATGTTCAGCGAATCGAAGAAGCAGCTCGAATGAACGCAGCCGTGAAGGATATTCAGGAGATGTAATAGCTATGGCAAAACGCGGACACCTAGCGCAACACGCTATTTAAGACACAACCGATACCGATCAGGTTCTACCACAGGTTCTACCAAGTCTCGTCCACTGTTCTTTTACAACAGCAATGAGCAGGCAAGGGACAGGTCAAGGTCGGTTGAGGGCTGTCGCTACGATCAGTACAAGTGAAACGAATATCAGGACGGCGGTCCCCAGCAGCACGAGTTCGCTAAGTAGGTCGGGTTTCAGTAGATCTGCCCGCAGCATTTCAGTTCTCCTGGTAGGATAGCTGCTTTTGTCACTACTGTACTATCCTTGCCAAACGTTGGTGACCGCACGCGCACGGCACAGTTTTGGTGGGTTTTGCTTGGTTAATTGCTGTTTGCAGATGGGGCACGGTTTAGTCATTGTGTACGTCATCAAGTCTTACCTCCGGCGGCCTACAGATTCATGCTACCAACCCAGGACCGACACGTCTGGCCAGAAACGCTCACTCTTGGACTGCTTATCAGCAGCGTTGAGTAAGGTGGACTTGGGCGCGGTCAAGTTAACCCACTTTGCCTCTAAGCTGCCGGAAACGGTTCCCTCGAACCGACGATGCAGTGTGTTCAGAATTGACCAGTCTCCGGCTCGGTAATGAGGCACAATCGTCATACCAATAAATTAGGCATAAATGAAGAATGAGAGATGGATAGAGCTCGGCAAGTTGGCTGCAGCCGAGCCGGACTCAAAGAAGTTGCTGGAGCTGATAACAGAAATCAATTGTCTGGTGGCTGCCAAAAGGCTCCAACAACAGTTTGCCCGTTCACCTTCCCACTTCTTAGGGGCTGATCGTCCTTAGCGCAGCATTTCCGCCATTCACACTTGTGCCGGAACAATTGGGGTGCAACCCTATGATGAACAAGAAAAAGGAAGCGGATTGGCAGGAGTTACTGGAACAATTGTTGGCTGAGACCGACAGGACCGCACTCAGGGAAAAGGCGAATCAGCTAGAGTCAGCTATATTCTTTCGCACCAAAGAGCTCGAATCAGGCGGTGACGGTTACGCAGAACGCCAAGCGATGCGAGACGCGAGCAATATCCTACTGCAAACCAGGAGCGAGCAACCATAATTTCCTCTGAATTCCGAACTCTTATGCCGAATGGGAAGTTCGCAAAAGCGGCGCGTCGACAATGTCGAAACTATCCCGACCGGGCGCGTCGATTCAGCAGTACACTTAACGGTGCTCAGCCAGGTGCAGTGGCGCGCAGATCATCGGGGTATCTACACTTACGGGGTCGAGTTTCTCGACGCCGATGCTGCGAAAAGGAAGTTCTGGGGAATCTACTTTCCGTGACCGTCATCTACTAGCGAGCGTGAAAGCAATAACCGATTCAGCAATGATGAGGGGAGCCTAGGGTCATGCTGGCACGATGTCGCGGGTGGTCGTTGTCAATGTTTTCACGCGCAATAAATCGGCAGAGACGCAGCTGGTGTGGACCCATGTCACTAGAAAAGTGCAAGTAGTAAATCACTTCGCAATGCGAACACCGAAGCGGCTCGGCGTCGCACATCAGCCAGCCATCTGTCTCAATCACACCCTGCAAAATAGCCATCGAATGGGGCATAGCAATGAACAATCCTGACACGTTTTCACTTGTCTAAACGGGGCTCGCCAGTCGTCTCCTCAAGCCACGAGTCGTTGAGGCTACCTGTTTCTCGACGCTTCACGAGTCATTCCGCAATGTATGCTTCTCTATTGCCAACTCGGTAAAACGGCGGGATACAGAGATGACCTTGCTTTCAAGGGCATAACTTTACCTCGCGAATCAACGGCGCATAAGAGTCCGACGACCTACAGCGAAGCATTGATTTCACCGTTCAAAAAAGGAGCCGGCCCAAATGCGATCGCATTCGATCCGCCGCGACGGACGGCCTTGAGGTTCCTGCACTCACCGCTGGCAGGATTCAGATCGTTACGACGCAGGAAGAGCGACAGATCGCGCGCCACTGTCGAGAGATGATGATCAATAGTCGCCCATGAATTGCTGGCCTGTCTCTTGCGCCTCGCAGATCCTCAACAGCTGAGCTGGGTAGAGGCTCTCAGCTGGGTCGGAACTTGCAATGAAATAAAAGCTCAACAAGTAGCAAGAGCGAGCAATACCTTTCAGCAGCCTGTTAGGCAGCGCGTCGGCTGCGGTACGGATACCCGGCACCGGATGCCCGGCGCAGCAGCACGGAAGCGTGTTTAGTACTACCGGTGTGGGTTGCGCACACGAAGTGTTCGTGGTCCTCTTCGTCGAGTTCTAGATAGTCGGCGATTTCGTTGCAGACCGAGTCGTCACAAAGAATGACCTTACCTACAGGGTGCTCAAGCCGAAAGTATTCCATGAGATACTCCAATCATGTGAGTCCGTAAAGAATTGGGCACACAAAAGTGCGAGCCCTAGATCGGACGCCGAGCTTAGCGCAAACGGAAAGCTGGCCATACTCTACCTGTACGGACACTAGCTCCGGAGTGCATCGGGAACTTTCGAGCGATTTGACGGCGTCTTCGGCAGTAAATCTTCCCATCACCAGCGCCAGCTTGCGGTTGGTTGTCATTTGGACGGGAGTCGAGTCAACTCGCTGCACGTATTCGGGTGCGCGAGTACCGCCACGACTCACTTTCACGACAAATTTAATCTTTTTCATGGTTTTTCCTATGCGCTTCGGGATGACAAACAAATGGGAGGCGAGGTAAGCCACCTCCCATTTCTCTCACTCAACCATTCGCCACGGACAACTAGGCCGGTTCTATGCGGCCTTGCCTGGAGCCTTGGCTTCGAGCGTCTTCTGGCTGCCGACATTAACCTTGATCTGCTTGGGCTTGGCTTCGGCTTTCTTGGCAAGGTTAATCTTCAGCACGCCCTGGTCATAGTGGGCGCTTACCTGCCCCGAATCTATCGAGCTGGGCAGCGTGAACGACCGGGTGAAGCTTCCGTACTGCCGCTCAACCCGACGGAAGTTCTCCTCTTTCTCTTCCTTCTCGATCTTGCGCTCGCCATGGACGGTGAGGGTAGTGTTCTCGATGCGGACATCAATGTCTTTTTCGTCGATGCCCGGGACTTCGAGCTTCAGAGTAATGGTGTGCTCGTCTTCGTAGATGTCCACCGGCGGTGCGAAGCTGGTGGTTGTTAACGCCTCTTCCGGTCCTTCGGGACTATACGACTCACGGAAAAGACGGTTCATGCGGTTCATGCGGTCTTGCATGGTGGAAAACTCACGGAAAGGCTCCCAACGTGTCAATAGGGTCATAACGCAATTCCTCCTTCAAAGGAAAGCTAAGAAGAAAAACTTCAGATGGGCTGACTTAGTTCAGGGGACCTGAAAGAGTAAGAAGAAGTAGCTTGCTCAATTTCAATGCTAGGCTTGTGCGCACCCGTTGTCAACCTACCCCAGATGATGCCCGCGTCCGGGCGCTCACCGCCTACCAAGATTTCCTCACCCTCTGGAAAGACGCTGACCCCGATGCCCCATCCAGAAAGAAGCCTAGGCGGAGCGTGCGAAGCTGCAATGAGCGGGAATGTCCGGGGCAGAGCCTCTGGGCTCCATGTCTAGCCCTCTTGCGAATCGCAAATACAACTATAAACCGACCGGCCTAGGTGCTTCGGATTTCCTGAGGACGAGCCACGCCAGCAATCCGACACACACCAGCGCCGCGCCAAAAGCCGCTACAAGTACCAGCGTGCGCGCCGACCACACGCTTGTCACGAACCGCCCGCCGAACACCGATGCGAGGTAAGCCAGCAGAGCAAAGCGGCACACCCGTCCCATGCCGAAAGACAGCACAAAAGCACTGAGGGGATAGCGCGTTACACCAGCGCCAATTACAAAAGCGGAAGTCGGAAATGGCGGTGGAAGGAGTGCGGAGAGCACCAGAGAAAGGCTTCCAAAACGATGTAAGAATGTCGTGACTCTATCGAACACCGCTTCTTTAATACGTCGCTGGAGGATTCCAAGACGCGACAGACGGTAGGCGAGTGAAGCGCCGCAAACCGAGCCTGCCGTGCTGCACATGGCGTAGTAGACCCATAGTTCTGGATGACGGGCGGCCAAGATTATTGTGAGCGCGTCAACTGCCCCGAGAGTGGGCAGCACAGAGCTATCGAGCATAGCGAGAATGAACACCCCAACCCCACCCAAGTCTCTCAGTATTGAGATCAATGATGTCACTGGTTCGATAATACGGCTTGATTAGCCTACGAGGCGTAAGATTTGGAAGTGAGCAGAATTCTTCCAGGACGCCCCGACTCAGACCCTTGTGATAGGTCGGTGGCTGCCGATGTGCTGCTTCGACAAGAGCCAGACGAGGAAGAAGACGAAGAGGAAGACGAGGGCGACGACAAAGAATACGACGATGAAGGCTACTCGGAGTGAGCGCAAACAGAGTAAGCTCCAAGATGTCTGATTGGAACTGGTTCGGGGGTGATGAGTGGCGGAAGTTCGACTGCAAGAAGGTGAGTCTATAGAGAGCGCCCTTCGTCGGTTCAAGCGCAAGGTTCAAAGCGAAAACATCGTTGGAGATGTGAAGCGTCACTCCTACTACGTGAAGCCGGGCGAGAAGCGCCGATTGAAGCAAGCTATGGCGCGAAAGCGTGCCCGAAAGAAGGTTCGCAAAGAATCAGAGTAGGCGGCGACCGTCAGTAATGGCGGTTAACGGCGGGGCGGGTGAAGACAGACGACGATCATCCAGCTCAGGTCTCGGAGGCGTTAAGGGAAATCCGCTGGATCGGTACAAAGACGCGGCAGCGGATTGAAGTCCGAGGTCGCTGTACCAATGCCCTCAGCACCGCCCACCTATGGAGTGTAATCTTAAAGCATGTACAAAACGACTAGAAACATCGTAGGCGGGACGTTTATGACATGCAAAGATTGCGGTCACGCGGTGAGCATGAACAAGATTTGTGAGACGCCGCTTCAATCGACGACGGATATTCTGAAGCACATGGCCGATCACAACGGCTCCCGCGCTTTCGCGGCAATTGGGCGCCACAACGCACCAGAACCAGAAGGCATTTCATCAGATGGACTACCCCCCTCGCTTTCGACGCTCCAGCACCGGTGGAGCACCCCAAGGTTCCATTCACTCAACTAAGTTCGATGTAGATACCCGGTAAGCACCGCTAGGACCACGAGTATTCGTGCCGCGAGAGTCTTCTTGGACGTAAAGAATTCCAGGCCTCCTCTATGTGTTCTGGGCAGCTTAGACGCGTGTCTAGGCAATGAGTTAGCGTAGTGAGGATCAAGGTCGGACGCCCGATCACACTCACAACGCTGCTGAGGATCTGCAAGGCGCTGGACGTGAAGGTGGCGACGATGCTCGCGGGGATGGAGCAGCGATCAATATGACTTGTTATGACTTGGTTTTGGCCGTCCGACTGGGGTCAAACCTGGGCGCATGGTTGGCAGGCCGAGATGCGCGCCAACTGCTTCAGCGCAAGGCATCATGAGGCAGTCGCAGAAATAAAGTTGTTACTTCCAGATGTCAGTGATGACCGCCGCAGTGCCATCTCCTGATTCTTTGTGAATTGGATCGAGCCCGAAATTATCCTCGACCGTTCGCAAAACACTGTAATGGTTGTATGGAGCCGTTACTTCCTGTGCCTTCACTATGGCGCCCAGAAACACCGTGTAGATTCGTTCAGGTTTGCTATTTCCCTCCGACTCGTCAAAAGTAACGATGACGAGAGTGCGTTTCATCTGTTCGTCTTTCGGAATCCATGTTGTATCGTCGAAGTGAAGCCAGGTCGTGAGAAATACTCGCAGCCAGTCCGCGGCCTTCTTGAGGCCTTCTTCCGGATGGGACGTCGGGTCATGCCCGTCGTCGTCGAGATTTGGACTGTAAAACATATATTCAGGTAAAGGATGCTTTTGGGGGGCGGCGATGAAGTCACCGACATCAGTGACAAAGGCGTTGTCCTGGGCATGAGTATCCACCGCTACCACGTTGTGAAAACTCTTATTCTGGACTTCTCGGAAACTCAGGAAAGGAACATGCTTGCGTGCGTACCTTCCCTTGCGGTCGCCGAGGAAAGGGTTCTGGGCAGTGGGAGACGCGGGATAATCCTCAGCGTAGTTCTTCCAATTGAGTAGATCAGCGATCGTCCTATGATCGTTATCGTCATTGAACGTCCTCTGCTTGTCACTACGGAATTGTGGTTTGTGTGTTCCGAAATCACTTCCCGCTATCATCGCTAGATAATTTGGATACGAGTAATGGTAGAGATTGCCGAAATTGCTGAAGATTGCACCCTTTTGAGCAAGTGTCTTCAACAGATCGTTCCTGATGGCGGACTCATAGTTCTGATTTTCAAGTACGACGATGAGCACGTGGTCGAAATGCTTTGGCGGAGCCGAGGCACTGGCGCCGGTGGGGACGTTTTGCGCAAGGCTGAGAAGCGTGACCGCCCAAGAACAAAGTATTTCACGCGCAACAGCGCGGCGCGATAGCGGCATGTGTATCCTCCAAGATTCTTGCAGTTTCGGAAGGTCGCGCTCGTGAGTACTCGTTGCAACTCAGCACGCACCAGTTCCGAATCGTGGAACAAGGGAGACAAGTTCTTTTTGGGAAGTTCGACCATATCAAACAACCGGGAGACAGGCCTTAAGAAATGAATTCTATCGCAATTGGTGATTGCCCCACTCGCGAAATCTCCTCGCACGTGGTAACCGTGGCTGCCTCCAGGTGCGAACCGAACTGCGCTGGCTTTCGCCATCAGCAGCACGCTCGATCATAGTGCGGACCTTGGGGGTGCGATCGAGTTTTGTGCTGGAAAGGCCGTTAAGCCTGGATTCGAAAGCGCGTGGTGAGGCGTGAAAGGTGCTTTTATCGACGTCTCCTTCACGGGGCAGAAAGGGGGCCTTGCGGTGGGACCCACCAAGCGCGGCAAGGGGACGAACATCATCGCTCTCGCCGTTAGTATCGAAAGCGCTTCGCGGGTGAAAGCCAATCCGTCGAAGGCGTCGTCCGACACAGCGTCCCTCGACACCCTCCTCGCACAACTGATCGGCGACAAAGCCTACGATAGTGACCGTTTGGATCGAAGTCTGGCCGAGCGCTACGGTATCGAGATGATCACGCCTCACCGCGGGCGGCGTCGCGAACCCACATAAGACGGTCGGCCGTTGCGGCGCTACCGCAAAGGTTGGCACGTGGAACGCCTATTCGCCTGGCTCCATCACTTCCGTCGGCCCGGTTACCCGCTGGGAATACCACGTCGAAAACTCCTTTGGCATGGTACGTCTCGCTTGCATGCAGATCCCGCTCAGGTATTTTTGAGGCCGCAAACAATGAGAAAACGGAACTTTTCTGTAAAGTCATACGTACAAAACAGTCGGGAGGGATGTGATTTGGTCAGTGCTTCCTTATCAACAATGACTCGCTGGACAATATCCGCCATTCTGGGGGTTGTGCCTCAACTGTGCCTGGCACAAACGACGCGAGACGGGCGGATTGATCTCGGAGGATACCGGCTCTACATCTCTGAATCAGGCTCGGGTGTGCCTGCCGTGGTATTTGAATCGGGACTAGGAGAAGATGCAACTACTGTGGAGCAATGTACAACCACAAGTTGCGCTATTTGCCCGCACTCTGGCCTATGATCGAGCGGGACTTGGCAAGTCCGATCCGTCTCCTCATTACAAGACCGTTCCAGAGATGGCGTTCGAACTGCACTCTTTGTTGCATACCGCCAGAGTTCCGCCTCCCTACGTCCTGGTGGGTCACTCTCTGGGAGGAGCGATTGTCCAGGTTTTTGCGCATTCATATCCTAAGGAAGTTGCAGGACTAGTGCTGGTTGATCCAGAGGACGGCAGGCTGAATGACCGGCTACGGTCCCATATGACTGCACCCGAGTGGGCAGAGCGGCAAAAAGCGCTGGATGAGGCTATGCCAAAATTCACCGATACGCAAAAGGCGGAACTGGAAGCCTATAAGACGAGCAGTAAGGATCTGGCCGAAGCCCTTCCTATGCCGGCAGTACCGATTATCTTGCTAACTGGCACCAAGAAGAACCCTGAGTTCCCGGGGAACCCGCTGGAGCAAGACCTGAAGTTGGAACTTCACAATGAGCTGCTTGCAAAGATTCCCCAAGGCAAGCATGTCCTGGTGCCGAATTCTCGTCACTACATTCAGAATGACGCGCCTGAGTTGGTCATCGAGGCAATTCGTGACGTTGCGAGGCATTCTACTTCCAGTGGCGGACAAGCACCGACCAAACACTGAACCGCTAGTAAGGTCAGTGGAAGCCTTTGTGAGACCGGTTTCCGTACCGCAACATTCGCGCAATTGGATTCCTGAAGTGGGCAGAAGGGCTCTCAAGTGGGTCCGAACTTGCGGTGAAACTTGCAATAAAATCGTGGTGCAGTTTGAATGAGCCGGTAAATCCCGGCGGATGATCGTGGATCAAATTTGACGAAGGTTGCGTTATCGTGGAGCAGCGGTAAAGACAGCGCCTGGACACTACGCTTGATGCGAGAACGATCCGACATTGAGGTCGTAGCCCTGATTACGACCTTCAATTCGGAAGCAAACCGCGTGGCGATGCATGCGGTGCGGCGTGCATTAGTGGAAGCGCAGGCCGAGCGAACCGGGCTCCCGCTGTGGTCGGTAGAACCGCCCTGGCCATGCTCAAACTTGGAATACGAAGAGCGGATGCGCGGCGTGTATGAGCGTGCGACAGCTGAGGGAATCACCGCCGTCGCCTTCGGAGACCTGTTTCTTCAGGAGATTCGCGACTACCGAGTGCGGCAATTGCAGGGGAGCGGACTCGAACCGATGTTTCCGGTCTGGCACATCCCGACCGAACAACTGGGTCGAGATATGATCGCCGCAGGCGTGAAAGCAAAGATTACTTGCGTGGACCCCTCGAAGCTGGCAAAGTCGTTTGCCGGTCGTGAGTACGACCTGGGTTTACTGCAGGCGCTGCCCGTCGGAATTGACCCGTGCGGCGAAAACGGGGAATTTCACACCTTCGTTTACGATGCGCCGGTGTTTTCTCACCCCATCAGAGTGCGGACAGGGGAAGTTGTCGAACGTGATGGCTTTGTGTTTGCCGATTTGCTTCGGTAATGACCAGCATTCGGATTTATCGCTGTTCGAGGTCTCTAGACTCTGCCCTTTCGTCTCGGACCGACAGCCGGTGATGATGATCCGATCGGCGCGTGTCAATACACTAATGCGTCAGGTCAACCGGTTTGTCTGGAGCACGTGAAGAAGAGTGAGTGTGATCAAATACTGAACTCGATCTTCATAGAGGGCGGATCGTGCGAATAATCGCTGAACAGAGCAAATTTTGGGTTCCCAACGTCCGCACGCGAACCGATCACGCGGCTCGTTCCCGGAGCAAAGCCTGCAGGTTGTTGGGAGAGAAACATTCGCAGCTTATGACACCGGCATTGTCGTGTGCCGCCGCTTCCAAAGCTCCGCTTCCAACTTGATTGCCACGGCCTCCGCGTCGAATACCGACTTTGCCCCCTGAGCCTGGGTTTCAAGATCGGGGCGCTCCAGACGCTGCGCGATCCCTACCAGAGCGGATCGATGCAATCCGGTGATCGGCTTCTCGCTAGCGTGCATCAACCATTTGCCAAGGGCCAATGTTCTTTCCGTCAGGCTTATCACCACGTTCTGGGGCTGTGGTATCGGTGGACTGTCCGATCTCGGGACGGTCAGATCGACCGCGCTACTGAGGTCGGCGGAGGCGGCAGTACGATCTCCCAACCCGTCCTTTCCTAGACCAAAGCAGTTCATGATGGTCTTCAGCACGCTGGTGTGATCGAAGATGTCGTTCAACGTCCCCGGTGGTGTGAAAGGCGACACCACCACTGCCGGAACCCGAATGCCTAAACGATCAAATGCGAATCCACTCCCTCCCGGTTCGGACGTAGGAATCACCTTACCGCCTGGGGAGAACGTTTTTGGAGGCGGCACATGGTCGTAGCACCCGCCGTGCTCATCAAACAAGATAATCAATAGCGTCTTGTTCCAATCCGGGCTGTCACGCACTGCCGAATAGACACGGTAAACGAGTTTCTCTCCCTCCCCAACATTCGAAATTCCAAATAGCTCAGCTGCGTGGGACTCAGGGTGCATGTCGTTTTCCGGCCCCCATCTGAGCGAGTCCATGTAGTTAGGTTCGATGTAAGAGTAAGCGGGCAGGCCTCCTGGCTTTTTTGCATCATTCTCAAAGTCATGGAGGAACTCGAAACGCCCTGGCTGGAGTGCGTAGTCCCACACCTTCTCCTGGGTGAGCATCACCAGGCTCGTGACTGTCCATCCCGCGGTGTAGACCTTCCAGCTTCGTTTGGCAGCAGAAAGTAAATTGAAGATGGTGGGAGCCTTATTGATGAACAAAACGTCTTTCCCAGCATTATCTACGTAGCCGGACGAAGTTCCGGCATGAACGAATGAGCGGTTGCACAGTGTCTGCGAGGGGATGGAACAGAACCAGTGATCGCACACGCCGTAATAGAACGCTAAGCTGGAGAGAACGGGTAGGGTTGCGGGTGTAAAACAGTTCATGATGATTTCGGGGTTGGCTCCGTTTTTCCTCGCGTAATTGTTGACAAACCCTTGCATCGTCGGCGGTGTAGGCGGGGGCGTCTGATTGAGAGCAACTGCGGGAACGTTATACAGTTGCTCGTATACGTCTTCGTAAGGCTCGCCTGGATCAGGAAATGGATCAGTAGGCCTTTGTCCTTTCGCAACCGGCACGACGCCCTTCAGCCAAGCATTACTTAGGTCCTTTCCGTACACCCCTTCAAAATTGGCTGGTGGCTCCTTGTTGAACGGGTTTGGGTTGGCTGGGTCGTAGAGCCAACCCAGAACATTATCGAACGAACGGTTCTCAAGCATAAGGACTACGACGTGCTCGATCTGATTCAGGCTCGCCATTCCATCTCCCGATACGGTCCTTACCTCAGAGGTGCGTGGAGCTAACGATTTGATGGTACGGCTGGGCGATTTGGCTGGCAAACCGCAATAGGGCCAGTGTGCGCCTTGAGCTGGGAGGCCCGCCAGAAGATCAAGTCCTGTTACGAAATCAGAACAGAGGAGCGAGAGGTCCTGCACTCACCGCGTCATCCCTGCCAGCACCTTGGTCAACCTCACGTCCAGCGCGTCGCAGACCCTCAACAGCGTGGTCAGGGTGATCGGGTGCTTCGTTCAACCCGCCAGAGAGTGCCGGTGCAGTGCCATCTGTTCCTTCCCGGCTAGGCTCAATCGATGCTTGTCGATTGCACATTCTTACGGAGAGCTTCATAATTTTGCGTGCTGGTAAATATCCCATGAAACGATTCATCGCACTTTCTTTATTTCTCGTTCTGACCACCGCACTAGGCTCAGCGCAAGAGCCTACTCCGGCAGTCGAGGTGCCGCTCGCAAGGCTCGCATCACTCACCACAATCCCGTTGCCAGAATGGCGATGGCACGACGATGTACCACACCCGGAGGATCCTTCCCTGAACGACTCCCAATGGGAACTGACCAGGCTCGGTGCAAAATGGTCGACGGGCACTCGTGCATTTCGCCAACGGATTGAAATTCCGGAGAAAATCAATGGTTATGCTGCCGAGGGGGCACGGGTGAAACTCGAGTTGGCATTGGACAGCAATGGGCCGGATGAGATTTCCGTGTTCGCTAACGGTGCGCTGGTGTTTCGAGGGAACGAAGACACGCTGCAACCGATGCTTCTAATGGACAATGTACGACCGGGCCAAGACTTTTTGGTCGCCGTGCGCATGGAGGCGACGGAGGTAGAGAGCAATTTCTACCGGGCCGCCCTTACGATCGAGCCGCCTGCCAGCCGTCCAGATCCGGCCCTACTGCGCATGGAAATCCTGTCGGCGCGTCCGTTAATTGCCGCATATCAAGACGGACAATTTCAGCGTGAGCAGCAACTGGATGCGGCCGAAATGGCTATCGATTTCTCTGCACTCGATAGAGGTGATCAGGTTGCGTTCGATGGCTCGTTACGAAATGCACAGGCCAAGCTTGATGCGATAAGGCCGTGGCTCAAGCAATTCAGCATTCGCGCGATCGGCAATTCCCACATTGACATGGCATGGCTGTGGCCGTGGACCGAAACAGTGGAAGTCGTGCGCAATACTTTTCAAAGCGTTCTGAATCTGATGCGCGAATATCCCGACTTCAAGTTCACCATGTCTTCGGCACGAACTTACGAATGGATGGAGGAGAAATATCCCGATCTTTTCAAGGAAATCAAGCAGCGAGTACAGGAAGGGCGGTGGGAGGTCATTGGAGGCATGTGGGTAGAGCCGGACCTGAACATGCCAGCAGGCGAATCGCTGGTGCGGCAAATCCTGGTAGGCAAACGCTACTTCCAGAAGACGTTTGGAGTGGATGTAAAGATCGGTTGGAATCCGGACTCCTTCGGTTACAACTGGCAACTTCCGCAGATCTACAAGAAGTCCGGCATAGATTACTTTGTTACGCAGAAGTTGCTTTGGGCACACGAGTTCACCACTTTTCCCTACAAGCTGTTCTGGTGGGAAGCACCGGACGGAAGCCGGTTGCTCACCTATTTTCCACATGATTACGCGGGTGGCATCGACGGCGAAAGTATGGCCAGGGATCTCTCGATCTGGGCCCCTTCGATGTATGGCCCTAAGCTAACCGACACGCCCGAAATAATGCACCTGTATGGTGTCGGAGATCACGGTGGGGGCCCGACTCGTACGATGCTCGACAACGCTACTCGTTTGATGTCCCGAGATGTGGTCTATCCCAAGTTTGAGTTCGGCACCGCTAAGGGCTTCTTCGAAAGTATTGAGAATAAGCTTCCCGCCATGGATGTTCCCACGTGGAAAGACGAACTCTACTTTCAGTATCACCGCGGTGTTTTCACAACCCAGGCAGAAACCAAGCGGCGGATACGGCGCAGCGAAGAGCTGCTGCTCGACGCGGAAATGTTTTCGTCGGTGGCGTCTCTTTATGGCCGATCCTATCCGCAACAGGAGTTTGAACTTGCCTGGAAGAACCTGCTGTTCGACCACTTCCACGACATTATGCCGGGCTCCGGCATCGCAGTGAATTATCTCGAGGCTAGGCGCAATCTGGACGACGTCGGCCGTGCGGGGAGAGAAGTCATGGATGGGGCGTTGAAAGAAATCTCGGCTCACATCAACACGCAAGGCGAGGGCGTGCCGGTCGTGGTTTTCAATTCGCTCTCCTGGCCCCGAACCGAAGTAATCGAGATCGAGGCGCAGTTGCCCGGGCCGGCACAACATGTCGAGGTTCTCGATTCAGCCGGCAAAATAGCGGAGTCGCAATTGTTGGCAATCGAGCCAGAGACACATCGGGTGCATGTGTTGGTTCTCAGTCACACTCCAGCGGTTGGTTACGCAACATATTTCGTGCGCGCCGCGGCAATGCAGGAATCACGCCATGCCACTGTCAAGGCATCAGCCGGTACTCTCGAAAATGAGCTCATTCGCCTCAAGATCGACCCCCAGACCGGCTGCATGACCAGTCTTTTCGACAAACGAACTCAGATGGAAGCGCTTGCCCCGTCTGAGACCGATAGCGGAGGTCCCAAGGACTTCATCTGCGGCAATCTGCTGCAGGCTTTCAATGACAAACCCAAACGTTGGGATGCATGGAACATCGACGCTGACTTCGAGAAACAGCACTGGGATCTGGACAAGGCTGACCAAGTCGAGTTGGTTGAAAACGGGCCGTTGCGGGCCGTCATCCGTGTGAAGAACCATTTTCAGACCTCCACCTTTGAGCGCAATATCACCCTGTACGCGGGCATGCCGCGAGTAGATGTCAAGATGCATGCGGATTGGCACGAGAAACATGTTCTGCTGAAGGTGGCGTTCCCAGTTAGCGCGCACAACGAGAAGGCCACTTTTGAGATTCCTTATGGCTCGGTCGAACGCCCGACCACGCGGCGCACACCGGCCGAACAGGCGGAATTTGAGGTTCCTGCTCAACGTTGGGCCGATGTCTCCGACGCTACGCACGGGTTCAGCCTGCTGAACGATTGCAAGTACGGTTACGATGCAAAGGGAAACGTGCTGCGGCTGTCGCTTCTACGCTCGCCTGAATGGCCCGATCCGCATGCTGATGAGGGCCCTCACGACTTCACCTATTCGCTGTATCCCCACGGTGGAACCTGGCGGGAAGCACAGACCATACGCCGCGGATATGAACTGAATGACAAACTGATTTCAATGCAGACTGAGAAGCGTCAAGGATCGCTACCGGCCGAACACTCCTTCGTCCAAATAGGGCCGGACAACGCAGTGCTTACCGCATTCAAGAAGGCGGAGGACGAAAATAGCCTTATTCTCCGGTTCTATGAGTGGGCGGGCAAGCAATCTGAAGTGACGTTGCAGCTTCCAAGAGAGGCGCAATCGGCCGAAGAAACTGATCTTATGGAGAGGCCTATTGGGAGTCTCTCCATGAATGCTGGAACGGTCACAGTGCAGACGAGGCCGTTTGAGATCAAGACCATAAAGGTGCGGTTTGCCGCCGAAATGGCTGGGGACGAAATCAAACGAGAACCGTGAGATCTCCTACTGGGTTTCGTGTTTTCAAACAGGCATGTTCGCAATGGCGAACCAAAGGATCGGGGCACCATTGTCGCCCTAAGAGTAAGTGCGGTCAACACCTTCCGCACTACACGGAAGCGGTCGCGCTTTGGTTACAACCAATGGCTGTCCAAAAACCTGGCCATCGAGCGCGGCGTTGCAATACTGGCCAAAGCTGGTTTTGTCGATGGACTCCGTTATCTTGGTTTCATTGAGATTCTGCCCGGTGCGGTACACGCAGCCCGTACAGATGGCCGGTATGTCTTGATGCCATGTGGTTACGTTAACACCGCTCTGAGCGGCGGATGTTGGGGCTGTAAAGCCGAGCAAGAATGCTAAGAGCAGAGCATCTAGAAACGCCGTGGCGCGGACAGTCATGAGAATCTCCTTTTTCTTTTCTTTCGGGCCGCTTGAGGGCGGCCATTTGATAACGCGTTCCTAGAACTTGTACAGGCTACCGCCGCTCGGAACCGCAGTCCAAACGTAAGCGCCGTCGAAGGCAACGCCCCCGGTCTGGATCTGGTGCGACGCAATTTGGACCCCATCGCTGGCTCGCAATATGCGCAAGTAAAGATCGCCAGACACCCACATGTACGTCCCGTCGAATGCGATTCCATACGGTCCGCCCGGAGCTGGAAACGTGCCAAGTACGGTGCCATCGCTGGCCCGCAGTTTGCTTACTGTCCCGTCGTTCCGGTTCGCGATCCACATGTTGGCTCCGTCAAAAGCGATGCCGAGCGGTCCGTGGCCTACCGTGAATGTGCCCAGGACTGTGCCGTCAGAAGCCCGCAGTTTGGTTACGGAGTTGGTGCCGTAGTTCGTCACCCAGACACTGGAACCGTCAAAGGCAGCAGCAATGGCCCCGATACCCGCAGGAAATGTTCCCAGGTTCTTGCCGTCAAGGGCCCGGAACTTTCTAACAGTACCGTCGCCGCTGGGAACCCATATGTTGCCTCCGTCGAAAGCCATCCAGCCCGGTCCATTGCCGACCGGAAACTTACCCAACGTCTTACCATCACTAGCGCGCAGTTTGGTGACCATGTTATCGGCGTCGGTGGTTACCCACACGTTAGCCCCGTCGAACGTGACGCCATACGGTTGAAATCCTACGGTGAACGTGCCTAAAACTTGGCCGGTGTTGGCCTGCACCTTGGTGACGGTATTATCGCCGTAGTTCGCCGTCCAGACGTTGGCTCCGTCAAAGCAAACTCCGAGAGGTTGGCTGCCCACGGTAACAAAAATCGTAGTGTCGGCCAAATACCAGTGCAGCAACGCAATCTTGAGCGGGTTCAGATGTGCTCCTGCATCCAGGATAGGAGGCTGCACCTGCAACTGCGCAGCCTGTGCCGCTTGATTACCAGCCTTCTGCGCTTGCCCAGCAAACGAATTCACCATTGCCAGAACTACAACAATCAGAGACACGCCGATCACGATTCGAGTCTTCATGTGGTATCTACTCCCTGGGGCGGCCCACAAATGAAGGGCAAGGTAAGGTTACGAGTGGAACAGTTTGGAAGATCGACCAGCACTGCGGAACTGCTAGCCGGTCAGACGGAGCCAGTATCCTGCGAGCCCCTGAGTATGTCAAGCAACAAATTTAGGGTATAGCCGTTGGTGCAAATGCACGACTTATGCGCACTACAAAGGAAGGTAAGTCGGGAGAATAGTTCGGGCGCAAAGCTAAGGAGGCAGTCAATTACCGCTGAGGTACTGCGCGATCATGCGCCTTCACAGTCGTACCATTCTTTTTCTTGTAAGATCGCACATGGACAGTCTTGGGCCGACTGTTTTTCTTGTGGCTGTGAGCGGCCCGAGGAGAAGCTAAAGCGGTTGGTCCGATGGGCGCAACGAGCAAGGTCGCAAACACCAACCCGGCCAGCACTCTCTTCCATTTCATAAGTTCAACTTTCTCGATAGCGGAAGTGGGTTTCTAGCGGCTCCAGCCCGTTCTTTGGAGCGCGATGTTTTCCGTTAAGGCGTCCTGCAGAATTTTTCTCCCCTCAACTCCAACGGTGCAGTCGCAATTTCCAGTCGTGAGATGCGTAACCTTAACGGGCCGGTTCACATTCAAGGCGATCTCAAGACCGTGGCTCCGCTCTGACTACCAAACCGGAACACTTCATCTGTCTGCTCAATCAGCGTAAAGTCCATACTCTTTGGAGGTTACTCTCAAGGGATTCAGCCACAGAGTTGACGGAAGTCACCGGGCGTCCTTCTTCCGGGCAGCGGCTTGACTGGCATCCTCGTTGCAGTTGTGCTGAGCAAACCATGTTTCTAAATACTTCCTACCCATCTCTGGGTGAAGTTGCAATGTGAGCGGAACTTTTTGTTTTGTGCCACACTTGGAGCACTTGCCGAGCGTGAGGCGGACATCCTCAGATTTGGTCTCCAAGGCTCGTTCTGCCATGCCGGACAGTCTCCCAATGCCTGTGGCTTTCAAACTGCACGATTACCGGCATGATCCCTCACGAGATATTAAGGCTACCTTAAGAGAATGTTTCTTCCGTCAACTCCAGCGGATCAGTGCCTTCGCCACAACGTTCGCTAAGTTCTTTCTCTCATCACTCCCGATAGTCCAAACATGATCGCCTTGGTCCTCGGTGAGATGCACAACTTTGATCGGCGCATCGCCAGTCAATGCGGATTTTAGATCGCTCCCGCCGAGCAAAGTGGTTGCCGTCACCTTCTTGTCGCACGTAGGGCAATGAATCTCGAAGCTCGCCATGAGCTGAGTTTACCTTAGGGGCTGCGATGGGCGGAGATTGCTTGGTGTGGCACGTCACGTAAGCGCACACTTCCGGACGCTAAGGGTGCCCGCACTTGCATTAAAGATCGGGTCTCGCGACGATTGCCCACTGCTTCAAAAGCCACTCAGGAATGTAGCAACGGTCCTTGTTGCGCTCGCACCACTGCCTAAGTCTCTCCGATCCCACGCAGGTCTGGTAGGTCAATCCGAGCCTCTCGATCTGCTCTTCAAACTCCGTAGGAACAATCGGGGCGGGCTGCATCGGCTTTCCCCAGTTTGGATTTCCGCGCTTGCGAGGCTGCGTGAACGCTTTTCCCATTAATTAACTATGATACGCGCTCGCGCACATCGTGCTTTCACTTGGCGCGGATCGGCGTGGAGACGGTGCCGAAAGAGAAGGAGAGGTGACTAGCGGCGCATCCCCCCGGAGACCGGCCTTCTCATCCCATCTGTTAACACCAAAAATGCCGTTTGCCTAAGATGGGCCTTTGCGATGTTCTTTGAGATATAATGGGTTGCGCTGCGTTGGGAGGTTCTATGCACGGAGCGCGACTCTTCTCCACTTTTCTACTTCTCTCGCTTCTCACGTTTGTAATCTCCAGCGCCGTCGCTCAAACCGGTCCGAACCCTGCCATCTCGCCGCTTTCAGCCTTGGTTCGCATTCCCGGAGCATTAGGGGGCGCGAGTGCCAGTTACGCGGTGATTGACCCGATCATGCAGGTCGCTGAGCTTACCGCTTCGGACGGCAGCTTCAACGATTTCTTGGGCACTTCGGTTGCCGTCAGCGGCAACACGGTGGTCGTTGGACCGGCATCGGACAACGGTCCATTCCATGGAGCCGCCTACGTGTTCGTGAAGCCCACCACGGGATGGAACAATATGACCCAGACCGCTGAATTAACTGCCTCCGACGGCATGTCCGATGACGAACTCGGCCGCTCCGTCTCCATTAGCGTTGACGGAAACACCATTGTCTCTGGAGCGCCGTTTCATACCAACCCGGACAATTCTCTTGGCGCCGTTTACGTGTGGGTAAAGCCGGCTACTGGCTGGACGAATGCAACCGAAACCGCCAAGCTTACTGCCTCTGATGGCAGCCAGTACTCCGAATATCTCGGGTTATCGGTTTCCATCAGCGCTGACACCGTGGTAGTGGGAGCCCCTGGCTGGGGCACCCAAAACGTAAGCGGGGAAGGAGCGCTCTATGTTTATGTGAAACCACAGAGCGGCTGGGTGAGCGCCACAGAAACAGCCAGGTTGACCGTCGCCGGGGCTGGCGCGGCAGATGATCTGGGTGAGTCCTTGGGCATCAGTGGCTCTACCATCGTGGGCGGCGCTCCCGGCGCCAGCGCCATGTACGTGTTCGTTGAGCCCGTCGGCGGCTGGAGCACCACCTCAACACCCAGCGCGAAGTTAAGCGCCACAGGAATCGGCGGTGCAGTCGCGATCAACGGGGGAACAATTGCCGCCGGTTCACCGAATCTTACGGTGGGCTCGAAACACCTACAGGGAGCAGCGTTCATCTTTGTGAAGCCGCCCAGCGGCTGGAAGTCGACCTCAAATTTCAACGCTGAGTTGACCGCTTCCAACGGCACGACTGGAGACCAGTTTGGCTCTTCCCTAACCGTTGCTGGGCAAGGCAACGGCGTAGTCAGCGGTGCAGTTGGCGCAAATGCTACGCTAGGCTCTGCTTACCTCTTCCTCAAACCAAAAAGCGGTTGGCAGACCACTTCCAGGTTTGCCGCTGAGTTCACCGCCTCCGATGGGCAGTCTGGCTACAGCTTTGGCTCAGCCGTCAACACCGACACTCGCACGCTGGTTGTCGGGTCACCGGGCTGGTTCGGACCCTTCGGCGATCAGCAGGGTGCTGCCTACGTTTTCGGTCGGTAGGAACAAATTTCGTGGGTGCCCACTTCTGGACGTGGTCCCTCCGGTAGCTAACTTGGGAGGAATCCTCAATTTCAAGCCTGTCGAAGATCGTCAGAAGAAGTGCGATGCAGGTTGGTTAGTCATGTAATCGAGCCATGTTGGGCAGGGTGCGGAGGCAAGTCAATGAAACCATGGGGTTAGCTACATTTGCGGAAAAAAGTGTCCCAGAGTACCTTCCGAGTACATGAGTTAACTGAGAAGTAAATGCGGGAGAGCGTGGGAGTGGGAGACCAGCGAGGGGTGAACGGAGAGCGCGACGATGCGGAGATTCACGAGTTTGGACGCGCGGAGTCGTGAAGTTTTTAAAAGATCGCGCGGAATTCTTGGAATTGTGGGCTGGCGGATCGCGCGCGTTCGGAATGATTCTTGTTTAGCTCAATGAAATCGGGGTCTGAAGTTGTTGAATACACGGTAGATGAAATGTCGCTGTAATCTTGTTTTTCGAGAAAAAGAAATCGGAAATCCGCGAGAGACGGGCGCGGTTGTAATCAGCTTATAGCATCCGACTCGGCGTTCCCTTCGCCGATAGTCATCTTTTTTGAGTTTTTTTGAGCTTTGTTCCGCGTTGGATCGCGTGCTGCGGCAGCTTTGATTCTTCCGACATGGACAACCTCAAGGTTACGGGCAGATATTGTTTGGCAGACCTGTCCCGGTTTGGCGTGGCACCAAGGGCAGTCTAAGGCCATCGGGCTAGTGGGGAGGAACTTCAAGGATATAATTTTTCTCACAATTGTTTTCGTATGGTGAACTCATCGCCCTGGGCAAATACGACGCGATCCCTCATTCGGAGGGAAATTCACCTCTCCACGATCGTTCGGCCATTCCGCCCGGAGTTATGCCCTTCACCACCCGCTCCTGGTCTATCTGGTCAATCAGCTGCTGAACCAGGTGGATCATCTTGTTTGAGTCTGTTTCTTGCTGGATTCGTTGCACCAATTCGTGTTTGCCTTCCGCGATGGGTGTGTCGTCATGTGGCATTCGTCCATTACCCATGCTTGAGTACACGCTAGCCTCAGCATCCTGGTGAGACCCGCTTGACGCATCGGCTTGTGGCGCACCTGCCCAGTATTGAGAATGTGGGTTATGTTTTGTCATGGCTGATTCCCCTTCGGCAAAGTAGACCTCTCGGCAGCGGAGGTTTACCGCTGGTTTCAATCCTCATACTGAGATCACTGCTCATTTTCTTCGCATGCAGTTCTTCAATGATCTTCTTCACTACCTCGACAGAAATCTGTTGGTAATGCGTTGGAAGCGTTTGCATTCAATTGCTCCTTGGAGCCGAACAAGAAAACACTAGCAGGCGGGAACTTGTACGGGTGACATCTTTTGGTGCTGATTTACGGGGTTGATTGTGTGTTAAGTACTTCGCTTAGTAGCACTTGGATGGTAATCAGCCTAATGGATGGCTCACGACCCCTCAGGACGCGAGACTGTCTGGTTAAGGGGTCGACTTTTGTACTTGCACGTGTCGTCACGGTATTGTACGATAGCGTTACGTTTGTTTAGGGTTCGCACTAACGATTGGAGATTG
>Ga0210406_10001346_pt1 | contig 30159 bp, 23 predicted proteins | sample IncBWC30MmetaG_FD_155454 | JGI IMG/M metagenome (GOLD analysis project Ga0210406, IMG submission 155454) | Forest soil microbial communities from Barre Woods Harvard Forest LTER site, Petersham, Massachusetts, United States - Inc-BW-C-30-M | ecosystem: Environmental > Terrestrial > Soil >... | reverse complement strand
CTCGAAAACGGCTTGAAAACCGCGCAAGGCGAATTCGTCGCCATCTTTGACGCAGACTTTATTCCCGCTCCTGATTTTCTCCGCCGCAGCATTCCTTATTTCGAAAATGAAAAGATTGGAATGGTGCAGACGCGCTGGACCTACTTAAACCGCGACTATTCGCTGCTCACACAGGTGGAAACCATCCTGCTCGACGGTCACTTTGTTGTCGAGCACGGAGCCCGCTCGCGCCGTGGCACCTTTTTCAATTTCAACGGCACAGCCGGTGTTTGGCGCCGTCAAGCTATCGAAGACGCCGGCGGCTGGGAGCACGACACCCTCACGGAAGACACCGATCTCTCCTATCGCGCGCAGTTGTATGGCTGGAAGTTTCTCTATGTGCCCGATATCGAATGTGCTTCAGAGCTTCCGGTGGATATGAATGGGTTCAAGGCACAGCAGGCGCGCTGGGCCAAGGGTCTGATGCAAACAGCCAAGAAAATCCTGCCGCGCGTGATGAAGTCCAACGCGCCTTGGCACGTCAAAGCCGAAGCGTTCTTCCATCTCACCGCCAATATCAGCTATCCACTGATGGTCTTGCTCTCGACCATGCTGCTGCCCGCCATGATCGTGCGCTTCTATCAGGGCTGGGTGCAGATGCTGGTTATCGACCTGCCGCTCTTTCTTGCCTCCACCTGCTCCATCTCCAGCTTCTACCTTGTTGCGCAAAAGGAGTTGCGCCCCAAAAATTGGTGGCGCACTTTTCTGTACATGCCTTTTGTAATGGCCACGGGTATCGGGATTTCCGTTCGCAACGCGCAAGCCGTCATCGAAGCCATTATCGGCAAGAAAAGCGAGTTCGCGCGCACGCCTAAATACAAGATCGAAGGCAAGGGAGATTCCTTCGTCGCAAAGAAATACAGGAACAAGGCTGGTTGGATGCCGTATGCGGAAGTTCTTCTCGGTGTCTACTTCTTCTTCACCGTGCTCTACGCCATTTTGAACGAAAACTATGCGACGGTGCCGTTTCTGCTGCTTTTCGTTTGGGGATATCTTTATACGGGTTTCATGTCCCTGGGACAAACCTACTTTGCGCATCTGCGCTTTGGCGTAAACGCCCCGGAAATGCGCCCTGCTTCCTCTGGCGCTCCCGGCTTCTAAATTTCATCGTGTAAAAAGAAATCTCCGGGAATCGCGGGTGGGGTGTGTCGCGATTCCCGGAGGTCTGCTTGGCGCCGTGCTCCCTTCACTGAGCCGTCGCGGCAGAAACGGGGCGATAGGGATTCACGCGGGAAGCTCCAAGATTTCGCTCGCGCCGGGTCGCCGCCGAGGCGTAGAGCACGATGGAAAAAATGCCGCCAAAAAGAATCAGCGCAACGCCCGCGTCAACAATCGCCATGCGCGCCACGCCTGCTTCCAGCGTCGCTTCCTTGCTCACCGCTAACGTCAGCGCACTCTGCGTCGATCCATTCTCGTTCGCCGCTCGCGAGCTCTGCGCCACGCGTATCGCGGCTGCTTTGCTGACCGCCGGTGATCCCGGCTTAACGTCGAAATACGTGGGATCCATGTCTTGCTGGGCGCGAGCTGAGCCGACCAGTAACAGCCCGGCTCCCAATCCCACCATCATCATCTGCATCCGAATTTTCTTTTGAAGTTCCATGCCACCCTCCGCTTCGCCTTTTGAAATCCATCAGATGTTCTTAGGAATTGCAGGTGCGTAACCAAGTCGGTCGAAAGATCTCGCGTTTTTCGATGGCACGCCAAATTCATGACTGTATGGCACTTAAGAAGCGAGGAGCGGCGAGTCTCCTCAACCGCAGGGCGCCCCCTTACTGCGCTCGCTCTCCTTTCGGAGATAACCGCCTATCTATTCGGATAGAGCTTGTGAGTAGTAGCCTCGCGGTCTTTGGAGCTAGAATACGCAGCAGCCCGGCGGCTTTCTGTCAGCTGCCTCGTCGAGACTTGCTTCGTGCAACCTAGGCTCTTAGCGCTCAGTGGTCCTCTCGGAAAGTCCGAATTCCGCTTCGCTACGCCGCTGTCGATAGGCCGCGATTCCTCCAACCTCATCTGCATCGACGATTCTGCGGTTTCTGCTCTTCACTGCCAGATAGCGCGCCAGAATGAGAGCTTCCTGCTCACGGACCTTGAAACGGCATCGGGCACTTTTGTCAACGGCATCCCAGTCAAGCAGCGGCTCCTAACACCCGGAGACCAAATCGCTATTGGCAGTTCCCTCTTTCTCTTCCAGGTTGATGGCGCAGCCGCACCAATCAGTCCGGTCCAATTCGATGAGACATCTTCGGCAAGCGGCCAGGAACAGCAACTCCGCCACGATGAACTCGTCTACTTGCATCCGGAATCGTTGGCGGCCCTGCCGCAATCCGCGCGGCTGGATCGAGCGCTAAGCACACTTCTGAAAATCAGCACGGCCATCGGCTCGATCCGCGATGTCGAATCGCTCCAGTGGCAACTGCTAGGCATGATCTTCGACGTAATACCCGCCGAGCGCGGTGCCATCTTCGTTGTGGACGATAGCGCTGCGGAGACTTATTCGACCATAGCGTGGGATCGCGTTTCCGGCCCCGATCATCCCGTGCACGTCAGCCGCTCGCTCGTCCGCCGTGTCTTCAAGGACGGCATCGCTATTCTCGATAAGGATGGTGGCGAGGTCGAATCGCGTTCAGACGGCCAGGCCCCACCGGTGCGCTCACTACTCTGTGTGCCTCTTGGGGTTGCTGATCGCGCGTTCGGAATCATCTACCTCGATTCCGCCAATCCCAACGCGGCTTTCACCGAGGACGACTTGCAGCTTCTCGCCGCGATAGCCGGCCTAGCCGCAATTGCCATCGAGAACGCCCGGCAATTCGAGCGCCTTGGCAGTGAGAATCAGCGTCTGCGGGCCGAGATCAGTCTGCAGCACGACATGGTTGGCCAGAGTCCTCGCATGCGTCAGGTCTACCAATTTATTGAGAAAGTCGCCCCGAGCGATTCCACAGTGCTGATCCGCGGAGAAAGCGGCACAGGCAAGGAGTTGGCCGCGCGCGCCATCCACAAAAATAGCCCGCGCAAGGACCAGCCGTTCATGGCGCTAAATTGCGCCGCATTGACGGAAACTCTTCTCGAAAGCGAGCTGTTCGGGCATGAGAAAGGCTCATTCACTAGCGCTATTTGCCAAAAGAAAGGTTTGCTGGAAGTCGCCGAAGGCGGCAGCGTTTTCCTCGACGAAGTCGGCGAACTCTCTCTGACTCTGCAAGCCAAGCTGCTGCGTGTTCTTCAGGAACGCGAATTCGTCCGCGTCGGCGGCACGCGCTCTATCAAGCTCAACGTCCGCTTCCTCGCCGCTACAAACAAGGACTTGCAGAAAGCCGTCGCGGAAGGCACCTTTCGCGCCGATTTATTTCACCGGCTGAACGTCATTTCGTTCACATTGCCGCCGCTGCGCGACCATAGAGACGATATTCCATTGCTTGCGGAATACTTTGCCGCGCGCTACGCGACGCGATGCAATCGCAATGTCAAAGGGATTTCCGCGGAGGCTCGCGTCTGCCTCGCCCAATATGACTGGCCGGGCAATATCCGCGAACTGGAAAATGCCATGGAGCGTGCCGTGGTCATCGGCTCCTCCAGCTTTATCCTTCCAGAGGATCTACCGGAAACCCTGCTTGAGAGCTCACAGGCTTCCACCGCCGCGTCGAGTGGCTATCACGACGCCGTTCGTGACCTGAAAAAAAAATTAATACTCAGCTCTTTCGAACAAGGGGGCGGCAGCATCACGGAAACCGCCAAGCTGTTGGGCTTAAACCCCAACTATCTGCATCGCCTGATCCGAAATCTGGATTTGCGCTTAGCGCTAAAGAAAGACGCCAAACCGTGAGCATTCCCTATGCGTGGCAAAAAAAAGGCAAGCCCTGCGGCTTGCCCACTACTGAACTCTAATTGCTTTGTCTGGGAGGTCGTGCCTGTCAGGCTACCGTTCGCCCACGCAGGAAGTGCATGATGATCGAGATGAGTGCCAAGACGAGCAGAACGTGAATGACCCCAGTAGTAACGTGAAACGCGACGAATCCGAGTAGCCACATCACCAGCAAAACCAACCCAATTAAAGCCAACACTGAACCCTCCTAGACGAAATATTTCGTCTTCGACACGGATGTTGCCACTCTAGTAGTTCCACGCACATCGGGCAATCGTCGTACCCGGTTGCCAAACTTGTGGTAGCGATACTGGATTTAAGCCGTTTTACTGGGGTTTTCCTGTACTTCTGTTCGGCAAAACACAAGGGTTGAAGCTGGCTCGGATACTGAACATGTTGGGCCGAACCGCACTACTTCACGTCAATGCGCTCACGGATCTGTGAATAGCGCTCTCGAGAAAGGACTCCTTTGTCCACCAGCGCATGCGGTGAGTCGTAAGGTCGGCCGGCGATAATTTTGCGTGCATCGCGCCGCGTGATTCCGGGCAGGTCCATCAATTCGCTTTCACTCGCCGAATTCAAGTCAACGCTGCGTTTTCCGCTACGCTCCCAGCCTTCCTTTACTCCCTGTGCGGCTGCGTGCGCCTGCTCCGCAGCAGTTTTCGCCGCCTCCTTCAGTTCCCTACCGGCCTTCTCCAGTTCGGGCTTGGCGCGTTCGGTAGCTTTCGCCACCTCGTCGCGCGTCCTCTGCTCGCTTTCCCGTTTCTGTTCTTCAGTGCGGTTATCACTTTGAAAAAACCCGCAACCAGTGATGCTTAGAGCCGCCATCACCGAAAACAACAAATACACTACGCTCCGCGGACGAAGTGACATCCTATTCTCCTGAACTTAGAAGCTGGAGACTGGGAGTACCTGTTCTATTGGATGCGTCGCGAGATATTCCGGGCGGTCATCGCCCGGCGTGCGGCCAGAATGAGTTCTTTTCTAACGGGCTATCAATGTGGACTGGCTGGCGACACACTGCCAAGCACCATTCTGATTCACCCACGTATCCGTGAACCGCCCGCGCCGCAGAAAAGGTTTGCCCTTTTCAATTCCCTTGTCCCGGTACAATCCCGTCACCACAGCGGCGTTCCCATATACGTGGACCGTCATTCCGTCGTTGTTGATCTGTTCTTGCGTCACGTTGTTATGCAACGTGTTTTCCAGGAATTCCTTTTTGTTCAGCAATGTGCCGTCGTAATCGACGTATACCAGCGATTCACCCAATAGCTGATTAAGTGCTGTCGCGTCTTTGCTCTGCTCCGCATGATTCCATGCGCTCTCGAGCGCCAGCAAGTGTCCCTCCTCCGCGTTCCCCTTATGAGAATCCTGTGCCATCAGCGCGGCGCAAAGCAAAGCCAGTAAGCCACCCATCCATAGAGCGCGCATCGCGTTCCTCCGCATCAGACGTTGAGCCCAACAGCTCCGCTTAACGCGGCGTCGCACCCGCATCACTCAGAAACCCATCCACCGTGGACACAAACTCCTTGCTCTTCTCCACCGGCGGCACGTGGCCGCACTGATCGAAACTCACCAGCTTTGCACCCGCAATTCCTGCTGCGTATCGTTCGCCCGAAGAAATTGGCAACAGGTTATCCTGTTTGCCCCAGACCACCAATGTCGGCACGTGAATCTCCGCCAATCGGTCGTCGAGCCGCTCAGACGATAAACCTGGGTTGCTCAGAATGCTGTGTACGGTGTAACTGTCGTGCTTTGCCAGTTTGTCGGCAAAACTTTTTTGCAGCACGTCTTCATTGATCCAACTCTTATCGTAAAAAACCGCTTCCAACACTTTCCGCATATCCTCCAACGTGCTCGGATTCAGGTTGGGAATAGACTTCTCCTGCTTCAATCCCGCCGCATCGACAAGCACGAGCTTTTCCACTGGAACCAGGTGAAAGCTGGAAATCTCCGTCGCATAAAGCGCAGATATCCAGCCGCCCAGCGACTCGCCCATCAGGCTCGCTTTCTGGACCTTCAATATCCGCAGAAACTCATTTAGAAAATCCACGTAAGTTTGGATCTTGTAATCCAGCAGCGGCTTTTCCGAAAGCCCAAAGCCAATCTGGTCCATTGCGATCACACGATGTTTTTTTGAGAGCGGCGCCACCACCTGCCCCCAATCTCCATCCTTGCTGCTGCCCAGTCCATGCACCAGCACAAGCACAGGACCCGAACCTACGTCCCAGTAATGAATAGTCTGACCGTAAACAGCGATGGTTTTGTCCTGCGGCGGCTTAGCAGGAGCCTGCCCAACGCATGGGACAGCAAACACACTGAGGACAAATATAAGAGATAGCTTCACACGCACCCGCATGGCTCCTCCCCCTTTTGTGCCCTCTATGTAGCACAGCAGCGTCCTTGTCACCAAGAAGCGAAACCCCACCGCGTTTGCCCGGCCGCGACCGCTTTGATACAGTGCCAACACCGCCCGCGATGCTCCGTTGAGGAGGGAGGCCAGTGGCCATTTCGCAAGAGCTGCTCGACATCCTTGTTTGTCCGGAGTGCAAAACGCCGGTCAAGTTGACGCCGGACGGCAACGGCCTGAAGTGCCAGACCTGCCGCCGCGTCTATCCCATTCGCGACGATATTCCAGTGATGCTGCCCGAAGAGGCCACCGTGGCCGCGGAGTAGCGCCGCCCGCCGCAATCCATCTCGCTCTATGCCCAGCGACATCACGCGTAATGCTTATCGCCTCAAGCGCCTGATTCCCCGCCTGCGCGGAAAACGCATCGGCGTTCTCGGCGACATTATGCTGGACCGCTACCTTTGGGGCACCGCTTCGCGGCTCTCGCCCGAAGCCGCCGTGCCCGTCGTCGATTTCGCCGAGCAGAGCGAATGCCTCGGTGGCGCAGGCAACGTGGCCGCTAATCTCGCCGCCCTCGCCGCGCGCGTCGAATGCTTCGGCGCCATCGGAAATGACGAACCTGGCGCCGCAACGCGTAATTGCCTGCGCACCGCAAACATTGCTGACAAAGGCGTCGTCGCCGATCCACGCCGAGTAACCATCGTGAAGACGCGCATCATCGCGCGCCATCAGCAAATCGTGCGCGTAGACCGCGAGCGCCGCGAGCCTCTGCGCCCCGAAACGGAAGAGCGGCTCCTTCGCAGCCTATTCACGGCGCTAAAGCGCCTCGACGCCCTGGTCCTCTCCGACTACGACAAGGGTCTGGTCACCGACAATTTTGCGGAACGCGTTCTCAGCGCATGCCACCAATTGCGTGTGCCCGTTTTCGTGAAGCCCAAAACCTCGCGACTCTATGCCTACCGCGGAGCCCGCGCCATCGTCTGCAATGCGAAGGAGGCTGGATTCTTTGTTACGCGTTCTCTTACCGACGAGAAATCCGCGGAAGAAGCGGGACGCGCCCTGCTAGCGCATTTTGGCTGCAGCGCCGTCCTGATCACCCGAGGCGAAAAAGGCATGAGCCTGATCGAAGAATCCTCGCCGCGCTCACTACACGTTCCCGCCACCGGTTTTGAGGTCACTTACGCCCGCGTAGGCCAGCCCGGCGTCGATCGCAGCGCCACGGGTCGCCAGGTCTTCGACGTAACTGGCGCAGGTGACACAGTTTTGAGTGTGCTTGCTTTAGCCGCCGCCGCGGGCGCGCCGCTTCCCGACGCCGCCATCCTCGCCAACACCGCCGCCGGTGTAGTGGTCAGCAAACTCGGCACCGCCACGGTCACACCGGCAGAACTAACCCGCGCGCTCGACGAGATTTAGCGAGCATGCGCTAGATCATGTCTAGCAGTTACATCCAACTGTCGTTCGTGAAATTCTACGGCGGGAAACTAAACGATTTATCCTCAGTATTCATCCACACGCTCACAACCCGCGTCCGCCGGCTCTTCTCCGCATCCGATGCATCCGGCATCGGAGAAAACGGACTGACCGCCACCTCCACCGCCACGCTGTTCCTCGATCCCTTCGGCTCACTTATCTTTAAGATCTGGTAGCTCTTCACCGGTCCGTAGTATCCATACGGTCCCCAGTCGGCCATGAAATCCTGCATGCGATAGCTGGGCTGGGGCTTCCAAAGCTGATAAGCAGTCTTCATGTCTCCGGCAACCAACGCGTCAAAAAATCGTTGCACCGCGCGCTGCTCCGGATAAAACCGGAACGTCAGATACAGCACCACGGCGGCCAAAACAACCAGCGCCACTACTACAAATTTCAAATGCCGCGTTTTGCTTGAGGTTTCAACCGGCGGTTCAAGAAGGGCCATCAGCTAGCACTCTCCGCCTGCGAGCGTAGCACACGCACTCTCGCCTGTGCCAACCTGCACATCGTGTTCATATTAACAAGCTGGCGAAATCGGCTGCGAACGCGCCAATCCTAACCTTCCAGCGCTCCGCCCGCGCCTTCCGGCAACTCAATCTGATATTTAGTCCGCGCCTTTTCCGCATGCTGTTCCAGTGCAAGGCCAATCAGCCTATCGATCAGCTCGCGAAATGGAATCCCGCTCGCTTCCCAAAGCTTCGGATACATGCTGATCGACGTGAATCCAGGAATGGTATTCACTTCGTTCAGGAAAATTTTCCCGCCTTTCTTCTCCACGAAAAAATCCACCCGCGCCATCCCGCTCAATTCCAGCGCCCGAAACGCCGCCACCGCCATCGCCTGAATCTTCTTCACCTGTGCGTTCTTCAGCTTCGCGGGAATTAGAAGCTGCGTCCCTTCCTCCAGATATTTCGCCGCATAATCATAAAACTCGCGGTGCGGTACAATCTCTCCAGGAATCGAAGCCGACGGCTCGCTGTTTCCCAGTACCGAAACTTCAATCTCCCGCGCCACCACCGCGCGCTCCACTAAGATCTTCATCGCAAATTCCGAAGCAAGATCGAGCGCAGGACCAAGCTCCTCCCGCGAATGCACCTTCGTCATCCCCACTGAAGATCCCAGCGTCGCCGGCTTCACAAACACCGGATATTTGAACTTTCTTTCAACACTCCGCTGAATTTCCTTCGGCTGTTTCTCCCAATCCGCCCGATGCACTGTAATCCACGGCACCACCGGAATCTTCGCCACCTGCAGCAATCGCTTAGCAACATCCTTGTCCATCCCGATAGCCGACCCCAGCACGCCGGCCCCGACAAATGGCAATCCTGCCAAATCCAGCAATCCCTGAATCGTTCCATCCTCGCCAAAAGTCCCGTGCATCACTGGGAATACCACGTCCAGCCGCTGCCCGCCGCCGCTCCCGTCCAGCCGCACCAGGGCCGCATCCGTAGGGTCCGCCGTCATCATCACGCGCTGGCCGCCCTTCAATACTTCCGGCAGCATCTTCTGCGCCCCGCCCCCAACCAGCCAGTGCCCCTCCTTCGTGATCCCGATCGGCACTGCCTCGTACTTGTCCGGATCGAGTCCCCGAATCACCGAAGCCGCCGACGCCAGCGAAACCTCATGCTCGCCCGACCGCCCGCCAAACAACACACCTACACGCAACCTCTTTTTGTCTGTATTCACGTTGATTATTTTTCCAGAAAAATGCGCGGGCCTAAAGCGCGTATCTAATGGGTGTTTCCAAAACTTGTCAAAGAATCTTCTTCCCCAGCCCCGATAGCACTAGCTCCACGCCCAGCAGCGCTGTGCGGTTGTGCTCATCGATCACCGGATTGATTTCAACAATCTCCAGCGACACCATCGCCTCCGTATCCGCAAGCATCTCCATCGCCAAGTGCGCTTCGCGATAGGTCACGCCGCCACGCACTGGCGTGCCAACGCCCGGCGCATCCGAGGGATCGACAAAATCCATATCCAGACTCACCGAAATTCCATCCGTATCGTCCATTGCATACTTTAGCGCGTCGCTCATCACCTCGCGCATTCCGCGCTCATCGATGTCCCGCATCGTAAACACGTGCACGCCCGACTTCTTCGCCAGCTTTTTCTCTTGTGTATCCAAATCGCGAATTCCGACCAACGAAATATTCTGAGGCTCGACCTTTGGCTTGAATCCCGAGAGTTCCACCAATTCCATCGCGCCATAGCCCATCGCCGCAGCCAGCGGCATCCCGTGCACGTTTCCCGAAGGCGACGATTCCGGCGTATTGATGTCGCCATGCGCATCCAGCCAAATCAGCCCAATCTTCTTTTCTTTCTTTTTGAAGTGCGCCGCTACGCCGGAGAGCGTGCCCGCCGCAATCGAATGGTCCCCGCCCAAAACTACCGGCAGCATGCTTTCTTCCAGCGATTTTTCCACCATCGCGCCCAAATCCTTGCAAGCGTCCGCGATTTCCGCAAGATACTTCGCGCGCTTCTCCCCGTAAGACATCTCTTCCGGCTGCTTCACCGAAATATTCCCGATGTCCTCCACCTGATGCCCCAATTGCTTGATGCGCGCCTGCAATCCAGCCACCCGCAGCGCCGAAGGCCCCATGTCCACACCTCGTCGGCTCGCCCCCAGGTCCATGGGCACACCAATGATTCGTATTTTTTGCGCCATATTCTTGTCCGTGAATTCGGATTAGCGAGTAGCTCGTGGGTTCTTCAGCCTTCACAAGTCCCTAGTCTCTGGTCACCAGCCACGAGCAACTAAGGATATACCCGGTAAAGCATGCGCGGGAACGGTATCACTTCCCGGATGTGCTCCGCCCCGCAAATCCAAGCTACCGTGCGTTCCAGCCCCATGCCAAATCCCGAATGCGGCACACTCCCATAACGGCGCAAATCCAAATACCACTGGAACGATTCCTCCGGCAAGTTGTGCTCGCGCAAACGCTTCACCAACAAATCGTAATCGTGAATGCGCTGGCTCCCACCAATAATCTCCCCGTAACCCTCAGGCGCAAGCATGTCAAACGCCAGCGCCAAATCCGGCCGCTGCGCATCCGGCTGCATGTAGAAAGCCTTGATCGACGCCGGATACCTGTGCACCATCACCGGCCGGTCAAATTCATTCGAAATAATCGTCTCTTCATCCCCGCCGATATCATCGCCAAACTTTGCCGGATTCCCGTGTTTCTGCAGCACCGCAATCGCTTCTTCGTAACTGATCCGCGGAAACGGCGGCTTCACATTCTGCAAATTCGCTGTGTCCCGCTTCAGCGTCTCTAATTCGCGCGGTTTATTCTTCAGCACAGACTGCACAATCGCGCTAACCAGCCCTTCGGCGAGCACCATTGCCTCATCCAGCTCGACGTACGCCGCCTCCGGCTCCAGCATCCAGAATTCCGTCAGATGACGCCGCGTCTTCGATTTCTCTGCGCGAAACGTCGGCCCAAACGTGTACACCTTCCCCAGTGCCATCGCCGTGGCTTCGATGTACAGTTGCCCGCTCTGCGTCAGGTACGCTTTTTCGTCATCGATGTAATTCACTTCAAAGAGCGTTGATGTCCCCTCGCAGGCCGCCGGCGTAAACATCGGCGCATCCGTCAGCGTATATCCCTGGCTGTCCATAAACTCACGCGCGGCCCGTTCCGCCTCCGCGCGAATCCGCAAAATCGCTGCCTGGCGCGGCGTGCGCATCCACAGATGCCGGTGATCCAGCAAAAAATCTACGCCGTGCTCTTTCAGTTGTATCGGAAAAGGAGTGTTTTCCGGAACTCTCTGCACCACCTCAACTTTGTTGACGCCAATCTCGTATCCGCCCGGCGCACGCTGCTCCGTGCGAATTTTCCCCGTCACAATGACGCTGGACTCCTGCGTCAATCCCTTCAGCGCCGCAAACGCCTCCGGACTCTCCTTCAACGCGCAAACGCCCTGAATAATCCCGGTACCATCACGAAAAATCGGAAACAGCAGCTTCCCCGACTCCCGCATGTTATAAAGCCACCCGCGAATCGTAACTTCCTGCCCGTCGTACTTCCCTGCCTGCTCAATCGTAATTACTGTCATTCCCGTTTTCTCTGCGTCCTCTATGGTGAATTCTTCCTCCGCACGCGTCTGCATCTAACCCCACTCCTCTTCAAACCGATCCCAAGCCTTGCTGGCCGCCGCAAGTTGCTCCTGGGCTCCCGGCGCGTCCGGGCCTGTCTTCTCCTTCAATTCCAGAAGCAGAGGCAAATCGCTGACCGGCGCGGTCTTCAAAACTTTGATCGCGCTCTCCCAATTAATCGTCCCGTCATAAGGCGGCAGATGCTCGTCCTTCTCTCCATGATTATCATGAATGTGCGCGCCCACCACCAAATCCCGCAGCGGGGCAAATCCCTTCTCTACCCGCTCTTCCTCCGGCCCATCCGCCAGATGCGCGTGCCCAATATCAAAATTAAACCGCAAGCCCGTCAGTCGCGTCTCGTCATAAAAAGATCGCAGATACGCCGGATCGCCCATCTCGCTCGTCGTGTTCTCCACGCAAATCGTCACGCCCAAATGCCGCGCGTGCAAGATCAAATGCTCCAGCGAACTGAACGCCGCGTCCCGCTTCCGCGGGTCCGCTGTCTCGCGCGTCCCGCCCATGTGAAATATCATGCGCGGAAAAGGCAAGTCCTCGGCAATATCAATGGCCCGCTTCAGCTCATCCATCGCCTCAATGCGCCGCACGCGCTCGACCTCGCAAATAGAAAGCGGTTGCCCGCCCTCGCGAGTCGCGCTCAAATCCCGGCTGGTTGGCGCGTGCAGCGAAGTCAGCGTTAACCCTAAACTGTCAAGCATCGCGCCGATGTCGCGCGCTTCCGCCCGTGATGTGTAATCAAAATGCGCGCGCGAGCAAAAAATCTCCACGCCGGTAAAGCCCGCGTCGGCAATTTGCCCCAGCAGTTCGCGGGTTAATTTCCGTGAGACAAACAGATACGTTGATAGCAGTCTTTCCACTGTCTTCTCTGCGCTTTCTGATCCTGTGGTGAAATATTCGTTCTTCAGTAGCCTATCGCAGTACCGTTATCGCGCGGGTCAGCCGCTCCCATCCGCTCCCCCGTTTTGGCATCAATCCCAATCGCGTTCACCAATCCAATGTGCCCCTTTCGCTTCACGGCAAATCCCCGCGCCTCTAGCGCCTTTTGCGTGCTCTCCGGAAAGCTCTCTTCCATCAGAATCTGGTCCGGCAACCATTGATGATGAAACCTCGGCGCATTAATGGCCGACTGCGCATCCATCCCCAGCCGCATCCAGTTAATCACGCTCAGCAGCGTCGCGGAAATAATCGTCGGCCCCCCCGGCGATCCCGTCACAAAGCTGAGTTTTCCGTCGCGCAATAAAATCGTCGGCGTCATGGAGCTAAGCGGCCGGTGACCCGGGACAATCGCATTCGCGTCCGACTGAATCAGGCCAAAAAGAGCATTTGGCACTCCGGGCTGGGTAGTGAAATCATCCATCTCATCGTTCAGCAAAAATCCCGCCGTACTCGTCACGTGCGACCCATAACTGTCGTTTAGGGTATACGTGCTCGCCACCGCATTTCCTTCCGTATCCACCACCGAAAAATGCGTCGTATGCGGCCCTTCACCCAAACTCACCAGCGTCGCAGGCGCGTTGCCAACTGCTGCTGCCCCGCAGGCATGGGGTTTCCCTGCCCGCACCTCTTTGCTGGAGGACGCCTTCTGCGCGTCGATCGTCCCGGCCAATTCCTTCGCATAGCACGAAGCGGTTAAGCCCGCGACAGGCACATTTGAATAGTCTGGGTCCGCCAAATAGGCCGCGCGGTCCGCAAACACCCGCCGCATCGTCTCCGCTACCATGTGCACGCTTTCCACGTCGTCCCAATTCTTCAGCGGCACATCCTTCAACATATTCAGCGCTTCTATTATTGCGACGCCGCCAGAGCTAGGCGGAGGAGAAGTCACCACTTCCCACTCGTATCCGCCGCTCTCATATTTCGCCTTCAGCGCCTCCCGCACACGTGGTTTATACGCCGTCAAATCCCGCAGCGTAATCAACCCGCCTGACTTCGCCATATCCGCGACAATCATGCGAGCCGTCTCACCGCCGTAAAATTCCTTCGCGCCATTTTTCGCGATGCGTTTCAGCGTCGACGCCAGTTCCGGCTGCTTCAGTGTATCCCCCGCCTTCAGCAGCTTCCCGTCATTCAAGAAAATTCGCCGGCTTACAGGAAAACGTTCCAATCCCGCTTTCTCTTCCTCTAACTCCCGCGCCAGCTTATCGCTAACCGCGAATCCGTTTTCCGCCAACCGAATCGCCGGTTCCATCACCTCCGCCAGCTTCATCGTCCCAAACGTTTTCGCGGCCAATTCCAGCCCCGCCACGGTTCCCGGCACCGCCACCGATTTGTATCCGATCACCGAAGCCTCTTCATCCAGTTTTCCCTCCGGCTTGATGTACATGTTGCGTGTGGCAGCACCAGGAGCCACTTCGCGGTAATCCAGAAACGTCGTCCGCCCATTCGCTAATCTCACTAACATAAATCCGCCGCCGCCAATATTCCCCGCCGCAGGTTCCACCACCGCCAGTGCAAACGCCACCGCCACCGCAGCATCCACCGCATTGCCGCCGCGCTTCAAAATCTCAACACCCGCTTTCGAACCCAACTCCTCATCCGTGGCGACCATCGCCTTAGCCCCGCGCACCGCCTCGCGCGGCCAAGCTTTCGCGTCCCCGGCGCGTGCTCGATACTCCGCCGCAGCCTGTGCCCGGGTAACCGGCACCGCGGCGAAAAATCCCGATGCAGACAAGATCGCAGCGCAGACCAATGATGCAATTTGTCGTTTCATAGCAGTCAAAAGACACTAAGTGATTCAGTCCCCATCGTCAAGACAGCCCGCGCCGCCCTGTGCCGCACTCCATCGACTGAAAGTGCCATAGATTTTGAGCCCCGCATGCCGATAGCGTTTAGCCCGTTCTTCTCTACGCCTCTGTACTATGACCCTGGTTTTGTCCCCTCTACGCTCCCGCCTCGCCGCCATTTTGGTCTATTTTTTGCACACAGATTTGAATTCCGGTGTAACCGCGTTACGCGCTCTTCCGTACCATGCAATGTGGGGATCGTTCGCCTGTTTTCTTCCTAGCTTCTCTGCGAGGTGTGCCCATGCCGGAGCCGGTTCGATGCGATGTCTGCGGCAAACTCTTCAGTTCGAGTCACGTGAGTTCGCATAAGCGGTTGGCGCACGCTAAGGACAAGCTCGGAGGATCAACCCCGGAACGTGGGATGAAAACGATTCTGGAAATTTATGACAGTCTTTCCGCGGAGAACAAAAAGCGTGTGCTCGCGCAGCTCGCAAGTTTGGAACGAGAGCCTTCCTGAAGAAAATTGCGCCTGAAGAAAATTTACTTTGACCCGAAGAAAAGTATTTAGTACCCCGGCTCTTTTTTGCCCGCGCCCGCCATCACCCAATTCTGCAGCACGTTCACAAAATGCGGCTTTACGTCATGGAATGCCAAGCCCATCCCCAGGTGCGCGTGGGAATACACCACAATGGCGGGAGTCTCGAAGAAATATTCTTCCGTGAAAATCTTAACGTACACGCTGGTGCCCTTGGGCAACGGATTCAGGGTGTCCACGTAGCAGCCGTGCAGGCTTAGCTCGCTCACCTGCGCATTCATGCGCGTCCCAGTGTCAACTTCCAGTAACTCCGCGGAAGCCACAAATGGCACCCGCGGCATGCGCCTTCGCTCTTGTTCCATGTTGCTGCTCTCCGTAACAAAAGGCAATCGCGCCGTGTCCGCGTTGCCTAGCTCCTTGATTCTTTTGGGATCCGGGAGATACCGCCTGCTTCCAATTTTCTCCCCGAAAGATGAAGCTAGCGCGAAATTTGGGGCCTCCGCGTGCCCTGCCAGTTACTGAATACCTGTGCAGGACACCTAATAAATAGCCAGCGCGTGCGTACCCTGCGCCTTCAGCTCTGCCCCCTGCCACGCGGCCGCTCAAGCGTGCCTGCTGGAAATTACCGGCCCAGATACCCTGACTGCCGTAGTCAGCCCTTTGCTGGACTCAAGATATTCTCGTAATTCCCCCTCAGTCCTCTTCTGGCGCCTAGCGGAAAGGCAGTCCGAACAATGCAAGAAAACAGCAGTGCCGAACAAGCCCAACAAACTGAACAACCCAGCGCGATTCCGCAGCCGCAGCGCAAGAGGCATGGCAAGAAATGGCGCGAGATCCATCCGCGCTCGCTGCTACGCGCTATGGGGTCACAGGATGGCGTGTCCGAAGACAAGGTCCGAGCCTTCGTTGAGACCGAATATGCCGATCCGGTAATCAGTCTCTACCTCGGACTCAGCCCCGAAAAAGTGGCGCCCGAATCGAAGGGCTTGCTGCGCTCCTTCCATTCCATGAAGACGCACGCATTGGACGAGCACAAAGATTTCATCGATTCGCTCTCGAAATCGCAAAAGGCAACGCTGGAGCACGACATTCAGGAGATCGACGCGTTCCTTGCCGACTATTTCGTGCCGCAGCATTTGCGTTCCCTGGTCATCTTTCGTTCTGGCGAAAAGCTCAATGAAGTGATCGGCCTGCTTGTACCCGTCAACGATGGGATGAAGATCGATCCCGATCCGTATATCACGCCGCTGGAGGCCGTCCTGGAGGACGACGAAAAAGTCTTAGTCATCGAGTGCGCGAAGCAAGACACGAAACTTCTGCTATACCAGCTCGGCAATTGCCACCAAATTGCCCGCTCCAAAGCGCTTGTGCCCACTGACACGGTCGATAAGACGATTCCGGATCATGCGCAACAGCAGCGGCTCGAACACCTGCGCGGGCATTTGAGGCAAGTGGCTGGCGAGGTCTACCAACTTTACGATCAGGGCACCTGCGATCTGCTGGTCGTGATGGCGGAAAACAGAGTCGCCGCGCTTCTTGACGATTACCTCCACGAATCGCTGAAGCCGAAAATTATCGCGCGCATTTTCGATTCCCCGGACGCGGACGCGCGCGACCTCAAGGAACTGATCGAAAACGCGTTACGCGAGCACCGCGCAGAAAAAGAGACAAAAGCCATCGAGGGCTTGCGCAATTACAAACCGGAAGACTTGGCGTCTTCGCTGCGCGATGTCATCAACATTCTCAATCTGTTCCTTGTCCGGAAATTGTTGGTGAGCGAAAGTCTTCATGAAAAGGGTTTCGCTTGCAAAGAACATCACTATCTTTCGCTGGAAGCGGGTAATTGTCCTTTCGACAACAGCAGGCTGCTCGCAGCCGAGAACGTGGTGGACGAAATTATCGAAGTCGCGCGCCTCCACGGCGTTGAGGTGCTAATCATCAAGCAGCGGCAAGACTTGCTGGCGAAATACGCAGGCATCGCCGCCATTCATTACACCGTGCCACGGCAGCCTGTAGCAGCCACTGCATAAGAGCTTCGCTACGACATGTGCGGAACTGAGGCTGGCATCGCGGCGGCACCCCCCCACACCCCCCTATTTTGGCAAAAGAGTCCGTAAGTTACTGAAAACAAAGCAGTCGATGCGGAAAAAGAGAGCCAAGAGCTTGCAACAGTATGAAACAGCAGAGCTTGCTGTGCTTGGGCGTTGTGACTTGGCGGGAAGAGCTGGCACACGGGACTGCAGAGGGGTGCGGCGAATTCCGGGGAGAAGCGCGAGGAGCGAGCGCGGAGCAAGGATTGCGCGAGGGTCATGGGCTAAGATACCGGACTGGTTAACTAACTACAACTGTACGGAAGGGCAGTTGAGGTGCAAGTGGCCCATTTTTTCTGAAAGCAATGAGGCGCTGCACACAAATTTGACAGGAGCCCGCATGGCGTGGATGCGTCATTGCGCTTATATTTTACCTGATGACGGGCGAGGAGCCGGCGGCGAGGACTGGTTGCACTAGCTCTGTTGCTACGGAAACGAATTGTTCGGCTGGGCAGCGGTCCGGTGTATCTACCCATTGCTTCACGGCACCGTAAATTGCCCAACTTGCTGTGGCAGCGACCATCTCTGGAGAAATACGGCGCTCCTGCGGGTGCTTACGAAATCCTTCCAGTAGCACGAGGCGAATCTGATCGATTACTGTGGCTTCTACGAAAGGCTCGAACTGCAAACGATCGGAGGACTGAGATTTTTGCACTTCGAGGAGATAATCGCAGAGCGCAAGGATGATGGGATGGAAGGCTGTCGAGCAGGTTCCGTCGAAGTGCACATTTCGCTGAGTCAGAAGCTGAAGAAAAGTTACGCGAATTAACTCTCCGAGCAGCGCGAACTTATCCGGGTAATGAGCATAGAAGGTCGCCCGGTTCAGAGTCGCGGCCTCCGTTATGTCCTGCACCGTAATGTCGTCGAAACGCTTTTGATCCAATAGCTTACGAAGAGCTTCCTGGAGAAGCTGGCGTGTCCTGCGGACGCGGGGATCTAAGCGGTTACATTGTTCGTGAAGCATTCATTTCTTCCTACATCAGTATAGCAGAATGCAACGTTCGTTGGATAGTCGACGAATGCATTCTCAGTCAGTTTAAGCAACACATGTTGATTATGTGCTCGTGTCGTGCTAGCCTGTTAGCGACATACGATGCTTAAGCATCGACTGATGATGAAGGAGCGACTGCAATGCCCACATTGTTAAAGATTGATTCGAGCCCGATGGGAGAGAGGTCCGTCTCCCGGAAATTGACCGCTGAATTTGCAAAGACATGGGTCGAAAGCCATCCCGGCGGGACGGTGATCTCACGCGACCTGACAACGCTGGACATTCCGGTCGTCAAGGGCGATTGGGTGGCTGCGGCGTACACACCCGAGGACGCCCGCACCGCGGAGCAGAAGAACGTGCTGGCGGTCTCCGACTTGCTGATTGCCGAGTTACAGAAAGCCGACGAGTATGTGATTGGCGTGCCGATGCACAACTTCAGCATTCCTTCCACATTGAAGCTGTGGATAGATCAGGCAGTGCGAATTGGTAAGACCACCGCGTATAGTGCGACAGGCGCGGAAGGCTTGCTAAAGGGAAAGAAAGCTACGCTGCTGCTGGCGAGCGGCGGGGTCTATGAACAAGGAAGCGGCCGGGAAGCCTTCAACTTCGTCACACCGTATTTGCGCACGGTCTTTGGATTCATGGGCATTACCGCAGTACACTTCATCGCCGCCGGAGGGACCCAGAAACTGATGACTGGAGAAATCGATCCGCAAACTTTCCTGGCGCCTTCTCTTGAGAAAGTACACGCACAGGCCAGTCTGTAAGAAAACAAATCCATGCACAGGAGACGCAGATGAAAATTGCATCGGTAATTGCTCGGTACTTGCTGGGGCTAATATTTCTGGTGTTTGGGTTGAACGGATTTCTTCACTTTATTCCAATGCCGCCGCCTAAGGGGGCGCTGGCGGCCCAGTTTGGAGGGGTGATCTTCGCGTCTCACTACTGGGTCGTCGTTTTCGGAGTTCAGGTAATTGGCGGCATTCTGCTTTTGGTGAATCGATTCGTAGTCCTCGCCCTGGTTCTGCTTGGACCGGTGATCGTGAACATCTTTTTCTTTCACGCATTGATGGCGGCGGAAGGACTTCCACTGGCGTGTGTAGTGGTCGTCCTGTGGGTGATTCTCGCGGTGCACTACAAGCAATATCTATCGGGAATATTTGTGCAGAAAGCGGCGTAAGCTCTCGATTTGTAAAAAGAACAAGATAGAAGCAAACGGAAGTAAATGCGCGGCCAGAAATGGCCGCGCGTTGCATTTAGGGAGTTGTGAACGCGCGAAAATACGGAAGGGAAAGATTGTCATAAGTTTGTAACGCGAATAGGCATCGAGAGTCATACGGGATTCACAAGAGAACAATCAGACCGTAACTCCTGAGGCGCATCGTCCATGGGCGCATCCGACGCGTGGGGGCGTGGGGGCGAAAGCTAACAAGGAGAAACTATGAACCTGAAGGACGTGTTCACGAAGGGTCTGCAGTGCATCAAGACCATCTTCGTAGCAGTTACCATTGTGCAGTTTAGTTTTGGGGGGTTGCTAGTTAGTTCTGCGGAGGCGAAAGAACAAAGCAAGACGCGCACTCCGATCAAGCACGTGATTGTGATCATCGGCGAGAACCGCACGTTCGATCACGTGTTTGCGACGTATCAGCCGAAGAGTGGAGAGAGTGTGAAGAACTTGCTGTCGGAGGGAATCGTCAGGGCCGACGGCGCGCCTGGGCCGCACTTTTCGAAAGCGGCGCAATTTCAGGCGGTGAAACCGTTCAAGACGGAATTCTTCATCAGTTTGGATAAGAATGAAAAGGCACCTTACACCACACTGCCCGCCCCCACCCTGAACTTTTCGCCCAGCCCCGACGCCTCGATCATCGGTTTTGCCACAGAGCCACCTCCTTTTCCGGCAGCCACGCCGACCGCTTTCCTGGCAGCGATCGAACCTTCGTTGGAAGCCAGCGATCTACACCTGCTGACGACCGGCGCTTCTGGCGAGAACAACACGTTCGTGCTGCCCGATCCAGATACACGGGTTGCGAATTTCGATAAGCTGCCGAACGGCCCATTTCCGCTAAAGGGCGCGAAGCTTCCCTACGACTCCTACACGGGTGACACGACGCACCGCCTTTTTGAGATGTGGCAACAATCGGACTGCAACGTTGCCAACGCCACAAAACAAAATCCTTCCGGATGTCTGAGCGACCTATATCCTTTCGTCATTACGACCTATACAAATCAACTCGACAACTTTGATACGCCTCCGGCCATTGATGACAATGGCGGCGGAAATTCGATGGCGTTCTATAACGTACAGGAGGGTGATGCGCCGGTGCTGAAGCGGCTGGCGGATGAATTTTCCATGAGCGACAACTTCCATCAGTCCTTCATGGGCGGAACGGGCGCGAACCACGTGATGCTGGGGACCGGGGACGCGATTTTTTGGAGCGACGGCAAGGGCAATCCGACGACGCCGCCATCGCACATTGCGAACCCTGACCCAATGCCTGGAACTGATAACGTTTACACCGTGGACTTGGGCTTCGATGGCAATTTCACAGAGTGTGGCGATGTGACGCAGCCGGGGATCAAGCCGATTCGTGATTACCTGGGATCGCTGCCTTACCATCCGAGCACCAAGTGCGAACCCGGACACTTTTACATGGTCAACAACGACTCGCCGGGATTTTTGCCGGATGGAAAGGTTGACACTGCCGGAATCAACAAAGGCGGATCTGTCCCACCGACGAATGTAAAGACGCTTGGCGAAGCCCTGAATGAAAAGGGGGTGTCTTGGGCGTATTACGGAGGAGCGTATAACGCAGCGGTACAACTGACGAAGAATCCGACGAGCACGGATCCGACGGTGCAGATCGGCAGAGCGTATTGCAACATCTGCAACTTCGAATCGTATGCGACGGCGATTATGGGAGACGCGACGCAACGAGCGGCGCACATCAAGGACGCGACGGATTTCTTCGCGGCGATTGATAACGGGACGCTGCCCGCGGTTTCGTTCGTGAAACCGGACGGCTTGCTCGACGGCCATCCGGCATCGTCGAAACTCGACCTCTTCGAGGGGATGGTGCAAAAGACGCTCGATCACCTCAATGCCAATCCGGAACTAAAAGCCGAGACGGCATTCATCATCACTTTTGACGAAGGTGGCGGCTACTATGATTCCGGGTACATCCAGCCGCTGGACTTCTTCGGCGACGGGCCGCGCATCCCGCTAATCATCGTATCGCCGTTCACCAAGGGCGGGCACATCAACCACACGTACACGGACCATGTCTCGATCCTGAAGTTCATCGAGCGGAACTGGGATTTGAAACCGTTGACGCACCGGAGCCGGGATAATTTCCCGAATCCGCGCGTCGACGACGACAATCCTTATGTGCCGCTGAATAGCCCGGCGATCGGGGATCTGTTTGATTTCTTCCATTTCGATCACAATGGGAACGCGGATAGCGACTAAGGGATAGCAACTGTCGTAGTGAAAAAAGGGCGCTGTCGCGTCTGTTTCGCGGCGGCGCCTTTTTTCTGCGACGGAACCGGAATTACACCAGGCGTAGAGCAAGCTAAATTTTTGTGATAACAGAGCGAGGTTTACGGTGTGAAAGCGGCGGCAAGTCCGCCGCACTCCGTAAAAACTTGGGCGCTACTTGAGGTCAGGTAGGGGCAGGGTGGCTTGGGCGGGGGCTTGGCCTAGCATGCCACCTAGGGTGTCTTGGGCTTTTTCGAAGCGCTTGTCGGCTTCGGCGTAGCTTTGCTGGGCGTTTTTCAGGTGGTTGCCGAGTTTTTCGAAAACGTCGGAGAAGGTCTCCATTTGCTTCTTCATGCCGTCGAGGCTGCCGAGAATGCGGCGAGCGTTTTCTTCGATTTGCATGCCACGCATGCCCATGGCGATGACGCAGAGGTTGGCGTAGAGCGTGTTGGGAGAAACGGCGACGATTTTTTTGTCGCGGCAGTAGGCATCAATGGCCTGACCTTTGTTGTCCAGCGTGTTCAACATTTCACAATAAACATTTTCGGATGGGACGAACATGAGGGCGACATCGAGAGTGCCTTCGTTGGGGACGATGTATTTTTTCGCGATGGAGTCGGCGTGGCCTTTCACGGCAGTAGCGAATGCGCGGCGGGCATCGTCGCCATCGGATTCGATCCGGCGGAAGGCGTCGAGGGGAAACTTGGAGTCGATGGCCATTAGCTTTTTGTCGCGGAGGAAGACTACGGCGTCGGCAGCTTCTCCAGTGGAGAAGCGATATTGGAGCGAGAACTGCGAAGACGGGAGGGAGTCTTCGAGCAAACGCTGGAGGGTGACTTCACCGAGGAGGCCGCGGGTCTTGGTGCCGCCGAGAATATTTTCGATGGATTGCGTAGCGAGGGAGAGGCCGCGACTCTGTTCGTGAACGGCACCGATCTGTTCCTGGAGTTGGAGGATTTGTTCGCGGGTGTTCTTTAGCTCGGCGGCGATGGCGGTTTGGCCTTGGGTGGCAATGTGGGCGGAATTGGTGACGCCGTCGGTGAGGGCTTTGGTGACGCTCTCCAAGCGCTGCGAAACGGATTGGCCGATGGATTGGATATGGCCGGCGCTTTGCGATTGCGTTTGCGCGATGGAGAGGAGGTCGCGGCGGAGTTCAGTGAGCTGCGTTTCCAAGGCAGAGCTTTTCTTTTGAGATTGGGAAATTTGGGTGAGGAGCCAGAGGATTAGAGCCGCCAAAATTATGGCGACGACGATTAGCAGAACAGAATTCATGGATTACCACTTTACCTGTCCAGCAAAGAATTCACCACATAGTCGGGGAAGAAAAAGTCAAGAGCCGCAGGGCTACGCAGACTCGCTCTGTGCTACAGGACATGCCAAGAAAGAATTGACCCAGCTACGGCGGCAAGGAAAAACATCGCAAAGAATTCAAGGCTGAGATCGTGGCAAGCTGGGGCGCAGCATACTGCGCCCCTACCTTGCCGGAAATTACCAAGCTAGTTTTAGGGCGAATTGGAATTGGCGGGCGTCGTAGGCCGCGCTTGGTTGGCCTGCCGAGCACGTGACGCCTGCCGTTGGGTCACAGAGTTGGTTGACGGACAAGACGTTGAGGCGATTGAAAAGGTTGAAGCCGTCGGCGATTAGATCGAGATGCAGACGCTCGCCGATGGGGATGGCTTTGGAGACGCGGAGATCGACCTGGAAGAAACCAGGCGACCTGAAGGCATTGCGGCCGAGATTGCCGTCACAACCAGCGGGCGGAGTCACACCGGGAACGGAGAACACGGAGCCGGTGTTCGTGAGGCAGGTGGCGGCCACGCCGAAGGTAACGCCGGGAATGAACGGCGAAGTGGTGGCGCCGCCGACAGAGGGACGCGCCTGCGATGCGCCGAGGTCTAGACGAGTGTCCGTGCCAGTGATCACGTTGTAGGGGCGGCCGGAAGCAAGTTCAATGATAGGGGCTACCGTGAAGCCGCCAAGGAAGCGCTTTGCGAAGCCGTCGCCGCCTTTGCCTTGCGGGCTCTGGAAGACGGCGCTGGTGACCCACCGATGGCGCTGGTCGTTGACGGAGTTGGAGCGCTCAAGGAATGGGAAGCGAGAGTCCTGAGGCTCGAGCGGGGATTGCAGGTCGGTGGAATCGTCGATCGAATGCGAGTAGGTGTAGCTGGAAAGCAGTTCGAAGGAATGCGAGAAGCGCTTGGTGAGATTGAAGGTCAGCGCGTTGTACCAGGAATTTCCATCCGATAGCTGAGCGTCGACGCTGTTGAACGGGACGGGAACACCGAAACCGGCCGGATATCCCGCGGCTTTCGCCAAAGCGACTTGATTGGCGTAGCCGCCAGCCAGTCCCGCGAACGAAGGATTGGGTCCGGAAGGGCGGAAGAAGTTGAAGAAGGCAGGGGTGCCTACGAACTGGCCGTTTAGTCCGGCGAGCGGGCCGGGGCAGCCGTTGAGTACACCCAACGCCTGCGGAGCAATCAAGTGCAGGCCACAGTTTCCGGGGCCAGGAGCGATGTCGCTGGAGGGAACGGCGACGGTCACAGGATTCGAGACCGTGATGCCGGCGGCGCCCGCGTTGAAGGCGTTCTGCGCAAGAAGCTGCGGATTGGTGGAATTGACGTCGACCGGCCGATGCAGGTGCAGGCCGCGAGTGTATTGGTAGCCGAGACTGAATTTCCAGGAGCCGGCGATTTCACGCTCAACGGTGAGATTGCCCTGCTCGGCGTAACCGTACTGGAAATTGCGGGCGATGGGCAGCGTAAAGGGCAAAATGGGCAGCGGAAAACCGGCGGTCAGATAGTTTTGGTTGGCGAAGAGCGAACCGGAAGCGAGCGGATCGAAGCGTTGCTGATTGGAAAGATAGAACATGTTGGGGAGCGCGTTTAGAACGCCCTGAAAAATCGCAGAGCCGTTTAGGTTGGTGGGCGTGTCATTTCCGCCACCGCAAGTGGCGTAGCCTGGAGGCGCCGCTGCTGCGGGAACAAGTCCGCAAGCCGAGGCGACCCCGCCGGCGCTGAGTAACTGCACGGAACGGCCACCGTCCGCCGTGACGGAGTCAAAGGCGGTAGCGAGCAGCGGGTGATCGTAGAAGAGGCCGAAGCCGGCGCGGATTACGGTCTTGCCGCGACCGGTGGGATCGAAGGCCAGGCCAAAGCGCGGGGCAACGTTATTGTAGTCACGGGGAATGCCTTCGACGACGCCGAGAGCTTGTTCAGCTGCGGCGTTAATCGGTGTGGCGGCGTTGAAGAGCGGGCTGATTTCCACATCGTAGCGCAGACCATAGTTCAGAGTTAGCTTGCGGTTGACCTTCCAACTATCCTGGGCGAAGAAGCCGATGGGAATATTGTCGAAGGGCTGATTGGAATTGCCGATGCCTTGGATGTAGGTGGTGGGAATGCCCAAGCCATAGGATTGCAGGCCGGTCGTGCCCGGAAGAGAGATGCCCGCGACGGAATTGGGGAAACCGAAGGTGGAAGCGGCCAAGCCTCCGAAGTTAACGTCGCCTCCGAAATCGAGTTCGAAAATTTGCGCTTTGGACGAACGGAGCTGCACGAGGTTGTAGTCTCCGCCAAACTTAAAGGTGTGCTTGCCGCGGATGATGCTGACCTGGTCGGTAAATTCGGTGCGGCGCTCGATGCGATCGACGGTGGAGTACGGTTCGCGGCCGAAGTAGGCGTAGCCGGGGATATTCACGCCAATGTTGCTGCCGCCGGGAAGCTCGGAGAAGCCGAAGTGCAGACCGCGGCGCGCGAACTGGAAGCGAAATTCGTTGAAATCGCGCGGGGTGACGATCGTGTCGTGCTGGAAGGTGGCGTTGAGGTCGCGCGATTGGGTCAAGCCCGTGCGCGAGCCGGCGTTTTGGCCGAACACCTGGTTTTGCGACGTGGAAGGCTGGCCGGTGACGAGCGATGGCGAAACACCCACGCGAAGGAAGGAGTTGTTGCGATCACTCCAACGCTGGTCGATGCGGGCAGACCACAAGCTGCTCTTCTCGGAGATTGGGTAATTGCCGCGAATGGAATTAAGTCCAACGTAGGACGCTGGTAGCGGCGCGACGTACACGCCTCCGGCAGAACACGTCGCGCCATTGTTGACCGGCTGGCCCGCGGGACATGCTACTGGGATGGGGAACTGTTGGCCGGGACCGGGATTGAGAAATCCGCCAGTTGCGCCGGCGGCGACTGCGCCGAAATCCACTTTGTTGAGAGCTACGTTGGAGGCCGAGCCCATGAAGACAGCGTATTTAACTCCGAGCTGCGCGAGCGAGGAGTTACCAGAGTTCAGCAACGAGTTCACTGCGGCGGCTTGCGGGCCGGTTAGCTGAACGGTGAGCCCGCCCGCGGATGGAGGAAGAGTGACCGGCACGAGGCCGAAATTGTTGACGCCGATGCTGGAGAAGCCGCTTTCTTCGCGCTGCGTGTATTCATAGGAAAGGAAATAAAAGGTCTTGTCTTTCTTGAGTGGCCCGCCGATGGTCAAGCCGGACTGCGTGCGCGTGTAAGCCTGCTTCACCGGATTGAGAACGCCAGTGTTGGGATCAACCTGGCCAGAAAAGGCATTGCGGGCCTGGAAGGCTTTGTTGCGAAAGTAGCCGAATATATCGCCGTGGATCTCGTTGGCGCCGCTCTTTGTGACGATATTGATGACGCCACCGGTGGCGCGGCCGTACTCCGCGTTGTAATTGCTAAGGATCATTTGAAATTCTTGCACGGCTTCCTGGGAAACGGTGGCGCGTATGCCGTTGACCGAGTTATCCACGGCGTCAGCGCCATCGACGCTAACCATGTTGGAGCGGGCGCGAGCGCCGTTAATGTTGAGACCGCTGTTGGGAGCGGGACCGATCGTGGGGGAAACGTCGCGGGTGGTCTGCGAGTTAGTCAGAGTAAAATTGATGTAGCCGCGGCCATTGATGGGAAGATTTTCGATGCGACGTTGCTCGACGGTTTGCGAGACTTCGGTTTTGGACGTCTCGATAGGTGCGGTTTCTGAGGTGACCGTGACGGTTTGCGTCATGCCTTTGAGGTCGAGGCGAGGATTAAAGGTGGCGTTTTCTCCGACGGTCACAACAATTGAGTCGTTCTGGAAAGTGCCGAAGTTGGCGCCGCCATCGACAAACATTTTGTATTTGCCGGGAGGGAGCCCAATCAAGCTGTAGCGGCCTTCATCGTCAACGACGATGCTGCGGGCGGCTCCGGTGGCCGCGTTGGTCACCGTGACTTTGGCTCCGCGTATAGCCAAGCCCTGCGGGTCGGTAACCGTTCCGGACAGCGTGGCGGTATTGACCTGTGCGGCGCCTCCGACAGCGAAGGTCAGAACCAGCACACAAAAGAGAGTCGCGCACACACCCAGCCTGCGTCGCATCTTGCCTCCTAGTTGAAACCCGGTGAGTCTTCGAAGCTCTTTCCGCTACCCCTAGCGGCGGCGTTCCCGCCGTACTCCTCGACCAAAATAATTGGATATACGGCTTTTACTGCAATAAACAAATGCTTTCAATCGAAAACTTGGCTGTTGCGGCGAGTGAGTAATCTCGCCGCTCGGTTTGCCAAGTGAGCGCAGGATGACGAACAGAGCGACGCCTGGCAAGCGACAACGTGCGAAAGCGGGGCGGATCGGTTGGATGTCGCGGTTTGTCGTGCGAACAGAAGCGAGTAAAGCAGCAGGGTGGCTTCGATAGCGGACGCGCCGGAAAGATGCCAGCGCTGCGAAGAGAGTACGACGGACTACAGATGAAGGTGGCGTTGGACTAGTTTGCGGAGTTTCTCGCGGTCCTCGTCTTTCATGTGCACAAATTCCACACCATTCCCTTCCGCACCGATGTTGCGGACAACGGCCGTGAAATGGATCTTGCGCATGCCCGAGCGGACTTCCAGCTGAATCGAATCGCCCACGTTGAGTTTCTTGGGCGATTCGAGATACGCGCCACCGAGACTGATGGTCTTGACGCGCGTCAGCCCCGCTTGGCCTCCATCGATCTGCGCGCGAAGGGGAGATTCAAGCGGAACCCGTGTGTAACGGCGCGGCACGACGAAGCTGGAATTCGAGTTGCCGGCCGTGCCGAATGCGGCGCGAGCGCGAGCAGATGTGGGTCGGTCCTCAAGCATCGCGAGCGCATCTTCCGCTGCCGCGCGGAGGCCCAAAGGCTCGGCGTAGGTTAGGCCGTCGCGGCGGCTGGCCAGGGTGCGAAGGAGCTCGGCAGCGTCTTTGGCGCCCATGCGGCCGAGCGCTTCGATGGCCTTGATGCGAACGAATTGTTCGCGAAGGAGATCGTGTTCACCTGCCGCGATTTCCATGAGTTGCGGAACAGCGGCGGTTTCCTGAGCAAGTCCGATGTGGTCGATCATCATCGGGACTACCAGAGGGTGCGCGTCCGCAAGCACCGCGGAGAAAACGAAGGCGGCGCTTTGCGCGCATGCCGCGTTGGCCGGCCGCGCTAATTCGCTGACCGCCAGGTCCTGCAGGTTCCACTCCCAACTGGCGAGAGCGCGCGCGAGGCCGCGGAGCAGGCGATCCGCATCGGCGGCAGCAAGAATCTTGATGGCCGCGCTAACACGCTGGCGGCGCGCTTCGTATAGGCGCGTCTCCAGCAAATTCAGGACCGGCACTCCGATCGTGCGCACGAGGCGGGCCATAGCGGGCAGAAACTCGGAGCCGCGCGGCTCCGTGAGCAGCAAGGTCAAACGATCGAGTAGACGCTCCGGATCGCGCTGCAGAAGTCGCGGGAGAACGGGATCGAGAGCGCGATTGGAGAGCGATGCGTCCACGAGGAGCAGCCAACGGTCTTGCGCTACGAGCCTATGCGCCAGCGCGGAAATATGATCGTGGGCGACATCGTGCGGCTCTTTTTCCAAGGCGTTGAGAATGGATTCAAAACCTGCGTAGTCCCCGCGAATAACCGCGACGCGCCCGAGATTTTCCAGGAAAGCGGCAAGCAGAGCGGCGGTTTCCGGCGTGGTCTCCTTCTCGAGAGCCTTGAGTGCGCCGCGGCTCAGATCGCCGGGAACTTGATTGGGCCAGAGTGATTCAATGATGGCGGCAAGCTCGTTGAGGCCAGCAGAGATTACACGCCTAACGGCAGCGGCGTCACTGTCGATGCGGCGCGCGTAATTCAGCAGAATATTGCGGGCTTCGCGGCGCGGCGCGTCGGCGCCAGAATCTGCGAGTTGGCCGAGGCTTTGCTTGAGGGCGACGATCGGCACGCACCAAACGTCCGAACCGCGCAGTACAGCGGATTTTTCGCGCGGCGGAAGCTCAAGCCAGAATTTCTCAATCAATTTTTCGCGATGCGTTTCGGTGGCCCACGTGGAGGCAAAGGACGACAGATGCGCGGAGGCGTGGGGACCAGTGTAACCGCCTGAGGTGACGAGCACTTCCGCGAGGCGTTGGAACATCGGACGTACGCCGGGAGCGGTCAGCTTTCCTGCGGAAAACTCGGAGCCGAGAAACTCGAAGAGTAAGGCCTCCGACAAGCGGAGCAGGTAGGGCTGCGGGCGCTCGCCATCGCGCGGAGGATATTGCGTGACGGAACTCAGTAACAGGCGAACCGTTTCGCGGCTGGCTTCTTCCATGGCGCCGTGGATTGCGCGGGCTCCTTCTTCCGGGGAGATGTTTCGTGCAGCTTCGAGAGGCGGGGTCAGACGGGCGAGCAGCCGTAGGGTTGCGATCAGATCGTCGATTTCCGGAATCTGGATCGGCGCATCGAGCGCCTCGCGCGGCGAGTGTCCTCCGTACGCGACCAACGCAGCAATCAGGCTGGCCAGGACGGTATCAACCTTGCGCTCCGTCTCTGCGTTCACAGCAATACCTTCCACGCGATGCTCCCTAAGCCTTGCTGGCCACCAAGTCAGCGCTTCTTGCTTGGTAGGTTGCCCTGATTTTGACAATGAAGCTTTGGCAAGTTGCGCCAGCGTGTCCAGTTCGCCTACATGGAATTTGGGAGCGAAAGTAAGATTGTAGACCCCCGCGCGCTGCAAATCCTTGGTGAGTGCGTACAGATCGCCACGTGCGTCAGGGAGAGGCGCTTCGCTGAGCTTCGGGGCGACTAGCCCGCTGCGCTCGACGCGAATCTCAAGACCATTCATGTTGCGAACCATGGAGCGCAGAGATTCATAGGCGCCATCAAGGCTCTGCAGAAGGCGGGGATGTTGTCGGTCATAAAGGCGCGCGGAACGAAGCAGCAGGTGGAACGCGCGAAGAGACCGGGTGAGTTCCAAGAGCGCCGGCTCCGTTTGGGAGACGGGTGAGCGGAAACCGACAGGTTCCGCAGCGACTTCTTGAACTTGCGGATCGGGTTCGGGGCGCGAATCACGCCTTGAGCTTTGGACCGGAAGTACAGCGTTTAAAGCCAAGAGTCTCCTTTGTTTCCAGTGCTTCTTCTATGGCTCGGTGGCCGGTGAGCCATCTCGGCCGGAACAGGCAGACTATGTCTAGGAAATACAAGCACGCTGTCTGCCCTCCTGGGTAGGGACTAAAGGCTTTGTTTGTAGCACGATGTGTTTATAGTACTAGAACTTTCGACCGAG
>Ga0210406_10001344_pt1 | contig 30221 bp, 28 predicted proteins | sample IncBWC30MmetaG_FD_155454 | JGI IMG/M metagenome (GOLD analysis project Ga0210406, IMG submission 155454) | Forest soil microbial communities from Barre Woods Harvard Forest LTER site, Petersham, Massachusetts, United States - Inc-BW-C-30-M | ecosystem: Environmental > Terrestrial > Soil >... | reverse complement strand
CCTCACGGAGTGAGGCGACGGGTGTGGGGTATCTTACCGCTCGGCAAGCTTTGCGAAAATGTCCTCCAATACCACAGTGGGTTGTTGCAGCATGTCATTGTTCCAGTAGCGCGCGATTTGAAAACCCGCTGCTGTCAGGACGCTTTCTCTCGCGGCGTCGCGATAGGACGATGCATGCTGACTGCCATCGATTTCGACGATGAAGCGCTTCTCGAAGCAAACGAAGTCGAGAATAAAGTTCTGAAAGGGGACTTGGCGACGAAACTTGAAAAGCGCAAGGCGCCGGTCGCGGAGCAAGCGCCACATGGCAGCTTCGGCGTCGGTGGGTTCGCGCCGCATCTTCTTGGCGAAGTTGCGAATGCGCTTGGCGGTCGGCCGATGGTGTGGCGTCTGCGGCACGAACCCCTCACCCGACGCCTCACTTCGTTCGGCGCCACCCTCTCCCACAAGGGGAGAGGGAAGATCAGAGTCCGTCTCGCGATTAGCTGTCACACCCGCATCGGCATCAGCACGTAGAGCGCGCTCTTGTTGTCCTTGTCCTGCACCAGCGTCGGCGAGCCGGGATCGGCCAGCCGCAGCACGGCGACTTCGCCTTCGATTTGTGCCGCGATGTCGAGCAGATAGCGCGAGTTGAATCCGATATCGAGCGCCTCGGCCGCGTATTCGACTTCGAGCTCCTCGGTGGCGCTGCCGGAATCCGGATTGGTCACCGACAGCACCAGCTTGCCGGCGGATAGCGCGAGCTTCACGGCGCGGCCGCGCTCGCTCGAAATCGTTGAGACGCGGTCGACCGCAGCCTCGAAATCCTTCTTGTCGACGATCAGTTCCTTGTCGTTGTTCTGCGGAATGACGCGGCCATAGTCCGGGAACGTGCCGTCGATCAGCTTCGAGGTCAGCACCACGTTGCCGATGGTGAAGCGGATCTTGCCTTGCGACAGCTCGATGGCGACTTCCGCCTCATTGTCCTCGATCAGGCGCTGCACCTCGCCGACGGTCTTGCGCGGCACGATCACGCCGGGCATGCCGGTCGCGCCCTTTGGCAGCGGCAGCTCGACCTGGGCGAGGCGATGGCCGTCGGTTGCGACCGCGCGCAGCGTTTGAGCCTTGGCGCTGCCGGCCGAATGCAGATAGATGCCGTTGAGATAGTAGCGGGTCTCTTCCGTCGAGATCGCAAACTGGGTGCGGTCGATCAGGCGCTTCACGTCGCTTGCGGGAAGCGTAAAGGAATGCGTCATGTCGCCGGCGGCAAGATCGGGAAAATCGTTTTCGGGCAGCGTCTGCAGCGTGAAGCGCGAACGGCCGGCGCGGATCGCCAATACCGAGCGGTCGCCGTCACCCTCCAGCACGATCTGCGCGCCGTCGGGCAATTTGCGCACGATGTCGTAGAACATATGCGCCGGCACCGTGGTGGAACCGGCGGTCGCGGTTTCCGCGGCCAGCGTTTCCGTCACCTCGAGGTCGAGGTCGGTCGCCTTCAGCGACAGCCGCGCATTTTCGGCGCGGACCAGCACATTGCCGAGAATCGGAATGGTGTTGCGGCGCTCGACCACGCGGTGGACGTGACCGAGCGATTTCAGGAGTTGCGCGCGTTCGACGGTGACCTTCATTGCATACCCGCCCGATCCCTTAAGATGGAAAAGCCGGGCGGCCCGGAAGGCGCGCCGCGGCATTTGAAACCCGAAAGCCGGATCAGTACCGGATTTGATCAAACCCGCGGGGGGACCGCAAGGTGGCGCGGATGGGGCGCAAGTTCAAGGGAGGGTAGTGCCGTTCCCCGCGTTTTACGGGTCTTTCTTCCACTCCCTCCCCCGGGCAAGGGGAGGGAGGGGAGGGGTGTCACCGGGCGGACACCTATTCCTGCAATTGCCGCTTCAGCGATTCGACCTCTTCGGAGAGCGCCACGTCCTTGGCGACCAGCGCCTCGATCTTGCGAACGGCGTGCAGCACCGTGGTGTGATCGCGCCCGCCGAAGCGGCGGCCGATCTCGGGCAACGAGCGCAGCGTGAGCGTCTTTGCCAGATACATCGCGACTTGGCGCGGGCGCACCACATTGGCGGTGCGGCGCGACGACAAAAGGTCCGAGCGGCTGACATTGTATTGCCGGGCGACCACACGCTGAATGTCCTCGATCTTGATCCGCTTCGGCTCCTGCGGCCGGATCAGGTCGCGCACCTCGCGCTCGGCCATTTCCAGCGTCACTGGCTGGGCGTTGAGCTTGGAGTGCGCGAGCAGGCGGTTGATGGCGCCTTCGAGATCGCGGCCATTATGGGTGATGCTGCGGGCGAGATAGTCCAGCACCTGATCCGGGACGTCGAAGCTCGCATGATGCGCGCGCGCCGCCGCGACGCGCGACTTCAGGATTCCCAGCCGCAACTCCTCGCCGAGCGATCCCATCTCGACCACAAGGCCGCCGGCGAGTCGCGAGCGCACGCGATCGTCGAGGCTTTCCAGATCCGACGGTGGACGATCGGCTGCGATCACCACCTGGCGGCCGGCATCGATCAGCGCGTTCAGCGTGTGGCAGAATTCGGCCTGCGTCGATTTGCCCTGCAGGAATTGCAGATCGTCGATCACGAGCACATCGATGCCGCGCAGCGCTTCCTTGAAGGCGAGCGCCGTCTGCGTCTTGAGCGCGGCGACAAAGCCGTACATGAATTTCTCGGCGGTGAGGTAAAGCACCTTGCGCTCGTTGCCGGAATTGCCGGCCCACGTCACCGCCTGCAACAGATGGGTTTTGCCGAGCCCAACGCCGGCGTGGATGTAAAGCGGATTGAACATGACGGGGTCACCGCGCCGCCCCTCCGCCACCTGGCGCGCCGCGGCATGCGCCAGCGTGTTGGAGCGGCCGATCACGAAGCTTGCAAAGGTCAGGCGCGGGTCGAGCGGCGAGCCGCCAAGCGCATCATGGCTCGCCGATACCGGCGCGATCGCGGTTGCGCGCAATTCGGGCGCAGGACGGCCGTCGGGCCGCTCCAGACGCCGCGCATCGAGCGGCGCGGCGACTTCCTTCGCCGGTGCCGCGCAACGCATCGCCGTGCGCACGGTGAGGTCGATCCGATGCACTTCCGGCATCTCCGCCTGCCAGCAGGACAGCACGCGTTCGGCATAATGGGCCTGGATCCAGCTCTTGAGGAACCGCGTTGGAACCGAGAGGCGGACGCTTTCGTCCTGCACGCCTTCCAGGTCCATTCGTGCAAACCAGCTTGAATAGACGTCTTCTCCCACGCTCGAGCGCAACCGACCCTTCACGCGTGACCAGCGATCCTGTTCCGTATTCGTCATTGGCTTGAAAACTTTTCCGAAAGAGTGACGTTGCCTGGTGAAATCGCCGTGCAGGTTTCTTGCCACGGCGTGACCTCAAGTGAAGCTTCCTTCTTCCAGACATAGCTCGACCGCGCGGCAGAAATGCCGTCTGGCAGTTCATCAGTGCTGGAAGCGAAGCGTTCGCGAGGTCAGCGCGTACTCGACGCCCGATCGGGCGCTCGCGGGAGCCGCGCACCGGTGTCGTCTGGTGCGGTATCGCTTGAAAAAAGCTGTCGATCGAATGGTGCAATGTTTCCGTAAAGCATACAACCTCCCCCCCTCACCGCGATAGCTCACGGCAAGTTGTCATTTCGCGTGTATTTTAAGTTCAGCCGCTTCAGAACAAAAACCGTTCAGCCGCTGCGCTGCCTCAACCCGTCCGTACTAACCCGTCCGCTTTCGGCTTCGTCCTCACGCTGTTGACCGCTTGCGCCTGTTTCTCTTGCTCAACGCCAACGAGACACAAAAGCCTCGCCTGAGAAATTTCGACACAACTCTAACGTCCCCATATCGCTATGAGTCCCGGTCCAACAATCGCTTGGAGAGCGTCGCCAACGCGCACACCGCCGCCGATTTGCACGTCCGCCCCGTTTCTAAAACCGCGCTGGTCTCAAGATCGTAGGCGCCGCGAACGAAATTGAAATTACACGATGCACGGCGTCTCGCAATGCATTTGATTCGACACAGTCGTGCCCAAAAGCTGCTCAGCGCTCATCCCGGGCGGCGCGGCGGTTTCGAGACTCGAAAGCAAGTTTTTGAATCAGCGTGTAGATTCGCGTGCGCCGAACGCGTTGTGACAATTCACGCAACGCACCAAAAAAAATTCACAAATGCTTCAAGGCGGGAGCCGCGAAACCTAATTTTTCAAACGCTTGGCCCCGCTATGGGGGTAAGTGACTAACGAAGCGGAGTTTTTCGCGACTCGTCGGACAGGGTAACTCCCGATTGGTCCGCGCAGGAAATAGTCGCGCGGCTGTCGCACTTGAACGCGCAATTGGCCGGTTTCTCGCGAGCAGGCAGCAAACATCAGGCGCGGCAAAACTGCACCAAGTGAAACTACGGAAGCGCGAGAGAGAATGTGGCACGGCGCATTCACCCAAGCAACGGGCCGAAAAACAAAAAGCCCGGCGCGCCGCCGGGCTTTGACGAATATTCGCTTCGATCAGTTCATTTTGCCAGCCTGGCAATCTGGTGCGCGAGCCGCGAGACCTTCCGGCTCGCATTGTTCTTATGAATGATGTTGCGCTGTGCTGCCTGCATCAGCTCCGGCTCGGCGTGTGCCATCGCCTTCAATGCCGCGGTGCGGTCGCCGCTCTTGATCGCCTCTTCGACCAGGCGGACGGCGCCACGCATCTGGGTGCGGCGCGATTTGTTGATCGCGGTGCGGCGAGCAATCTTGCGCGTCGCCTTCTTGGCGGAAATGGTATTGGCCATAGTCTCAAATATCCTTCGGGCGGTGCTCGTTCGCTGCTGGTCCGGCCGGAGCGGGCCGGCCGTTCGATCCTGTGATCGACGCTGGTCGTATTAGAGCGTGTTCCCGAGGACGCCATTGCCGGGCTACGAGCCCAATTGGCGGCGCCTCAAAGAACAGCGGCGGCGGGATTGCGCCCGCCGCCATTGGCGCCCTTATAGAGGGCGGGTGTTGCAGCGTCAACGCTTTCCGGCCCCACCAAGGGCAAGGAAGCCCGGTCGCAGAGCGCTAATAAGATACTGATGAGGTTGAATTTCCCGCGCCGCCCCGGTAATGGCTGGCAACGACCAAGGTAAGGTGAGGCATGATCCGCGGTTTTTTCCGACTTATCGGGTTGCTGCTGCTGGCCGGCGGATTCATCTTCATGGTCTATGACGGCGCGCGCTTTGTCGCCGATCAAACCCTGCGCTTCACGCGCTTCGGTCAATTCTGGAACGACATCCATCAATCCAGCCAGCAGGCGTTCCGGACCTGGGTGGAAAGCAATGTGCCCTGGCTTTGGACCAGCGTCATCAGGGTCATTCTGGACCAGCCGGCCTTTGCCGTGCTCGGCGTGGTCGGTATCCTGCTGATGGTCCTGTTCCGTCCGCGCAAGCCGCTGATCGGCTATTCGCGGGACTGACGGAGAGAGGCTGCCCCGGTCCGGTCGTAACAGGGCTGCGTCGGGCGACGTAAAGGCCTATATCTTATATGTCCTATATAGAGAGTGCAGCGGTTCCCGCTTGCAGCTTCTGTTCGCCTGGAGATCGTCCATGTTGTTCATGCGCAAAACCACCGCTCTGCCGAGCGCAGCCGAAGCACTGCCGGGCCGGGCGAAACCGATTCCGACCGCCGCCAGCCATTTCGTCAACGGCCACCGCTTGCTGCCGCCTTATCCGCAAGGCTTGGAGCAGGCGGTGTTCGGGCTTGGCTGTTTCTGGGGCGCCGAACGTAAATTCTGGGAACTCGGTGACGGCGTCTACACCACCGCCGTCGGCTATGCCGGCGGCCATACCCCCAACCCGACCTACGAAGAGGTTTGTTCGGGCCGCACCGGTCACACCGAAGCGGTCATGGTCGTATTCGATCCAAAGAAGATTTCCTACGAGCAGCTCCTGAAGACGTTCTGGGAAAGTCACAACCCGACGCAAGGCATGCGCCAGGGCAACGACGTCGGTACCCAGTATCGTTCGGCGATCTACACGTTCAATGACGAGCAGCGCAAAGCGGCCGATGCTTCGAAGGCCGCGTATCAGAAGGCGCTTGCCGGAAAGGGCCTGGGCTCGATCACCACCGAGATCGCGCCAGCCGGCGATTTCTATTTCGCCGAGGACTATCATCAGCAATATCTGGCCAAGAATCCGGCCGGCTATTGCGGGCTCGGCGGCACCGGCGTGTCGTGCCCGATCGGCGTCGGCGTCAACGCCTGATCACTACGCGAATGCCGACGGAAGACCGGCGTTACGGTCTTCGGCCGGCCTCTCGAAAACCCTTTGTTAACCATAATTGGTGCAAGACTGGAGCGATATCCTGTCTAAAGGATGGCTCCGGTGCGGGTTGCGCGCGCGTTTCGATTGCCGATTATTGCTGCCACGATCGCGCTTGCTCTGTCGGGCTGCATGCAGACGGCCGGTCCTGTTGCTGTCGCGCAGCCCTCAAGCGACCTCGATTATATGGCTTACGGCCGGCCTTATGGCCCGGGCCCCGCAGGAGCGATGGATTCCGGTGGTGGCGGCGCCATCAGCGCGCTTCGCGACAGTTTTGCTTCGGCATCGCCGCGCGCTGATGCCTATGTGCCGGCACCCGTGGCCTATACCGGCGCGGCGCCAGGGCCGGCAAATCATGACGCGTCCTACCGGCTCGACGCCGGCGACAAGCTGCGCGTCATGGTCTACGGCCAGGAAGGCCTCACCAACACCTATGCGATCGATGCCGGCGGCTCGATCACCATGCCCTTGATTGGTCCGGTGCCGGCGCGCGGGCGCACCCCCGCCTCGCTTGCCGCCGAGATATCAGCCAAATTGCGCAACGGCTACATCCGCGAGCCTTCGGTGGCGGTCGAGATCGAAGCCTACCGGCCGTTCTTTATTCTGGGCGAGGTCGCGGCGCCCGGCCAATATCCGTACGTGCCGAACTTGACGGTGGAAAGCGCGGTCGCCATTGCCGGCGGCTTCTCGCCGCGCGCGCGCCGGGACGTCGTCACGCTCACCCACACGGATGCTTCCGGCGCGGCACGCGTCGTGGTGCCGCTCGGCACTTCGCTGAACCCGGGCGATACCGTGCTGGTCGGAGAGCGCTGGTTCTGACGAAGTACACGGTACTTCGTCATTCCGGGGCGCGTCGAAGACGCGAGCCCGGAATCTCGAGATTCCGGGTCTGGTGCTAAAGCACCATCCCGGAATGACGACAGAGAGAATAAGCGCGGTTCTCGCGCCTGATTCCCTCAAATGCTTGACGATGCAACGCGCGGCAGGCCGTCGAGAAACGGCAGCACCGCCTCGATGAACGCCTGAGGCTGGTCGATGTTGACGGCGTGACCGGCGGAGGGGATCACTACTTTCTTCGCGCCTGGAATTTTCGCCGCCATGTAATCGGATGCCGCCAGGAACGGCGCATCGTCGGCGCCGACCACGATTAGCGACGGTACCTTGATCTCGGGCAAAACCTCGATCACGCCGGCGTCGCGCTGGGTCAGCATGCCGCGCGCGGCGCGCGCCAGTCCCGCCGCGTCGCGATGGTTCACGGCGGAGCGTTCGCGGCTCGCCGACTTCAAGACCGCAAGGCCGTCGCGCTCGAAGCGATCGGCGGTATCGAACGCACGCTTGTTCCATGCCTGGCGGGCGTCGTCTTTCTTAAATCCGGGGCCCGTGTCGATGATCAAGAGCGCACGAACGCGCTTTTGATGCGCACGATAGAAGGCAAGCGACATGTAACCCCCGAGCGAAAGCCCGCCGACGATGGCGCTGTTGGCACCGGCCTTGTCGAGGAGTGCAGCAATGTCGGCGACGGTGAGCGCTTCGCCGTAGGCGTTGGGATTCTCGGGGTAATCAGACCGGCCGTGGCCCCGCATATCCCACAAAATGAGTTTGTGATGCTTCGACAGGGCCTCGATCTGGCCCTTCCACATCTCGGATGTCGACGAATAGCCGTGGGTCAGGATGAGGGGCGGACCGTTGCCGTGAACTTCGTAGTAGATCTTGACCCCGTCACGATCGATCGTTGGCATTCCGGCTTCCCGCAGCTTCTTGTTCTTCGGCGTTATTGTAGCGCGAACGTTCTGGCCGTGGGAACCGCCGGACGCCGATAGCGGCCATCCAGATTGGCTCCGGTCAGGCAACACGAAGCCCGGCAAATTTTGTGGCAGCGCTGTTGCCGCATTGCACAAGCGCGCGTTTCGAAATTTTATTCTCTTCGAACAATTCCAAATTGAATTGCCTCTCAACGAGAACGCGATCATTCTCGCGCGCAAGGTCGACATCAGCCCGGTGGGTGTTCGACCGGGGGGCTAAAAACGGGTTGCCGCCGTAAGCGGCATCTTTCACCGGCGAGGGAAGAGATCATGCCTGTTCTCAACATCAATGGACGGAATATGTCCGTCGAGGCGGCGGGCGATACGCCGCTGCTCTGGGCCATCCGCGAGCAATTGCAGATGACCGGTACAAAATTCGGCTGCGGCGTCGGCCTCTGCGGCGCCTGCACGGTTCACGTCAACGGCGAGGCGGTACGTTCCTGCCAGACTTCGGTCAGCGACGCCGCCGGCAAGAAAATCACCACCATCGAAGGCCTCAGCGCCAAGGGCGACCACCCCCTGCAGAAGGCATGGATCGCCGAGCAGGTGCCCCAATGCGGCTACTGCCAGTCCGGCCAGATCATGCAGGCGGCAGCACTGCTCGCCAAGAACTCCAATCCGACCAAAGAGGAAGTGATCGACCACATGGACGGCAATTTGTGCCGTTGCATGACCTATTCGCGGATCCAAAAGGCGATCATGCGCGCCGCATCCGAAATGCGCACGGCTTCGAACGCCGCCACCGAGCGGAGGCCCACATGAATAGCCACGTGAAAATCAACCAGGCCGAAGCTGCCGATCTCAGCCGCCGCACCTTCCTGGTCGGCACTGCCGCCGCGGGTCTCGCCCTCGGCTACTCTTCTGTCCCCGCCATGCTGGGCGCGGATCAGGCGTTCGCCGCGCCCTCCAATTTCGATCCCAGCGTCTGGTATTCGATCGCGCCGGACGGAATCGTGACCGTCACCTGCGGCAAGGCCGACATGGGTCAGCATATCGCGTCCACCATGGCGCAGATCATCTGCGAAGAACTCGGTGCGAACTGGAAGGACGTGCGGGTCCAGCTTGCCTCCAACGATCCGAAGTTCAACGACCCCGTGCTCGGCGCCCAGATCACCGGCGGCAGCTGGTCGACCATGATGAACTTCGATGCCATGAGCCGCGCGGGCGCCGCAGGGCGCATGGCGCTGGTCGACGGCGCGGTCGCCGCGATGGGCGTGCCGCCCTACTACAAGGACGAGATGGTCGTCAGGGACTCCACGGTTTCGCATCCGAAGTCGAAGAAATCGATGACGTTCGCCGACATCGTCAAGAGCGGCAAGGCGACCAAGACCTTCACGCCCGACGAGCTCAAGGCGATCAAGCTGAAGACGCCCGACAAGTACACCATGATCGGCGTCTCGGTGCCGCAGCTCGATATTCCCTCCAAGACCAACGGCACTGCGAAATACGGCATCGATGTCATGCTGCCAGGCATGGTGTACGGCAAGGTGGTCACACCGCCGGTGCGCTATGGCGCGACCGTCAAATCGGTCGACGACAGCGAGGCCAAGAAGGTGCCGGGCTTCATCAAGGCCGTCATCCTCGACGACAAGACGGCGACCACGACCGGCTGGGTGGTCGCGGTGGCCAACACCTATGCCAATGCGCGGAAGGCGGCGGATGCGCTGAAGATCAGCTATGACGGCGGTCCGAACGCAAAACTGTCGAGCGAGTCGCTGCTTGCGGAAGCCAAACGGCTGCAGGCGCTCGACGATTCCGGGCAGTTCTTCGTCAAGGACGGCGATACGGCGGCTGCCTTCGGGACGGCGGCGAAGCTGATGGAGGCGGAGTACACCACCAACATCAACATCCATGCGCCGATGGAGCCGATGAACGCCACCGCGCAGCTTCAGGGCGATATCTGGCATATCTATTCCGGCAACCAGTTTGCGACGCGCTCCGGCGCGATCGCGGCGGGCGCCGCCGGGGTCGATCCCAAATTCGTCGTGATGCACCAGATGTGGCTGGGCGGCGGCTTCGGCCGGCGTCTCGACGCCGATATGATGGTGCCCGCGGTGCAGGCGGCGAAAGCCGTCGGCAAGCCGGTCAAGGTGATCTACTCGCGCGAGAGCGACATGACCATGGACTTCTCGCGCCCGCTGACGTTCCAGAAGATCAAGGCGGGCCTTGACGGCGATGGCAAGCTGATCGCGCTCAATCACGACGTGGTCAGTGCATGGCCGACCCAGCGCTGGGGAATCCCTGATTTCCTGTCACCCTCGGTCGACAAGAAAGGTCCGCTCGACGCCTTCACCGTCAATGGGGCGGACTTCTTCTATACCGTGCCCAATCACAACGTCCGTGCGATCCGCAACGAGATGGCGCATAACGCCACCCCGTCGGGCCAGTTGCGGTCGGTTGCACCGGGCTGGACCTTCTGGGCGGTCGAAAGCATGGTCGACGAGTTGGCGCATGCGGCAGGCAAGGACCCGGCGCAGTATCGGATCGACATGCTCGACGGCAAGGGCGCCAATGCCGGTGGCGCGCAACGCTTGCGCAACACCTTGCTTGCCGCGATGGGCATGGCCGGCTACGGCACCAAGCAATTGCCCAAGGGCGAAGCCATGGGTGTCGCCTGCGTCTCGTCGCAGGAACGGGCGACCGCCAGCTGGACCGCCTGCGTCGCCCATGTCGCGGTCGCGCCATCTGGCGAGGTCAAGGTCAAGAAGCTGACGGTCGCGACCGACGTCGGCACCCAGGTGCATCCCGACAATATCCGGGCCCAGGTCGAAGGCGCGGCGTTGTGGGGACTTTCGCTTGCGATGTATGAGAAGGCGACGCTCAAGGATGGCGGCATCGAGCAGACCAACTTCGACACCTACACCCCCTTGCGGATGAGCCAGGTGCCGGAAGTTGCCGTCAGCGTCATCGCCAATGGCGAAAAGGCCACCGGCGTCGGCGAGCCCGCAGTGACGGTGATCGCCCCGGCGATCGGCAACGCCATCTTCAATGCGGTCGGCGCCCGCGTGCGCTCGTTGCCGATCACGGCGGAAGCGGTGAAGGCGGCGATGAAGGCCTGAAGGCGCGCGCAGGTCTCACCAAAGCAACGATCCGCCGGAGCAATTGCTCCGGCGGATTTTTTTGTCCTCCGGCGACGGCCGGCGGCGCTCGTTAAACTTGTAGGGTTTATGCAATCGAAGCATTCATGACGCCCATTAAGGCGCAGGGAACTCCTCCTCGGCTAGGCTTTGCAGCCAGTCGCCACTGCAAAGCCGCCGGGGGATCATGACAGCCGTAGCCGACCAGAAAAAACGCCGTTTGCTGCTCGCATCGGACCGCAGCGATCAAAGCAGCGAATTGGCTGATATCCTGCAGTCGGTCGGTGAGGTGGAATCGATCTCGACATCGGAGATTCCCGAAACTCCGTCGCGCCAGGTCTCCGGCATCGTGGTCGACATCAACCTGAGATCGTCCGAAAGCGTGCAGCGGGTCCGCGCCAAGCTGCGCGGGGAAGCCTATCGATCGATGCCGCGGCTGTTCGTTTTGGCGGATGCGCTTCACCATGCGTCGATGCAGGCCTGGGCGCTTGGCGCCACCGATACGATCTCGCGGCCGTTGGACGCCGCGGCCATCCTGCAACGCGTCCGCTCCGCCTTTCCGGACAGCGCAAGCTATGACGCGACCGACCGCGGCAGGGCATTGAACCGGGGCGTCGAAGCCGCACATGCGGTGATCGTCAAGATTTTCGAAAGACTCCCTACCGGCGAGCCGCTGACATTCGACGATATCGTGCAGGCCGAAGGCAAGATCATCAAAGCCATCAAGCATACGTCGTTGCGCGAATGGCTGACCACCGTCGGCTGCCATCACGTCGAAAGCTATCGCCACTGCCTGTTCGTCACCGGCTTTGCGGTGGCATTCGCGCAGAGTCTTGACATGCGCGAGGACGACCAGCGGCGCCTGGTTCGTGCCGCGCTGCTGCACGATGTCGGCAAGGCGTTCATCCCCGTGGCGATCCTCGACAAGCCGGGCGCGCTTAGCGAGGAGGAGATCAAGGAAATCCGCCAACACCCGCGCCGCGGCTACGAAGCGCTCGCGGCTCAAGGCGGTTTTCCGGTGGAGATGTTGGATGTGGTCCTGCACCACCATGAGTTCCTTGACGGCACCGGATATCCGAACGGTCTCAGCGGCAATCAGATCAGCGACATCGTTCGCCTGACCACGATCGCGGATATCTATGCGGCACTGGTCGAGAAGCGCGCGTATCGGCTGCCGTTCACCCATGCCAGGGCGTTTGCGCTGATGGAAGCGATGACAGGCAAGCTCGACCAGCAATTGCTGCAGGCATTCCGGCCGGTGGCGTTCAGCGCATGCTGATCCAGGCCTCTCTATAACGGTTAGCCGGCACCTGTCTCATACGACGAAATCTCGATCAGGCTGCCGTCGGGATCCCGGCAATAGACCGACTGCAGGGTGCCGCGGGCGCCCTGTTTCCTGGTCGGGCCTTCTTCGATCGCAACGCCGTTCGCCTCAAGATGCGCAACCACCTCACCCGGCGTGCTTGAGGTAAGAAAGCAGAGATCATCGCTGCCGGCCATTTCATGGTCCGCGGTGAACCACTCGACCTTGTCGGCGTCGCGTAGCCGCACATTGATCTTCTGATCGCCGAACAGCAGCGAGGTCCGCCTGGTCTTGCCGTGACCGGGATCGAACACCTTGATCTCCATGCCGAGAATTTTTTGATACCACACTCGGCGGTACGCCACGTCGGAGACGTTGATCACGATGTGATCGAGCGCGCTGACCTTGACCGGCATGGATGATCCTTTCGTCGCGCTTTTATGCATATGTACCGCACTGGCCGCATCGGGGGTTGTTTGTTACAACGCCGGCCGCCTTCAGTTCAACAAGAACAAAATGGGGAGAAATTGCTATGACCTCACGCCGCACCGCGCTCGGCCTGATTGGAGTAGGCCTTCCGGCCCTGATCGGGTCTGCGGCCGGCGCGGCGACGCTGGATTATCCGACGCGGCCGGTGCGTTTCGTGGCCGGGTATCCGCCGGGCGGCGCCACCGATATCCTGGCGCGCCTGATCGGCCAGCGGTTATCGGAAAAACTCGGCCAGCAATTCGTGGTCGAAAACAAACCCGGCGCCGGCAACAATATCGGCACCGAGGCGGTGGTCAACGCCGAGCCCGATGGCTACACCGTGCTGCTCATCAACCCGGCGAACTACATCAACACCTCGCTCTACGCCAATCTTAAATTCAATTTCGTCCGCGACATCGCAGCCGTCGCCGCCTTCAACCGGGTGCCGAATGTGATGACGGTCAACAAGGACGTGCCGGCGAAAAATGTCGCCGAGTTCATCGAATATGTGAAGGCCAATCCCGGCAAGGTGAACATGGCCTCCTCCGGCAACGGCACCTCGGTGCATCTGTCCGGTGAAATGTTCATGGCGATGACCGGCACCAAGATGCAGCACGTGCCCTATCGGGGTGCGGCGCCCGCGATCACCGACATGCTCGGCGGCCAGGTTCAAGTGATATTCGACAATATGCCCTCGATCATCCAGCATATCCGCGCCGGTTCGTTGCGCGCATTGGGCGTGACGACCGTGGAACGATCCCCGCAATTACCCGACGTGCAGGCGATCGCCGAAACCGTCCCGGGTTATGAAGCGAGCGCGCTGTTCGGGATGGGCGCGCCAAAGAATACGCCAAAGGAGATCATCGAAAGGCTCAATTCCGAGATCAACGCGATCCTGGCCGAACCCGAGATGAAGAAGCGCCTGGTCGAATTGGGTGGCGAGCCGCTGATCCAGTCGCCGGAGGCCTTTGGCGAGCAGATCAAGGCCGAAACCGAGAAATGGAAGAGAGTGGTCGAGTTCGCCGGCCTCAAGGTAGAGTGATCTGCGGAATCTTTCTTTCGATGATAGAGTGCTTGAACAGAGGGCGATGCGTTGGTCAGCGCGGAAGGAGAGAAAGCATGCGCAAGCTTGTATTGGCGATGATGGCTTTGACCGCGGGTTGCGTTGCCACGCTGGCAACGTCCGCTCCGGCCGCGGCCTATGATTATCCCTGGTGCCTGCAGGGCAGGAACGAGGGCATTCCCGGCGACTGCGCGTACCAGACCTATGCGCAGTGCGAGGCGTCGGCCTCGGGCCGGTTCGCCTATTGCAACATCAATCCGCGCGTCGCCTTCGGCCGGTTGCCGCCGCGGCGGCCCCGTTATCCGTATTATTACTACGACTGAGTTTTCGCAGGCCCGGCTTGACTTCTTTTTGCGTGCGCATATACTAAACCACATGGTTAAGTATGGCGGCGAGGCGCTGGATCGGACCTTTGCCGCGCTCGCGGACCCGACGCGGCGCGCGTTGCTGGCACGGCTGCATGGCCGTGACAGCCTTTCAGTGAGCGAGCTGGCGCAGCCATTTGCGATGTCGTTGCCGGCGGTGATGAAGCATCTCGACGTGCTGTCGGATGCCGGCCTGATCGCGCGCGAAAAGACCGGCCGCAGGGTGGCGTGCCGGCTGACCGCGAAGCCAATGGAGCAGGCGATGGATTGGCTGAACCGCTACCAGCGCTTCTGGTCCGACAATCTCGATCGCCTTGCTGCTTTTGTGGAGGAAGAACCATGGTCAGCCAATCAGGCACCGCCGGTGCCGGCCTCGTCGCGCGCCCAAGCCTCACCTTCAAACGTCGCCTCAATGCGCGTCCGGAAAAGGTCTACGCGGCGTGGACCGACCCGCAAAAGCTGATCCAATGGTTTGGACGCGTCGATGTGAAGCCCGGCACCATGCGGGCTGAAGTCGACCCGCGGGTCGGCGGCCGCTATCGCGTGAGCTTCAACATCGAGGCAGGCGAATATTTCGAGGTCGGCGGCGTCTATCGCGAAGTGGTGCCGAACGAGCGGCTGGTGTTCAGCTGGGCATGGCACTCGACACCCGAACGGGAGTCGCTGGTGACGGTCACGTTCAAGTCCGACGGCGAAGGCACCCTGCTCACGGTTCATCACGAGCAATTGTTCGATCAGGCCGCGCGCGCCGGCCACGAGCGCGGCTGGATGGGGTCGCTCGAAAAGCTTGAAAAATATCTCGCCTGAAAGAGGAGCTCATCATGCAGCCGCACAAGATCGTTTCGCGTGAAGAATGGATCGAAGCGCGCAAGGCGCATATGGCGCATGAAAAGGAATATACCCGCGCGCGCGACCGCTTGAGCCGGGAGCGCCGGGCGCTGCCTTGGGTCAAGGTCGACACGAATTATGTGTTCGACAGTTCCGATGGCCAGCGGACGCTGGCCGACCTGTTCAAGGGCCGCAGCCAGCTCGTGGTGCAGCATTTCATGTTCGCGCCCGACTGGAACGAGGGCTGCAAGAGCTGTTCCTTCTGGGCGGACGGATTTGAACGGATGGCGCCGCATCTGGCCGCGCGCGACACCACGCTGGTCGCGGTCTCGCGCGCGCCGCTTGAAAAGCTTCTGGCGTTTGCAAGGCGGATGGGCTGGACGTTCGACTGGCTGTCGTCGGCGGGCAGCGATTTCAACTACGATTTCGCGGTCTCGTTCACGCCGGAACAGGTCAAGTCGGGTGCCAAGGTCTATAATTTCGGCACCTCAGGCTTCGGGGTGGAGGAGGCGCCGGGCATCAGCGTATTCTACCGGAACGAGGCGGGAGATCTCTTCCACACCTATTCCTGCTTCGCCCGCGGCCTCGACATGATGAACGCCGCCTATCACTATCTCGACCTGACCCCGCTGGGGCGCCACGAAGAAGGCCTGCCCTATCCGATGGACTGGCTGCGGCTGCGCGACCAGTACCAACCCGCGTCCGGCGCCGCGGGCCGTCGCCAAAGCTGATGCCTCATTTCTTGACGTCAGCCTGTTCGGTCGCGGTGCAGGAGATCAACAGCGTGTAGCCCCGCGCGTTTCCCGCAATCTCGGCGGTCTTGAGCTCGCCTTTCGGCTCCGCGGTCTGGTAGGGCACGACGCTGTTGTCCAGGAAGTCGCGGATCGCACCCGTCTTGATAGCGAAGTTTATATTCTCGGGAATGTTGCCCGTCGCCCTGACAAATTTCAGCGCGTTGATCTTGGCGGAGACCATCCCGACGATCTGACCGCTGGTGTCCAATAGCGGTCCGCCGCTGTTGCCGGGCTGAACCGCAGCGCTGATCTGAAGGTAGCGCGTGTCATTCAGCAAGCCGCTCAGCGAGCTCACGATGCCTGTCGTGACGGTGAAATCCGAGGTCAGGAGGCCGTGATAGGGAAAGCCGATCGCGACCACCGAATCGCCCGAGCGGATCGCGCGGTCACGTATTTTGGCAAAGTCCTTGAACGAGGCCGCCGGCCCTTGCAGCAGGGCCAGGTCGTTGGATTCGTCGCTGGAAACCACGCGCAGCGTGGTAACCGGCTCGCCGCTCAGATTGCCGTGAATATCGCCGGTGCAACCATTGACGACGTGGTGATTGGTGACGATGTGGCCGTTGGCGCTGACCACGAAGCCGGTGCCGGTCTTGCTGACGGACGGTGAGGCCTTGGGGCTGGTTGGCGCGGCGTTCGGCGCGTCCGAATTGGCCACAACCGCCTTGGGCGCCGCGAAATCGCCGGCGTTGTTGACGCCTTCTGCCTTGACCCTGGTCACGCAATTGGCAAGCGCCGCGAGCAGCGGCCCCGTCGAGCTGAGGTTGAATTGCAAGGGCGTGCCGCGAGCAACCGCTACCATCAGGCTCGACTTCTGAAAGGTGCGCGCGACGTTCGGCGGCATGATGGCCGAAATCAGCACCGCTGAACTGGCGGTCGCAAACAGTTTTGCCTGGGTTTGCCCATCGAAGGTGACGTCGATCGGCAGCGTGTCGCCCTTGTTGAAATGAAAGGCGGTGCTGCCAAAGCCGAGCAGCCAGGAATTGCTGGCGGTCTGGCTGACGATCAGCGAAACGCCGCTTGCATACTGCGACCCTGCCGCGCAGTGCGAGAACGCGCCCGTATTGTTGTCGGTATAGGCGCCCCCGTTCCATGCTCCGACATGGATGGTGCCGAACGGCCCCGCGGCATTGGCGATGGGGACGAAGGCTGCCTGGAAAAGACACGCAACAACGAACGCTTTCGACATAGCAACCTCGACGCCACACCCCCTGCCGCATCTTAAAGGCCGCTTCCGTCGGAAGAGTAGCTGCATTATGGCGAAATGCGCGCGCTGAAACCGGGCTCGCCACGGCCCTTGCATTTGCTTTGCGATTCGGTATGCTTTGCAATACAAAGTTAATTGGACCCGCCCGAATGAGCGATCTCGACAAGGCACTGGCCGATATCATTGCTATTCGCAGCCAGCTAGCCGCCGGGACCGCGTTTCGCGGCTATGGCCCCGCGGCGGTGGCCGCGACCGGCGTCGTGGCGCTCGTCGCCGCCATCCTGCAATTCTGCTGGCTTGACGATCCCAGTCGCGATCCGATCGCCTTCTTCGCCGGCTGGGCCTTGGCCGCGGTGCTGTCGGCGGTGATGATCTGGACCGAGATGTGGGCGCGTTTGCGCCGGCACCATTCGGGTCTTGCCGACGCCATGATTCATCAGGCGATCGAGCAGTTCCTTCCCGCGGGCGTCGCCGGTGTGTTGCTCGCGGCGATGCTCTGGAAGTTTGCACCGGAGGCGCTGTGGATGCTGCCGGGGCTTTGGCAGATACTCGTGAGTCTCGGCATATTTGCATCCGTTCGCTCGCTGCCGCGCACCGTCGCGCTCGCTGGCGCCTGGTATTTCGTCGCCGGTTTCGCGGTATTGATACTGGCGAGCCAAAGCCATGGGCTGTCGCCCTGGACCATGGGCCTGCCGTTTGCGGTCGGCCAGTCGTTGATGGCTGCGATCCTGTACTTTGCATCAGGAGAGATCGATGCCGACCGCTGAAAGCGCACCGTTCTCCTACGACGGTCTCGACCGCGTGATCCACGAGAAGGCGCGGCTTGGGCTCTTGACCTCGCTGATGGCTCACCCGAAGGGACTGGCGTTCGCCGATCTCAAGCAACTCTGCGGACTGACCGACGGCAATCTCAGCCGTCACTTGCAGGTGTTGCAGGAAGCCGGTCTCGTCGACGTCACCAAGGGTTACGAGGGCAACCGGCCCCATACCAGTTGCCGCCTGACCAAATCCGGCCGCCGCCGGTTCCTGGATTATCTGGCCGTGCTCGAACGGCTGGTGCGGGACGCCGCGAAGGCCGCCGGCAAGGAGCCCGCGCCGCTGGCGCGGCTCGGCATCCTGCCAACCTGACCGTCTTTATTTTTGCACAGGAACTTTGCGATGCAAAGTGGTCTCCCCGCAGGCCCCCAATCCTCCAGGCTTCATGTCGGCATCATCATGGACGGCAACGGGCGATGGGCCACCCGCCGCGGCCTGTCGCGCGTGCGCGGGCACGAGGCCGGCGTCGAAGCGATCCGGCGGATCGTCGAAGCGGCGCCCGCGCAAGCCGTCGGAACGCTGACGCTCTATGCGTTCTCAACCGACAATTGGCGCCGCCCCAGGGCTGAGGTCGCTGCGCTGATGACGCTATTGCGGTTCTATCTCGCCAGCGAGGTCGAGAGCCTGGTCCGCAATGGCGTTCGTCTCACCGTGATCGGACGCCGTGACCGTTTGCCCGACGGCATCGCGGCAGCCATCGGGCGCGCGGAACGAGCCACGGCAGGCGGCGATGTGCTGCATCTGCGCATTGCGGTCGACTACTCCTCGCGCGATGCGATCCTCAATGCGGCCGCGCGGGTCGCAGGAACGGAAAAAATCACCCGCGAGATGTTCTCCGATCTCGTCACCGGCCAGAGCGGGCTTCGTGACGTCGACCTCATCATCCGCACCAGCGGCGAGAAGCGCTTGTCCGATTTCCTGCTCTGGGAAGGCGCTTATGCCGAATTGCACTTCACCGAGCGGATGTGGCCCGAATTCGAGGCCGAGGATCTCGCCGAAGCGCTGGCGTCCTTCCGTCGGCGCGAGCGCCGCTTCGGCGGCTTGCAGACGTTGGCGCTTGAACCAGCTCCGAGCCTCTGAGCCTTTTCGGGTATCCTGATGTCAAGGGCCGGACGTCAACCGGTACAGCGAGCGCGTCGAGCAGCGCGCCGGAAGACCGCGATCAGTTCGCTCGCAGCGCGACGTTCAGTTCATGGAATCGTCGCGTCAGTTCGGCGACGCTCTTCCAGCCGGTCTTTTCGCGCGTCCTGCGAAGATGGGTATAGACGGTCGTCACGCTGACGCTGCGGGACCGCGCATAGGCCACGGCCGTCATGCCGGTGCCGAGCGCCTGCACCAGATGCGCCTCGGCATTGGTGAGGCCGTGGAGCTCCTGCAGCATGCGGCAGATTGCCGAATTTTGCTGGAGCGGGTCGTGGATCAAGAGCATCGCCACCGCATCGGGGTTTTGGGTCGCCTCCATTCGCGCCCGCGTCAGCGGCCGTACCGACACCGTAAAGGGCGGAAGGCCGCCTTCCCGCGGTACTGCGAAGTCGGTCAGGCCGAAGGCGGCCGCAGGGTCCTCGACCCGTTGCACGGCGCTCAAGGCGGCGGCGAAACGGGTGCGAAGTTCTATTGTCGGAAATTCAACGGTGCGGCGATCGATGCGGAAATCGCCGCCCCGCGCCGCGAGAATCCGCAGCGCCTCGTTGGCATAGACGATCCCTCCGTCACGCCGGAGCAGTGCGACGCCATCGGCCAGAAGGTCGAGGGCGTCTTCCAAGGCATTGGCGCGATCGGGGATGGCGACCGCTTGCACATAAAGATTACTTCTCAACATCACGTCTCCAGCTACCCGCAAGGCGCGCCAATCGGGATGCGCCGGTTGCGATTTGATCAACCCCATTCGTTTGACGGAATTCCCCGTCATTGGTCGCGACAGCGCCGCTCTGGTTCAAATAACACCGTTTCGCGGCGAGTTCTGTGCGGTGCGTCACTCGCTTCGCTTCGCATTAGCCCGGACGATTGACGGCTGTGTCCAAGCGCGCTTGCTCATTGCGCGCTAGATTCTGCGAACCAACATAGCGAGGTCTTGCCTTGTCAAAAATCGATTCGGTTTACGCGTCCGCGCCAAGGGTCGAGCGCCGGAATAGCTTGCGGTTGTTAGGTCGCGTGGCGCGCGCGCTATTGCATGCCTTGCAAGATTCGCGTGCGCGCGCGGCGCGGAGGATCATTGACGATCATCGGCATTTGCTGCCGGAACAAACTGGCGCGAATTCATTTCAAGCGAGCCACAAGAGAATCTCAAGATAGTCTCAAGGAAGTCTCAAGGACTAGAATGAGCCATTTGTTGTGGACCGGAGACAGATCATCACTGCTGCCGGCAGTCCTGGACCTTGCGACCAACCGTGGGTGGCGGGCGACATCACGGGGCCCCCAGCAAGCGCACCCGATGTCATCCGATCGGGGGATGCCGGGTGGCACCCAAAAGCGCTAACAGGTGGCCGGGCGGAGGGATGCGGTACGCGGGGAGCGGAATGGCTTCAACGGATTGGCGTGACTCCCATGACGGATTTGGACAATCGCATTGTTGAATTTTCTACCGATCATATCCCCGAGAAGGACCGCACTGCCTTTTGGCGCGAACATTATGGACAGGTCATGCTCCGCGTCGATCTTGAGCCGGCGCGAGACGCGGCTTTCGTAGCTCGGATCGCGTCGCTGGCGCTCCCAGGCTTGCAGCTCATGGACGCTTCGTCGTCGCCCGCGATAATCTCGCGCAGCGGCCGCTTTCTCGCCGACGGCAACGACGACATCATCGTCGCGATCAACCGGACTGGATCCGCCAATATCATATCCCGCGGCCGCGAACAAAGCCTGCGCGAGGGCGAAGCGATCGTATTGAGCGGTGGCGAAGCGGCGTCGTTCCACCGCACCAGCATGGGGCGATCCTTCACGCTGCGTCTGCCGCGCGCCATGTTCGAACGGACGGTTGTCAACCTCGACGACGCCTTGATGCGTCCGATCCCCGGTGACCGGGGCGCGCTGAGACTTCTGGCGGATTATGCAGGCTGGCTGTTGAACGCGGGTTCCGCGATCGATCAGCAATTGCGCAACGTGTCGGTCCGCCACGTGCAGGACCTGCTGGCGCTTGCGGTCGGCCCATCAGCGGATTTTGCCGATACCGCGAGGACCCGCGGCTTGCGCGCTGCGCGCCTGAAGCTCGCGAAAGCCTACATCGTGGCGCATAGCCACCGCCGCGATACCTCGATCGGGACGCTCGCGGCCAGCCTCAACGTCACCCCGCGCTACTTGCAGCGTCTGTTCGAGTCCGACGGCACGACATTCTCCGAATATCTCATGGCGCAGCGTCTGGCGCGCGCGCACCGGCTGTTATGCGAGTCCGGCGCGAGTCGCACCGCGATCAGCACCATCGCCTACGATGTCGGCTTCGGCGATCTCTCCTATTTCAACCGCCGCTTCCGCCGTCAGTACGGCCTCACGCCGCGCGAGGTGCGGGGCGATTAAGCGCAATCGAAGATGTTCACTCTGGTCCGATGGGATGTCGCGCCGAACCAAGACGTATCGTCGTGGTCCCTCTAGCTTCTGTGCAAGTTTGACGGGCGGCTCTCGCCGTCAATTTCGCATGGAGCTCTGATGAATATACTCTACCTGGCGACGCTCATTGCCGCCGTCATCGGCATTTCGATTGCGTCTCATTTGTTTGTGACCGGAGCGCTGGGGCCAATGGGATTGCTTGCTGCTGCTGGATTGCGGGTCCGCGGGATAGCTGGCGCAGGCGGGAATCTCCTCGACGATTGGGTTGCCGCCATGCTCGCGCGTCGCGAGCGGCAGGCAGCAACGTGGCTTGCCTCCAACGGGAGGCTGCGATGAGCGCAAAAACCATCGCCTTAACGGTCCTCGACGGACTCTTCGTAATGTTCACCACCGTGCTGATCCTGTGGATCGGTGGTCTTCCGATCGATTGGCTCGCGGACCTGGTCAATATGGCGGCGGGCGAATTCCACTGGTTCGCGATGCTCGTCGTCTTTGCGGCATTATGGCTGATGCGCGCAATCGCGACCTTGAGCTCGACACCGAAATAGTGCTTTAGTTACCCGAGTTACGTCCGCCTTGTGCCCAATGCCGGAAGTGAAAGAACAGGCTTACCAGCTGGAAAACGGACCCGCGGAAAGCGAGCGCAGGACAGCAGCCGCGATCACTTGAGCAGGCGGCTTTTCGCCTTTTTGGGCCGAACTCGTGCCTGCGCCCGCGCATTTCGTTCGACCTCCCAAGCCAGAAATTGCTTGAACAGCGCTTCCTTCTCGGCATCCGACTGCTGTTTCGTCGCGGCTGCGGCCGGTGCCACGGCGGCCGGCACCTCTCTCTGCATCGCGCTCCGAAGGGCCGACGTAACTTCCTCGCGCGACGGCGCCATCGTGACCGTCGTCACGCTGCGAATGCCGGGCGTCTGATTTTCCGGCCTCGATAGCCGAGCCGGACCGTTCAACAATTCGATGTCCGTTGCCGTAAGTTGCACGGAGTCCGGTTGTGCCGCCGCGAATGGCGACGGGAGCATGGCGGCAATCGAAACTTTGGCATCGACGACGATGTTGCGCATGTCATCGGAAGAGAACAGCGCCAACAGGATTGCCACGGCCGATGCCACCAAAACGCTCGCGAGAATCCGTGACAAGACGGAGGGGCGTCGCTTCCACAAGGGATTTGTGAATTCCCGCGCAGCCGGCTCGTCGTCGTGTCCGGAGAGAAATAGAGGGGCGGATTCATGCGAAGGGTAGTCCGTCTTCGCCGACCGTTCGAACTTGTAGAGCGCTACGCGATCGCCGGTTACGTCCTCGTCAAACGTTTCGAAATCCGAATCAGGGGGTCGACCGGATGTCGTTTGTTTCACTACGATGCTCCATCTTGCTTAACGCAATGACCGGGGCATCGGAATATGACGCCCGGCGGCTCTGCAATGGTAGATTCGAATGGGATAATCCCGTGCAGTTACGCTATCGCTTCCGCATGACACTGCAACCGAACTCGCTCGTTAAGCTGAATGCCGGCGCTGCGAGTTAATTCTCGAACCAAACAAAAGACCAGCCGAAGGCGATCTCGCTGTAGCGCTGATGGCGCTGGCGGCATGTCTCAAACCTGCCGGGGTTGATAGCGGCTGGATCGCCTCTCCACGAGGGTTGGTTCAGCATCTCGCTCATTAGCCGCGACCGGCAGAGAGCGAGCCCACGCCGCCGATGTCAGACCAGCTTCGGGATCATCCCGCTTTCGGGATTTATTGCATGGCCTATCGTTCGGTAAAGGCCACATCCAAAGAATTGAAGACCGGTTTAAACATATATCGAATGATCGATTTGGAGCCGGTCTGAATGTGCGCCTGAAGCACCATTCCTGGCGTGATTGGATAGTCGGTGGCGCCGGAGCGAACATGGTCCTGCAGAAGTCGTATCGTAGCCTTGTAATAAGGTTCGGCACCATTCTGGCCGGGAGGAGTCTGTTGAGTGGGCGGTGGTGAAAATGTCGTAGCCGACAAATATTCGACCCTGCCCCGAACGGGACCGAAGATTGTGCTGTCATAGGTCAAAAGCCGAATCTCCGCATCCGCATCCGCACGTATGTGGCCGGCGTCCTTCGGATCGATGTGTACCTCGGCAACCAACTCACGCTCTGTGGGTACTATCCGGGCTACGAGGTCGCCAGGTCGCACTACTTCGCCGATCGATTTCGGAGCGAGTTCTTGTACGACCCCATCGGAAGGCGCCCGAACCAATAGGCGATCGGAGCGATCGTCAAGCTTGACAAGCTGCTGTTCGGTTTCTGCCAGATCAGTTGCCGCCTTAACCCTCTCTTCGCTTAGCTTTTGCTGCGCCTTGGCATCGGCTTCCGACAAACTGCTTTCAGCTTCTATCAAGGCCTCTTTGGCCGTATCGAGCTTACCCTCGAGATTGAGCCGGTCACCTTCGCTGCGCTGAAAAGCAGATTTGGCTTCGAGCCAGCTCTTTCGTGATCCGGTCCCCAAGCTTTTCAGGCTATCTTGCATCTCGACCAATTCACGCTGGACCTCCACCTGCGCGTTCGCAGATTCCACACCAGATGTCAGCGTAGCGATCTCACCGCGTTTCTGTGCAACCTTGGCGGCCAGGGTTGCCTTTTCCTGTCGCCTCTGGAAAATTGCGCTGACATACAGCTTTTCTTGCTCTGTCGCCAGATCTGGGAATTTCCTGGCCAAATCGTCAAAGTCCGGCGTCTCATCACGACTCTGCGCCTCAAGGCGGATGAGCTGAAGTTTCAAGGCTGCGCGGCGGCTTTGAAATTGGTTTCGTTCACCGACCGATGATTCCGGGCGCAGCCGGATAAGGGGCTGCTGCGCCGTTACCCTCGAACCTTCCTTGACAAGAATCTCAGCGACAATTCCACCTTCAAGGTGCTGAACCGTTTGAACTTGACCGCGTGGTACGATTTGGCCCTGAGCGATAGTAACTTCCCGAACCCGCGTCATGGACGCCCAAAGGATCGTGGCAATGACGAATGCAGAAATAGTAATAAGGGTGGCGACCAACACACGAGGCGGCCGACCATCTTCCAGCACCAGTGGTTGGGTCAGACGTCTCGCGATTTCAGTTCGCCGGGTAAGTACTGGCAGCAAGGTGTTCGAGCCTCAAAATAGGCGCCTATAAGACGCGCCAATTATAGGTAGTCCGCATTAATAAAATGTGCGGCCAAATTTAGAAAAATATCAGGCTGCCGTGGCTATGCGCTCCAAGACCCTATCCGGCGGACCATCCAGGAATACCTGTCCGTCCTTGAGCAGGATCACGCGATCGGCCAGCCGCATATGGCTCGGTCGAAACGTCGTAAATAGAATCGTGGCGCGGCCCTTCAGCGCCGCGAGCTTATTGAGCAAGTGCAATTCTGACGCGGTGTCGAGGGAAGCCGCGGGGTTATCCAGCAAATAGACGGGCGCGTCCTTTATGAAGCAGCGTGCCAGTGCCAACCGTTGCTTCAAGGCATCCGAGAAATTCTCAAGATCTGCAGCCGTCAGGCGGCGATCGATGCCCCCGGACATCAACTGTTCTTCGCTATCCAGTCCCATTTCTCTGAGAACCCGCACTACCTCTGCGTCATTTGCATCCGGTCGCGAAAGCCGAATATTTTGCGCCAAGGTGCCGTAAAAGAAACTCGTCGTTTCTGGCATAAATGCTATCTGGGAGCGCCATTCGGTCGGATCAATCTGCCGCAAATCCATATCGTCGACCAGCACAGCGCCAAGGGTGGGCGGATAAAGTCCCGCTATAAGTCTAAGCAGTGTTGTTTTGCCAACGCCGCTCGCGCCGGTGATGGCGATCATCTCCCCGGGCTTGATCTCGAGTTGCACACCACGGAGCACGGCCTCCTGGCGTTGCGCGTAACGAAAGGCAAGGCGCTGTACGGATACTTTGCCACTAAATTGCCGGAAAAAGGATCGTGGCGCCCGCACGTCGCGTTCGCTTCGTATCTTCATGAGCCTGTCAATTTGCTTGAAGGTCTGCAGTGCCTGCTCCAGCCGAGGCAGGGAAAGATAGGTCGACTGCAGCGGCGACAGCACCCGCCACACCAGAGCCATGGTGCCGATCAGCGCGCCCGAAGTCATCACTCCCTTGCTTACGCTTAGCGCACCAAGACCAAGCGTCGCGATGCCGGCAACGCTGACCAGCACCTCCCCCATATTTTGCACGGCGTTATTGAACCTGTGTGCCCGATGGCTCTGGTCTGAAATCAGTTCGGCTAGATCTCGGTGCCGTGCGATCCATATGTGTTCGGCGCTCAGCGAACGGATCGCACGACGCTTGGTGAAGATCTCGTGAAGCAAGATGTTGCGACGCTGCTTGGCGAAACTGATCGCGCGAACATAATTGCGTGTAATCGGAATTGTTATGGCAGAGAGCGCAACATAAACCGTGATGAGCGACACCGGTACCCAGACAAGATTTCCGCCCCACAGTGCGATCGCGATGAGAAAGATGAAGATGAACGGAATATCGACAACTGAAGAGGCCAAAGTTCCGGTGAAGAAATCGCGCATACTCTCGAATTGCTTCAGTCGCGAGATTTGAGTGCCGACCGGGGCGGCTTCGACCATTGAAACCGGCATGTTGAGGATCACCTCGAATGCCTTCATGCCGATCAGCGCATCGATCCGGGCACCAAAATATGCCATCGCGCGCGCGCGGACGCTGCGCAATGCCAGGTTCGTGGCGATTACGATGCCGGCGCCAATTGCGAGCATAATCACGATGTTTATCGACTTCGTGCCGATCCCCAGATCATATACGCAAATTACAAAGATCGGCAGCGCAAGCGCCGCGAGGTTTCCCAATAGACTGAACCCGAGGGTCGCCAAGATTGTCGGCTTGAATTGTTTGATCGCGGAGAATAGCCAGGACGCTCCTTGTTCAACGGCTTCAGTCTTGACTGACTGGTCCCAAACGAAGTAGGCCCAGCCGCCTTGTTCCGCTGGTTCGATTTTCGTCCAGGAAGCGGACTTGCCGTCGAATGCAAGAAGGGTTCCATCTGGCTCACGGTCTACGATCAGCGTGATGTCTGTGCCGTCGCGCGTAAACAAACACGGTATTGAATGGGACTTGATCTTTGATTGCTTCAGGAACTTACGGGTTGTAGCGTAACCCAACAAGGAAAGGACGCGACGCAGAGCCTCGATATTATCGATACGGTCGAAATGCGGCAGGGCTTCCTGAATCAGACGTCCCTCGCCGGCCCAGCCGAATAATGCGAGCGTCGGAGCAAGACAGGCTTCCGCAGCGGTCTCGGGATGAACGATATTGTTGATTGCGGAGATCAGGGATTCTTCCGGGGAGCGTGACAAATCATCCGAAACATCGGCAAACTCGGCGGCAAGTCGCGCTAAGTTTGCGTGCACCGGATTTTCAATCGTCTCTGGCGCGGATGTCTGGTTTGCGCCAACCAGCGGCGATCCTGGGTCACCATGTGTCGTCACGTCGCCACCTTCCGCGGATCGCTGAGGGAGGAGACAGACCAGTCAGCACGACCGTCTTCGAGAACAATCTGATGGTCGCACAAAGCCAACAGCGACGGACGGTGCGTTACAACAATGATGGTCAAGCTGCCGCGCAGGACATTCAGTGCCTTGATCAGTGCGGGCTCGGCAATGGCGTCCAAGAGCATATTGGCTTCATCCAGAGCAAGCACGCGCGGACGATTTGTCAGCGCGCGGGCGATGTTCACCTGCTCCGCAATCGACATCGGCAGATCGTCACCGATGCCTTCTCCAAGCTTCGTCTCGTAACCATCCGGGAGGAGGTTAATGGTTGCTTCGAGGCCCAGGAGTTGCGCCATCTTGCGCGCGAAATCGCGCTTCTCAGGACCGAACATGGTGAGATTTTCCATGATGGTGCCGGAAAATATCGCTGGAACAGCTCCGACATAGGCGATGTGTCGGCGTATCGCCGCAAATCGAGGGTCGAATGTCGATGCGCCATCGACCATGACGCGACCGGAGGTTGGTTCGATTTCCCCCTGCATCAATCTCAGCAGCGTGGTCCGTCCGGAACTTTCCTTTCCCTTCACGCCTATGATTGCGCCGGCCTCGATCGAAATATCACGGACCGCCAAAGTGTGATTGAGATCGTTTGGATTTCGATAAACGACGTTTTCAAATCGGATATTGCCCTTGATAGACGTATGAGTTTCCCCAGGAAACTTGGCTGAAGGTAAATCGAGAAGCGATTTAACTTCGGCTCGACGATGATCCACGGTTTCCTTCTCGGTCCAGAGAGAAATCGCCCGCAGAAGGGGCTGCAGAATTTGACCCGACAGCATCGTGCAAGCCGCGAGAGCCCCCATGGTAAGCTGGTCGTTGATGACTTGGGAGCCTCCGATCGCAACCACGACCAGCTGCGAAACGCTTCCGAAAAGCAGTGCCGCGGTTTGGTTCGCTTGCCCGGTCGAGATGGAGGACATCGTTGTTTTCGCCACCGCTTCCTGCAACCGTTCAAAGCGCCGCTGCATCTGCGGCTCCATCGCCATAACCTTGACCGTGTGAATCCCGGTCAACACTTCGGCGATAAAGTCATATTTCCGATTGTCCTGAGTTGTTCGCGCATCGAGTATTCTGCGGAATTCACGAGCGCGACCTATCGCAAGCGCTGCAAACACGAAAAACAGGCTTGCAGGTACGAGCACCATTGCACCGCCAACGATCGCCATCACGACAAGCGCGATACCCACAAATGGCAGATCGATTAAGACCAACCGTGCCTGGCCACTGTGATAGTCAGCCAGTGCTGCTGCCGCTGTATAGCGGTGCACGTGCACGGCGGCAGGTTCGCGCTCGAACCCCCCGTTGGGCGCCCGAAGAAAACGAGCGACCCCTTCGTTTTCCACATTTCGGGCAAAACGGGTCGCCTGCCAGGACAGAAGAACTGACCTTAGCGTTTTCAGGACGAAGTCAATGACCAACGCTATCGCGAGACCAAAGAAGAGCCATGCGAGCGTCGAAAACGATCGGTTTGGAATAACGCGATCGTACACCTGCATGATCGATAGCGGGAGCGACAAGGCGAGCAGATTTATGACAAAGGATGCCAAATAAACTGCCGCCGGAACCGTCGGCTCATGAACGAGGCTTCCGCCCGAGGATAAAAAACTAACCGGCGTCGTACGCGCGGCGCGGACCGACCGACGACTCGAAAGCCGCTGCTTTGCCTCCGACTTAAAGGTGGCGATGAAACGCTTAACGGACACAACTGGTACGCCATTACATTAAAAACAGCCCAATCATTGACGGGATTTGCTTAGCGTCCCGTTAAGGTAAATCTGGATTTCGCGAGCGCTCGCACCAGGCCAACGACCCGTTCCCAAATCGTTAAAGCCAGGCGCCGAGCTACCTTGGATCGTTTGGCACTGATTTAATCAATTGCCACTAGCTTGGCTGAAGGCGTTCTTTAATCGATCTTTCGGACGGACCGCGTTTGCAGGTGATACATGCCCAATAATGACATTCTGGATGATTTGCTGTCCCGCACGGGCAAGGCCGTTCGGAAGGCAGAGGGCGTCGTCGAACCCACGCGCAACAACCAGGGCGACGAGAGCGGGTACGATCTGACGAATCCAAACCTTCACCATGGCGCGGAAGCTACGTATGCACGGACCGCGCCAATCGTAAGTAAATCTGGATCCATCGTAGCTCCGGCCGAAGAAGTATTCCATGAAGCCCGGGCGGTCGATGAGAACTCCCGTCGTTTGATCGGCGACAACACTCCGACCGCCATCGCAGATCAGAGCGACTTTGAAGGCCGCGCCTTTTCGCTCAACGTCTCAAGTCATTTCGCGGCTCCAGCCGCTGGCGATGCCCTGACCTTCTCGGCCAAGCTGCCGACGGGCCTCAGCATCGATTCCCATACCGGCGTCATCTCCGGCGCCCCGACCGACAGCGACTTCGGCAACCACCCGGTCACGGTGACGGCGACCGATGCCCATGGCAAGGCGATCAGCGAGAGCTTCCATCTTGCCGTCAACGACAGCGGTCCGACCGCCACCACCATCGCGGACCAGAGCGCCTTTGAAGGCCAGGCCTTCTCGCTCAATGTCGCCAGCCACTTCGCGGCGCCCGCTGGCGATACCCTGACCTTCTCGGCCAAGCTGCCGACCGGCCTCAGCATCGACGCTCATACCGGCGTCATCTCGGGCACCCCGACCGACAGCGACTTCGGCAACAACACGATCACGGTGACGGCGACCGATGCCCATGGCAAGGCGATCAGCGAGAGCTTCCATCTTGCTGTCAACGACAGCGGTCCGACCGCCACCACCATCGCAGACCAGAGCGCCTTTGAAGGCCAGGCCTTCTCGCTCAATGTCGCCAGCCACTTCGTGGCGCCCGCCGCCGGCGATACCCTGACCTTCTCGGCCAAGCTGCCGACGGGCCTCAGCATCGATGCCCATACCGGCGTCATCTCGGGCACCCCGACCGACAGCGACTACGGCAACAACGCGATCACGGTCACAGCCACCGATGCGCATGGCAAGGCGATCAGCGAAAGCTTCCACCTCCAGGTCGGCGACAGCGGCCCGACCGCCACCGCCATCGCAGACCAGAGCGCCTTTGAAGGCCAGGCCTTCTCGCTCAATGTCTCCAGTCACTTCGTGGCGCCCGCCGCCGGCGATACCCTGACCTTCTCGGCCAAGCTGCCGACGGGCCTCAGCATCGATGCCCATACCGGCGTCATCTCGGGTACCCCGACCGAC